>ERZ724520.187-NODE-187-length-33107-cov-26.030830_pt1 | contig 33107 bp, 23 predicted proteins | sample MGYA00376053_ERZ724520 | MGnify/ENA primary metagenome ERZ724520 (study PRJEB28724, sample SAMN07190886) | activated sludge metagenome | isolation source: activated sludge of sewage treatment plant in Hong Hong | place: USA: Christiansburg, Virginia | collected...
GCTTTCCTTCACCGCCGGTCCTGTTCAGCGAGCCTCGGCCAAGGAAGACACCCCCCGATGGCTACGCCAGCTTCGTGTTTAAGCAGTACAACGGCGGATCGAAATTGGGCAACCTGCCCGAGTGCGGCCCGAGGAACATCAACGGTCGCGGCAAAAGCAGCTTCGCCCGGTGGTCGGTGGGCTCGTCGGTGGCCGACGGCGCCGAGATCGAGGTTGGGGACGTCATCACTCTAACCGCCACCGTGTACAACTTCTTCGGCGGTTCGGCCCCCAACGACGGCCCGGATCCTCTGGTGCTCGACCTTCAAGTCGATGGTCCCGCCGCCCAGGCCGCTCCACCCAAAGGCAGCCTGAACAAGACTCCGTACAACGGCGACGGCTCCGTCGGACCGATCGGGCCGGTGGGAGCGTTCGGCTACCAATTCGACTCCAATTCCAGCCCCAAAGGGGCCTTCCAACCCGGCGACGGGACCGAGGTCAAGCTGGTGGCGAAGATCCGCGCCAACGCGCCCGGACAGGTCACGGTGCCGGAGCTGAAGGTGTCGGGTTACGACGCAACCCCCACCGCCTCGAGCTTCGATTGCTCGCTCCCCCTCGGCCTCGACTTCACCGTCGATGACGTCGATCCGCCCACCAGCGGCGCCGATGTGGTGAGCACCGACGCCACCTACTCGGCCAACACCGTCGATGACGCCAACGGCGGCAGCCACGCCATCGACATCGACGTGCTGGCCAACGACGACGACCCCGAGGTGGCCGGCGGCCCCGGCGACCCCGCCCAGGTCCGGATCAAGGACTGGCAGCCCAACTCGGTGAAGGGTGGCACGGTCAAGTGCGGCACCCCGGCCCAGAAGGGCACCGCCGCCTTCGCCTCGATGTCGGCGGGCCCCTGCGTCTATTCGCCTCCCGCCAACGCGGTCGGCACCGATCAGTTCACCTACATCCTCAGCTCGGTCAGCGGGCTGCAGCGAGCGGTCAAAGTCGACATCACGCTGAAGCCGAACCTGCTGTTGGTGGCGGTTCCCGCCCAATTTGCGGCCAACGACGCAGCGGTGAACCAGCAATTCGACCTCGGCCCGACGATCGCCGATGCAGCCGGTGATAACGCGACCTGCTTCCCCGAGCTGCCAACCGTCAGCAACAACGCCGGCACCGTGCTGATCGCCAGCGACTGCACGTTCTCCTTCACCGCCAACAACACCCCGGCCCAGCGCACCGGCACGTTCACCTACCGCACCTGCGACGTGCACCCACTGCTCACCCCCGGCAGCCACGGAGCGCTGGCCACACCCAGGCCCGGGTACGACCAGGGCTCCCCCGACGACCTCAGCGCCACCACCTCCAGCCGCTGCATCAATGCCCAGGCATCGGTGCTGGTCACCCCGGTCAACGACACCTTCGTCGCCCCGGTGGTGGGCGTACCCGACGTCGACGTGGTCGATGCCGGGTACTCCGGTGATGGGATCGGCGCCTATCACCTGGAGATCCCGGTGTTCGCCAACGATCTCGACCCGAACGGACCCGACCCGGCCGACCCCGCATCCGGCGTGCGCATCCCGGCCATCAACGGCATCCAGGGCGTCGATGCATCCGCCGGCACCGCCACCCGACTCGACGAGCGCACGGTGGTGTTCACCCCGACCGACGGGTTCGAGGGGCTGACCTCCTTCAACTACGTGGCCTGCGAGGACCCCGCCCAGCAGACGCCCACCTATCAGGGGCTTCCGGTGTGTGGCCTGGGCACGGTGGCCGTCCTGGTGTTGGGGAATGATGCTCCCGTCGCCACCGATGACGAGGTACTCACCTCATCGCTCACGCCGATCTCCGATCTCGACGTCTCGGCCAATGATCAGGACCCGGACGGCGAGCCGCTCAGCTGCACCGCAGGTCCGCTGAGTGCAGATCCCGACGGTTTGGTCGCCTCGGCGTCGATCGATGCCGACTGCCTCGTCACCCTCACACCCGTCGCCGACGCCGATGGGGTGGCCACCCTCGCCTATGAGGTGTGCGACTCCCACGCCTTGGCCAACCCGCAGTTTGCCGCCGATCCCTACGGAGACGACGGCCGGTCACCGAACGACCTGGTCAGTCGGTGCACGCAGGGCGAGCTTCGGGCCACCATCGTGGCTCCCGCTCCGAACGATCCGAGCGACTTCGACCTCGATCCGGCGCCGGTCTGCATCGCCGACGCGGCGTCGGTCGACAACGGCGGTTCGATCCAGCTTGAAGTGTTGGCCAACGACACCGACCTCGACCCCGAGGGCCAACCCGGCCTGCTCACGGTGACGGGCGTCGGTGTCGACGGCGAGGAGGGCGTCACCGAAGCTGGGGGCACCGTTGAGGTGACCAACGTCGGTGAGTCGATCCGTTACAACGCGCCGGCGAAGTTCGAAGGCACCGACCGCTTTCTCTACTCCGCCCAGGATGCGCAGGGGAAGGGCTGTAGCGCCGAGGTCACCGTGACGGTTGCAGGTGTCGTCGTCTCGCCCGAGCCAAACAACCCCGGGCCTCCTGAAAACCCCGAGAATCCGGGCAATCCGGGCAATTCGAGTGGTCCTGATCAGCCCGGCAGCCCAAGTGGCCCGAGTAGCCCCGAACAGCCCGAGAGCGGTCCTGAGTCGATCGTGGATCCCCCCACCTCCACGCCGCACGGAGCGGGGAACCGCAACACGCCCGGTGGCGCACCCGGCCCGGCCGCGGCGGCCGTCGCCACCCCAACGCCCGGATCTGCGGCCGTCGTCGTCCCAGCCGCTGCCGTCCTACGGAGCACGGGCAGCAGCGTCTCGTCCCCATCCGGCACGTTGCCACGCACCGGTTCGGGCGTTGGCGGATTGACCGCCATGGCCATGGCAGCGGTGGTCGCTGGCCTGGCCCTCGTGATGGTCAGCCGACGCAGAAACCGTCGCACCCGCTAGTCAAGACTGTGGTTGGGTACCTTGCGACCTTCGAACCGTCGGACGGCCGGCGGACACCGAGCGGAAGGATCCACCATGAACGTCGAGACCATCGAGACACCATCGCTCGGGGACCGCAGCTACCTGGTGCACGACGGCGAGGTGGCGCTGGTCGTCGATCCCCAACGGGACCTCGCCGCGTGCTGTCGGCCGCCGACGACGCCATGGTCGCCATTACCCACGTCGCCGAGACCCACCTGCATAACGACTACGTCTCCGGCGGGCTCGCCCTGTCCCGGCGCACCGGCGCCACCTACCTGCACGCCGCAGCAGAGGTCCTGCCCTTCGATCACCGTGGCGTGGGCGACGGCGACGTCATCGAAGTGGGCTCGCTCACGGTTCGAGTGGTGGCGACTCCCGGCCACACGCAGCACCATCTCAGCTACCACCTGACCGAGAACGGCGACGGCAAAGGTGCCGGTGCCGGTGCGCTGTTCACCGGCGGATCGCTGCTGTACGGCTCGGTGGGCCGCACCGACCTGGTCGCAGCCGATCTGACCGACACCCTGACCCGCCTGCAGTACCGATCGGTCCGGGGGATGATCGACTCGCTTCCGGGCGACACCCGCTTCTACCCCACCCACGGCTTCGGTAGCTTCTGCTCGTCCTCCCAGGGAGGCGACGACTCCGACGGCACTTTGGCCGGCGAACGCTCAGTCAATCTGGCGCTGACGATCGAGGACGAGGACAACTTTGTCGAACGACTGGTGAGTGGTCTGTCGGATCATCCCGCCTACTACGCGCAGATGAGCCCGATGAACCGTGCGGGCGGCATTCCGGTCGACCTGTCCCCGGCCGCTCCGGTCGACCCGACCGAGCTGTTGCGCCGGATCCACCGGGGTGAGTGGGTGGTCGATCTGCGCAACCGCCGCGCCTACGCCACCGACCACGTCGTCGGCACGATCGGCATCGAGCTGGACGATCCCTTCGCCACCTACCTGGGCTGGCTGATCCCCTGGGGGACGGCGGTCACCCTGGTGGACGACACCGCCGAGGAACTGGTCGAGGCCCAGCGGCAACTGGCGCGCATCGGCATAGATCGACCCGCCGGTGGGGCGGACGGAGGGCCTGACGTCTGGGGGGAGGGCCACGATCGAGCGTCGTACCCGACGATCACCTACTCGTGCACTGCGCCTCGGGATTCCGGGCGTCGATTGCCGCCAGCCTGCTCTCACGGGCTGGCAAGGACGTGACGCTGATCGACGATGAGTACGACCGGGTTGCTGAGCTGGATCTGGCCACCGAGCCGTAAGTGGCCGACCGGCCACTTACGGGATGTCGAGCAGGTCTGCCACCAACGAACGCAGCTGTGCAAGCGACGCCTGGGCCACGGTTCCGCCATCGGTTCTGACCAGCCGATCGGTGCTCACAACCGTGCAGAGGTGAGCCTGAGCTACGGAAGGTTCCAGCAGCCCCCGTGCTGTCACGACAACCTCGGTTGGAATCCGTCGATGGAGATTACTCGTGACCGGAACGACATGAATCGTCCGGGGTCCGGGCACCAGGATTGCGTCTGCAGTCATCACCACCGCCGGGCGCAGGAACGCTGGCTCGCCGTCTACAGGATCACCGAAGTCGATCCAGACCACATCACCAGCCCCCAGGCTCGGCCACCGATCGGGCGGCTCCACCCAACCACTCGAGCTCGTCGTCATTCACGGGCGAGGCCGCCAAAGCCAACCCGATACGCCGCTGCCGTTCCGCTCGGGCGAGCCGTGCGATGACCTGATCCATCGACAACCCATCCGCATCGGCCAACTCTTTGACGGCGTCTCGAGTGTCCTTGGTGACCCTGACCGATGTAGGAGCGCGCATACGTTTCAGGATGTCGAGAACGAATGCTGCTCGCAAGGGACGCCTTTCCTCGGGGCGGGCCACGATACGAATTGCCACGGATTTTGGGACCTGAAAGCCGGACTGCCCGAGCAGGGCGGCGCGCCGGACCAGACCCCCAGGGCGTAGAGTGAATGACACGCGTGTGGTTTGGCGTCGTGGTTGGTGAGCTCGGCAGTGGGCTCCGCCGAAAGATCCGGTCCGCATGCGTGCAACGGGCCGTCGGGCTTCGTTGTCACACCCCATCCGTAGGGTCGATTCGCATGAAGTTCATCCACACCAGCGACTGGCATCTCGGGCGACGCCTGGGAGAACACGCGCTGATCGACGACCAGCGGGTGTTTTGCGATTGGTTGGTCGACCTCGCCGTCACCGAGGGCGCCGAGCTGGTCGTCATCGCCGGCGACGTCTACGACCGCGACGTTCCCCCCACCGAAGCGGTGGCGCTCTTCAGGTCCACGGTCCGCCGGCTGGTCTCCTCCGGCATCAAGGTGGCCGCCATCGCCGGCAACCACGACTCGGCCGAGCGCCTCTCGGCCTACGACGGGCTGACCGAACGCTCGGGCGTGCTGATTCGGGGCGGTTTCGCCGGCGCCGGCCAACTGCACCGCTGGGAGTTCTCCGATGGCCCCCTCGCAATCGCGGCGTTGGGCTTCCTGTCCCCCGCCGCCTTGCCGGGTGAGCGCGCCGCCGAAGTGGAGGCCGCTCATGTGGAAGCCGGCCGTCGCGGTCCCTGGCGCACGCACGACCGCGTCCTCGCCCACCACCTCGACCTGGCCCGGACGGCGGCCGGGGGGGCGCCCCGGTCACTGGTGATCTCCCACGCGTTCGTCTCGGGCGGGCTCGCTGGTGGGTCCGAACGTCAGTTGGCCGTCGGCGACGCCGGCCAGGTGGCGGCCCGGCGCTTCGACGGCTTCTCCTACGGTGCGCTCGGCCACCTCCACGTCAGCCAGAAGGTGGATGGCCGCGATCAACTGCGCTACAGCGGCAGCCCGCTGGCGTACTCGTTCTCCACGGACGACCGCACTAAGAAGGAGGTGTTGGTCGTCGACATGGACCGCAGCGGCGCCGTCAGCATCGAGGCGATCCCGGTGGAGGCCGGGCGGCCGGTCATACTTCGAAGAGGACGCCTGAACGACCTCGTGGCCAAAGCGCCGGAGTTGGACGAGCGCTCTGCGTACGTGCGGGTCGAGTTGACCGACCCCGTGCTTCCAGCCGACGCCCGAAGGGTGTTGGGCGGACACTTCCCTCACCTGGTCGAGATCGGGCACCTCCCCGACCGCACCGGTCGTTCACCGTCGCAGGCCACCAGCTCCGAGGTGCGCTCCCTCGACCCGATCGAGGCAGCCAAGTCGTTCTGGGACGAGCTCAGCACCGAGCCGCTCACCTCGGCCGACGAGAAGTTGCTGGGCGAGGTTCTGGCCGAGGCGTTCTCCGCCGACGTTGATGACGCATCCCTCGGTGATCACGCCGCTGGTGGCGCGACGACCCCGTCGATGGCTGGGATTGGGGCTCAGCCATGAAGCCCAACCAACTCGTCATCGAGGCGTTCGGGCCCTACGCCACTCGGGCCGAGGTCGACTTCGATGCGTTGGCCGACACCCGCCTGTTCGTCGTGTCCGGGCCAACCGGCGCCGGCAAGACGTCGATCTTCGACGCAATGTGTTGGGCGCTGTACGGCGAGTTGCCCGGCAACCGGCTGCGGGAGGGCAAGGTGCGTTCCGACGCCGCCGACCCCGGCCACCTCACCTCGGTATCACTCACCTTTACCGTCGACGACACCGTCTATCGGGTGGTGCGTCAGCCGGAACAGGAACGACCAAAGCTGCGGGGCACCGGCAGCACCACCGAGAAGCAGTCGGTCGAGTTGCACCGGCGGGCGGCCGGCGCTTGGGAGCCAATGGCGCACCGGTGGGCCGAGACCAATCGCATCTGCGCCGACCTGGTCGGCCTGACCCCCGCCCAGTTCCAGCAGGTGGTGCTGCTCCCCCAGGGTCGCTTCCAGGAGGTGCTGCACGCCTCCTCGGACGAACGAACCAAGTTGCTGCGCACGCTGTTCGACACCGCAGGCTTCGAGCGCGCCCAAGAGCTGCTGGACCGACGGGCCAAGACCGCCGAGACGCGACGCAACTCGATGATCGATGACGTGTCCCGCTCGGAGGACACCGCCAATGCCGAGCTGGATGCGCTGCAGACACTGGTCGAGGCGCAAGGTATCGAGCTGCCGCCGTTGACGGCCTCCCCTCAGACGGAGACCACGACCACATCAATGGTCGAGGCCGCCATGCAGCCGAAGCCCGCTGCCGCCCAGACCACCGAACGGGATGCCGGACCCAAGCGAAAGCGGCGAGGGACTGCCGGGCCCGGCCAGCTCAGCCTGGTTTCCGACGATGGTTTCGACGACGGGCCTCACGACGACAGGGTCGAGACGAAAGCAGAGGCCACCTCCGGCCCCGACGCGTCGACGACCGGCGACCCAACCGGCGGGCCGACTTCGTCCGCTCATCAGCCCACGGCCCAGGCAGAGGTGCCGGCGACCCTCTCGCTCGGCGACCGGGCGGAACGGCTGGAACTCCATGGCGTGGCACTACTCGACCAGCGTCGCGACCAGCGCCGGGCGGCACGCAACGATGCCGATGCCAGGCTCAGCGCAGCACATCAGCTCGCCGAACGCCAGGCCCGCTTCCGCACCGAGCGTGCGCAGCTCGAGACGCGGGTCGAGCGACTGAGCGAGGTGGAGGCGAACAGGCTGCGGCTCGATGCAGCGCTGCGCGCCGCCGGGGTCACCGACGCCCACCAGGTCGCTCAACGGGCTTCGCTCCAGTTGGCCGATGCCCAGACCTCCGCCGAGACCGCCGTGCGGCAGACGGCCGCTGAGCTCATCGAACTGGTCGAACTCTGGCCGAACGGGGGTGGCGCGCCGCCCGCCGCCTCGGTGCAGGCCGAGGCTTCCGCAGCGTCGCCGGCGACGGCCCTGCCCGGTTGGCTCGCCGATGCCGGCCACCTCGACCTGACCCGTGTCCCCACATCCGGTCGCCCCCGGCTCCCCGATGCGCTCGAAGCCCTGGCCCGACGCGCCGACCGGGGCGCCGGCGAGCTGCGGGGTCGCGCCGGCGAGATCGCCCAGGCCCGCGACTTGGCCCGGCAGGCCTCTGCCCGCCGACAGGAGGCCGACGCTGCGGCGAAGCACGTGGCGAACTTGACCGCGAAGCTCGACGAGCTGACGCTCCAACAGCGTTCGCTGAACTCCGAACGAGAAGTACTCGCCTCGTTGGCGGGCGGCGCCGATCGCACCCATGCCGACCTCACCCACGCGACCGGGCGGCGCGACGCCCGGCTTGCCCTCGACTGCGAGCGCCTCGCTCTGGCCGACATCGACGTCGAGCTCGCTGCCGTCGCACAGCAGGCGCAGGCGCTCACGGTCGAAGCCGACCGGCTCGCCGACCAGCGGGACGCTGCACGTCAGGTGGCCGAGTGCGTCGCAGACCATCGCGGCGGGGCCGAACGAGCGGCGGCAGCACTTCGGCTGGCGAAGCGCCGGGACCAGAACCAGTCCGAGCTGGCCGACGCCGTCGCATCGGTTCAGCGTCATGCCGCCACCTACTCCGACCTCATGGGTGCCTTCACCGCCGATGCGGCGCCTCGTTTGGCGAGCACGCTGGTCGAGGGCGACGACTGCCCGGTGTGCGGCTCGGCCGAGCACCCGCGTCCGGCGATTGCGCCGGCGGGAGTCGCTCCGGTTTCGTCGACCGACCTCGAACGTGCCCACGCAACCAACATGGCCGCCATCAGCAAGCACTCGGCACTCCAGGACCGACTCGACGAGTGTGTGGCCGAGTTGGGCGACGACGCCGCCGAATCGGTCACCGACCTGACGGAACGTCACCGTGCAGCTCAGCACCTGGTCGAGCGGGCCGTCGCTGCGGCCGCGGCGGTGACCGACCTCGAGCAGCGGTTGACCGAGTTGGCACAGCAGCGCCAGGGCCTGGAACAGCGCGACCGAACGGCTCACGGCCACCAGGCCGCAAGAAGCGAGCGTCTCGCCGCTCTGATGGACCGCCTGGGCGACGCGGCAGATACCGCCACAGTCGACCTGGAAACACGGGTTGCGACCGCGGCCGACGACAACCGGCGCTGCCTCGCCGCCGTCGAGGCAGTCGCCGAGTTGGACCGGCATCGAACCGAGCTGGCCCTCCAGATTGAGAAGCTCACGCCTCAGCGTTCGCAGGCCGGCGAACAACAACACGCCGCAGCCGCCCAGGCCGACCAACTTCACGAGCAGGCGGCCGCTCAGCTGTCGTTGCCGGATGCCCACTGGCCCCACGCCCAGCTGGCGCAGCACTGCGAAACGCTGGCGACCGTTGGGCGACGGGCGGCGGCCTCGCTCTGTGGCCTCGACGCTGCCGAGCACAGCCATACCGAGGCCCGAGCCGCCCTTCGGACCACGTTGACCCGCCAGGGGTTCGACGACGTCGACGACGTCCGAGCCGCAGCTCTTGATGAGGCCGAGCGGCGCGGGTTGGAAGCCTCGATCAGCTTGTGGGAGGGCGAGGGTTTCGCCCTCACCCAACGCTTGGTCGACATCGTCGAGGGCGGGCTCGATATGACTGACCCCGACCTGGACGGGCTTGCAGCGCGGCTGGCAGAGGCCACCGACGCTGCCGAACGGCTGATCGAGCACGCCACCACTGCCCGTCATCACCTCGGTCGTGCACGCCGGACCATCATCGAGCTGGACGGCCGGGGTGACGAGCGGGCCGCAGCGCAGGCCGACTACGAGGCCACCTACCGCCTGGCGCGCATGTGCCGAGGCCACAATGCACAACGGGTCACGCTGGAGGCGTGGTTGTTGGCCCACCACCTGCGCGAGGTGGTCACTTCGGCCAACCGCCGCCTGGGCGCAATGAGTCGAGGCCGGTTTCAGATCCACGTCGACGACGAGGCCGCCGACCAGCGGTCCAAGCATGGGCTCGATTTGTCGATCGCGGACGCCGAAACCGGCACCCGCCGACCCGTGCGCACCCTGTCTGGCGGCCAGACGTTTCAGGCGTCACTCGCCCTCGCCCTCGGCCTGGCCGACACGATCGCCACCCAGCGGGTTGGCCGCGACATCGGTGCGACCTTCATCGATGAGGGCTTTGGAGGCCTGGACACCGACAGCCTGGACACCGCCATCGAGGTCCTGAACAACCTGGGCGCAGAGGGTCAGATGATCGGCGTGATCACCCACGTCGAGGAGCTGAAGGCAGTGCTCCCCGTGGCGATCGAGGTGACGCCGATGGGTGGAGGTCGAAGCAAGCTGACGCAGCTGATCGGCAACCCGCCGGCAGGGGCATCATCGGCTGCGGGGTCGTCGGCCGAGGTGGCGTGAGATGGTGGGAAGCGTGGGCCAGCCAGCGTTGATCGTCGGAGAGTCGCTTCGTGACCTCATCGATCCGTTGGCCGACCGGCTCAGCCAGCCGCTCGACGACCCGTTCGCTCCCGAGCTGGTGGCGGTCGCCAACCTGGGGGTGAGGCAATGGACCACCCGCCAGCTCTCCCGACGGTTGGGAGCGAGCCAGGGCGGGGTAACGCAGGCTGACGGCATCGTGGCCAACATCGAGTTCCCGTTCCCGGACGGGCTGCTCACCCGACTGCTCGGGGCGCCCGAACGCGACCCGTGGGCGCTGTCCAACCTGGTGTGGGTGGTGCTCGACGAACTTCAGCAGGGTGCCGGCGACGCCGCCTTGGGCCCGGCCGGGCGGGTCGCACCCGGCACGAAGCGAGTAGGGCCGGTGCCGCAACCGTCGAGCGGCACCTGGTACGGCCGCGCTCGGCACCTCGCTGACCTTTTCGACCGCTACTCGCGCCACCGACCCGAGCTGATCCGCCAGTGGGCTACAGGCAACGACGTCGACGGCAAGGGTCACCCGATTGCCCGAAACCCACGCTCGGGGGCTTCCCCGCAGTGGCAGTGCGAGCTGTGGCGTCGGGTGCGGGCCCGCATCTCCGAACCGAGCCCCGCCGAGCGGTTGGCCGGGCAGATCGACGGCCTCGACCTCAACCTTCCCCGCGTCGACCTGCCACCGCGCCTGACCCTGTTCGGACTCTCGGCGCTGCCGCCGGTGTGGTTTTCGCTGCTGCCTGCGCTCGGCGAGCACTGCGACGTGGCGGTGTTGTGGCTCACCCCGTCGCTGCCACAGTGGCGAGCCATGCACGAGCGGGGCGCCACGAAACAACTTGGGGCTTGGCTTCCCGACCGTCCCCGCGCCCGCCCACGCGACGGCGGCAACGCATTGCTGTCCAGGTGGTCTCGACCGGCCCAGGAGGGGGCGCTCCTGTGGGGGGCTTCGGGCCACGCAAGCGCTCCGGCACACGACGAACACCCGGACCCCGGCGAGACGACGACGCTCGGACGACTTCAACTGGCCATCCGCACCAACCGCCCGATCGGGGAGTTGGCCGCCACGCTGCCTTCCCCCGGTCGGCAGGATCGCAGCCTGATCGTCCACCGGGCCCACGGCCCCTCACGGCAAGTGGAGATCTTGCGCAGCGCGGTCGCCCACGCGCTGATGGAGGACCCGTCGCTCACGCTCGGCGACGTGTTGGTGCTGTGCCCGGACGTCGAGGCGTACGGTCCGCTGGTTGCTGCTGCGTTCGCTCCCGGCCCCGGCGACCCGACGGCTCACGCCTCTGTGGGCGAACCGGCCTCCCCTGGTTTCGACAGTGGCGACGGTCTCGCTCCGTTTCCGGTGTGGTCGGCGGTCCGTTCACCCGGCTCCGATCACCCGATCGCTCAGGCGTTTCTTGGGATCCTTGGGCTGGTTGATGGTCGGGCCACCGTCGGTGAAGTGCTCGACCTCTTGGCGTTGCCTCCGGTTGCCGCCCGTTTTGGCCTCAGCGACGACGATGTCGACCAGCTCGGGGACTGGGCCCGGCGTGCGGGCATTCGCTGGGGGCTCGACGGTGAGCACCGACGCGCTCACGGGTTGCCCGCGTCATTCACGGCGACCACGTGGGCGGACGGTGTCGAACGGGTCCTGCTCGGCATCACCACCGCATCCCGCACCTTGGTTCCTGGTCTGGGCAACGTCATCCCGGTCGACATCGAAGGCAGCGACGTTCGGGTCATCGTCCGTCTAGCCGGTGCCGTCGCCCAGCTACGGCAGTGCATCGACGAGGTTCGAGCGCTGGACGTCGGCCCGCGGGCGCGCCCGACCGAACGGCCCGGCACGCCGCTTCTCACTCTCTCGACCTGGATCGGTTGGGTCCTCGAGTCGCTCGACGCGCTCACAGATCAGCAGTCGGACAGCGACTGGCAACGGCGCCACCTCTTGGAGGTTCTTGGCGACCTGCGGCCGGAGAGCGGCGCGCCGGAAGAAACGGTGGCCGATCCGCTGCTCAGCGTTGGAGAGTTTCGAGCTGCCGCCACCGAAAGCCTTTCGGCCGTGCGGCGGCGAGGTGGGCCTGCCGAAGGAGCACTCACCCTGGGACCGCTGCAGGCGCTGCGTTCGGTGCCGGCCAGGGTCATCTGCCTGCTCGGCATTGATGCCGATGTCCTGGGCAGCGGCACCGCCGACGCCGACGACCTGCTCGCCGCCTCGCCCGCACTTGGCGACCGTGACCCGCGAGCCGACGGCCGCCAACTTCTGCTCGAGGAGGTGCTCGCCGCCGGTGACCGCCTGATCATCACCACCACGGGTCGGGACCCGGCCACCAACGCCGAAGTTCCGCTGCCGGTTGTGCTCTCGGAACTGCTTGAGGAGTTGGAACCGGCCGAGCCGGGCGACGCCGGCCTCCCCGGCGGCAGCGCGCTCATCACCCACCCGCGCCACGATTTCGACGCGATCAACTTTCGGGCGGGAGCGCTGGCCGCCGACGGACCATGGAGTTTCAGCCCGGTCGGGCTGGCAGAGGCCAGGACCCGCGGCGGCCCCGGTGATGAGCGCAGGTCGGTGCCCTTTCTCGACGGGCCGCTCCCACCGCGCGCTACCGACGATCGCAGTGGTGCCATCATCGAGCTCGCCGACCTCCACCGCTTCCTCGATGGCCCCCCGGCGGCGTTCCTGGCTCAGCGTTTGGGCGTGGGTCTGCCCCGACACGAGGAACTCGGCGACGAACTCCACCCCGTCGAGGTCGATCCCCTGCACAAGTACCAGCTCCACACCGAGCTGCTCCAGGCCACGTGGAGCGTTGGCGACCTCGATACCGCTCATGCCCATTGGGCGGCGGTCGCCCGCGCCTCGGGGGAGCTTCCGCCGGGCGAGCTGGGAGAGGCGGCCGTGGCCGACGTCGTGGCGTTCACCAAGGTGATCCTCGGGGAATGCGAACGGGTCGGGGTGACCCGCCCCGGCACCATATCCGTTCCGATCGAAGTGGAGCTTCGCGGCGGGCGGTCACTGCGGGGCGTGGTCACCGAGGTGGACCCGGCCCGGCCCGGCCCGGTGAGGATCGGGGCCCGACGGTTGAAGCCGAAGCACGAGTTGGGGTTGTGGCTCGACGTGCTGGCACTGGCTGCGCAGAACCCCTCAGTGCCGTGGCAGGCCATCGCCATCGGTCGGGCGAACGACCGAACCCAGAAGGGGATCAAGGTCCCAGCGGCGACGACGCTGCAACCAAGGATCGTCGGCCACGACGACGCCCAGCGGTCAGCAACCGTCGGTGCGGCGCTCGACACCTTGGTCGAGCTGTACCTCCGCAACCTGTCGGAGCCCCTCCCCCTGTGGCCCGAGACCGCAGCCAAGCTGTGCGGCCGCAAGAAGCTCCCCACCGGCAGCTGGGAGACGTCCCTTCCTGGCGGAGCTCAAATCGGTGACGGCAACGAGGCCGCCACCCGCGAGATCTGGGGCGACCTGTCCGAACACGATTATGAATCGTTGCCTGCACGAAGCGACGATCCGGGCAACCCGGACGAGCCGAGCCGAGCCAGGCGCCTGGCACACGTGATCTGGGCGGCATTCGACGCCTCGGTCGCCGGCTCGCTCAACTCCCAGGCTCCACAGGCGGCGACATGAGCGATCAGCTGTTTCCGCCGGACTCGCTCGCTCAACCCAACGTCGGCGTGTTCTCGCTCGATGAGGCGCTGCCGCGCTCCAGCACCCTGATCGAGGCCTCGGCCGGCACCGGCAAGACCTTCACGCTCACCCACCTCGCAGCCAACTTCATCGAGCGCGACGCGCTGCCGATCAGCCAGCTGCTGCTGGTGACCTACACCAGGGCGGCGGCCGGCGAGCTGCGCGACCGGCTGCGGCGAGTGCTGCGCGAGCGGGCGGAAACGTCCACCGACAACGATGCCGGCATGCGGCTGCGGATTGCCGTCGAAGAGTTCGACACCGCCACGATCACCACCATCCACGGGTTTTGCCAGCAGGTGCTGACCACGCTCGGGGTGAACGTGCCGCTCGACCCGGCGATGAAGCTGCTCGCCGACGAGGAAACACTCATCACCCAGATCGCAGCCGACCTGCTGGCCGGCCAGGCGCTCGCCGAGAGCACTGCCGACGGGCAACTCCCAAAGCTCGCCAAGCTCACCGAGGCGATCCGCATGGGCTCTACCCACCCGGGCATCGTGGTCGCCGGGCATCCCGACGAACCCGAACACAACCGGCTCGCTCAGCTGACCGCCGACGGGCTCGACGAGCTCGATCGCCGCCTGGCCGCACGTTCGCTGATGACCTATCAGCAACTGCTCAACCGGGTTGCGGCAGCGGTCAACGGTCCGAAGAACTCCGGGGTCGTCGACATCCTCAGGCGTCGCTTCAGGGTGGCCCTCATCGACGAGTTTCAAGACACCGACCCCGTCCAGTGGGAGGTGTTCCGGCTGCTGTTCGCGGGCAGCGACGGGCCCGACAGTCCCACGCTGGTGCTGGTCGGCGACCCGAAGCAGGCCATCTACTCATTCCGCGGCGCCGACATCGCCACCTACCTCAACGCCAAACAGGCGGTCACACGCCAGAACCGTCTGGACCGCAACTGGCGCAGCACCCCTCAGCTGATCGCAGCGCTCAACTCGCTGTTCGCGGGCAGCCGGTTCGGGTCGTCGCCCGACGGCACTCACACGATCGACTACGACCCCGTGATCGCTGCTCGCAAGCACGACGCCGCAGTTCCCGGCCACCAAGCCCTGAAGATCCGCTCCTTCGACATGGCCGCCTACCACGAGGTCCATCCGCCGGAGTACCGCAAGAACGGCAACGCGGTCCCGACGCCCGTGGGCCTCATACGACATCTCGTCGGGCTTGATCTCGTCTCCCAAGTGCGTTCCACGCTCGCAGATGGCGTACGCGCCGAGGAGATCACGGTCCTGGTGACCTCCAACAAGGACGCCGCTCGGATCCAACGCCTCCTGTCCGATGCCGGACTGCCTGCGGTGCTGGGACGGGCAGGCAGCGTGATCGACTCCCCCGCCGCCGACCAGATCCGGCGTCTCCTCTGGGCGATGGAACGGCCGGCATCGTCGAGCCGGGTGCGCGCGGCGGCACTGGGCTGGTTTTACGGCCTGAGCGCTCGAGACGTCGATGCCATCAACGACGAGCAGCTGGCGCAGATCCAGGTCGGGCTGCGGGACGATTCGCTGATTCTGCGCCGTCGCGGCGTGGCCGAACTTGCCCATCACCTGCGAACGCGCGTCGCTGCGGCGGACGGCTTCGATGCGGGCGATCGTCCGGTCGCCGAGCGCAGCGCTGGATCCACCCTCGGCACCCGGCTTCTTGCGACCCCGGGGGGTGAGCGGCACCTCACCGACCTCAACCACCTGTGGGAGCTCCTCAGCGACCGCACCGGGGCCACCGGAACCTCGGCCTCCAGCGCCCTCGAGGCCCTCACCGCCTCGGCCGACCCGGAGGAGCAGGCAACCGAGGTGCTCCAGCGCCGCACCGAGGCCGACGGTGGCGCCGTCATGGTGATGACGGTGCACGTGTCCAAGGGCCTCGAAAACCGAGTGGTGATGGTCCCCTTCCTGTGGACCGCGCCCATGAGCGTCAAGGCGCCGGTCGTCACCCACGATCCGGTCTCCGGTGAGGCCATGCTGCGCGTCGCCCTCGAGGCAAAGGGCGAGGCCCGCGAGGCGGCCAAGGCCGCAGTCGCCGAGGAGGGCGACCGGCTCGTCTACGTGGCGCTCACACGAGCGAAGGAACGGCTCATCGTCTGGGCCGCCCCCGGGGCCAAGGAATCACACAAGTCGCGCCTGATGTGCCGGCTCGCGCAGGTGGCGGGACTCGACGAGCTGGCGACGATGTCGGACCTGCGCGACGCGGTCGACGTAGTGCAGGCCCACGCTCCCGAAGGCGCCGTGGCGCTGGAAACGTTCATCTCTGCACCCCTATCAGGCCACACACCTTCGGCGAATTCGTCAACGTCGGGCGACGATTTACAGATCGACATCTGGGACCGCCACATGGGGCCGCCGTCGCGACGCTGGTCGTTCTCGGCGCTGACCGCCGACCATGACGACAGCTCACGCATTCGAACCGCGCAGCGACCGGAAGATGCGACAGGCCGTGGTGACACCGCCGCTGACGACGAGGGCGACGAGCCGGCGGTCGCCGACCTCGCCGCAGCAACGCAGACCATCGATGGGACCACCGCTGCCGATCCTTCCGATGCGCTGCCCGACCCGTGGCTCGACCTTGGGGCCGGCACGGCGTTCGGCACGCTGGTGCACGAGGTCTTGGAGGAGGCCGACCTGCAGGCCCCGGACCTCGAAGACGAACTCGCCCGGGCGATCGCAGCCGGCTCACCGCCCGACGAGCTCGACCAACCGCGCCTCGCCTCGGCGGTCGCAGCCTCGGTGCTGACGCCGATGGGCGGCTCGCTCGGGTCGCTCACCCTGGCCGGGCTCCCCCGGGCCCATCAGCTTCGCGAGCTCGACTTCGACCTGCCCCTCGAGGGCGCGGCACGCCCGACCGGTGCCGACCTGGCCCGCTGCGTCGATGCATGGCTGCCCGCCGACGACCCCCTGGCCGGAAGGACCTTCGCCCTGGGCGCCGCAGCGTTCCTGCCGCTGGCGGGCATGCTGACCGGCTCGATCGACCTCACCATCCGAGTGCGCGCCTCGGACGGCGGACCGGACCGCTACGTGGTGGCGGACTACAAGACCAACCTGCTGGCGCCGTGGGGCACCGTCGACCCGGAGGCCGCCCACCCCGACCGGCTCGTCGACGCCATGGTCGCCCACGACTACCCGCTGCAGGCACTGCTCTACGAGGTGGCCCTGCACCGCTACCTGCGCTGGCGGCTTCCCGCCTACGACCCCGAGGCTCACCTCGGCGGCGCCGCCTACCTGTTTCTTCGGGGCATGGCAGGCCCCGACACCCCGGTTACCCCCAACGGGCGAACCTACGGCGTCTTCACGTGGCAGCCGCCGACCGGGTTGATCCTGGCGCTGTCCAACCTGCTGGCCGGCGCCGAACTCGACGAGGTGACGCCATGAGGTCGATCGACGCTCGACCCGCTTCGTGGGTGACCCACACCGGATCGCCGATCGACCGGCACCTCGAGGCGGTCACCTCGGTGCTCGCGCCCTACGCCGCCGTCGGCGTGTTCGGCCTGGAGGAACACCACGTCACCGCAGCGCTGCTGCGCATCGGCGGGATCGCGCTCGACGGCCCTGGCACCGGCGACCTGGTGCTGGCCATCGCGCTGGCGGTGCGGTCGCCGAGCCGGGGCCACGTATGCGTCGACCTGCGCACCGCTCCGGAGCGGTTGGTGGTCGACGGTGCGGACGGCGACGTACTCGACGCGCTGGCATGGCCCGACGACCAGGCCTGGATCGAGCTGGTCGCCGCTTCAACGCTGGTGGCGCGCACCCCGCTGCCCGACTGGGCCGAACTCGACGGCGATCAGCGTCGCATTCCGCCGTTGATCCTCGACGACAGCCGCCTCTACCTCGAGCGTTACTGGCGATACGAGTCCCAGGTGATCGCCGCCGTCGCCGAGCGGGCGGGTCTTGCGGTCAGGCCACCCGATGACGGGGTCGGCGCCCACCCGATCGACCAGCAACTCCTCGCCGATCTGCTGCCGCTCGATGACGGCGGCGAACCGACCCGACAACGGCTTGCGGTGACCGAAGCGCTCAGCCGGCCTGCCACCGTGATCGCAGGCGGTCCGGGTACCGGGAAGACCTACACGATCGCCCGCCTCCTCGCGTTGCTGGTGGCCGGTGGGTCCGGTGACGGGGCTTCAGCCGGCAGCCGTCCCCCGCAGATCGCGCTCGCCGCGCCGACGGGCAAGGCCGCAGCCCGGATGACCGAGGCGCTTCGACAGGCCGTCGAGGGCGCCGGCCTCGACGGTGTGGTGGCCGGCCATCTCAACGACCTCACCGCCACCACCATCCACCGGTTGCTCGGCCACGACTTCGACAACCCCACCCGGTTCAGGCACCACGCCGGACAGCCGCTCCCCCATGATGTGGTCGTCATCGACGAGTCATCGATGGTGTCGCTGCCGCTGATGGCCAAGCTGCTCGACGCCCTGTCGCCCCGGACCCGCCTGGTACTGGTCGGCGACCCGGACCAGCTCACCAGCGTGGAGGCCGGAACCGTCCTTGGTGATCTGACCCACCGCGCCAGCCCCCTCTTCGACGCCGTGGTGCGGCTCGACCGCAGCCACCGCTTCGGTGAGCACTCGCCCATCGGCGAGCTGGCCAACGGGCTTCGCCTGGGTGATCCCGACGCCGTTCGGGCCACGATGGAGGCCTCGGACGAAGCCATCACCTGGCTGCCCGTCACCGCGTCGGCGTGGGACAACATCCCAGCCGAGATCGAGCGCCTTGCCCTCGACGCAGCCGAAGGCGTGTACGACGCCGGGCGCGAGGGCGATGCCCAGGCTGCGGTCCACGCCCTGGGCGCCATCAGGCTGCTGTGCGCCCACCGCCGGGGCGGGTCGGGGGTCGAGGCCTGGAACGAGCGTGTCGCCGAACTGTTGGCGCGGACCCGCCCAGGCTCGGCCGACCAACGCGGCTTCGCCATCGGCACGCCGTGGCTGGTGACCGCCAACGACCAGGCCAACCGCCTGGCCAACGGCGACGCCGTGGTGATCATCGACATCGACGGGCATCCCAGCGGCATCCTCGCCGGCCCCGAGCTGCGCACGGTGCCACTCTCACACCTCGATGCGGTCGAGCCCTTCCAGGCGCTCACCATCCACAAGAGCCAGGGATCGGAGTTCGACCACGCCGTCGTCATCCTGCCCCCGCCCGGCTCTCCGATCCTCACCCGGGAGCTGCTCTACACGGCGGTGACCCGGGCGAAGTCCAGGCTGACCATCGTCGGCGAGGCGGAGGCCATCGAGCAGGCGGTGCGCCGCAAGACCGACCGGGCGTCGGGCCTGATCGAACGTTGGGAAGCCGACCAGCCCGGCCGGTGACCATGTAGCTACAATCTAGGCATGGATGTAGCCACACAGCGGGTCGAGGTCGGCGTCCGAGACCTGAAGAACAACCTCAGCCGGCACCTGGCCAGCGTGAAGGACGGCGCCGAGATCACGGTCACCGAGCATGGTCGGCCCGTGGCACGTCTCATCGCTATCGACGCGTCAACCGACCGCTTGGCTCAGCTGATCGAGGCCGGTGTGGTTCGGCCGCCCCGCACGACCGTCCGATCTGTACCGGAGCCGATCAACCCAGCGGGCACGATCAGCGACCTCGTGGCAGACCAGCGACGCTGAGCCACAGCAGTGACCACCTACGTCGACACGTCGACCCTCATCAAGCTCATGGCCACCGAAGCTGGCTCCGCCGTTGCGACGACCATCTGGACGTCCGCACCCTCACTGGCGGCCGTGAGCCTCATCGAGGTTGAGGCCGTCGCAGCGCTCGCTGCGGCGCACCGCCAGGCTCGGCTCACTGACGACGAGCTGGCCGACGCCCACCTACTCCTCGACCAATTGCTCGGTCAGGTTGGCATCGTTGAGGTAGACGCCAACCTCATCGGGTCGGCCCGTGAATTGGCGACGCGTCACGCCTTGAGAGGCTACGACGCCGTGCACTTGGCCGCCGCTACGTTGGTCGGCGCAGACGTGTTCACCAGTGCGGACAGCGTCCTCTGCGCGGCTGCAGCCAATGAAGGCATGCTCGTCGCCAACCCCCTCGACCGGTGACGGCAGATGGGGTTGGCGACGCAGCGTCACCGGCTTGCTAGAGCTCAGCCAGCTCGTCGAACACCTTCGAGTGATGAAGGTACGCAGCCTTGGCCTCATCGACGAAGGCCTGCCGCTCCTCGGCCGACCAGTCCAGCGCATCCAGGTTGTCCCGGTAGCGCTGCTTCCAAGCGCCCGGGCCGACGATGTCTGGGAAGTCGAAGACCGACGCTCCCCCGTCCGGGGTGAGGCCATAGATCTCGCGGATGCGCTTGCCGACGAAGAAGCCGCCCGACAGGTCGCCCAAATAGCGGATGTAGTGATGGGCCAGCAACCGTGGCGCCGAGTAGTTCGGGTCGTTCGCCGCCGCCTCGATGTCGCCCAGGTACGTCCGGGTGGCGGGCAGGACGGTGGACGGTGCCTGCGCACCTGACGCGTCCAGCTCGAGTTCGAGCCAGTCCAAGTCGGTCTCGAGCGCCTGAAGACGCTCAAGCCCAGGGTCGTGGAACGCCCCCATCACGTCGCCGTGGCGGTCATCGTTGACGATTCCTTCGAGTAGCTCGTAGACGGCCCGCAGCTGTTGGAGATAGCCGACGTAACCGGCGAGGGGCACGTCACCACCCATGAGCACCACGATGAAGGCGGAGTTCTCCGCTTCGGTGTGCTCGGTGGCTGTCGCCTCCCGCACATGGGAGGAGAGGCTTTCGGGGATGGTTGCTGTTGATTCGGTCATGAGTTCCTCACTCGTCGTGACAGGACTCGGCCGGAGATTCCGGCCAGGGTCAGGGCCGCTGCGGCGAACACCAGCAACCGGGCTGAGGCGCCGGTCGACGCCAGCATCGTCGGGCTGGAGCCGCTGGACACCGCGCCGAGTTGCGTCGCGCCGGCCACCTTCGAGGCAACGGCGGTCGCAGCGTTTGGCGTGGCAAAAGCCGCGGCGTTCGGCGTGACCGTCAGGGTGGTCACCGGCGTGCCGCCGGCACCCGCACCGGGGATGCTGGTCGTCGACACGGGCTGTTCCGACTCGGCCGGATCCTGCCCGGCCCAGCTGACCGGAACCCGGGCGTCGGCCGAACGGTCGGCGCTCGCCGTGTGGTCGGCCTTGGTGACGACCGCACAGCGAACCTCCAGGCAGTCGACGAACTCGTCGGCCGCAACCACGTTCAGGTCCACCTCAAAGGTGCCGTCGGGACCGAAGGGCTCGGCCAGATCGACGCCGTAGGCGGGCGGGTTCGAGGAGATCCATACCGAGCCGCCTCCGTCGGCGTCCGTCCCGGGGCCTCCGCCTCCCAGGCACGGCGCCGGGGTCACGCCGGGCCCGTTGTCGACGCACAACGCAACGTAGATGCCCAACTTGGGGTCGTAGCCGGAACCGGTCACCTTCACCGTGTCACCATCGGGGTCCAGCCCGGTGGCCGGATCGACGGTGAGCGACTGACCGGATGCACCCTTGGTGGTGCGGGGTTCACGCACGAGCGGCGCACTCGTCGCCGGAGGGTTCCCGGGCTTGGGGGCGGCGCTGGTGGGCGTCGTTGAGCCGCCGCCCGGCTCGGTGGTGGGCGCTGTCGTCGGGACCGGCTGCTCGGTCTTGGTTGGATCCTGCCCGGCCCAGCTGACCGGCACCCGAGCGTCAGCCGAGCGGTTGGCGCTCGCCGTGTGGTCGGCCTTGGTCACCACTGCGCAGCGAACCTCCAAGCAGTCGACGTAGTCGTCGGCCGCCGCCAACTCGAGATCAACCTCAAAGGTCCCGTTCGGTCCGAACGGCTCGGCAAGGCCAGCTGCGTACGAGGGCGGATTGGACGAGATCCACACCGATGAGGCTGCGTCAGGTCCACCGCCGCCGACGCACGGTTCCGGGGTGACACCGGGCCCGTTGTCGACGCACAACGCAACGTAGATGCCCAACTTGGGGTCGTAGCCGGAACCGGTCACCTTCGTCGTGTCGCCCTCGGGGCTGAGCCCAGTGGCGGGGTCGGCCGACAGCGACTGACCGGATGCGCCGGTGGCGCTGCGCGCTTCGCGCACCAGCGGGTCGATCGTGGTCGGCGGGGCCGTGCTCGTCGTGCTCGACGGCGGTGTTGTCGTCGACGTGGTGGTGGAGGAGGTGGTCGTCGACGGCAGGGTTGTCGACGGCGGGGTTGTCGACGGCGGGGTTGTCGACGGCGGGTTTGTCGTCGACGTTGTGGTGGTCGTCGTCGTCCCGGGATCGGAGAACGTGATTGGAGTGAACGTCTCCTGATCGGCATCGACCGCACCAGAACCCGCGTAGGTCACGATGCCGTACTCACCAACACTCCCCGAAACCGGAGCAACCTCAAGATCAACGGTGAACGACCCATCCGCAGCAATCGTCACGAAATCCGGACTGGTTCCAGCCGGATCCAAGATCGCCCGCTGAGCCGCCGGCAACGCCCACACCTGCTCGATCACCCGACGAGCCGAACCCGGCGCACCAGCCGAGGGCGCCCACGGCTGATCGAACGTCCCAAACACCACATACACACCAGAGTTCTGCCCAGCGAACGGCGGGCGGGTGCCCATATGGGCCGCCGGATCAAAACCGGTACCCGTCACCGTCACCGTCTCGCCCGTCTCGGCAACATCGGTCTTCGACACCGCCACCGACGCCTGGGGCGCCGCCCCGGCGCTGGCACCGGACAGCCCGAAGGCCATGAGGCCGAACAACAACGTCGCCACGGCGACGAGTCCAGCCAAAACTGAGCTGGACGGCCGGGCTGGGCGTGGCGTGATCCGCCTCGGCGCTGGTGTGGTCACAAGTGTCATGTCGTCTCTCTTCACAGGTGAGGAACCACCACGGGGCGGCCGTCGGGTCTGGATGGTTGGATAACCTACCAACTGATGTTAGGGCTGCTCAACTCATCCGAGAAAAAAGGGGACCGGCGTGCCGCTTACCGGGTGAGTGCCGATGACGATGCGACAGCCATAGGCGTCCTCTAGGCGCTCGGGGACGAGCACATCGGCCACCGGTTCGGCCCCGGTGGTGGCGCCACCCGGGGCCAACAACACCACGCGATCGCTGTATTCGGCGGCGAGCGCCAGGTCGTGCAACACCGCCGCAACCGCTGCCCCCGCTCGGGCGCGGTCCCGAAGCCGGCGCATCAGCAGGTGCTGGTGGCGCAGGTCCAGCGACGCAGTCGGCTCGTCGGCGAGCACCACCGGCGATCCCTGAAGCATCATGCGGGCGAAGGCAACACGCGCCCGTTCGCCCCCCGACAGCTCGGTCACCGGGCGCTCGGCCAGGTCATCCAGGTCTGCAGAGGTCAGCGCGTCCGCCAATTCGGTGTCGTCTCCTTGGCCGCCGACCGATGACGGCGCCGCCCAGCGCCCCATCTCGACCACCTCGGTCACTGTGAAGTCGAAGGGAAACCGGTGGTGTTGGGTCATCACCGCTCGACGCCGGGCCAGCTCCACCGGCGCAAGGCTCTGCGGGTCGCTCCCAAGCACCGACACGGTGCCGCTGTCGGCCGGCACGTCCCCCGCCAGCACGGACAGCGCAGTCGACTTGCCGACGCCGTTCGGCCCGATGATCGACACCAACTCGCCGCCGTGAAGCTTGAGGTTGAAGTCGGTCAGCACCTGCCGACCGCCCCGAGCGAGGACAATACCGCTGGCCTCCAGCGCCACGGCACCCTGACCGAGGCGCACCGGGTCTGACTCGCGTGCGGCGCTGCCGACCAGGCGTCGAACGAAGTTGGTCACGTCGCCTCCCCCAGCCGGGACTTGCGGATCTGACGAAAGAACACCGGTGCACCCACCAGGGCGGTCAGCACGCCCAGCGGCAACTCGGCGGGAGCGACGATCGTGCGGGCGACGACATCGGCCAGCGCCACCAGCACCGCGCCGACGAGCGCCGAGCCGAGGATCAGCGCCCGATGCGACGGCCCGATCAGCATGCGGACCGCATGGGGGATGACCAGCCCGACGAACAAGATCTGCCCGGCAACAGCGGTGGCCCCGGCGGCGGCGAGGGCAGCGGCGAACAGGCTGATGATGCGAATCCGTTCGACCGGAATGCCCAGGTGCTGGGCCTGCGCCTCACCCAGCGACACCACGTCGAGCGCTCGCCCGATACTCCAGGCAAGTGCGATGCCGCCGCCCCCCATGATCGTCACCAGCACGACGTCGGACCACGACGCCTGCGCCAGCGAACCGAGCGTCCAGAACACGATGCCCCGCAGCTGGGCGTCGCTGGCCAGGTAGGACAACAGCCCGATGATCGCTCCGGCGAACGCGTTGACGGCGATGCCGGTGAGCACCAGCGTGACGATGTCGGTCCGACCGGACCGGCGCGAGGATGTATACACCAGCGCGATCGCCGCCATCCCGCCGAACAGTGCCGCCGCTGAGAGGCCAAACGTGCCGAGCACCGCTGCGCCCGACACGATGTAGATCACAGCCCCCACGGCGCTGCCGGCGGTGACGCCGATGATGCCCGGCTCGGCGAGCGGGTTGGCGAAGCTGCCCTGCAGTACCGCTCCGGATGCGGCCATCGACGCGCCGACCAGCATGCCGAGCACCACCCGCGGGAAGCGGATGTCGACGAGCACCGACCTGATGGTGGGGTCGAGGTCGGCACCGCCCCGGAGGGCGGCCCACACCTCGGCGATCGAGATGTTCATCGCACCCGAGGTCGCCGAAACCAGACCCACCGCGACGAGGGCCACCACGCCGCCGACGAACAGGCTTCGCCGCCGCCTCGCCCGAACCTGCTGGGTGGTCTCGGTCACGAGCGGTCTGGCTGCCCAGACTCGGCGAACGCGGCCTTCAGGGACTCGACGACCTCGGGGGTGCGGACTCCGAAGCTGAACAACAGGCCGTCCTCCATCGTGACGACACGACCGCTCCGTCCCGCCGGCGTTTGGGCAACACCCGGGATCTGCATCAACCCGGCGACCCCGTCCACCGACTCCAGCCCCGTCGTCGTCACCAGGATGACGTCCGGCTGGGCCTTCACAAGCGCCTCGCTGGTGAGCGGGGTGAACGGATCGCTCAGCCCGATCTTGGCGCTGGCATCGGTGGCGCCGGATGCCTCGATCAGCGAGTCGACCCCGCTGCCCGGCCCGGCCATCAGGTACACGCCTGCGCTGCCCCGCACATAAAGAAACGCCACCAGCGGCGCTTCGGCCCCCGCCGGCGCCGCAGCCACCTCGTCGAGTTCCTCGTCGAGGCCGGCGGCCAGCTCCTCGGCGGCCGGCGCCACCCCGGCCAGCTCGCCGACTGCTCGGATTCGGTCTCCAACCCCATCCACCGCGACCACCGGGTCCATCGTCACAACCGGCACGCCGGCCGCCTCGATGCTGGCCTTGGCCTCCGGGGGACCAATCAGCTCGCTGGCGATCACCAGGTCGGGCCGAACCGACAGCACCGATTCGGCCGAGATGTCGTGGGCCTTCGTCAGCAGCGGGATCTTCTCGGCCTCGGCGAACGTGGTTGAGATGTCGCGACCGACCAGCCGGTCACCCATGCCAAGCGCAAAGAGGATCTCGGTGACGCCGCCATCCAGGCTGACGATGCGGTCGAGGGAATCCACCGTGACCGATTCGCCGTTGTCGGACACGACCTGGAGCGGCAGCTCCGGCTCGATGGCTGCGGCCACGTCGTCGCCGAGTCCGGGCGTCGACTCCTTGTTTTGCCCGAGGGTCACGCCCCCGTCGCCGCACGCCGCCACCAAGAGGGCGGCACCCAGCACGATACCGACGAGTGTCGGCCTTCCCAGACCGGACCGGTTGACTCGGCGGCTCATGGTGCCGACGCCCCGTCGGTAGGAGCGTTCATCCCCGGCCACCGCCCCGTCTTCGACCGGTAGATGCCGGCGCCCGCCCCCCCGAGCAGCGCGACACCCCCGGCGGCGGCGAGTCCCCAACCCCAGCCGCCCGAACCCCCGTCATTGGATGACACGGTGATCTTCGGTTCCTCGGCGCGTTCGGGTGCCGTCGTTGTCGTCGGCTTCACACTGGTCGTCGTCGCCTTCGGCTTGGTCGTGGTGGTGGTCGTCTTCGGAACCGTCGTCGTCGACTTCTTCTTGGGCTTGGCGGTCGTCGTCGCCTTGGGCCTGGTGGTGGCCGGTCTCTCCTCAACCGGCGGCGCCGGTGTGACCGGAGCCTCAGCGATCGTCGCCTGCACCGGCTCCTCGACTGGAGGGGCCGGCACGACGGGGGCTTCGGTTGGCTGAGGGGCCTCGGCCGGAGCACCGGCGGCAAAAGTCACCGGAATAAAGAGGTCCTGGGACCGGTCGGTCGAACGGGTGTGATCGTTGCGAGTGGCGATGGCGCACTGCACCTGCCGGCAATCCAGACCACCACCCAACTCGGGCGACACGGTGAGCTGGGCGCTGAAGGACCCACCCTGGGCGTAGGGCACCGCAATGTTGGTGGCGTAGGAGGGAGGATTGGACGAAAACCAAGCCGACGCCCCCGAGCTGCCGGAGCGGTCCTCACCTCCGGCGCACGGCGATGGCACTGCACCGGCTGGCGGCACGAGACACAGGCCGACGTAGACGCCCTTGTTGATGTCGAACCCGGCACCGTTGACGGCGATCGACTGTCCCGGCTGGAGCTCGGCGGACTGAGACACCGTGACGGTCCGCACACCGTCGGACACCTGCGCGCCACCTTGGTAGCGAGCAAGCACGGCACCCGGGGGGTCGGCGACCGACGCACCGGCGCCGCCCACCCAGGCGAGTGTGATGGCGACGGCTGCCAGCAGCGAGGCCACGCCGGAGAGACTGGCTCGCGCCGCCGGAACGGCGCTCCTCGGCCGATCGGGCTGGCCGGGTTGCGCAGTCTGGTTTACGTGTGCTGTCCGCATCAGCAAAACTCTATGTTAGGCCAACCTATCTATCCAACCGCCTCTGGCGAACCGGCGACCGCAGACCGGTAGGCAGTCCAGATCTCCGGACGAAGCCGCCCCCGGTCGGCGACTGTCAGCCCGGCGGCGATCGCCCACGAGCGGACCTCTGCGGTGGTTGGCTCCCGGGCCGGAACCGGCCCGGCTCCGGTCAGCCCATCGAGTCGTTGGGCGCCGGCCTCCTCGTTCAGACGGTGGTCGAGGGCCGCCCCAAAGAACCGGTACGTCCACTCCTGGGCCAGCTGCCGGGTTTCTGCAAACACGATCGGCACCGACGGATACCGCACCGCCGCTTCGGCCAGCTGTTCGGCGATGAGTGCCGGGCGAACCCTGTCCAGCTTGAACACCGACGAGTAGCGCTCGTCGACCACCAACGCCGCGTGGGGAACATCGGCCAGCGCTGCGAGCAGCGTCCAGAGTTTGCCGCCGGTGATCGTCGACACGAGATCCTCCAGGCTCTTGCGTTCCACGACCGCAGCAGGCCGTCCGTCCACGCCGTCGACCGCATAGTCCCCGGCCGGCAGTGCCCTTTTGGTGGTCGTGGCCTGCTGAGCCGAGAACTTCCACGCATACCGCTCGCGGGTGTCGACCACGATGTTGAGCCGGTGGCCCGAGGCTCGAGCGGAGGGGACAGTGACGTTGGGCCGCGCCTGCTTGCGGGTCCGAGCCGATTGCCAGAACACCACCTCGCGCCCGCGCGCCTTGGTGAACACGAACTGCGAGCGGTTCTCCCGACCCCGGTCCAGCACCAGGTCGATGGCGACACCGCGTCGCACGCACGACGCCACGGGAACGCGTTCGACGATGTCGAGCGTTGCCGGGTCCGGCCACTCGTCCGCCGGGTGGCAGTACACCTTGGCGGTGCGGGGCCAGGTGTCCTCACCTTCAGCACCACCGGGCGCGTGCCCACCGGCAACCGAACGAGATAGGGCAGCGTGGAGTTGGGGTCGGGGTTTCGGGCGATCTCGAACTCCACACGGCCACGGCAGGGCGTCAAACCTTTATCTGCCCGCCAAGCTCCGGCCCGCCCTCGCTGCGGCGGAAAATTTCCCCGCCCTCACGTCACAAACGCCGAGTACACTGACGAACATGCGTTCGACCATCGAGGCCGGCATTCTTCACGCCGACCTGGACGCGCTTTACGCCTCGGTCGAGCAGCGGGACCGGCCGGAACTTCGGGGTCGACCGATGGCGGTCGGGGGCGGGGTGATCCTGGCCGCCAGCTACGAGGCTCGCCGACGGGGTGTGCGAGGCCCGATGAACATCCGTGCCGCCCGGGCGCTGTGTCCCGAACTGATCGTGGTCCCCCCGCGGATGGACGCCTACACCCAGGCCAGCCGGCGGGTGTTCGAGATCTTTGACGACACCACGCCCTTGGTGGAGCCCATCTCGATCGACGAGGCGTTTCTCGACGTGTCGGGCCTGGGCCGGCTGGTCGGCCCGCCGAAGCTGGTCGCCGCCAGGCTCCGGGCACGGGTACTGGCCGAGGTTGGCCTGGCCATCTCGGTGGGTGTGGCCCGCACCAAGTTTCTGGCCAAGGTGGCCAGCGGGCTGTGCAAGCCGGACGGGCTGCTCGTGGTGGAGCCCGACGGCGAACTCGAGTTTCTGCATCCGCTGCCCGTCGGCCGGCTGTGGGGTGTGGGCCCAAAAACCGAGGAAAAGTTGGGGCGCAGCGGCATCACGACGGTCGGCCAGGTGGCCGAACTGGACGAGGTCCGCCTGGTTGCCATGCTGGGCGCCGGGGCGGGGCGTCAGATGCACGCGCTCGCCCACAACCGCGACCCCCGGCGCGTGGTGACGGGCAAGCGGCGATCGTCGATCGGGTCCCAGCGGGCGCTCGGGCAGCGCCGCCCCGGCTTCGCCGAGCTGGAGGCCATCCTGTTGGAGCTGGTCGACCACGTCTCCCGCCGCCTTCGGGACGGCAACCGGGTGGGCCGCACCGTCATGCTGCGCTTTCGCTTCGGCGACTTCACCCGCGACACCCGCTCGCACAGCGTGCCTGAGGCCACCGGGTCCACCGCCGCCTTCCTCGACGCGAGCCATGGGCTACTCGTCGCACGTCGAGACGAGATCGAGCGCCGTGGACTCACGCTGTTGGGGTTCACCGTGGCCAACGTTTCCCCCGCCGACGCCGTCCAACAGAGCCTGGAGTTCGACGGACGCTCGGCGGTCGACCTTGACGGTGCGGTCGACGCGGTTCGCAATCGGTACGGCTCGGATTCCATCGGCCGGGCCACCCTGCTGGGGCGGTCCAACGGCATTCACGTGCCGCTGCTCCCCGATCCGGGGGCATCTCGACCGTAGGGTGGCCCTCATGCGCTTTGGCTTCTGGATCGGCAACGGACACCGATGGGACGAGATCCTTCGCAGCGGCGTGAGGGCAGAAGAGACCGGCTGGGACGGACTGTGGTTCGCTGATCACTTCATGCCGGGCATGGGCGCCGACGACGGACCCATCCACGAGGCGTGGACCGCCATCTCGGCACTCGCCCAGGCCACCGACCGGGTGCGCCTCGGTCCGCTGGTGTGTGGCAACACCTACCGAAATCCGGCGGTGCTGCTGAAGCAGGCGGTCACCGCCGACCACATCTCAAATGGCCGCATGGTGTTGGGGCTTGGCGCCGGGTGGCAGGAGAACGAGCATCGGGCCTACGGCATCGAGTATGGCTCGTTCACCGACCGGTTCGAGAAGCTGGAGGAGTCGCTTCGGGTCATCGCCGCCCTCCGCAGCGGCGAGCGGGCGACGTTCGACGGCGACCACTACCGGCTGGAGGACGCACCGCTTGCGCCGCAGCCGGTCGGACAGCTGCCGATCCTGCTCGGCGGAGGTGGCGAGAAAAAGACCCTGCGCATGGTGGCCGAGTACGCCGACGAGTGGAACGTGTGGTCCACGCCGGAGGTGATGGTGCACAAGTCCGCTGTGCTCGGCGAGCACTGCGAACGCCTCAGGCGGGACCCGGCCGAGATCGAGCGGTCGTCGGTGGCGCTGTTGTTCCTCGTCGACACCGATGCCGAGGCCGACAAGCTGCGGGTCCACGACTTTGGCCGTCCGTCGCTGATCGGCACGCCAGGCCAGCTCCAGGAACAGCTGGCCGCCTACGCCGAGGCAGGCGTCGACGAGTTGATCATCCCGGACTTCACCCTGGGCGGCGGCGCTGAGCAGGACGAGACGCTCGACCGGTTCCTCGCCGAGGTGGCGGCGCCGTTCCGCTTGTAGAACGAAGCGGGGAAAACCGGCGGTTCCTCACGGTTGATCGAGCAGCGTGGAAATGTTGAAGGACACCTGGTCCATCACTTCCCAGCCGACCGCCCCCAACCGGTGCACGAGCCGCTGCCCGTTGACGGATCGAAGCATCTCGCACTGGATGTAGCTGGTGTCCTCGAGACCGGTCATCTCGGATGCTTCCACCTCCACATGCGATGCCACCAAGCGACGCGTCGTCGTCAACGGCATGACGAAGACGACCGGAAACGAACGCCCGAACGTGTCCGGCGGACCAACCACCAGGGCCGGTCGAACCGATGACGGCTCCGCCGGGTAGGGCTCGCCGAAGTCCACCAGCCAGAGTTCGCTAATCGATGCCATCTGAAACCGAGGTGGTCTCGAACTCTCCGAGGTAGTCACGCCACGCGACGGGATCTCGCCGGAGCACCTCGAAGTCCCGGGTGACCTGGGCGGCGAAGCGCTTGCGGCGCAGTGCATCAGCCGCCTCGTCGACGGTGTCGGTCAGCGAGTCGCCGGCGGCTTTGCTCATCTCGATCAACCGGGCGTGAGTTTCGGCTTTAACTCGAATTGTGGTCGTCCCCATGGGCTGAGTCTACATTTTGCATGCACGGATGACCACGACATTCACCCACCTGTTGCGGGCTGATGCGGGTGACAGAATCTGCCCATGGAGTCGACGCAGCGAAACATTTGCGTGTTCTGCGGGTCGAGACCCGGCGTTCCGGACGGCAGCGGTGGCCCTCGGTTCTGCGATCGTGGACGCCGGTCACCGGCTGGTGTTCGGGGGAGGCCACGTGGGCCTGATGGGCGTCGCGGCCGACGAGGTGTTGGAGCGTGACGGCGAGATCATCGGCGTGATGACCGAGCAACTCGTTGGCCTGGAAGTGGCCCACCAGGGGCTGACCGAGTTGGACGTCCAGCCCACGATGCATCGGCGCAAGGCCCGCATGGCCGAACTGGCGGACGGCGTGGTCGTCCTGCCCGGTGGATTCGGCACGCTCGACGAGGCGTTCGAGTTGCTGACATGGAACCAGCTGGGACTCATCTCGGTGCCGATCGTGTTCCTCGACGTCGACGGGTTCTTCGCGCCGTTGTTCGACTTCATTGCGGGGTCGGCTGCGGCCGGGTTCATGAAGGACCACCACGGGACGCTGGCCCAGCACACCGACAATGCCGAGGCTGCCGTGCGTCTCGCCTCCCGCAACGCCCCCGCCTTCACACCCAAGTGGGTCGATCGCTAGCCGCCCCGCTCACGAGCCCTGTCGGGTGGTGCGAGCCAGGTAGGCGGACGGCGACGTCCCCAGGTGCCGACGGAAATCCCGCGTCAGGTGGGCCTGGTCTGAATAGCCAAGCTCGGCTGCGATCGCCGCCCAGCCTCGCCAGCCATTTTCGTCGTCGCTGGCCCGACGGGCCGCCTCGGCGGCTTCGATGATGCGCCAGCGGCGAATGACGAACGACGGGCTGGCCCCGACGTGAAAGTCGAAGAGGCGCTGAAGGGTGCGGACGCTGGCGCCGGCAGCGGAGGCCAACTGCTCAACCCGGCAGACGCTGCGGTCATGCTCGGCCAGCGCGGCGACCGCCACCACCTCCTGCGCCTCGGCGATCATCGCCGGATCCCGGCAGGCGATGAGGGATCCCAGCCCCTCCCGCAGCGCGTCGGTTCGTGGTTCGGTGTCATCGATCTTCGCCACCCGGGCAACCCGTCAACAAAGTTCAGCTCGGCATCGGCCGCCGTCTTCGCCGAAGCGTCGAGGAGCACGCCCAACCCGCCCACGGTCGTGCGTCGGCTGGGCCCACACCCTCTGCCGCTGGTTCCAACTCGACCTCCTCAAAGACACCGAGTTCGAACAAGCCCACCCCAAAAAGCTGAGGCGCTGCCGCTTCGGGACCCCAGCAATCCTCCGCGTCCGCAACCGGCAAACCTGGACTCTCTGGCCCAAACACTGGCCATGGAACCCGCACCTCCGCACCGCCGGACGACGCCTCCGCACCATGAACACCCCCACACCACTCCAGATCTGACCACCACCCGCCCCGAGCAACCAGCCACCCGCCCGAACACCCGGCCGGGCTATCTCACCGACCCCACACACCAATCCGAACAACCTTCATCACACCGGACAGACGGCCGGCAACACCCGAGACCTGCCCCGAGCACCCCACCGCCCCCGGAGGCACTCCCTGTCACACCAAAACAGCCTTCAGACCGCCACCACCAGTGAAACGTGCCGGATCGAACTTAGAGCTCAGCCAGCTCGTCGAACACCTTCGAGTGATGGAGGTACGCAGTCTTGGCCTCGTCGACGAAGGCCTGCTGCTCCTCGGCCGACCACTCCAACGCATCCAGGTTGTCCCGATATCGCTGCTTCCAAGCGCCCGGGCCGACGATCTCCGGGAAATCGAAGACCGACGCTCCCCCGTCCGGGGCGAGACCATAGATCTCTCGGATGCGCTTGCCGACGAAGAACCCGCCCGACAGGTCGCCCAGGTACGTCCGGGTGGCGGGCAGGACGGTGGCCGGTGCCTGCGCATCTGACGCGTCCAGCTCAAGTTCGAGCCAGTCCAAGTCGGTCTTGAGTCCCAGGCCGAGCACAAAGAGGATCTCGGTGACGCCGCCGTCCAGGCTGACGTCGAGTCCTTGCTTTGCCCGAGGGTCACGCCCGCTTCGCCGCACCCCGCCACCAACAGGGCGGCACCCAGCACGATACCGACGAGCGTCGGCCTTCTCAGACCGGACCGGTTGGCTCGGCGGCTCATGGTGCCGACGCCCGTTGGTGGGAGCGCTCATCCCCGACCACCGCCCCGTCTACGACCGGTGGATGCCGGCGCCCGCCCCTCCGAGCAGCGCGACACCCCTGGCGGCGACGACTCCCCAACCCCAGCCACCCGAACCGCCGTCATCGGATGACACGGTGATCTTCGGTTCCTCGGAGCGTTCGGGTGCTGTCGTTGTCGTCGGCTTCACGCTGGTCGTCGTCGCCTTCGGCTTGGCCATGGTTGTGGACCCCGTCGGACACTCGGGCCCCACCCTGGCAGCGCTGAGAAGATGGTCGGCTTACATCGCCTGTCTACTCAATCAAACCCTTATGTCAGGTGCTCCTACTCCTTCAATTGCTGCGTCAGAGTCCGGACAAGCAGGGCCCACCCATTGAGGCGGGTGTTGACATCCGATG
>ERZ724520.189-NODE-189-length-32711-cov-11.323157_pt1 | contig 32711 bp, 29 predicted proteins | sample MGYA00376053_ERZ724520 | MGnify/ENA primary metagenome ERZ724520 (study PRJEB28724, sample SAMN07190886) | activated sludge metagenome | isolation source: activated sludge of sewage treatment plant in Hong Hong | place: USA: Christiansburg, Virginia | collected...
TTAACCTACTTTGCAAAAGAGTGGGCTTTAAAATACAAAAAGTAATTTCCTGTTCAATTGTTAAAATATGTGATGTTTGTTTTAGTTGTATTTATATATCGTAATATTGCAATATAATAATATATTAAAAATGGGACTTACCAAAACCGAACATTTCACGGATAAACAAAATGCCATTGCCACGATGGCAAAAGCATTAGGTCATCCTGCGAGAATTGCCATCTTAGAATATTTACTAAAAGTAGATACTTGTATTTGTGGTGATATTGTAAATGAATTACCATTAGCACAACCTACCATTTCTCAGCACTTAAAAGAATTAAAAAGTGCGGGACTCATTAAAGGAAGTATTGAAGGAACCTCTATCTGCTATTGCATTGATGAAAAAGGATTAGAAAAATTGCAAAGTTATTTCGCTACTATCTCCCTAAAATTGAATAAGAAAAATAATAAATGTTGCTAACTAAAACTAAAACCATGAACCTATCCGACATTAAAAAACATTTAAGCACAGTAACTACTGTCAATTTTCAATTGCCAAATGGAACGATTGTTCCTCCTCACTTCCATGTAACAGAAGTTGGGCAAATCAATAAAAAATTTATTGATTGTGGCGGCGTTGTTCGCAACGAAAAAACAGTCAACTTTCAATTGTGGGAAGCGGGAGATTTTGATCATCGTTTAGCGCCTCAAAAATTATTAAACATCATTGCACTTTCCGAAAAAACATTAGGAATAGAAGATGCCGAAATAGAAGTAGAATATCAAAGCAATACAATCGGTAAATACCACTTGGATTTTGATGGAACTAATTTTTTATTAAAAGCTACTAAAACCAATTGTTTAGCACAAGATAAATGTGGTATTCCTCCCGAAAAATTAAAAATCAATTTGGTGGATTTATCAAATAACTCTCAAGGCAGCTGCACGCCTGGAGGAAAATGTTGTTAATCTTTTATTAAAATAGTTTATGCTTCAACCAATTAAACAGTACTGTGATAAACTCATTGCTGACTTTGCTGCCATTCCTAAAGAACGACAAGAGCTTTTAGAAGAAATATCTAATTATGTTTCTTCCAAAAAAGAAAGTCATCAAGCTATTCAATTAGTTTATATCTGCACACATAATTCTCGTCGCAGTCATTTCGGGCAAATATGGGCCCAAGTAGCGGCCAAATATTATAACGTAAAAAACGTCACTACTTTTTCTGGCGGCACAGAAGCTACCGCTTTTAATAGTAACGCCATTAATGCTATTAAACGCGTTGGTTTTGATGTTAAACAAATAAATACAGAGAAAAATTCTACGTATCATGTTTCGTTTGACAAAACAGAAAAACCAATTATCTGTTTTTCGAAAGTATATGACGATGCTCAAAATCCTCAAACTAACTTTGCAGCTATCATGACTTGTAGTGATGCGGAAGAAAATTGTCCGTTTATTCCAGGTGTTGAATTAAGAATAGGAACCACTTACGACGACCCAAAAGCATTTGATAATACACCCTTACAAGATGCTAAGTACGATGAACGTTGCAGTCAAATTGCCCTTGAAACGTTATATGTTTTTTCAAAAGTAAAATAAAATTATATGTCGAGTACAAATTGTGCGCCTGCAGCCAACCGAAAAAAATTAAGTTTTTTAGATAGTTATTTAACTGTGTGGATTTTTTCTGCTATGATTATTGGCGTTGCCATTGGTTATTTTGTTCCTTCTACTGCCACCTTCATTAATTCCATGTCGAGCGGAACAACCAATATTCCTTTAGCAATTGGTTTGATATTAATGATGTACCCACCACTAGCCAAAGTACGATACGAAAAAATTCCACAGATATTTAAAAACATAAAGTTAGTACTCATGTCATTAGTGATTACGTGGGTTATTGCTCCGTTCTTTATGTTTATTCTTTCCTATATTTTCTTAAAAGATTATCCTGAATACATGACAGGATTAATTTTAATTGGCATTGCTCCGTGCATTGCCATGGTTATTGTTTGGAATGAATTAGCAGATGGCAATCGCGAATACATTGCTGGTTTAGTTGGTATTAATAGTATTATGCAAGTATTGCTTTTTTCAGCGTACTCGTATTTCTACTTAACAAAAATGCCTGCCTTATTTGGAATGAAAGGATTAGACATTGCTATCACGATGTCGCAAATAGCGGAAAGTGTTTTTATTTATTTAGGCATTCCCTTCTTGGCAGGAATTATTAGTAGATACACGCTAATCAAATTAAAAGGTGAAGAGTGGTATCAACAAAAGTATATTCCTTTTATTTCTCCTATCACTTTAGTGGCTCTATTGTTTACCATTATCGTGATGTTTAGTTTAAAAGGAGAGTTAATCGTTCAAATTCCTTTAGACGTGATTCGTATTGCTATCCCTTTAGTAATTTACTTTGCGGTGATGTTTGTGATTACTTTTTTTATTGCGAAAAAATTAGGGGCTGATTATTCAACGAATGCGGCTTTAGCATTTACTGCAACCGGTAATAATTTTGAATTAGCCATTGCAGTAGCGATTGGTGTTTTTGGTATTAATAGCGGACAAGCCTTTGCTGGTGTTATTGGTCCTTTAGTAGAAGTGCCCGCATTAATTGCCTTAGTAAAACTCGCTTTCTGGTTTAGAAAAAAGTATTATACCCCAACTATTAAAAATTAATTATGAAATAGCCCTGTTTGCCGAAACATAAACATTAATAAAGATAAACTGGCTATAGCATAAGGCAATAAAAAATTATAATATCTACTTATGAAATCAAAAAAATCAATTTGGACAAGCATCACCGGAGGTTTAACCTCAGCAGCGCCTATATTATTGTCGTGCTGCAAAAGCGGCGCTTGTGTTGGTGTATGTGCTAGTCCAATTGCTTCCTTATTTGGAGTATCATCTGCAACGATTGCAAGTTCGCCATTAGTAAGTGCTTTAGAACCTTTATTAATTGCTATTAGTGCGGTTTCATTTACCGTATCGTATTACTCGCTTTATGTATTACCAAAATCAAATTGCGGCACTGGTAATTCATGCGACTGCGGACCAACTGACAAAGAAAAACGTAAAACAAAAATAAACAAAGCGGTTTTTTGGATTGGCTTAGTGTTAAGTATTGGTTTTTTAAGTTATTTTGAAGTCACTAAATACCAAGCCGCGAAACAAGCGGAAGCATCCGCAACAGAATGCACAACCTCTGAATGCGCCCCTGGAGAATGCTCAACGGAAACAGAGGAAGCAACTGCTGCATGCGACTCAACCAGTTGTGATGGAAAAACCTGTGGTGAATAGATTCTAATATTCAAAATTCTCACATTTAATATCATACTCGTATATTTGTTATAACAGATTACGTATGCGATTTTATATTATTCTTTTTATAGGTGTTGTTTTGACTCAATTTGCATTTGGCCAACCATTGGTGCAAACTAAGTTCAGTAAACCTTTTGCTATCATAAAATTTTTAGAAACCACCAAAGGTGGGCACGGAACGTCCATCACATTTAAACATCAAATAGATACGTCTTTTTTAAATAAAGATATCGCTTTTCAAGAATTAGTAAACGAATATCAATCGATGCAATTAGATTATAATTACGTTAAAGAACAATATCCGCACAGTCGAAAACATACCACCTCGACTTGGGATTTATTATGTGTAGCGGCTATTTCCTCAAGTACGAATGAAGAATTTTTAAATAAACTAATTGGTGTTTATCCAAACGTTGATTATTTAAAATTAAAACATGTTGTAACAGCAACCGAACCTTTTTATGATCGCTTTATCTATACAAAATACAAATCTAATGTAGATGATAAACTTCGTGAACTACAGGGTTTAAGTCCGAAATTAGACGAGTTATTTGAAAAATTTAAAACATTTTATGGTAGCAGCTGGGATAAATCGATGCCTTTTAATTTAGCTATTTATCCTATTATTGGTCGTAGCGGACAAACAACAGCCACACCTCATGCCAACTGTTTAGAGATGGGGGTACTAACGCACGAAGAAGATGTGTTTAGTTTATTATCAATTGGTATGCACGAAATGAGTCATGTATTATTTGAAGAACAACCTTTACAATTACAACAGCAATTGGATAGCATTTTTACAGATACGATTACGCCTTATACCAAATTTGCCTATCATTACATAGATGAAGCATTAGCAACTGCCTTAGGAAATGGTTATGCCTATAAAGCCTTAGCAGGAGAAATAGATTCTGCTGACTGGTATAACGACACTTACATTAATGCTTATGCAAAAGCCATTTTTCCATTAGTAGAAGAGTACGTTGATAATAAAAAACAAATGGACAAAGCCTTTATTTTAAAAGCCATTGATGTATTTAAACAAACATTCCCCAATGCTCAGTACGATTTTGAGCCTTTATTCATGACGTCGGATTTGTATTTTGAAGATGATGTGACTAAGGAAATAGATGAGCTACAAACCACGCTTCATCAAACATTTAGAATATATAGTAGTAATACGTCTATCCCTATGATGGATAAAATTTCATTAGACAATATCAAACACTCTAAAGAAACACAAGTGATTATTATTCATAAAAATCAATTACAAAATGTAGCGAAGCTTAAATTGATGTTTAAAAACTTAGTGAATCTTCCTGCGCAAAAAAACATGCTGGTGAGTTTCTTAGACAAAAACAAACGTGCTGTAGTTATTGTGGTTGCAGAAAATAAAGCTAAAGCCATTGAAGGCATTAAACTCTTAAAAACACAGAAAGAAATTAATCCCAAGAAATTATGGGTAAAGTTTTAGGGGGTGTTAGGCGGTCGTGCTTCACTCTCTCTTTTTGAGTTGTACTTTGAGTCCATATACTAGACGCCATAAATTTATAACTTTACCTTTACTGTCCAGTTCAAATTCAATTTGTTTATCCGTGCCATTTGCATAATAAAATCTCGTAGGAGATTCAGCTTTAATTTCAATATCTTCTACGCCGTTAACATAAACGTATAGTTTGTCGCTTTTTTCTATGATTTTCAATTTACTTGGGAAGCCAATAAACATTCCTTCATATTGACCTGTGTAATTATGAAAATTCTTGGAATTTTGTTTAATCTCAGTATGAATTTTAGGTGTTTTGACGTGTCCACCTAAAATGATAGTTGCCAAAGCAAAAGAGATAGATGGGCTTTGAGATGCATTATTGGATAAAACGATTACACAAGAACTGTCAGATGGAATTCTCAAGAATGAATTAGAAAAACCTGCACCGCTTCCGGAATGTTGAATACAGGTCTTATTTTCAATTGGTATACAAATTATTCCATATCCATAATTTTCTTTTACAGGCGTATACATTCTAAATTTTGAGCCATTTGAAAGAATGTCTTTACCTAGTAATGCATTATCCCATTTGTTCAAATCTTCGACGGTAGAAAAAATATCACCAGTTCCGAATGTATTTGATACCCTTTCCGTTTCAGCTGAAATATATTTTCCTTCAGAAAACAAATAGCTTTTTGCTCTTTTCAACAATATAGTGTCAGGTGTATCAACACCTGTGTTAATCATACCAGCCTTATTAAAAATATGGTCTTTTAAGAAGAAGCTTCTATTTTGCTTGGTAACCATTTCAACGACGTATGCTAAAAGATAATAATTTGAACTACTATATTTATAGCTTGTTCCTGGCTCAAAGTCAAATGGTTTTGTTTTTAAAATAGATATGATTGAATCTTTGGAAATATCTAGTGCGTAAAGCCAATCATAATATTGGGGAAGTTCAGTATAATCAGTTATTCCGGAAGTGTGAGTGAGCATCATATGAATTGTGACTTTTTCACTGTTTGGAAAATCAGGAAGATACTTGTACAGTTTATCGTTTACATTTAGTTTCCCCAATTCATCAAGTTGCAAAATTGATGTCGCCGTAAATTGCTTTGTTATTGAGCATAAATTATATTTAGTGTCTAAAGTATTAGGAATGTTCCATTCTCTGTCTGCCAGACCATAAGCTTTTTCAAGAACTATTTTATTATGAGATTTAACCAAAACAACTCCGGAAAAATTATAAATATCTGCTTGTGCATTCATATACTCGTCAAGCTGCATAGAGATATTTTTTTGTCCGAGTATTATTGTTGGAGCAAGAAAGAGTAATATAATATATTTCATAATGTCTATTAGTATTTGTCTAGCATGCCGCCTAACTTGCAGCTACCCCGACTAAGAGTTATTAACCTCCGTCACAACACCTTCTTGATTTGCAAAATAAATAGGAGTGGTTGCTTTTCTCAAATCTAAATAGGATTTATAACTAGCAGAAAAATTGGCTCTTTCAGAAATCACTAAATCATAATTTCCATTTAAGCCAATCATTAATTCGCAAACTTCTCTTACAGAACCCTGTCCGCTTGTGCAACCCGTTGTGTAATCAGCTAAATGGTGTTTCAACACAAATTCATTAAATAAAGGATTTGATTTACGCGGAATAAACATGCGCAAGCCACACACTTCTGCTAAACCTAAATCTAATACATCATCAAACACATAAGCTATTTGATTCAATTCAATATTGTGTGTTTCGCATAAATGTTTGGCCGCATCTATTTTATTAGCAAATTTAGAGTATGATGAATGAAAGCGTTCTCTATCCACAAAAGTAAAAGCTGCGGAATTTTTTTCTCCTGAAATAATAGCTGTAATCGGCAATTCTTTATGGTTCAAATAATACGAAAACCTCAACAAGTTTGTTCCCATGCTATCGGCTTCACTAAAACGGCTTTGTAATAAGTGGTCCTTACCTGCATCTGTGAATACACCGTCCCAATCAAACACAAAAGCTTTAATGTGCTTCATTTTTTCGATTAAACTTGCTTCGGGTATAATAAATTCTCCGCCTATTTCGGTAAATACTTGTGTGAGATGTGACATGGTGTTTTGTTTTATCAGATAATAAAGATAGTTAAAGTATTCATAAATATCTAGCGCTATTGGCTTTACGTAGTTATACAAAAAAATAGCAACATAGATACATAGAAATAAAGTACAGAGTGAGTTCAGTATAGAAAACTTTTTTTAACATAGAGCTATGTTTAAAAACGAAGTTTCCTATCTCAAAACTCTTACCTATGTTTCTATGTGGCTAAAGAACTATGTAAACAATCTGTCGATATAAAAACAAAAAAAGCGCTACCAAAATGGCAACGCTTTTAATTTAAACTGATAGAATAAAACTATCCTTTCATATCTTGAATGTCTAACATTCCAACTGGTTTCCCGCCTTCTGTTACAACAATCGTATCTACATTTGTTTTTTTGAATAATGCCGAAGCATCATTTAATAAGACGTTTCCTTCAATCGTAATTGGTTCGCGGTATTCTAAATCAGATAAGTTTTTAGATAAAATATCTCTTCCTTTTTCTCCGATTAATTTACGTAAGCTGCCATCTGTAAATACACCTTTAATGCTGCCATCTGCTTTTGTTACAGTAATAGCACCAAAACCATATTCTGTCATTTTCACAATCGCATCTGTTACCGAAGTGTTTTCAGCTACTAAAGGATTTGTTCCTTTGATGGCTTCTTTCACTTTCACCATCATTAAACGCGTATCTTGTATAAACTGATCCGTACCTAAAGTCGTGAAGTTATTCTCCGTTAATTGTTTGATGATTTTTAATGGAACGGTGATTGTGTGAACACCAATATTAATAGCGTTACGCACGTGTTCTGCATTACGAACAGATGAGAACATGATTTTTGTATCATAATCATATAAATCAACTGCATCAACACATTGTTGAACTAACGCTAAAGCGTCATGTCCTTGATCTTGTAAACGACCTACTAATGGACATACATAAGTTGCCCCAGCTTGCATAGCCATATAAGCTTGTTGCAAAGTGTATACTAAATGTACGTTTACTAAATAGCCTTTATCGCGTAACATCTTACAAGCTCTAACACCTTCTAATGATACAGGAATTTTAAATACAGTTTTCTTAGGGTCTAAGCCTAATGCTAACTGACGCTCAGCTTCTGCTAAAACTTCTTCGGCGCTATTTCCTAAAGCTTCAATTTGAAGTACAGGAACCATTTTGCTTAATTTTACAATAGTGCCATCAATATCTGTAATACCTTCTTTTTGCATGAAGGTAGGAGTAGTTGTAAGACCATTTAAGAATCCTAATTTAAAACCTTCTTCAATTTCTTTAAGGTTTGCTGAATCTAAGTATAATTCCATGTTTGTTTTTTAATTTATGTAATGTTCAAATATAAGTGTTAAGTGCTTAAAGCCCAATTAATTTTATTAACGGCTAATTGTGTGATTAAAGCGTTTTTTTATGCTTCTACAGCGCGTACTCCAGGCAAACTTCCTTGCTCAATGTATTCTAGCAAGGCTCCGCCGCCAGTACTCACATAACTTACCTGACTAGCTAAGTTGTATTTGTTAATAGCCGCTACACTATCTCCACCGCCAATTAACGAAAAAGCTCCTTTTTTTGTTGCTTCTGCAATGGCTAATGCTACTTGTTTGGTTCCGTTCTCAAAACTGCTCATTTCAAAAACACCCATAGGTCCGTTCCATAAAATGGTTTTAGAGTTTTTAATCACATCGCTATAGGTTTTAACGGTTTCGCCACTAATGTCTAATCCCATCCAACCATCAGGAATGGTATTGATATTGCTTTCTTTGATGTTGGCATCATTCGCAAAATTATCAGCAATTACGGCATCTACAGGAATATATAAATTCACTCCTTTTGCTTTTGCTTTTACTAATAACTCTTTTGCTAAATCTAACTTATCATCTTCGCATAATGATTTACCAATCGTTCCGCCCATTGCTTTCACAAAGGTAAAAGCCATACCGCCACCAATTAAAATATTGTTGGCTTTGTTCATTAATTGCTCGATGATTAAAATTTTATCACTCACTTTGGCACCGCCAACAATAGCTGTAAATGGTGCTTCTGCCCCGTTAATTACTTTATCAATACTCGCCACTTCACCTGCCATCACATAACCAAAACATTTAGCATCTGCTGCAAAAAATTGCGCAATCACTGCTGTTGATGCATGCGCACGGTGAGCGGTTCCAAAAGCATCATTTACATAAATATCTCCGTGCTTGCTTAATTTTTCAGCAAAAGCAACATCTCCTTTTTCTTCTTCTTTATAAAAACGTAAATTTTCTAGTAACAACACTTGTCCTGGTTTTAAAGCTGCTGATTTTGCAAAGGCATCTGTGCCAATGCAATCATCTGCAAACATAACCTCAGCGCCAGTTAACTTACTAACGGTGCTCACAATATGTTTTAAAGAATATTTATTAGTTGGCCCTTCTTTTGGACGACCTAAATGCGACATTAAAATAACGCTTCCGCCTTTTTCTAAAATTTGTTTAATCGTTGGTGCAGCCGCTCTAATACGAGTATCATCCGTTACTTCAAAAGCATCGTTTAAGGGGACGTTAAAATCTACACGAATTAAAGCGCGTTTGTTTTGAAAATTTAAGCTGTCGATTGTTTTCATAAGTAAATATTCTTGTTTTTATTTTTTATAAGGAATAGCGATGGCTATTTCATAATTTCTATTTGGTTTGCAAATTTAATGTAATTACTAAAACAATAATTCATTATCTTTAATTATGTTTTACAGAGTTATTTTTCTATTGCTTATCGTTGGATCATCTGTTTTAAACGCTACCACGGCAACCACTATTGCCGATGGAGATTGGGAAGATGCAAATGTGTGGAGTACCCACCAAGTGCCAGTTAATCCGGATTCTATCATCGTATCTCATTATATTGTATTAAACCAAAACCGAACCATTAGTGCGCCCACTGTTTTATATATTAATGCATTAGGTACACTTTGTGGAGAGTATCTATTAGAAACCTTATGTAATGCCTCTTTTATCAATTATGGGCATTTATTTTTGGGACAAATAAAAACCCGAAGCGGCTTAAATTATCATGTTATAGAATGTAAAAACTACATGATCATTAGCGGTTGTTCGCCACCAGCCAGTGGTTTTAGTTCGTTGCCACCAAATGGCAGTGTAGCCGTTTGGCCACCCGTATTATGTAAAACTATCGATACGAATTGGGAACTTGGAAATCAAATTGGCTTGATTGAATTACAAAACAATGTCTTAAAAATTTATCCAAATCCAATTAGTAACGAGCCTTTACATATTGAAACACTAAGCTATACAAAAATGAGCTTAACAACTATAACGGGAAGCGCAATTGAACAGCAACATTTTGATTATAAAACGGAAATTGATTTTACTAAACTACCATTTGGAGTTTACTTTTTAGAACTGGAAATTGATGGTAAAAAAACCGTTAAAAAAATTATAAAAACCAATTAAGACTTATCTTCTTGGAATGTCCTTAAAATTTCCACTAACACTTGTGGTTGTTCCTCCGGTACCGCCACTACTAAAGCTTCCCGAAATTTTATTGTTGGAATTAGCTGTAATAGTAACATATCCGCTGGTAGCGTAATAGGTTCCTACAGATTCGATATAATAAAAAGTATTAGCGGTTGATGTAAAATAATACGTTCCGGGAGATTGCGAACTTGTTTTAATAACGATGCGTTTTGTTATCCCCTGACGATAAGAGGTGATGGTTCTATTAGTTGTATTATAGGTTGCCGAATCTGCCGTGATGGTTCCCGCACCATTGATATTGTATGAAAACCCAGCGGGGACAACACCTCCTCCATAATTACAAGTGCTACAAGAACTGGTTTGCTCTTCTTCTTTTTTACAAGAAATAGCAACTAAACACCAAAAGAAAACGACAAATAACTGTTTCATAAGAGTTGCGTTAGTTTAATTTCGTTGGCCTAACCTTACTCTTAACGATAAAAGCATAAGGATAATCTTCTTTAATTTTTTTCAGTAATTCATACGCTTCTAATTTGGTTTTAAAATCGCCAACATTAACTACAAAATTTGGTTGTTGATACTCCTCGTAAGTATTAACATCAGTGTATTTTGCTTCAAATTTTGCTTGAACTTCTCGTGCTTTAGTTTTATCCGCACTAAAATGAATTTTCACTCTGTAACCATCGCTTTCGCCATTTGTTCGTCTATGGTATTCCGCTTTTTTTTCTTGTAACGTCTTTACTTTTAAAAGGGTTTGCGTTTGATTTTCTTGCGAAAACAAAGTTGAAAATTGACAAAAAATGAATATTAAAAAAATGATATGTTTCACCTAACAAAAATATGCAATTTGCTTTAAACTTTGTACATTTAATAACACTAAGTTTGTTTTATGTCATCTAAGGCCTGCCAAAAAATTATAATTACACTGTTCTTAGTGTTGTTTTACTCTTCAACACCCTTGTTTGGACAGCTTAAAAACTTTGGCACAAAAGCAAAAATTAAACCTGAACCAACTTATTTTTTTAATACTTACACTTATTACGATTTAATTCGAGAGAAAGGAATTGGTGTTCAATATCATTTTTTGCCCAGTTACAGTATTGATATTTCTGTTTATTCAATTGCACCAAATAACTATTTAAGAGACAAAGTCTTGCAATGGGATTATTATGATTTAAAAGGTTATGGTTTTAGTATTAGACCCAAATTTCATTTTTCATCTTTAGGTAATTGGTACGTCTCACCAAACATTTCCTTTGAATGGCTAAATCATGGGAAAACGTGGGTCGAGTATTATTACGGCCGAGGGAGTGAAATAACAAACAATTTAGAAGAAACAAAAGGAAAAGCATTTACAATAGGAATTTCTTTTGGAAGAAAAATAAATATGAATCGATTTTATATTGAACCGTTTGTAGGTTTTGGTATTACTGATTTTAAAGGGGAAAAAACTATATATGAAATAAATTATCGGAGCTATTATTCGACAGTCGATAATCCTGAAAAGGAACGATATAATCAAGATTTTCTACAATTATTCGCAGGCATTAAACTTGGACTTTCGTTTAAAAAGTATAAAAAACATATTGCTATCGACAAGAAATTTGATGAAGTATATATTCCAAAGGCGAATAGTTTAAAAAATTATTTTAAAACTGTAAATTTTGAAGATAAAACAATTAAAAAAGACCTGCGAAGAGCTTATGTGAGATATGAAGGCTTAAATAGAAATGCCTTAGTGAAATACAAGAGATATTATAGAGATACAGCAATGTTTTATAACAAAATGAACTTTTTATTTCATAGAATTGATAGTTTAATCGCAAAAGGCAATAAATAACTACTGTTTTTAAGTAACTTATATCTAAAATAAAAGCTTTTTTAGTCTATTATTTAGCCCTAATTTCCATTAAATTCCTTAAATTAGCCCTGTTTTTTAACGAAAATTAAAATGGACAAATTTTCCTATATTGGCACAAGCGATGTAAACGCTATTGAGAGTTTATTTTTGCAATATTCCCAAGACCCAAATTCTGTTGACGCATCATGGCGTGATTTCTTTAAAGGCTTCGAATTTGCCCGTACTTCTTACGAATCGGACGGTGGTGCAATTCCCGAAAATGTAACGAAAGAATTTAAAGTTCTTGGTTTAATTAATGGTTACCGTCAACGCGGGCACTTGTTTACCAAAACTAACCCTGTTCGTCAACGTCGTAACTATGAGCCAACATTAGCTCTCGAAAACTTTGGTTTATCTGATAAAGATTTAGAAACTGTTTTTCAGGCAGGTAATGAAATTGGTATAGGTGTTGCTAAATTAAAAGATATTATTGCTCATTTAGAGCACACATACTGTCAAAGTATTGGTGTAGAATATTTATATATGCGTGAACCAAAAATATTGAAATGGTTACAAGAGCGCATGGAAAAAAATAAGAATACACCTTCTTTCTCAAAAGATGAGAAAAAAGTGATTCTTAAAAAATTAACCCAAGCAGTTGTTTTCGAAAATTATTTACATACAAAATTTGTTGGTCAAAAACGTTTCTCTTTAGAAGGTGGCGAAGCTGTTATCCCAGCTATCAATGCTTTAATGGAGCATGGTGCTAATTTAGGAATTCAAGATTATGTGATTGGTATGGCTCACCGTGGCCGTTTAAACGTGCTAACCAACATCATGAATAAAACTTATAAAGATGTATTTACGGAGTTTGAAGGTAGACCAAGTGAAGATTCTTTATTTGATGGCGATGTGAAATACCACATGGGTTATTCATCTGATCAATTAAGTGATGAAGGAAAAAATGTGCACATCAGTTTAACGCCAAATCCATCTCACTTAGAAACTTCGGCAGCAGTTGTACAAGGAATTATTCGTTCAAAAATTGATAGTCGTCATAATGGCGACAACTCTAAAGCATGTGCTATTAGTTTACACGGTGATGCTGCGGTTGCAGGTCAAGGTTTAGTGTATGAATTAGTACAAATGAGTCAGTTAGATGGTTACAAAACCGGTGGAACTGTTCACTTTGTGATTAATAACCAAGTTGGTTTTACAACTAACTTCTTAGATGCACGTTCTTCTACTTACTGTACAGATGTTGCTAAAGTGGTATTATCACCAGTGTTTCACGTAAATGGTGATGATGTTGAAGCTCTATGTTTCATCTCAAAATTAGCCATGGAGTTCCGTCAAACATTCCACAAGGATGTGTTTATTGACGTATTATGTTACCGTAAATATGGTCATAACGAAGGCGATGAACCGCGTTTCACTCAACCATTATTATATAAATTAATTGCAGCTCATGCAAATCCAAAAGATATTTACGTTGAAAAACTAAAAGCAGAAAACTCTGAATTAGCTAACGAAGCGAAAGATATTGAAACTGCTTTTAAAGCAGAATTAGATTCTAACTTAGATGAAGCTAAAAAGACGGAGAAATCTAAAATTACGTCTTTCTTAGAAGGAAATTGGAAGGGTGTGAAAATGGCTACAGCAAGCGATTTTGATGAATCTCCAAAAACAGCGATTGACGAAAAATTATTTTTAGAAATTGCTAAAAAATCTACTGAGTTACCAAAAGACAAAAAATTCTTCAATAAAATTCAAAAATTATTTGAAGACAGAAAAGCCATGATTGCCAATGACAATTACGATTGGGCAATGGGCGAACTGTTAGCTTATGGTTCTTTAATGAAAGAAGGTTTTCCTGTTCGTTTTAGCGGACAAGATGTAGAGCGTGGTACGTTCTCTCACCGTCATGCTATAGTTAAGTTAGAAGATAGTGAAGAAGAATACACGCCGTTAAATAATATTGATGCAAAAGTAAAACTAGAAATCTATAACTCTTTATTAAGCGAATACGGGGTTTTAGGTTTTGAATATGGTTATGCATTTGCTGCACCAAACACCTTAACTATTTGGGAAGCACAGTTTGGAGATTTCTTTAACGGAGCACAAATTATTGTTGATCAATATTTAACGTCTGCCGAATATAAATGGCGTCGTATGAATGGCTTAGTCATGTTGTTACCTCATGGTTATGAAGGACAAGGTCCAGAGCATTCATCTGCTCGTATGGAACGTTTTTTACAAGCTTGTGCTGAAAACAACATGCAAATTGTGAATGCAACAACACCAGCACAACAATTCCATGTATTACGCCGTCAGTTAAAACGTGATTTCCGTAAACCATTGGTATGCTTTACTCCTAAAAAATTATTACGTTACCCAACTTGTGTGAGTAAGTTAACCGATTTTACTAAAGCTAAATTTGAAGAGGTATTAGATGATGTTTCGACAGGCTCAACAACAACAATTGATGCAAAAAATGTAACACGCGTAGCATTCTGTTCAGGAAAAATATATTATGATTTAATTGAGCGCAGAGAAAAAGAAGGTGTGAATGATATTGCATTTATTCGTTTAGAGCAATTATATCCTTTCCCTCAAAAACAAGTGGATGCGATTTTGAAAAAATACAGCAAAGCAAAAGAGTATTTATTTATTCAAGAAGAACCTGAAAACATGGGTCCTTGGCGTTTTGTAGATAAAAACTTACGTAACTTAAATTTAAAATATATTGGCAGACACGAAGCAGCGAGTCCAGCAACAGGTTATGCTAAACGTCATGCAGCAGAAAACGAAGAAATTATGACAAATATTTTTTCTAAAGTACTAGTAAAATAACAACCAAAGAACTTAAAATTAAAAAACTAATTATATGGCAATTGTAGAATTAAAAGTACCAAGTCCAGGTGAATCTATCACAGAAGTAGTTATTGCTCGTTGGGTAAAAAACACAGGTGATATTGTAGAAAAAGATGAGGTATTAGCAGAAGTAGATTCTGATAAAGCAACCTTAACTTTAAATGCAGAAGAAAGTGGTAAAATTGAAGTATTAGCTGCTGAAGGCGATACCGTTAAAGTTGGCCAAGTAGTAGTTAAAATTGATACGTCGTTTAAACCTGAAGCAAAAGCAAAGGTAGAAGCACCAAAAGCGGAAGTGAAAGTGGAAACTAAAAAAGAAGAAGCAAAAGTTTCTTCGACTCCAGCTACTACATCTTACGCAACAGGTACACCAAGTGTTGCTGCTGCTAAAATCATGGCAGAAAACAATATTTCTGCTAATCAAATGAATGGTACTGGTAAAGATGGTCGCATCACTAAACAAGATGTGTTGGCGGCTTTATCTAATGGTTTACCAACGGCTCAAAAAGTATTAAGCAATAGCTGGCAAGGTGGAAGAGATAAAGACAGAGCAAAAATGACGTCTTTACGTAAAACAGTTGCTAAGCGTTTAGTAGCAGTGAAAAACGAAACAGCGATGTTAACGACTTTCAACGAAGTTGACATGAGTGAAATTTATGCGATTCGTGCTAAATACAAAGATAAATTTAAAGAAGTGTATGGAACGAATGTTGGTTTCATGAGTTTCTTTACAAAGGCAGTAACCGAAGCGTTATTTCATTATCCAGCTGTAAACGGAATGATTGATGGGGAAGAGTTAGTGTATAATAAATATTGCGATATTGGTATTGCCGTAAGCGCACCAAAAGGATTAATGGTTCCTGTATTACGTAATGCCGAATTAATGAGCATTGCCGAAATTGAAAAAGGAATTAAAGACTTAGCCGTTAAAGCACGTGATGGTAAATTAACTATTGAAGATATGACTGGCGGAACTTTCACAATCACTAACGGTGGTGTATTTGGAAGTATGATGAGTACACCAATTATCAATCCTCCACAAAGTGCTATTTTAGGAATGCACAATGTAGTTGATAGACCAATGGCTGTTAACGGACAAGTGGTGATTCGTCCAATGATGTACATTGCATTAAGTTATGATCACAGAATTATTGACGGAAGAGAATCTGTTGGTTTCTTAGTGAAAGTAAAAGAAATGTTAGAGAACCCAAGCCGTATTTTATTTGGTGGTAAATTGCCAGAAGAAGTGTTATTGGGATTATAGCTCTTTTCCACGATAAGCGTGTCGCTTCGAGCGTAGTCGAGAAGCAAAAAGCAAACACAAAACATAATCAAACCCCTCGGTAAAATTATCGGGGGGTTTTTGTTTTTTTTAAATAACCTATATGTAGATGAAACACAATATAGAATCGACAAAAATTATTTTGGAAACTACTTAATTATATTATATATTCAAATATAGATTTGATTTTTGAAATCAGTTAAATTAAAAATCACACAAATAAAACCCCATGTTTAGCCATTAGATAATGCTCATCAAATGAAAAAAATTGTATTCATATGTATACTGCTTTATTTAACCAATGCTTTTAAAGCACAAAATAGAACAATTGATTCATTAAAATTAGTGGTTAAAAATTCCAAAATAGACACTAATTTGATAATTAATACAAATCAATTATGTCGGTCGTTATTTAGTATAGGTAATTATGATAGCGCCTTAGTGTATGCTCAACAAGCACTTGCAATTACAAACACCATTACATCTTCTAATAGCATAGTTAACTTAGGATTCAAAAGAGGGAAATCTAATATCCTTAACACAATAGGCATTATATACCAAGGGCAAAGTAAATATACAGAGGCTTTAGAGTACCAGTTTGCCAGTATAAAAATTAAAGAAGAATTGGGCGATAAAAAGGGCATTGCCTATTCCTATAATAACATAGGCCTAGTTTATTATTACCAAGGCAATTACAACGAAGCTTTAAAAAATCATTTAGCAAGCTTAAAAATTAAACAAGAGTTAAATGACAAAAAAGGAATAAGCTATTCAAACAACAATATTGCAATGATTCATTTCTATCAAGGAAATTATCCAGAGGCTTTAAAGAATTATTATTTAGCACTCAAATTAAGAGAAGAGTTGGGGGATAAAATGGGTATTGCAGCTTGTTATGTAGGAATTGGCGCCGTTTACGAACATCAAAAAAATTTCATAGATGCCTTAAAAAAATATCAAGACGCTTTAAAATTGCAAGAAGAAATTGCTAATAAGCTAGGTATTTCAATATCTAATAATAATATTGGAAATATATACTTTCAACAAGGAAAGTATCAAGAGGCTTTAAATTATTATAAAGTTGCTTTAAAATTAAGAGAAGAAATGGGCGATAAACATGCCATAGCCGAATCATATAGCAATTTTGGAAATATTTATTTTTATCAAAAAGAATACAACGAAGCATTAAAAAATTATTTAGTGTCATTAAAAATACATGAGGACGCAGGGGAAAAACAAGGTGCTGCGGTTGTATATGGGAATATAGGAGCCACCTATTTAAAATTAAAAAACAGTACAGATGCTGAAACCTATTTACTAAAATCACTAAATCTATGTTCAGAACTAAAAAATCTAGAAGGTATATTAGATGCCAACAAAAATTTAAGTGAACTATATGCCTCAACTAATAGACACGATAAAGCATTAACAAGTTTTCAGGCATATATTAATGCGCGTGATAGCCTGTTAAACGAAGAAAGCACCAAAAAAACAATACAAATGCAAATGGGTTATGTCTTCGAAAAAAAGCAAGATTCAACACGTTTAGAAGCCGAAAAAAAAGAACTGGCTTTGCAAAAGGAAATTCAATTACAACAATTAACTTTTGAATTTAAACGCAAACAAGCCTTAGCAAAAACTGAAGAGGAAAAAAAACAACTACAGTTTGAGGAGCAGCTTAAAAGGCAACAAATAGAAAATGAGCATAATCAAAAAGAAGCCAGGGTAATAGCAGAACATGAGCAATCAAAAATTTTATCTGCTGCTAAACAACAAAAAGACCGTGAATTGGCAGCAGCCAAACTAGATCGGCAAAAGACTATTACATTAATTACTGGCATTGGGGTTGTATTACTATTGCTGTTATTAGTGTTTATTTTTAACCGCTTTAAGGTAACTCAAAAACAAAAAAAAATTATCGAAAACAAAGAACAAGAAACCCAGTTGCAAAAACAAATTATTGAAGAAAAGCACAAAGAAATTACCGATAGTATCAATTACGCAGAACGAATACAACGAAGTTTTTTAGCAACAAAGGAATTATTGGATGAAAATCTTTCCTCCCCTCGGGGAGGTGCCGAAGGCGGAGGGGGGTATTTTGTTTTCTTTAAACCCAAAGATGTAGTAAGTGGTGACTTCTATTGGTCAGCTAAATTAAGTAATGGAAACTTTGCTTTAGCAACAGCCGATAGTACAGGTCACGGCGTACCAGGCGCCATTATGAGTTTATTAAACGTTACTAGTTTAGAAAAAGCCATTGAACATCATACCAACCCAGCAGAGATTTTAAATCACACTCGCCAAACGATTATTGAGCGATTAAAAAAGGATGGTAGCGAAGAAGGCGGAAAAGATGGTATGGATTGTAGTTTGTTGGTGTTTGATTTTGTTTCCCCCTTTGAAGGGGGCGCCCAAAGGGCGGGGGATGTTGCAGCTATACTTTACATTGCTGCCGCTAACAATCCTGTTTGGATTATTCGTTCTGTCAGTACGAGTGCCATCCTGAGCGGAGTCGAAGGGCAAGTCGAGAACAAATATGAACTCATCGAAATTAAACCTGATAAAATGCCTGTAGGCAAAAGCGAACGACAAAACGAATCGTTTACTTTACAAACTATTGAATTACAAAAAGGCGATACCATTTATACTTTAACCGATGGCTTCCCTGATCAATTTGGCGGAGATAAAGGCAAAAAGTTTATGAGTAAAAAATTGAAAGAGTTATTGCTCGCAAATGTTCATTTATCAATTACTCAGCAAAAAGAATTACTCGACGCAACTTTTAAAAATTGGCTTGGAAATTTAGAACAAGTGGATGATGTAACGGTGATTGGGATTAAAATATAATCACGATATTTAATTATTATGAAAAAACAATTTCTTCTTTCGACGATATTTATAATATTCTCCAACCATTTTTTATCTCAGAATAAAACGATAGATTCTTTGAAGCTTGTCCTCAAAAATTCGAAACACGACACCACTCGTTGTAATGTTCTAAACTTACTAATAGAAGCATCATTTCCAAAGGAAGAGTGGAAAACCTATAATGAAGAAATAATGTCTATCGCTGAAAAAAATTACAACACATCTTTCCCCAATAAAATCATAGAGAAAACATTTGCGAAATATTATGCTGATGCGCTTAACAATGCTGGCTATATGTATAAATCAAAAAGTGAAATTCCTAAAGCATTAGAATACTATAACAAAAGCTTAAATATTAGACTCAAAATTAATGATAAAAAAGGCCAGGCAGAATCATATAATAACATCGGCGTAATTTTTGACTATCAGGGGGATGTCAATAAAACCTTGGAGTATTACAATAAAAGCTTAAAGCTAAAAGAAGAAATTGGTGATGAAAAAGAAATTGCCACAACTCGCAATAACATTGGCTTGCTTTATGGTATTCAAGGTGACATAACAAAGGCTATAGAATACTTTAATAAAAATTTGAAGATGCAAGCTAAAATAAATGATTTGGCGGGCATGGCATTATCATATAATAATATTGGATACGTCTCCGACTTACAAAAAGATTTTACAAAAGCACTAGAAAACTACAAAATAAGTTTAAAAATATACCAAGACATTGGAGATAAAAATAGTATCTCACGAGAATTAAATAATATAGGCGTGCTATATTTTAAACAAAATGACTTTCCTTTAGCATTGAGATATTATTTAGAAAGTCTTGAAATCTTTGAAGAAACCAAAAATTTACAGCAGAAAGGAAATGTTCTTCACAATATTGGGAAAATCTATTTTAAACAAAAAAACTATAAACAAGCACTGTACTATGGCACACAAGCTTTGGATATAGGGCAAGAATTGGGCTTTCCATACAATATTATGCCTGCAGCCTCTCTACTTAATCAAATACATAAAGCCACTGGAAATCCTATAAAGGCATTGGAGTATTATGAACTGTATATATTGATGCGAGATAGTATTAACAATACAGAAACGCGTAAATCAGCAATCAAATCACTTTTAAAATACGAGTACGAAAAGAAAACGGCAGCTGATAGCATAAAAGTAGCGGAAGAAAAAAAGGTAACCGCAGCACAATTAAAGCAAGAAAAAACACAACGCTTTGCATTATATGGAGGCTTAGCTTTAGTGTTAGTATTTGCAGGTTTTATGTTCAATCGTTTTAGAATCACACAAAAACAAAAACACATTATCGAACTCAAAGAAAAAGAAACGCAACTACAAAAAAGCATCATAGAAGAAAAACACAAAGAAATAACTGATAGTATAAATTACGCTGAGCGAATACAACGAAGCTTTTTAGCAACTAAAGAATTGTTGGATGAAAATCTTTCCTCCCCTCGGGGAGGTGCCGAAGGCGGAGGGGGGTATTTTGTTTTCTTTAAACCCAAAGATGTAGTAAGTGGTGACTTCTATTGGTCAGCTAAATTAAGTAATGGAAACTTTGCTTTAGCAACAGCCGATAGTACAGGTCACGGCGTACCAGGCGCCATTATGAGTTTATTAAACGTTACTAGTTTAGAAAAAGCCATTGAACATCATACCAACCCAGCAGAGATTTTAAATCACACTCGCCAAACGATTATTGAGCGATTAAAAAAGGATGGTAGCGAAGAAGGCGGAAAAGATGGTATGGATTGTAGTTTGTTGGTGTTTGATTTTGTTTCCCCCTTTGAAGGGGGCGCCCAAAGGGCGGGGGATGTTGCAGCTATACTTTACATTGCTGCCGCTAACAATCCTGTTTGGATTATTCGTTCTGTCAGTACGAGTGCCATCCTGAGCGGAGTCGAAGGGCAAGTCGAGAACAAATATGAACTCATCGAAATTAAACCTGATAAAATGCCTGTAGGCAAAAGCGAACGACAAAACGAATCGTTTACTTTACAAACTATTGAATTACAAAAAGGCGATACCATTTATACTTTAACCGATGGCTTCCCTGATCAATTTGGCGGAGATAAAGGCAAAAAGTTTATGAGTAAAAAATTGAAAGAGTTATTGCTCGCAAATGTTCATTTATCAATTACTCAGCAAAAAGAATTACTCGACGCAACTTTTAAAAATTGGCTTGGAAATTTAGAACAAGTAGACGATGTCACAGTTATTGGAATAAGGGTATAAATTTTTGTTACTTTTAATCTAATTCAGTATTATGATACTATGCGACTAATCTTACTTCTACTATTATCTATACAGTTGTTTTCCCAAACCAAAAAATTGGATACTGTTTTTTGTGATTGTAATCAAGCCAAAGTCATTCCTGTTAATAGTAAAAGCATATACGGTAAAACGATTGCTCCTAAAGGTTCAGGAGAGATAAAAGAAATTAGCCCGTCTAAACAAAAAACCACTTTTGCCTTCGAAAAAGAACACAATTCATCTTGGTATAAATTGATAATAAATGTGAGTGGCGAATTAACCATGAATGTTATTCCAACCAAAGCAGATGATGATTATGATTTTATGTTGTTTAAATCCGGTAAAACTAATTTTTGCGATAGCTTACAGAAATATAAAATAAATCCTATCAGAGCTTGCATTAGCAGAGATAAAGAAGAGTTGAATGGCAAAACAGGATTAAATTATAAATCAAAAAATGAATTTGTAAAACATGGAGTTGGTGCAGCGTATTGCAAATCTCTTCCTGTCAAAAAAGGAGAAATCTATTATTTAGTATTAGATAATGTTTACGAAAAAGGGGATGGACATACCTTAGAGTTTGAAATTTCACAGCCTGTTGTATTTAAAGGAACCGTAACTGATGATAATAATAAAGCCATTAAAACAGAGATTGCTTTAACCAATCAAAAAGGCGATACCGTATTACTTGAAAAAACAGCAGATGACGGCAGTTATAGTTTTATTGCTCCTCTCACCAAAAATCAATCGTATAATCTAAATTTTTATAACGATAGTAGTTTCAGTTTTACCAAAAGCATCACGCTTGCCGATACCGCTCAATTAAAAGCGCTAAAAACAGTTCTACCAAAACTCAAAAAAGGAAATAAATATTCTATTGGCTCTATTAATTTTGTGGGAGGTTCTGTACAATATTTACCTAGAGCAATTCCATCCATGAATAATTTAGCAAAGCTGTTAAAAAAGAATCCGAATTTGCGAATAAAAATCATCGGACATTCCAACGGTAGAGATATGCAAGATGAAAAAGGTATTATTGCATTTACAAAAGGACGAGCAACTACTATTCGCAACTATTTGGCCATACAAGGCATTGATGAAAAACGAATAGAAATTGATGGAAAAGGCGATCATGAAATGTTATTTAAATTGAACGGATCCACAACAGCAGATCAACAAGAACAAAATAGAAGAGTAGAAATTTTAGTGTTAGATTTTTAAAATACCCAACACAGGGTACTAGTATGTTTATACAAACACAGATATTTGTAAAAAACATTCATCATGAAAACAAAATTATTTTTACTATTTGTAATTGCTTTACTACAAACAACCCTTCAAGCACAATCATTTCGTTTTGGTACCATAGCAGCTGATGCTGGTTTAGGTTTTGGTATTTATGGTATTAGAGGTTACTCTCCAGTAAATGGCTCTACTGTTTCTGGTATTGGCGCCATTGGCACTTTGCCACGCATCAACGCTGAATTTGGAGTGTTACGTTATTTAGGAGTAGGAATATCATATAGAAGAGGAACTTACGGAAAATCATCTGCTGGACCAATTAGAGGAACAGATATGATGTTAAGAGCAAATTTTCACTTAGCAAATAAAAGCGAAAAATTTGATTTAGTTATTGGAGCGGGTTATGGTTTTAGTAGCTTTAATGGTGATTTAAATTCAACTCAATATATACGTGCAAAAGGAGGAATAATAAACGTACATGTTACGCCACATATATATTTTGGCAAGTATATTGGCATGTTTGCTGGATTAGGTTATAACAAACATTTGTTTAATAAAGTAGAGATTAAAGATGGCGCAAAATATTATGACGAAACAGATGGTGCATCTTGGGGCATGGGCGGATTGTACTTTGAATTAGGAGTTGCAGGTCACTTTCACTTATTTAATAAAGACAAAAAAAATTAATGCTGCTCTGCTTCGGGTTGAGGCATCGCATTTTTAAGTACCTTGAAGAATTCAACTAATTGCAATTTTTGAGCATCCGTTAATTTGGCCTCACCATGCATTAATGTGTAGGAGCTCATTGGCATTTCTCCTTCTTCTACCATTTCAATACACTCCTCTAATTTGTGGTGTTTGCGCTTATCTTTATAGGTTCCCCAAATCGAGAAATTCAAATGATGACTTCCCTCATCAATATGGTGCTTTATCCACCAAGATACAGGGGCAATATTGGTGTACCAAGGATACGTTGGTTGGTTAGAGTGACAATCGTAACAAGCAATTTTTAAAGTATTTGCTACTTCAGCGTTTGCTGATGTTAATGCTATAAAATCAGTGGTGGGATTTACTGGCTCTGTAGATTTATCTATTCTAATAGATTGGATTACTAAGAATAAAAACACTAAAAATATACCGATGTTTTTGAGAGTCAACTTTTTCTTCATTTTCAAAAAATTATAAAATAATAACAATAAGTAAATATGGCGTTATTTTTTAAATCTTATCTTTAAAGTCACAAATTATTTTTAATTACCTTCGTTATATGCGTAAATTAATTTCTTCTGGCCTATTATTATTAAGCATTACCGCTAGTTTTGCTCAAACAAAAGCACCCATCACAGTTTCATTATATAACTGCGAAAATTTTTTTGATACCAAAGATGATCCTAATAAAAAAGATGATGAGTTTTTGCCTGAGTCTCCTTTAAAATGGGACGAAACGCGCTTTATGAACAAGCTAACTAAAATTGCACAAGTATTAGATTCAACAGTTGCAGGTGCTGGCTTACCTAATTTAGTAGGATTAGTAGAAGTTGAAAATAAAGAAGTGTTAGAAGACTTAGTTTCTAAATCTCAATTAAAAGCCACTTCTTATGGTGTGCTTTGTACAGATAGTCCTGATGAACGCAGTATTGATGTGGGTTTATTATACGATAAATCTGTTTTTAGTTTGGTAGACTTCAAAGAATTAAATGCAACAAATCCTTCTTTAGGTGATTATAAAACTCGTAACGTGTTATTCGCAACACTAAAAGCAACCAATGGAGATGTGATATATGTGTTTGTAAACCACTGGCCAAGCAGACGAGAAGGAGAAAAAGAATCTGAACCGCGTCGTATTTATGCTGCAGAGCAAGTTCGCTCAAAAATTAACGAAATACAAAAGAAAGACGCAAAAGCAAAAGTAATTGTGATGGGAGATTTTAATGACCATCCTGATAACAATAGTATTTTAAATACGTTGAAAGCAAGCAATAAACCGAAAGCTAAAGGTGATTTGTACAATGCTTACCAAACATTAGATGCAGCAAAACAAGGCACCCACTACTATGATAAAGAATGGAGAGTGTTGGATCAAATTATCGTTTCGCAAGGGTTTATTGGGGCAAAAAAAGGATACAAGTTTAATCCAAAAAATGCATTTATTTTAAGGAAAGATTTTGTGTTATTTAAAAACAATAAAACGGGCGAAGAAAGACCCAATCGTACTTATGGCGGAGAAAAATACTATAATGGATATAGTGATCACTTATCTGTTTACATTACGTTAGACTAAGCCTTTTTCATAAAAAACCATCTATTAATAGCGAGATTTATTCTCGCTATTTTTTTGCGCGTATATAGCTAATCTTCATAAAAACTTATACCTTAGTCCTTATCTAAAAAAACTAGAAATATGAAGTACTCAGCTATCAAAAAAGACTTATTTATTGATAATCGTAAAAATTACATGAAACACCTAAAACCAAATTCCTTGGCTTTATTTGTAAGTAACGATATTCTACCAACAAATGCAGATGGTGCTTTAGGTTTTGTACAAAACAGTGATTTGTTTTATTTAACAGGTGTTGATCAAGAAGATACTATTTTAATGATTTTTCCAGACGTGAAAGATGGAAAACATAAAGAGGTTTTATTCATTAAAGAAACCAGTGAATTGATTGCTATATGGGAAGGCGCTAAATTAACCAAAGAACAAGCAACAGCCGTGAGTGGCATTGAACATATTTACTGGCATCATGAGTTTGAAAAGGTATTTAAGGGTTTTGCTTTCCAAGCGGAGAACTTATATTTAAATAGCAATGAACATACTCGCCGTTATATTGATATGGAAACTGCTGAAACACGTTTCAATAATAAATTAAGAGCACAATATCCCTTACATAACGTTTTGCGTTCTGCACCTATCATGCATAAAATTCGTTCGGTAAAACATCCTATCGAAATTGAATTAATGCAACAAGCTTGTAACATTACCGAAAAAGGCTTTCGTCGCTTATTAAGCTTCACCAAACCTGGGGTAATGGAATATGAAATTGAGGCAGAATTAATTCATGAGTTTGTGAGAAACAGAAGCCGTGGTTTTGCCTACGGACCAATCATCGCAAGTGGTGCGAGTGCTTGCGTATTACATTATGTAGAGAATAACAGAGCTTGTAAAGATGGTGATGTGATTTTATTAGATGTTGCTGCTGAATATGCAAATTATGCAAGTGATATGACGCGTTGTATTCCAGTAAGTGGTAAATTTACTAAACGTCAACGTGAAGTTTATGATGCCGTATTGAGAGTAATGAAAGGCGCTGCTGCTATTTTAAAACCAGGCAATACATTTGAAAAATACAATGCAGCCGTTGGTGATATGATGACTAAAGAACTTATTCAGTTAGGATTAATTACTGAGCAAGATGTTAAAAACCAAAATCCAGCTTGGCCTGCCTATAAAAAATACTTTATGCATGGCACTTCTCACTTTATTGGGTTAGATGTACATGATGTTGGTTTTTTTGCAGAACCAATGCAGGTTGGAATGGCATTTACAATTGAACCTGGAATATACATTCCAGAAGAAAATTTAGGAATACGTTTAGAAAATAATTACATCATTACAGCAACTGGAAATGATGACTTAATGAAAAACATACCATTAGAAGCGGATGAAATAGAGGCTTTAATGGCTAAATAAACCGTTAGCCTAACTTATTAAAAATCAAATAATTAGTAATTTTTACAAGGGCTTCAGGGTTACCTTTAGCGCAAATAGGTATTAATATAAACAGTGGCTTTATGGCTAAAGTAGCGTACACAGACCTTGAATTTATTGAAGGGCTCAAGCATAACAACGATGCGGTGTTGCGCGCTTTATACAAAAAGTACTACAATCTCGTTCTTAAATATGTTGTAAACAATAGTGGTAACAGCGAAGCTGCCGCCGACATTTATCAGGAAACAATTATTGTTTTATATGAAAATGTACAAAAACCGGCTTTTCAGCTGAACTGTCAACTACAAACCTTTATCTTTTCTATTGCAAAACGTCTTTGGTTAAAACAATTACGAGGCAACGGGCAAATCACAAGGTTTAAAGAAGATGAAGAAGGTGAAGTAGTTGACGTAACAGATGAAATATCGGATCATTTGAAAAAAGAATCTGATATTGAAAAGATGAATGCCAGCATGGAAAACTTAGGCGAACCTTGCAAAACACTATTAAAAGATTTTTATGTCTATAAACTAAGTATGGATGATATATCAGAGAAATTTGGATATACCAATTCAGACAATGCAAAGACACAGAAGTACAAATGTTTACAACGTTTAAAACGTTATTTTTTTGAAGAGAAATAAAGAGAGAGTATATTAATAGAGAGACATGAGAGCAACAGAATTATTTGACAGTTACATTTTTGGAGGATTAAGTACCGAAGAAAAACAAGAGTTTGAAACTCGAATCAAAACAGATTCGGAATTTGCGAGTGCGTTTGATAAACACAAAACGATTATTGAAAGTATCAATCAGCATGAGCAACGTGCTAACTTAAAACAAATTTTATCGACTATCCACAAACAAGAATTTGGTAGCGACGCAAAAATCATTTCTATAAAAGAAGAGAAAAACTTTATTAAAGAACACGGTAAAACATTTGCTGTGGCGGCATCTGTAGCTGTAATAGCTGTAATAAGTACAGTAATGGTTTTAAGTACAGGTGGTTATTTATTAAAACAACAAAGCAACGCCATCACCGATTTAAAACGTGATGTAACTGAATTAAAATATTCTCAAGATGCCATTATTGAAGGTATCACGGGTGCTACAAACAAGCGTAACAAAAATTATGCTCCAGCAAATATCGAGGGAACTGGTTTTGCTTTAAACAACAAAGGTTATTTCATTACAAGTTATCACATGGTTAAAAATGCAGATTCTGTATTTGTAACAAATAGTGTATTAGATAGAGCTTCCGCAAAATTAGTTGCAAGCGAACCAACTTTAGATATTGCTATTTATAAAATAGATAATATAGATGCCATCAAAGATTTGACTTTTCCTTTTTCGTTTAAAGATAATACTTCTGAAATTGGCGATAAAATTTTTACATTAGGTTATCCTCGTAGAGATGCAGTTTATGGGGAAGGTGCATTAAGCGCCATGACCGGCTTTAATAACGACACCACGATGTATCAAATTTCTATTCCAGTAAATCCAGGTAATAGTGGTGGTCCTTTAATGGACGAACAAGGAAACATTATTGGCGTGATTCGTGGTAAACAAAGTTCGGCAGAGGCAACTGGTTTTGCGGTTAAAGCTAACTTCATTAAACAAACTATTGAAAAATTAGAAAACGATTCATTGAAAAAAGATTTAAGTTTAGCAACAAAACGTTCTAATTTAAAAGGATTAAAACGTAGCGAACAAATAAAAAAAATTCAACCATTTGTATTTAACGTGATGGTTTACAAAAAATAAAACAACATACAAAAACAAAAAAGCCCTAGTAATATTTACTAGGGCTTTTTAATTAACTTTTCTTTCCAGCTTCCTCTTCTCGGCGAAGTTCCTCTTCTATTTCTTTTTTACGAAGCTTTTGTTGCTGAATCGCCTCTTTTTCTCGTTTCACACGTTCTCTATTTTCTATAATATAATTGTGTCTCATTCGCTGACCTTGCATCATACTAAAATAGTCTTTGGTTGTAATGATAATCACCCCACTAGTGTTATCACCATATTGAGCTGGAATCCCTCCAGTTATTATCGCCATATTTTCTACAGCTAAAGATGGTACACCTGAAATATTAGGAGATTTTACGCCATCAATAATAAAAGCCGTTGCATCTCCTCTACCCCCTCTTACGTGAAAGTCGCCATTTGCGTCTCTTGTTGCCTCAGAGGTCATATTAACAATAACGCTACCTAAATCACTTCTATCATATGCTGAGTGCGCTAAATCCTCTCCAGAAATTTCTTTAATAGCCATAAAGGTATTATCAATTAATGGTTTTCTATATTCAACAATATCAATAACATCGAATGTATTTGGAGCCACGGATTCATCCAAATAAGTCGTTCTTTCCCCACTTACTTTTACATTAGTTATCTTTTTTGTTTGAGTTTCCGCGCTCTGAATTAGCACATCATAACTACCTGCATTTAAAGGCTTATAGGTATACATCCCATCGGCATCTGTGCTGGTTCCTCCTATCAAAGAGCCACCTTGTAGTATTTTAATGGTGGCGCCAATAACTGGCTCATGGTCGCTATTTAATATTTGGCCTTTAAGCGTTCCTGTTGAACTTTGTGCTAAAGCCGAAAAGCTACTGATTCCTATTAGAATAGCAGCTAAATTGTGTTTTAAGTTTTTCATACTATTTATTTTAAAGGTTAATGATTGTATTCAGAATGCATTCTTTAACTTTAAGACGTGAAGCATAATGCTTTCCATAAAAAATATAAAAAATTTATTTTTATGGAATAGTTAAAATGATGCGTCTATTAAACGGATATGTGGCTTTTTAAGAAAAAAGAATATAGCAGCGACGAAGAATTGTTGAAACACTATAAGCAAAGTGGCAACAAAGATTTGTTTGCGGACTTATTTAAAAAACACGTGTCGGTTGTATATGGAACTTGTTTGTTTTACTTGCAGGATAAAGATGAAGCTCAGGATGCAACTATGCAACTATTTGAAAAGTTGATGCTAGATATAAATAACCGAGAGATTGACAATTTTAAAGGCTGGTTAAGTTTTGTGGTAAGAAACCATTGTATTTCGATTATCAGAAAGAATAAATCGCAAAGCAAGAATATAAAGTCTTATTACGAATTTGAATATGAGGATGCTAATTACGAAACTGAAGAAAAAATAAATGCCGTAAGCGATGATGTGATGTTAGAAAACATGAAACAATGTTTACCTAAATTAAAAGAAAATCAACGTCTATGTGTAGAGTTGTTTTACCTGAACAACAAAAGCTACCAAGATATTGCCAACCAAACTGGATTTACACTGAACGAAATAAAAAGTTACATACAAAACGGTAAACGAAATTTGAAGCTGTTACTTGAAGACCAAACCCGATTAAATAAATAAAATGCTTAACCCCAAAGACATATCAAACTATAATAACCTAAGCAAATCAGAGAAGCAGGCCTTAGAAAAAGACATGCAACACGATGATTTAAGTTATTTGTCATCTCTTGCCTTCGAACAATTTAAAGTTTCTGATTCAGAAATTACTAAATTAAATAGCTTAATAGACAAAAAAACAGGTAGTCGTAATTCTTCGTTCAATACCATTTTTATTAGTTTATTATGTGGCTTACTCATTGGTATTTCTATCTTCTTTGTGATATTCCAAAAAAATAAAAATCACCCTTCTGTTTACCAATCTATTGAAGAAGAAGAACAAGCGGCCAAAAAATTAAACAACAACATTACCGAAACAGATACCGTTTTTCCTATAATTGAACATAAAGTAGTTGAACACTATAATACCATTGCAGAAAAAATTGAAGAAGAGCCTGTTGCCGAAATGCCAGAAATGTTGCAAAGCAAGTCGGTGAGTTTACCTGTTGTCGAAGATAAAGAAGAAGACATTGTGTTTGCCTTTACTCCTAATGCGCCTGTGGTTTTTATCAGTAATTTAAAGGTGACTAATTACCGCATGTATTATTTTAAACAAAGTGAAGCCATCGATTTATCTATTAATACGGGCGTGTCGGCACAGTATGGTAGTAAAGCAGATATTGAAAGACCGGTAATGAATAGTTCAAATACCTATTTAGCGCACAAAGTCATTGCCCAAGCCATGCGATTATTTAATTCGAAACACATTACAAACTGCATAGAAGAATTAGCTATTCTTTATAAATACAATAAAGACGATGCAAACGCTCAGTTTTATTTAGGTATGTGCTACTATCAATTAAATAAATTTGGTATTGCAGAAACCTATTTTCAAAAAAATTTAGATAACGTCAATAATATTTTTCATCAAGAGTCTGAGTTTTACCAAGCGCTATGTTTACTTAATTTAAAACAAACCGATGAGGCTATAAAACAATTACAAACCATTGTCAACAATAAGGGTTTTTATAGCGAACGTGCTAAGGAAACGATTCATAAACATTCAAAATAGTTTTTATCTTTGAGTTGCAATGGATAAAAGCATACGACTAGACAGTTATTTATGGGCCATACGAATGTATAAATCACGTTCGTTGGCAAGCGATGCTATTAAGGGTAATAAAGTAAAACTAAATGATGAGATTGTGAAAGCAGCTCATATTGTAAAAATTGGAGAACGCTATACCTTATCTTATCCTCAAGGCGTAAAAAAAATAATTGAAGTGACGGGCATTATCGATAAGCGACAAAGTTTTGAAATTGCCAAAGCCAACTATATTGATCACTCTCCTCCTATTGAAATACTGGAACGAATGCCATCGGTATTTTTTATGCCCAACATGCAGCGAGACAGAGGCGCTGGCCGTCCTACCAAAAAAGATAAACGAGATATGGATGATTTTAGAAGGGATTAATTATATCAAAAAAGGGTAGCAAATTGCTACCCTTTTTGTTTTTTAATTATTACTGAATATAACTCAGCTTCAACATATTCGTACGGCCTTTTTCTTTCATTGGCATACTTGCTAAATTGATTACTAAATCATCTGCTCTCACAAAACCACCTTCTTTGATATAGTCTTTTAAGTCTGCAATGGTTTGATCGGTGCTTTCATATTTATCATAGTAAAATCCTCTAACACCCCACACTAAACTTAAAGCGTTTAATAATGATTTATTATCTGTGAAAATATATACGTTTGCTTTAGGTCGGTGACTACTTAGTTTAAAAGCTGTGTAACCACTATGTGTCATCGAAATAATAGCCGATACATTGGCTTGCTTAGCCATCACACTGGCATTATAACAAATACTATCAGTAATATAAGTAACTGTTTTTAATTCAGGCTCATGCTCTTTGTAATAAATACGATCATCGCTTTCTATTTGTGTAATAATACGTCGCATGTATTCAATTACTTTTACTGGGTAACGACCAACCGATGTTTCTGCACTCAACATTACCGCATCTGCTCCATCTAATACGGCGTTCGCTACATCATTTACTTCAGCACGTGTTGGTGTGTATGCTGTAATCATACTCTCCATCATTTGCGTAGCAATAATAACTGGTTTAGAAGCCGCAATACATTTGTTTACAATCATTTTTTGTAATAAAGGTACTTGTTCCATTGGCATCTCTACTCCTAAATCTCCACGAGCTACCATCACACCATCAGTCACTTCAATAATTTTATCAATCTCTTTAATGGCTTCTGGTTTTTCAATCTTAGCAATTACACGAGCATTTTTTTTCTTTGAACGAATAATGTCTTTTAGTTCAACGATATCTGTTACACTTCTTACAAATGATAAACCAATCCATTCAAAATCATTTTCTAAGGCAAAATCTAAATCTCGTAAATCTTTTAAAGTTAAACATGGTAAAGATATTTTGGTGTTTGGTAAGTTCACTCCTTTTTTTGAAGATAAAGTTCCACCTGCAATAATAGTACAACGCACTTCATCTTTACGATTGGTTTCGATGACTTTCAAGGTAATTTTTCCATCATCAATTAATACTAATTCGCCAGCAGCTACATCTTGCGGAAACTGAGGATAGGTAATAAATATTCTGTCTGCCGTTCCTTCGCTTTCTTTTGTGGTAATAATAATTTCTTGGCCATTTACTAATTCAACGGCATTATCCTTTACTTTACCAATACGTAATTTAGGGCCTTGTAAATCTCCTAAAATACCCACGTGACGGTTTAACTTTTTATTTAAAACTCTAATATTATCAATCACGTGTTTAATTGGCTCATAATCTCCGTGCGAAAAATTAATACGACAAATATCTAATCCTGCATTAAATAATTCTTCTAGTAC
>ERZ724520.190-NODE-190-length-32658-cov-19.764899_pt1 | contig 32658 bp, 28 predicted proteins | sample MGYA00376053_ERZ724520 | MGnify/ENA primary metagenome ERZ724520 (study PRJEB28724, sample SAMN07190886) | activated sludge metagenome | isolation source: activated sludge of sewage treatment plant in Hong Hong | place: USA: Christiansburg, Virginia | collected...
TTAGGTTTAATTATTTGTAAAGAATTTGCACACAACAATGGTGGAGAAATTTTTGCATCAGCAAATAATCCAACTGGTACAATCATGCATTTAACGCTACCAACCAATACATCTATTGCATAAAATATAGTTTTAACACAAAACAAAAACGCTACTTAAAGTAGCGTTTTTCTTATCGAGTTCTTAATCAGCTTTTGGTCTATCAGCACCAACTGTAACAGATTCCCAAGTATCAAAATCAGTTTTTAAACTTTCTAATTTAAGTCTTCCACCTTTCATAGCTCCAACACCTAACAATAAACGCATGGGTGGTTTTTCTGCTTCAACAACCATTACAATTGCCTTTGCCGCCATCACAGGATCGCCAGGTTGATTGCCACTATTCTTTCTAATAGTATTTAAATTTGCATGTGCAGATGGGGCATAATCGTCTATTACAATTTTACTATTATTTGCAGATCTTCCAGCCCAATCTGTTCTAAAACCACTTGGACAAATTACAGTTACTTTAATTCCTAAATGTGCAACTTCTTTTGCCAAAGATTCAGACAAACCATCTACTGCAAATTTGGTAGCATTGTAAAATCCTACACCAGGAAAAGAAACCAATCCTCCAATAGATGCAATGTTTATAATATGCCCACTTTTTTGTTTACGCAAAATTGGTAAAACGGCATTCGTCATGTTGGCCAATCCAAAGAAATTAATCTCAAACATTCTTCTCACCTCATCTTCTTCACTCTCTTCAATAGCACCAAAATAACCAATGCCAGCATTGTTTACCAACACATCAATTGTTCCAAAGCTTTGTATTGCTTTTTCAACAGCTTCTTTAATTTCAGCTGCATTTGTAACATCTAATTTTACTGCAACAGAAGTGTTGGGATAAGCCGAAATTATATCTTGTACATCATTTGTATTTCTTGCGGTAACTACTGCTTTATACCCAGCTTGCAGTACTTCTTTAGCCAATTGCTTTCCAAAACCAGTTGAACATCCTGTTATAAACCAAACTTTACTCATATCGTATTTTTAGAATGGCAAAGTTGCTGTAATTTTTTCAAATTAGTACAATTGATTGTTGTTATTAATTTTTTTTATCCTAGTTCATAAAATTCATAAATACGCCAACAAGCCAATTGTTTAACTTTGCTGCTTAATTAACCCAGAAATATGAAACTAGAAGAATCATTAATGCAGAGAAGCAATCATCAATGTGAATTATGCCAATCAACGCAATCAATTCAAGTATATGAAGTATTGCCAACAGATAATTCGAATAAAGACAACCATATTATTGCTTGTTCAACATGCGTTGCTCAAATTGACAAAAAAGAAGAACCCAATAGTGCACATTGGAGTAGCTGTTTACCAACTTGTATGTGGAGTGAAATACCAGCAATACAAGTAACTGCATGGCGTATGCTGAATAGATTTAGAAATGAAAGTTGGGCTGCCGAAAACTTAGATATGTTGTATTTAGATGATGCAAATTTAGAATGGGCAAAAGCTACCGGAGATCATGAAAATGATGGTACTGTTGATTTACACAAAGATTGCAATGGACAAATATTGCAAGCTGGAGATACAGTTGTATTGATAAAATCTCTTGACGTAAAAGGTAGTACCTTAAATGCAAAAATGGGAACTGTCGTAAAAAATATAAGAATTGTTGAAAACAATACAGAACAAATAGAAGGTAAAATTGAAGGACAAACAATTGTAATTCTTACCAAATATGTTCGAAAACAAGCATAACACTTTTATTGATAACTATACACAATAAAAAAGCGACTTATTTGGTTAAATACTATAAACAAAATAAGTTGCTTTTTCTTTTAACAAGAATAAGTATTAAGGCAATACGTAAGCATTCACATCATTCACCGATATACTTTTATCAGATAAAATAATTAGTCTTTCAACCACATTTCTTAACTCTCTAATGTTACCTGTCCAATTGTGTTGTTGCAACGCTTCTATTGCTTTTTTCTCAATTGTTTTTTTTGCTTGACCATATTCTGCTGCGATATCTTCTAAGAATTTATCTACCAATAATGGAATGTCATCTTTTCTATCGTTTAACGAAGGAACATGAATTAAAATAACTCCCAAACGATGGTATAAATCCAATCTAAAGTTTTTTTGTTCTACTTCCTCCAATAAATTTTTATTGGTTGCAGCAATCACTCTTACGTCAACCGATATTTCTTTATCGCCTCCTACCCTAGTTATTTTACCTTCTTGTAAAGCTCTTAAAACTTTTGCTTGAGCAGATAAACTCATATCACCAATTTCATCTAAAAATAAAGTTCCGCCATTGGCTTGTTCAAACTTACCAATACGTTGTTTTATTGCACTTGTAAAAGAACCTTTTTCATGCCCAAACAATTCACTTTCTATTAGTTCAGATGGAATAGCAGCACAGTTTACTTCAACCAATTGTTGTGTGTTTCTATTGCTTTTTTCATGCAACCATTTTGCTACCAATTCTTTTCCACTTCCATTTTCTCCTGTAATTAATACACGAGCATCGGTGGCTGCAACTTTATCAATGGTGTCGTTAATTTTTTGAATTGGTTCACTGTTGCCGATTATTTCTTGCACTTTACTCACCTTACGGCGTAAGGTTTTGGTTTCTTTTACCAACACGTTTTTATCTGTTGCATTGCGTATGGTAATTAACAATCTGTTTAAATCTGGCGGCTTCGAAATATAATCAAAAGCTCCTTTTTTTACAGCATCAACTGCTGTTTCAATATTGCCATGTCCACTTATTACAATAATGGGTACTTCGGCATTTATTTCAGTTGCTTTACTCAAAAATTCAAGCCCATCCAATTTGGGCATTTTAATATCGCAAAGCACAACATCGTAAGTAGTTTCACTAAATTTTTTTAACCCTTCTTCTCCATCTGCAGCTTCATCAACCTTATATCCTTCATTACCCAAAATATCTTTCAATACATTTCTTATTGATTTTTCATCGTCAATTACTAAAATATTTGCCATAAAATTTATTTAAAATTTACTCTGCAATATACAGTTTGTACTAGTCTAATTGAATAGAACAACCTGCAAAATAATTTCTAGTTGGTGCAGGATTGTAAAATCTTCTTCCAGCCGCATTAATATCGTTGCCCAAACTATACTGTTCATTCAAAATATTGTCTGCTCCTATAAAAAATTGAGTTGCCATTTTTTTAGTGTTGAATGGTACACTGATTTTTAATTGTAAAAGCCTATAATCATTGGCAAAAGCATCATTTGCATCGGTTAAAGGAATTGTTGAAGTATAATTGTATTGTACATTTAAAGCAATATTATTTACCATAAAAATGGCTATTGAAAATACATGAATTTGCTTGGGAACTCCAGTAATTGAATTGCCAGAAAAGTTGGTATTGCCAACTGTATAATTAATGAACTTATAGGGTTGAAAACTATTGCTATTGTTGAATTGTATTGAACGAACAAAGCCTGTATTTTTTTGTAACAATTGATATTGAATAGTGGTTTCAATTCCCTTTTGTTCGGCTTCTCCTGCATTTACAAAATACTCGGTACCTGAAACATTGTTTCTTCTAACAATAGCATTGTTTAATTTAATTGTGTAAGCTGCAATATCAAATTGCAATCTATTGTTTAAATAATTGCCTTTAATTCCGAATTCAAAATTCCAACCAAATTCTGCTTTTAAATTGTTGTAAAAATTTCCGTCAGAAGGTTTTATTTCTGCCAATGTAGGTGCAGAAAATCCTTTTGCAACAAGGGCATACAAAGAAGTATGCTCATTTAATTTTATAGACATTGCAACTCTTGGCGTTGCAATAATTTTTGATGTGTATGATTGAGTTTTACCAAAGTTTACATCACTCATCCTATTAAATGCATACCATTGTTCATTTATACTTACGCCCATTTGTAAGTTCAATTTTTTATACTGCAATTGAAGTTGAGAAAAAACAAACCATTGGTTGGCTTTTACTAAATCATTAAATTGTAAAGTATCTACAAAACCATTTCTATTTCCATAGTTTTCAATTGCACTTTTGTTCACTAAATATTCAAAGCCACTCACCCATTTTATTTGCCAATCTTTCAACTGTTTTTTTAAAATAAATTTAGAAGCAATACTTGCGTTATGTTCATTGCGTTTTTCATAATTTGTTATAAAAGGATTTTGAAATTGTGTTGAACTATAACTGAACACTGTATTAATTTCTAACTGATTGTTTACAATATAAGAATGACTAATTCCAGCTAAAAATGTATTGTTGTACACTGCAGTTTGTTGTTGTAACGCACTAGGTAAAGTTGCAGTTGCTTGCCTTGCCAATGTTGGATTTTGCAACATTTGTTCGTAAGTAATTCCACCTGGAGTTTGATAAAATAAACTTGTATAAAAACTAGAAAATTCTATTGTATTTTTTGCATATTTAACACTTAGGTTGTAAGCCAAAGTATTTTTATTTAATGCAGACTGTTGTCTATAACCATTGCTTTGTGTATGTGCTTGCAAAAATTGCATAGCCACATTTTTATGCTGCATTTTAAGTTGCACACGATTGGCAAATAAACCATAAGAACCACCAGTTATTGATGCATCAATTGAATGTTTTTTTTGATTGCTAAATGGAATTGTAGATTGCAACAATACCAAGCCTCCAGAACCTGCACCATAGATGCTTGAAATAGGTCCTTTTACCAATTCAACATTTTGTATTTGTTGTAGTTCAAGCAAATTAAAATAAGTATTACCTGTTGCATCACTCAATGGTAAATTGTTCCAATATACTTTTATATTTCTTACACCAAATGGACTTCGTAGTAAGCTACCTCGAATGCTCAATCTATAACTTCCCGGACTTCTTTCTTCCAAACGAACACCACTAATAGCATTAAATGCAGGCAGCAAAGAATGAGTTGAAAATTGGCTTAGCTTATTTTGTTTTAGAATTGCAATTGCAGCTGGTACTTCTTTCCATTGTACATTACTATACATGGCTTGCACAACAACTGTATCCAATAGTTTATTAAAAACAGTATCGTTGTTGTTTTGAGCAACAAGAATATTGTTTGCGATTAAAGTGAATATGAGTAAATAAAATTTCATTGTTCCAAATGTACAAATACATGAATTGGTGGATGAACAATTAGACAAAAATTATTTAAGCAATTAATGTTTTTTTAGCTTAATTACTCGAAGCATTTGTATAATTACTGCAATAAAAATGAGGGCAAATCCTACATAAAAAGTATTGCTTAAATCTTTGTTTTCGTGGTATACAAAAAATGCCAAAATTATACCATACACAGGTTCTAAATTAAGGGTTAGATTTTGCGTAAATGCAGATATTTTTTTTAAAGCTTGTAATGAAAAATCCATTGCCAAAATAGTACAAATCCAGCTTAATATAAACAACCAAAACCAGTCGTGTAAAGTTGGAATTAAATAATTGGTAGGGAAAAAATACAAGTACAATGGCATCATTAACGTAAGTACTAAAAAGCCTCCACCAAGTTCGTACAACATAATAGTTTTAGGTTCAATATTGGTAACAGCTTTTTTGTTTAATATAGAAAAAACAACACTTGCTAAAGCAGATAAAACGCCCAATATAATTCCAATCCTAAACTTTGTATCAAAGTGAAAAATAAGATAGATGCCAACAATTGCAATTAAGCCAAGCAGCACTTCATATAAAACCAATTTTCTGCCCAACAATATAGGCTCTAAGATAGCTGTCATAACACCTGCAGACGATAAGCAGATCAATGCAATTGATACATTTGCATACTTAATGCTTCCATAAAACAGCACCCAATGGAATGCTACAATACTTCCAATAAAAACGAGTGTAAGAATTTGCTTAAAAGAAATAGCCACTATTTCTTTTTTCCATTTCATTACTACAAACAGTGAAACAACTGTAATAAGCAATCTATACCATACCAATAAACCTTCATTTAATTGAATGGCTTTACCCAACACACCTGTAAATCCCCATAAAAAAACAGCAATATGAAGTTTAATGAGTGCTGCTTTCATTAGGGTAAAACTTAATGAGTAATTGAGTGGTTGAAATTTATTTTTTGTAAATATTCTTGAAGAAACTTTGCCATTGAATTTTGAGTACGCCCAATACACCTTCTTTAATAATACCTTTACTCATTTTACTTGCACCAGCTTGCCGATCAATAAAAACAATGGGCACTTCTTTAATTGTAAAGCCCAATTTCCAAGCTGCAAATTTCATTTCAATTTGAAAAGCATAACCTGCAAAACGAATGGCATCTAAATTAATGCTCTCTAACACTTTGCTGCTGTAGCAAACAAAACCAGCTGTAGGATCGTTTACTGGCATCCAAGTAATTAATTTGGTATAAATGGCACCACCACGAGAATAAATATGTCGGTCAATTGGCCAATTTTTTATTGAGCCTCCTTGTACGTATCTGCTACCAACAGCAACATCTCCACCTTCATTTTTGCAGGCATTGTACAATCGAATCAAATCTTTTGGATTGTGAGAAAAATCTGCATCCATTTCAAAAATATAAGCATATCCTTTTTGTATACACCATTTAAAGCCATGTATATAAGCTGTACCTAAACCCAATTTGCCTTTTCTTTCTTCTAAAAAAAGTTGGTTTGGATAAGTCGTAAACAATTCTTTCACAATCATTGCAGTTCCGTCAGGACTGCCATCATCAATTACCAAAACATGAAAACCTTGTTGTAACGAAAAAATTGCATTCAAAATATTGGCAATATTTTCTTTTTCGTTATAAGTAGGTATGATTACAATTTTTTCCAAAAGCTAGGGGCTATTTTAAGAGTTCTAAAATAATACATACTCAAATACCAGCATCGTATTGGTTGTATTGTTTATAGATTTTTTTAGTTATTATGCCTTTTTTAACAACGTACGATTTAGTATTTCTGTAAACTTTTGCTTGGTATTCATTGCAAAATCACCTTTCATCATCCAATCGTAATATTGAGGTTCTTCTTTTAATACTTGGGTTACAGGTTTGCCTTTATGTTTACCAAAATTAAAAACTTCAATACCATTTACTTTAATAAATCTTCGTGCAAAATCTACTAAATCGTCTTCTCCCGTAAATTTTACAATACTTTCTACAGTATTACCAATTTGAGGATAACGTTCTACTTGTGCATCTAAAACTTCCCAAGTTGCAGTGGCATCAGCTTCTGCACCATGAGCACCTTCTAATGTTTTACCACAGTAAAATTTATACGCAGCACTCAAAGTTCTTTGCTCCATTAAATGAAACACTTTTTGCACGTCTACAAACTTTTTGCCTTCTATAGAATAGTTAATATCAATTCTTAAAAATTCTTCAATGAGCATGGGCATATCAAAACGATTGCTGTTGTAACCACCAATATCGCAACCTTCTAAAAACTGTTTTAACTCGTTGGCAGCTTGTTTAAAAGTTGGTGCATCTTTTACCATTTCATCACTTATTCCATGTATATCTATTGATGCTTGTGGAATGGGCATTAAAGGATTTATCAATTTTCTTTTAACTTGCTTAGTACCATCTGGCATAATTTTTACAATGGCAATTTCTACAACTCTATCTACACTAATGTTAATACCTGTTGTTTCCAAATCTATAAAAGCTAAAGGACGAGTTAATTGTAAATGCATTAAATAAAATATTAAGTGGCGAATGTAAAGGAGAATTAATTGTAAAACTGCAATTGAAATTGGTTACATCTTATACCATTTATAAATTTTTACATTTTATTTACGAAAGCCTCCGTAAATTGCCTACGAACAAAATCGTAATGATGCGTAATTCGAAACAACAAAAGCCCACCGAAAGTGAATTAGAAATATTGACCATTTTGTGGAATAAGGAAACTGCTACAGTAAGAGAAGTACATGAAGTATTGAGTTTGCACAAAGAAAGTGGTTACACCACTACGCTTAAACTAATGCAAATTATGTTTGAAAAAGGGTTGGTTACAAGAAACGATAGTAGCAAAACACATATTTATAAACCCAATGTAAGTAAAGAAAATACTCAGCAACAATTTATGGGTAAAATGATTGATGCTCTTTTTGGAGGATCAAGTAGTAAACTGGTAATGCAAGCATTGGGTAATGATACTGCTACAAAAGAAGAATTAGAAGAAATACAACAACTTTTAAATCAACTAAAAAAACAATAACATGTTTTTTTTAAATGGAAATTTCTTACAAGCTCTTGGCTATGCTTTGGTCCATAGTTTATGGCAAATGGCCATATTATGGATAATTTATTGTGCCATTAATTATGTTGTACAATATAAAGCAAGTATAAAATTTTGGTTAGCAGTATGCTTTCAATTAATTGGCTTTTGCTGGTTTTTTGCAACTGCATATTTTTATTTTAAAGAATTTTCTCAAAACTTGAGTTACAACAATTTTGCACCAAATTCTGTGTTGAACAGTTGGTTTCCAGAAAACAATTACAGTTATACAAACTATGCGTTACACATATTGAATAAAGCTGAAAGTTTAATACCTTATTTATCCTTAGCCTATTTGTTTATTTTACCATTTATTGGTTTTAAATGGATAAATATGTACTACAAAACTCAACAACTAAGAACAACAGGTATTGGTAAAATAAATGTTGATGCACGTTTATTTATAAGAACAACTGCTTGGCAGTTGGGTATTAAAAAAGAAGTACAAATTTTTATAAGCAATCGTATTACAACACCATTAACAATTGGTTTTTTAAAGCCTCTAATATTGGTGCCTATTGCATGTATTAACAATTTAAGTATAACACAATTAGAAGCCATTTTATTGCATGAATTGGCACATATTAGCAGGAAGGACTATTTAATTAATTTAATTTTATCGGTTCTTGAACCTCTGTTGTTTTTCAACCCATTTATACAAAAATTTTCTAAGCAAATTGCAAACGAAAGAGAAAATGCTTGTGATGATTTGGTGATACAATTTAAATATCAACCATCAGTTTATGCAGAAGCTTTGCTACAAATTGCATACTTACAAAATACGCCTACCATTGCAATGGCAGCTTCTAAAAGCAAGCCTGAGTTGTTGCAAAGAGTGAGAAGAATGGTGAATAAAAACTACTCATCAACCAACTATCGCAATCAATTATTATTGTTGTTATTATTAAGTATACTGTTTATTTCAACAACATTTTTATTTCCATTTAATCAACTCAGTAACAAAAAAAAACTAGCATCTGTCGCTACTAATAATAATTATGTTGCAGAACCAATGGCAGCAAAAGTGAATAACCCATTGTTTAACCCATTGTTCTTTTTTCAAAAAAATTTACAAAAAGAAATACAACTAAATATTGAAACTGCAACAAAAGAATTGAATGCTAGTACAAAAGAAAATAGACAAAAAACTACCACAATTACAATTCCTGTTGCAACATCTACATTAAAGTCTTTAGCAATTTCTTCTTCGGAAAACCTTTCTACAAAAGAGCCAACATCTCTCTTTATTATTGACACCTTCCATACATCAAATGAAATAGCAGTTATAGAGAATAAAGAGAAAATAGGCAATGAACTAAAAAAAATTGGAACTAGTTTCGAAAAGAAAATTCAACTATTTGAACAATCTATAACAAGTAAAAAATGGTTATCATCTATTACAAACGGGTTACAGCAATTTAAAAAAAATGAAGAAAATTATAAAGACGAATACTTAGTCAAAAATTCAAAAAGAATCATTAGTAAAACTGTTGCCAAACAACTAATAAAAGCAAAACTAATAGTTGATTCATTACAAAAAGCAGCACTCAATCAACAGCAATTTTTTATAGCACAACAAAAAGTATTAGAAATTAATAGAAACTATTGGAGCAATATTTACAGCAATGAAACATTGCCATTTTCTTATGCAATACAAAACACCACTGCCGAAACCCCTATTGTTGAAACTTCATTATTTGAAGATGAAAAAATTACTATTATAAAAATTAAGGCAAAAAACAAACCCACTGATTCGTTAGGAAATAATGTTGTAAAACGTTACATGGTAGAAGTAGCAAACCCTGGAGAAAAAAATAAAACCATTATCATTGAAGTGTATTAATAATAATTACTCTTATATAACCCTTTGGCGGAGTTAATTTGCTAAAGTGTGTTGAACTCTTTCCACAGGTTTGTTGTTTATAAATTTATTTAAAAACTGCAAAGTTGTAAATCCTATAACCTTTGCCAATATTTTAGACTTAAAGTCATTGAGATACTCAGTAGTTAGTTTCGAGAATAAATAATTTTCACTATCTATTCCTAAACATTCTGAGGTTAAACTTAGGGCAATTACTTCTGAATCAGAAAATCTTGGTCGTGGGCCTCGTCGTAAATAATTGCCATTGGAATCTGTTTGATTGCCGATTATTTCTTTTATTACCTCAAGTATTTTGTCGAAATTTGTTTTGATGTTGTGCATCTTATTTCAGAAAGTTTAGTCACTAACTAAGAGAAATGCACTACATCTTTTGCTGTTTCAATCTATAAATTAACTCCACCAACGGGTTCATTTATATTAATTGTACCAAGTATAGTGCATGCTCAACCTGTGTTTGATGATGACGTAAATGATGTGCCTATTGACGGTGGCTTAAGTTTACTAATTGCTGTAGGTGTTGGTTATGGAGCAAAAAAAATAAAAGAAAAAAGAAATAAATAACATAGTAAATAATCGCACATAAAAAAAGTTCTGTACTACTACAGAACTTTTTTTATGTATTGAAAGAAAACAAATTATTCAACCGATTCTTTTTCTTCTTTCTTTTTTAATTCAAAAATAATTTTTCCATTTTCTTTGTCTAAAGATGCAATTAAAGTATCGCCATTTTTTACGTTCATATTTAAAATTTCTTCCGCTAAAGGATCTTCTAAATATTTCTGTATAGCTCTGTGCAATGGTCTTGCACCATATTGTACATCGTAGCCTTTTTCTGCAATAAAATCTTTGGCTTCGTTACTTAGCTCTAGGTTAAAACCTAAACTCACCAAGCGTTTCATAACTCCATTCATTAAAATATCAATAATACTAAAGATATTTTCCTTGCTCAATGAGTTGAAAATAACTACATCATCAATTCTATTTAAGAACTCTGGAGAGAAGGTTTTCTTTAAAGCTTTTTCAATTACAGCTTTGTTATTTTCTTCTTGATTTTGCATTCTAGCTGCTGTGGCAAAACCTACACCATCGCCAAACTCTTTTAATTGGCGTACACCAATATTAGAAGTCATTATGATAAGTGTATTCTTAAAATTAATTTTTCGTCCTGCACCATCGGTTAACTGACCATCATCCAATACTTGCAATAAAATATTGTAAATGTCTGGATGAGCTTTTTCAATTTCATCTAACAGAATTACACAATATGGTTTACGCCTAACTTTTTCTGTTAATTGACCACCTTCCTCATAACCAACATAGCCTGGAGGGGCACCAATTAAACGACTAACAGTAAACTTCTCCATGTACTCACTCATGTCAACTCTAATTAAAGAATCTTCACTGTCAAACATATATTTAGCAAGGCTTCTAGCCAATTCTGTTTTACCTACACCCGTTGGACCTAAGAAAATAAATGAACCAATTGGTTTCTTAGGATCTTTCAATCCAACTCTATTTCGTTGAATGGCTTTTACTACTTTTCCAATGGCTTCATCTTGACCAATTACCATTTCTTTCATGTCATCACCCATCTTACGAAGCTTCTCAGTTTCTGCTTGAACCATTCTTTTAACAGGAATGCCAGTCATCATACTTACTACTTCGGCAATATGTTCTTCGTTAATAGGATAACGTTTGTTTTTACTTTCTTCTTCCCAATCTCCTTTTGCTTTTTCTAATTCTTCGCCTAAACGTTTTTCTTTATCACGTAAAGAAGCAGCTTCTTCAAAACGTTGGCTTTTTACAACCTTATTCTTCTCGTTTTTTATTTCATCAATTTGCTTTTCTAATTCAACAATTTCAGTAGGTACATTAATATTTTTCAAGTGAACTCTTGCACCAACTTCATCTAAAACATCAATTGCTTTATCAGGTAATAGCCTATCCGTCATGTACCTATCACTCAATTTAACACAAGCATTAATTGCTTCGTCATCGTAAATAACATTATGATAATCTTCGTACTTACTTTTAATGTTGGTTAAAATTTGAATTGTTTCTTCAACACTAGGAGGTTCAATAATTACTTTTTGAAAACGACGATCTAATGCTCCATCTTTTTCAATATACATTCTATATTCATCCAATGTGCTTGCACCAATACATTGCAGTTCTCCTCTTGCCAAAGCAGGTTTAAATATATTGCTAGCATCTAAGCTACCACTTGCTCCACCTGCCCCAACAATGGTATGAATTTCATCAATAAACAAAATAACATCTCTGTTTTTTTCCAGCTCATTCATAATAGCTTTCATACGTTCTTCAAACTGACCACGATATTTTGTGCCAGCAACCAACGCTGCTAAGTCTAATGAAATTACTCTTTTATCGAACAATACTCTACTCACTTTACGTTCAACAATACGTAATGCTAAGCCTTCCACAATAGCAGTTTTACCCACACCTGGCTCTCCAATTAAAATTGGATTGTTCTTTTTCCTACGAGATAAAATTTGAGAAACTCTCTCAATTTCATTTTCTCTACCAACAATTGGATCTAAAGAACCTGCTTCTGCCATTTTGGTAATATCTCTACCAAAATTATCCAATACTGGAGTTTTGCTTTTTGCTGCAGAACCTTGTTTTGCTGCACCTGCAGCTCCACGTTGTTGCTGAAAACCACCTTTTTTTTCTTCATCAAAATCATCATCATCATTATCTGTAAATTCTGATTTTGGAGGATTGGCAGATGGAATACCAACGATGCCCAATTCATTCCTAAAAACATCATAATCCACATCAAATTGGTTGAGAATTTGTGTAGCAATATTTTCTTTGTTTTTAAGAATACTCAGTAATAAATGTTCAGTTTCTACCAATGGACTTTTTAAAGCTTTGGCTTCTAAAACTGTTACACGAATTACTTTTTCGGCTTGTTTAGTAAGTGGTAAACTATTGATGTTGGCTATGTTTTTGCCAGTTTTGTCTTTAACGGCTAATTCAATTTCTTTACGTAATTCGTACAAGTCTACATTCAATTGTTTTAATACTTTAATGGCAATATTTTCACCATCTCTTATTAAACCTAATAGTAAATGCTCTGTACCAATAAAGTCATTTCCTAGCCTTAAAGCCTCTTCCCTGCTGAAGGAAATTATTTCTTTAACTTGTGCTGAAAAATTATTATCCATAAATGGTTTGGATTTATACAATGATAACGAATATTTTTGAGTGAACTTATAGTGCATTTATTCACATCTGTTAATGAGTACAAATTATGAATTTCAAAGTTGATACCAAAGAAAAATTTACGACGATTACTGTTAATGAGCCTACAATTTATGCCAATGTGGCTGAAAGCCTTACAGAGCAGTGCATTCCTTTTTTATCGAAAGAGGTAAAAAATATTGTACTCAATTTACAATGGGTAAATGATGTTGACGAAACAGGGGCAAATACAATTGTGAAGCTTCAACAAAACTTTTATGAGCAACATGCAAGTTTTGTAGTTTGTAATTTAAATGATGTGGTTGAAACCATTTTCGACAAACTTGAATTGTTAGAAATGATGAACGTTACACCTACAGAAAGTGAAGCTTGGGACATTGTTCAAATGGAAGAAATCGAACGTGAATTACTAGATAGCGATGATGTTGAATTTGGTGTTGAACAATCTTAATTATTGAAGCGAAACATTAAATATGGCTCCTGTTTTTTCCAATTCATCCACTACAGAGTTTAATAAAGGAATGCCATTAACCATTCGTTCTTTTGCCATTTCTCTTTCAGGATCTCCAGGTATTAAAACCTTTCTACAATTGGGTGCTGGTTTTGCATTGCGAAAACGTTGAATCCAATTGTCCATATGTGTTTTAAAGTCATCTGCTTTTCTAAATGCATCTACCCTCATTGCTCCAAAAAAATGACCCAATCCTTTACCTGGCATATTTTCTGGCATAGCAATATATGCTGGAAATGGAGGAACCCAAGGGCCATAACTTGCACCACTTAATACTGCTGAAAAAATATCTACAATACTGCCCAAAGCATATCCTTTATGACTGCCATGTTCTCTATCGCTACCCAATGGCAACAATGCTCCTCCTGTTTTTAAAGCATGAGCATTGGTACTTTCGTTGCCATGTTCATCTTGCACCCAACCCAATGGAGTGGCTTCATTTTTACGTTGCAAAATTTCTAACTTTCCATTGGCAGCAGTTGTTGTAGCAAAATCTGCAACAAAAGCTGGTTCATTTTTGGCAGGAATTGCAACAGCAATTGGATTGGTGCCCAACATTTTTTCAATTGAAAAAGTTGGTGCAACTAAAGCACTTGCATTGGTCATTGCTATGCCAATCATATCATGCTCTAAAGCCATCATTGCATGAAAACCAGCAATCCCAAAATGATTGCTATTTTGAACACTCACCCAACCTGTACCAACTTGCTTGGCTTTATCAATTGCTATTTGCATTGCATGTGGTGCAACTACTAAACCCAAGCCTGCATCTCCATTTACAGTTGCAGTTGACGGAGTCTCATGTTCTATTGTTATGGCTGGTGTAGCATTAATTCTTTTAGCTTCCCACAAACGTACATAACCACTTAATCTTGCTACTCCATGGCTATCAATTCCTCTAACATCGGCAGTTAATAAAACGGTTGTTGCGACATTTGCGTCAGCTTCGCTACAACCCATTTTTATGAAAACACTTTTTGTAAATTGAAATAATTGATTGTATGCAAAAACTTGTTCTGCCATAATTGTAAATTTATTTATTTGATGCTTCTACCCGGTAAATCATCAATGGCTTTACCAAAGTTTTTTCCTGGTTCTGCTGCTAATATTATTTCTAACATTCCACCTCTTAAAATATCGGCATGTCTTATAAAAGATTTTGTGTAAGGTTCTCCATTTAACAATACTTGCTTGATGTATTTATTTTTTGCACTTCCTTCTTTGGTAATGATTCTAAACAATTTTCCATCGGGTAATTGTAATGCACTTTCTTGTACCAATGGAACACTCATTACATATTCTCCACTAGCAGGATTTACAGGATAAAATCCTAAAGCACTGAATACATACCAAGCACTCATTTGCCCACAATCTTCATTACCACTCAACCCATCTGGTGTATTGTTGTATAAAGTGGTACAAATTTTTCTTACTTTATCAGCAGTTTTTTCTGGAAAACCAGCATAATTATACAAGTATGCAATGTGATGACTAGGCTCGTTGCCATGTGCATATTGACCAATTAAACCAGAAATATCTGGAGGAATGTGTGTTCCTTTTACAACAGTATCAGCAGCAAATAACGCATCTAATTTTGCAACGAACCTGTTAGAACCTCCCATATAATTCATCAATCCAAAAACATCGTGTGGCACAAACCAACTGTGTTGCCAAGCATTTCCTTCTGTATAAGCAGCTTTATCTGCATCATGTTCTGCAACTAAGGGATCAAAAGGGGTAACCCATTTACCATCGCTATTTTTGGGTCTGGCAAAACCTGTTTTTTTATCAAATACATTTCGCCAATATAACCCACGTTTCATGTATTCTCTATATTTACTGGAGTACCCTAATCTTTTAGCAACTTGTGCAATACACCAATCATCAAAAGCATATTCCAAAGTTATGGTAACACTGCTGCCAGCTTTATCTTGTGGTACAAAACGATAATCTCTGTATAAATTACTTGCACGTATATTTTGATTGGCACTTGCCTTCATTGCTTCAAAAGCTTTGTTGTAATCGAAGCCTGTAATGCCTTTTAAAATTGCATCGGCAATTACAGGAATTGCATGATACCCTGTCATACAATTGGTTTCATTAAATTGCAAATCCCAAACTGGTAACAACCCATGTTGATCGTAAAATATTAAATATGAATTGATGAATGCTGGAACAAGTTCTGTTTGTGTAAGTGTTAACAATGGATTGGCTGCACGAAATGTATCCCATAAAGAATGAACACTATATACAGATTTACCATGTTGTAATTTACCATTGGTGCCTTTGTAATTTCCATATCTATCGCTAAATCTATTGGGTGCTAAAAACGTGTGATACAATGCTGTATAAAAAATTTGTTTTACAGCCAAGTTATCTGTTCTAATTTGTAATTTTCTCAATTCACGTTCCCAAATATTTTCTGCTTCAATTTTTACTCTATCAAAATCCCAATGTTTAATTTCATTCAAGCTTTCTAAAGCACCTTCAACATCGGCAGTACTTAAGCCAACTTTCATCAAAATTTTTTCGCCTTTTTTGGTTGAAAATTCTAAGCAAGCTTTTACATCTTTTCCAGTTGTTTGGTTACTATCTAATACTATATCATTGGTAAATAAACTCAACTTTTTTATTGGTTTATTCAGCTTTATGGCAAAAAATATTTTTTGATTTTGAGCCCAACCTTTGCTAAACCTATATCCAATAAATGTTGTATCGTTTATTTGTTTAAAACTGGTTTCTGTTGCTTCATCCCAATTAACGGCAAAACCTAAATCAAAACGAATAATCGATTTCTTACTTTCAGGAAAAGTATACCTATGAAAACCGCAACGAATGGTTGTTGTTAGTTCTGCCCAAATATCAAAATTTTTTAATTGTACTGCATAATAACCTGGCTTTGCCGATTCTTGTTTATGAGAAAATTTACTTATAATTTTAGCTGAACTTGCACTTACGTCTACCATTGGCATTACAGAAATATCACATAAATCGCCAATTCCTGTTCCACTTAAATGTGTATGACTAAAACCTTGAATAATACTATCGCTGTAATGATAACCACTTGTCCAATCCCAGCCATTTCTACCATTATCTGGACTTAATTGTACCATACCAAATGGCATTGTTGCTCCAGGATAAGTATGTCCATGACCACCAGTACCAATGAATGGATTTACAAAATCAACCAATCGTTGTTGTGCAAAACTAGCAATGGTTAAAAGCAATGTTGTTACCAACATTATTTTTCGCATATTAAAAAATTTAAGTGCTGAAAATAAGACATAAAAAAACGGCTGAAATAATTTCTTATTCAGCCGTTGTGCAAATTGTTATTTGGATAATTTAAAATGGCAAATCATCTAAAGGTTCTGTAATATCTTGTGCAGCTGGCATTTGTTGTGCTGGCTGTTGTGCATACTGATTTACGGGTGGTTGATTGTAATTGTTGGGCTGTGGAGTTGATTGATATTGCTGATTGGGTTGATATTGTTGGTTTGAACCACCTTCATTTGAACCATTATCGGAATTTTTAGAACCCAATAATTGTATCGTTAAAATTCGTAACGATAATGAAGCCCCCGTTTTTCCATCTTGTGTTGTATAAGACCTAACATCTGGATTTCCTTCAGCATAAACTTGCGTTCCTTTTTTTAAATATGGTGCAATGGCTGTTTTGTCTGTCCAATAAGCACATTCAACCCAAACTGTTCTATCTTTTGGATTGCCTTGAGCATCTTTGTACTTTTCGGTGTGAGCAACGCTAAAATTAATTACATTTTTTCCGTTTACGTTGTTTACAATGGCATCTTTTCCAAGATTGCCAATTACTAAAAGCTTAATCATAATTTTTCGTTTTGGTAAATTAGTTTAATAATAAATTATGATGTAAATAAACACAAGGTTCTTACATTTTGCTAAAAATTTTATCCACGTTCAATAAATGTCTCAAAATCAATCTAAATGAATGAATTAAAACTATAAAAAAAGCCCTCTTGTAAAAACAAGAGAGCCTCTAACGATTGCTTGCCATATGAAATTCTTTAACTGATGTACTGTGCCGGCAAGCTAGCCTCACTATTCGTGTTCACAATCAGTTGCTAATAATTACTTCTTTGTAGTATCAGCAGAAGGAGCCATAGTAGTATCCTTCTTAGTTGTATCAACTGGAGCTACAGCAGCGGCAGCAGCAGCAACTGAATCTTTGTAAGTTTGAGAAGCAGTGTCAGGTCCAGCAGCTGGAGTTTCAGCGTTGTTACAAGCTACAAAACCTACGATTGCTAATAATGCAAATACTTTTTTCATTTTTTGAGTTTTAAATTTTTGAGTAATTTCAACTTAATACCTCACCAGTAAAAAAGGTAACCCATCTTTTTAAAAAAAATTTAAAAATTTTTTTTAACGCTTTCGAGGGTTACTTTTAATACCCTAATTGTATAAATAAAACAAGACTGTGAAATCGGAGTTTACTGAACAAGCATTATTGAAAGGATTGGCAGAAAATGACAGTAAGGCCATTGAAACCATATATAAAGACAACTTTAATATGGTTCAAAACTACATTTTGAACAACAATGGTACTTACGATGAAGCTAGAGATATTTTTCAAGAAGCAATGATTGCCTTGTACGAAAAAGCACAAACTGATTCGTTTGTTTTAACCTGTAGAATTAACACTTATGTATATTCTATATGCAGAAGGTTGTGGCTGAAGCGATTGCAACAACTAGGAAGATATTCTAACCAAGTTGATGGGCTCGAAGAAACTGTTCAGGTAGAAGAAGATCTTGAAATACACGAAAAACGCAATACCGATTTTATAATCATGGAAAGAGCGTTAAACAGTTTAGGCGAACCTTGTAGAAGTTTAATTGAAGGATTTTATTTAAAAAAGTTGGATATGCAGGCATTATCGAAAGAATTTGGTTACACCAATGCCGATAATGCCAAAACCCAGAAGTACAAATGCTTAATGAGATTGAAAAAATTATTTTTTGCACAATATAATATAGGAGAGTGATGATGGACGATATTTTACTTTTACAAACGATTGAACGTTACTTAGACGGGAAAATGTTGCCTGATGAAAAAGCTTTTTTTGAACAACACCGCAAAAACGTTCCAGAAATAGACCAAATGGTGGTAGAACATACTATGTTTTTACACCAAATGGAAGATTATTCTGCTAACCATAATTTAAAACACAGCCTACACGAAGTACACGATAAATTATTATCATCTGGTGCTATTAATGAATGTGGCACTATTTCTACCAAAGGTAAAGTTGTTCAAATTTGGAACAAATACCGCAGAGTAACTGCTATTGCTGCTGTAGTTGGTGGTGCAATTGCATTAATGATTAGTGGTTTGGTGGCATTTTTTGCTCCTGTTAATAAACAAGCCATTCAAGAGTTGGGGCAAGAAGTTGAAAAATTGAAGCAAAGCCAACGCTATCAAGGCAATAAAATTCATGAAGTAGAATCCAAAATACCAAAAGATGCAGAAGTAAGAGGTGGTGGTTCAGGTTTTTTAATTGATGCTAAAGGATATATTATTACCAATGCTCACGTTTTAAAAGGTGCCAGCTTTGCAAATGTTTACAACAATGGCAAAGAATATAAAACCAAGATTGTTTTTAAAGATGAAGTAAGAGATTTGGCCATTCTTAAAATTGCTGATGAGGACTTCACTCCTTCTAAAACATTGCCTTATGGTATTAGTAAAACGCCAGTTGATTTAGGTGAAGAAATATTTACTCTAGGTTATCCAAGAAACGAAATGGTGTACAATATGGGTTATTTAAGTGCAAAAACTGGTTACTTAGGTGATACGTTGAGCTGCCAAATACAAATGAGTGCCAATCCTGGTAATAGTGGTGGCCCTGTTTTAAATAAAAATGGAGAAGTAATTGGCGTATTAAGTACAAGAGAAAAACAATCAGAAGGTGTAACATTTGCCATTACTAGCAAATACATACATAAAATGGTGGATGAATTGAAAAAATCTGATACTGCTTATCAAAGAATCAAAGTACAATCTTATTCATCTATAAAAGGAATGAATAGAGTTGACCAAGTTAAAAAAATGGAAGATTGTATTTTCTTAATTAGAGCTTACAATTAATTTCTCTAAGAATTTACAAAAAAAATCCTGCAACATCATTTGCAGGATTTTTTTATATCCATCATACTTGGTTATATCTCATTATATTTTAACACATATATCCAACAATCTACTTAATAAGAAACCTTAGATTTGCCAAATGAAAATTTCGAATGAAACAAAAGTTGGTGCATTAACTTCTATAATTATTGTACTACTCATATTAGGATTTAACTTTTTAAAAGGAAAGAGTTTATTTAAAACTGGTGAGTTTTTATATGCCGATTTTGATGAAACTAAAGGCATTATGATTTCTAATCCAGTTTTTGTAAATGGTTTTCAAGTAGGTTCTGTTTATGAAATTAACAATACAGATTTAACGTTAAAAAAAATCAGGGTTGGTATAAAACTAAAACAAGAATATCAAATTCCAACCAATTCACTTGCTTATATAGATGCCAATCCTTTGGGAACAAATAGTTTGGTTATTCAACTAGGCAATAGCAAAGATTTTTTACCCAACAATGCTTCACTAAATACATTTCAAAATCCAGGTTTATTGGGCGAATTAAAAAATACATTAACACCGGTTACAACTCAAATAAATACTACTGTTAAAACATTGGATAGCGTTTTAAAAAACATGAATTCTATTTTCGATCTCAACACAAAAAACAATTTACAAACAGTAGTTGCCAATATTAATTTAATGACGGCTAAATTATTAACTAGCTCAACATCGTTACAGCAAATGATGACTGAACAAACAGGCAGTATTGCTAAAAGCATGGATAATGTAAATAGTTTTACCCAAAATCTATCATCCAATAACGAAAAAATCACAAGTACCATTGACAACCTTGAAAAAACAACACACAATTTATCTGAAGCAGATATTAGTGGTTCTGTAACTCAACTAAAAACTTCGATTGAAAAACTAAACGGCATTTTACATAAGTTAGATAGTAAAGAAGGATCGTTAGGGTTGTTAATGAACGATAAAACTTTGTACAACAATTTAACCAACACAGTTAGAAGTGCCAATATTTTATTAGACGATTTAAAAACGCATCCAAAACGATATGTAAATATTTCAGTTTTTGGTAAAAAAGACAAAAGCACTCCTTTAACAGCTCCACTAAACGATTCTATAAAATAATATGCTCAAAAAACTGTTGTTCATTTTTATTGCAACGCTTTTAAGTGTTGTATCAAAAACGGTATTTGCACAACAACGTACAGATACTTTACAACCAGGAAAAGTGTTGAATGTGCTTTTTGCCGATAGAATGAATATTCAAAAAAAAGATTCTAATCAACAATTTATTTCATTGGTGGGCAATGTAAAAGTAAGCCAAGGCAACACTTTGTTTTATGCTGATAGTGCTGTATTAAATCAACAAGCAAATACACTAGAATCGTTTGGACATGTGCATATTAACGATGCAGATAGCATACACACTTATGCAGATTATTTAAAATATTTAGGCAAAGAAAAAAAAGCATATTTAAAAAAGAATGTTCGTTTAACAGATGGCCGAGGAATATTAACTACAGATGAATTGGAATATGATGTAAACACCAAAATTGGCACATACAAAAAAAGTGGCAAAGTTGTAAATGGTAAAACCATACTTACCAGTAAAGAAGCTTTGTACTACGGAGAAACTAGAGATATTTATTTTACTAACAAAGTAGTTTTGATTGATCCAGGTTATAAAATTTATACAGATACTTTATTGTACAATACTTACACCAACGTTACCACATTTGTGGCTCCAACAAAAATTGTAACAGATGGAAGAACCATTAAAACCAAGGATGGTTACTACGACTTAAAAAGAAAAAAAGCATACTTTGGTAAACGTCCAGAAATAGAAGATAGCAGTGGAACTATTAAAGCCAATGAAGTAGCTTTTGACGATAGCACAAATACAGCAGAATTTAAAGGCAACGTGGTTTACAAAGGAAAAGATACAGCCAAAGGTTTTGATTTAGTTGCCAATAAAGTGGCTACCAATAGTAAAAAAGGTTCTCTATTGGCAACAGAATCTCCATTGTTGATTATTAAGCAAGGTAAAGATTCAGTTTTTATAAGAGCCGATACTTTGTTTACAGCAAAACTGTCTGATTTATTGAAAGAAAAAAAAGTACCTAATTTAAGAGATACAGTTGAACACAGTTTATTCAATATAGATAAAAAAGATACTGACTCTAGCTCTGATAAATTTTTTGAAGCATATGCTCATGTTAGAATTTTTTCAGATTCGTTACAAGCCGTTGGCGATAGCTTATTTTATAGTTTAAAAGATTCGGTATTTAGATTGTTTAAAAGCCCTGTTACTTGGAGTCAAGAAAATCAACTATCTGGCGATACTATTTATTTATATTTAAAGAATAAACAACCCGAAAAAATCAGGGTTTTTGAAAATGCCATGGCCATAAGCGATGCAACAAATGGCTATTACAACCAAGTTGTAGGTAAAACCATCAATGCTTTTTTTGTTGATGGAAAAATTAATTATTTACGAAGCAAAGGAAGCCCTGCTGAAAGTATTTATTATGGAGTTGATGATTATGGCAAATTTTTTGGTGTAAATAAAGCCACCTCAGATGTTATTGATATGTATTTTTTACTAGGCAAGCCAGATAAAGTAGTTTTTAGAAATAAATTAGAAGGCACAACATATCCTATGCGTCAGGTAAACCATGAAACCATTAAAGTAAGAGGCTTTAAATGGTTACAAGATAAACGCCCAAAAAGTAAATTTGAAATTTTAAGCAATTAAATATGATAGGCGATTTAAAAAATAAATTTATTCATCCACTTAAAGAAATTTTACACGATAGTAGATCTATCGGAATTATACTTTTATTGTGCACAGCCATCTCTTTAATAATTGCCAATTTGCCTTCAATTAGTGCAGGTTATCAAAATTTTTGGGAGCATAGTTTTGACGGCACAACCAATCATCATTTGCATATTGGAATATTGGATTTGCCCAATTCATTTATTTTAGTAATTAACGATTTTTTGATGGCGTTTTTCTTCTTCCTTGCTGGCATGGAAATAAAAAGAGAATTGGTTCTTGGCGAATTGTCATCATTAAAAAAATCTCTATTGCCCATCTTAGCTGCAATTGGAGGAATGTTGGTTCCAGCTATTTTGTTTTCGCTATTTAACAAAGGCGATTCTCATCATATTGCAGGTTGGGCAATTCCAACAGCAACAGACATTGCTTTTACTTTAGGCGTAGCTTCTTTATTAGGAAATAAAGTACCTGTAGCACTAAAAATATTTATTACAGCATTAGCAATTATAGACGATTTAGGTGCTATTATAGTAATTGCATTGTTCTATGGTGGTCAAATAAAGTTTATGTTTTTATTGGCCTGTGCAATAATTGTTGCAGCTATTTATGCCTTAAATAAACTTAAAGTAAAATTTGGAATTGTACATATTGTTTTAGGTCTTGTATTGTGGTATTGTATGTTCAACTCTGGCATTCATGCAACAGTTGCAGGTGTTGTGCTGGCATTTTTAATTCCAGTAAATCAATTGTCTAAATTCGAATTAAAAATACATGCACCCGTATACTTTTTAATTATGCCATTGTTTGCCTTGGCCAATACAGCCATTACATTTCCTACAAATATTGCAGAAGCTTTAAATGGAAATTTAAGTTGGGGAATAATTGCAGGTTTGCTTTTAGGCAAACCAATAGGCATTTGTTTAGCTAGTTATTTTATGGTGCATAAAAATTATGCTCAACTACCTACAAAAACCAATTGGAATCAAATGATTGGAGCTAGCATTTTGTGTGGCATTGGCTTTACAATGAGTATCTTTATTGCAACCTTAGCTTTTACATCGGTAGAGGAACAGAACATTTCAAAAATTTCTGTATTGTTGGCATCTGCTGCTGCAATGATTATTGGTTTTATATGGCTGAAATTTAGTAAAGCAACTCCTACAACAAACAAGTCATCAACTGAGCCTATCGATGAATATCAAGATGAAGCTTTTGAAAACAATTAGCAACTTAAATTATCCTTTTAAATATCTAGCGAAACCTTGTGCCAACATACATTGAGCATAACCGTATGTCATCATTACAATTACACCCAAAAACTCCATATCAACATATTTAAATTTATGTATGGCAATAGTTGCATCTGAAATAATAAATAAAATAGCTCCTGGAATAAAAAATTGAATGGCCATATTTCTTTTACCTCTATTAGAAAGAATATTGGCAGCAAATACCGCCATTATGCCTATAGAAATAGCATATATATAAACTGGAATTTCAAAATGAGGAAATGCAGCTATATCTAATTTCATGAAGTTATACATAGCAGCATATAAGCCTGTTAAAATGATTAAAGCCACTATAACTGTTTCATAGTTGGTAGTGCTTGCAATAGGTTGTACTCTGTAAAAAAAGATGGAGTAAAAAATATGAGTTCCTAAAAATGCTACCATACCCAAAGCAAAAAAAGTATCACCTGTTTGTGTAAGTAAAATGTCTCCAATCCAAGCAAAAGTCAATCCTAAAAAAATCAACATTTTAGAACGCTGAAATCTGTTCTTTCTAGAATTTAAAAAAATGTATGCCATTAAAATTGGCATCAACAATATTTTGGAATAAAAATGAAAGTTTAGATTTTGTTGATACACAAAAAAGCTATCTAAAAACAATACCATCCAAAAAAGTATAATCCCGTTTTTCTTTAAAATTTGCATCTACTATAATTAAAATTATTTCTACAAAATCAATTCACAAGCAAACGAAAATAAACAGCTTTAAGGTGTTGGGAAAATTTTTCTATTTTCAATTACTTAAAAACTTATTTCTACAAGCTTACATTTGTGCGATGCTTACAAAGATGGAAGAAGATTTCGTTCAATTTTGGGAAACCAACAGATTGAAAGAAAAAAAGAATATTAAATATTTTATTATTGGTTTAACTGCAGGTTTAGCCCTTAGTTTAAGTATTTTTATTTTTATTTTTTCTGGCTGGTATCAAAGAGCAACAATGGTTGCCAATACAAAATTAAGCCCTACCCTTTTTATAGTGATTATTGTTGTAATATCTGTATTTACAGCTTACTTTTACAGAATATATACTTGGGAACAAAAAGAACAACAATATTTAGAATTGTTGGCAAAAAAGAAAAAAGCAGCAAAACTTACGCAGCAAATTACCTCGTAAAATAGTCATTAATAATATTATGCAAATTGTGAAAATGAAAAAAGTATTCTTATTTTTTAGTTTAATTGGATTGTTAGCTTTAGGTTCTTGCGAAAAAGAAAAAGGATGTGTACAAACATCTCCATCTGATGAAAAGGCAGCTATGGTTGCTTTTTGTACCACCAATGGAATTACTTATACCGAACATAGTTCTGGTATTTTATATCAAGTTATAAATGCTGGGGCAAGCATTACACCTACATTAGATTCAAGAATTTTTATTTATTATACAGGAAAGTTAATGAATGGAACCACTTTTGAAACCCTATCAGACCCTACTCGTACTGGTTGGCAACTAAAATCTTTAATTGAAGGCTGGCAAGTTGGATTGCCTTTAATTCAAAAGGGTGGACGAATTAAATTGGTTATTCCATCCTCATTAGCTTATGGTTGTGTAGGTGCTGGTGGCAGTATTGCTCCAAACTCTCCTTTATTTTTCGACATCACACTAACTGATGTTCAACCATAATTGTAAGAATTATACCCATTCAGCCTGATTTATTTAACAGGCTTTTTTTTGCTGATTTTTAAATATTTCATTCCCCTATCTTTGCCCACCCGAAAAATCGGGATAAAAATTTGTAAAACCGTTACTAATATGCAACTGAAAGGCTTGGTTCGTTTTTTTGCGATTGCACTTATTTTAATTTGTTTGTATCAGTTATCGTTTACATGGATTGTTCGTAGCCACGAAAAGTCGATGGGAGCTAAAGCTGACAAATGGTTAAAAGACAATTATCAAACTGCCGACCAAAAATATGCTGGCAATGCCGAGGCTAAGGCTTTGTACGAAGACACTTTGAAACAAATCAAAAAAGCTCGTTTACAACGTTTATTAGATAGTACCAAAGAAAGTAAAATTGGGCCATTTGGTTTAACCACTTATCAAAGTGCAAAAAATCAAGAATTGTTATTGGGCTTGGATTTACAAGGTGGAATGAGTGTAACAATGGAAGTAGGCTTAGATGGCTTACTAAAGTCGTTGGCTAACTATACAAAAGATCCAGCATTTAACAATGCTCTTGCTTCTGCTGTTAAGTTAAAAGCAAATAGCAACAATGATTTGGTGAGTTTGTTTAGTGAAGAATTTAAAAAAGCAAATCCTGCTGGTAAATTGGCTCCTTTCTTTGCTTCTAGAAGCAATGGAGCAATTAAGTTTGACGATAGCGATTCTAAAGTATTGCAATACTTAAAAGAACAATCAGATGTTGCTTTTGAAAACACTTACAGAATATTGCGTACACGTATAGATAAGTTTGGTGTATCATCTCCTAACATCAATAAAAATCCTGCAAAAGGAATTATTACCATTGAGTTGGCTGGTGCAAACGATCCTGAAAGAGTTCGTAAATATTTACAATCTACTGCCAATCTTCAATTTTTTGAAGTGTATACTGTAGAAAGTGATGATGTAAGAAAAGGATTAGAAACTGCTGATAAAGCATTGCAAGACTATTTGAATGGTACAAAAGCGGTAGATACTTCTGCTAAAGTAGCTACAACAGTAAAAGTTGCAGACACTACTAGCACTAGGAAAATTTCTGACAATACTGATTCAGGTGCAACTGCTGCCGCTGATACAACCAAAAAGAAAAACAATGCCAATCCAATTAGTTCATTGTTTGTAATGGGTCAGGAGCATCAACCAAGTCAAAATTCAAAAGGTGGTTACAGCTACCCTGCTGCTTTGGCTTATGTTGCAATAAAAGATACTGGTTTATTAAATGGCTATTTAAGAATGGATGTTGTTAAAAACAAATTTCCAAACAACTTGGCATTTATGTATGGCAAAGCCAGCGATGAAAAAGGAAAAACATCAACTAAGTTATTAAACTTATATGCAATAAAAACTTTAGATAATGGTCAAGCTAAATTAGAAGGTGAACACGTTGCCGAAGCTAGACAAGATTATCAAGGTAGCAAAGTGCTTATTAGCATGACAATGGATAAAGAAGGTACCAAAATTTGGGGCGATTTAACCACCAAAAATGTAGGTAAACCAATTGCTATTGTATTAGATAATTTTGTGTACTCTGCACCAAATGTAAATGAGCCAATTACAACAGGTAGTTCTCAAATTTCTGGAAACTATACTGTAAAAGAAGCTCAAGATTTATCAGAAATTTTACAAACAGGTAAATTACCTGCTCCTGCTAAAATTGTACAAGAACAAGTAATTGGTGCAACTTTAGGAGAAGAAGCTGTAAGCGGTGGTTTAATGAGTTTTGGTGTATCGTTCTTAGTAATCTTCTTATTAATGGTAGTTTACTACAATACAGCTGGCTGGGTTGCCAATATTGCATTAATATTAAACATCTTATTTACTGTTGGTATTCTTGCAGCATTGGGCTTTACATTAACAGCTGCTGGTATTGCAGGTTTGGTACTAACCATTGGTATGGCAGTAGATACCAACGTAATTATATTTGAGCGTATCAAGGAAGAATTACAAAAAGGTAAGAGTTATAATGTAGCGGTAAACGATGGTTATAAACGTTCACTTGCACCAGTTTTAGATGCCCACGTAACTTCATTCTTAACTGCAGCTATCTTGTTTGCTTTTGGTTTAGGCCCTGTATTAGGCTTTGCAACAACACAAATGTTGGGTATTACTTTAAGTTTATTCTGTGGTATATTGGTATCTCGTTTAATTACAGATATGTACACTTCTAAAAATGGTGGTCGCCATTTTGAATACTTTACAGGTATTTCTAAAAAAGTGTTTAAACATGCATCTTATAAATTTATCGAATACAGAAAAGTAGCTTATGGAATATCAGTAGTAGTATTCTTAATGGGTATTGCATCTTTCTTCAATGGTTTTGATGAGGGAGTAGAATTTGCTGGTGGTAGAAGCTATGTAATACGCTTTGATAAGCCTATTGATGCGGATGTTTTAAGAGATGAACTGAAGAATGTATTTGAAGGAGAAACCCCAATTATTAAAACAGTTGGAAGCTCTAACCAATTAGATATTACAACTTCATATAAAATTCATGAAACTGGTGGTAGAGTAGATTCTTTAGTAGAACAAACATTGTTTGTTGGTTTAAAGAAACATTTACCACAAGACTTAACTTTTATTGAGTTTGATACCAAATACAAACAAAGTTCTCAAACAGTGTTACCAACCATTTCAGAAGAATTGAAAGCAGGAGCGTTTAAAGCTGGATTGCTTGCAATTATTATGATTTGCTTGTACATTTTCATGCGTTTTAGAGATTGGAGATTCTCTTTAGGTACTATTTTCTCTTTAATGCACGACGTGTTTGTAACGTTGGCTGTATTCTCTTTTGCAAAAAGTATTGTACCATTCCCATTAGAAATAGATCAACATTTTATTGCTGCAATTTTAACAGTAATTGGTTTCTCTATGAATGACACGGTAATTGTTTATGATAGAATTAGAGAAGATACAAAATTGTATCCATCTATGCCAAAAGAACAAGTTATTAATACGGCCATTAACCAAACTTTAAGTCGTACAATTATGACTTCATTAACTGTATTCTTAACCATCTTAATCTTATTCATCTTTGGTGGAGAAGTAACAAGAGGTTTTGCATTTGCAATGTTAATTGGTGTTATTACAGGTACTTACTCTTCTATTTTTGTTGCAGCACCAATATTGGTAGATTTTGCAAAAGGCAAACCATTGGGCAAACAACCAGATACAAAAAGATAGAATTAAATCAGATTATTTTTAATCTAGTATTTATAAAAAAGAAAGAGCTCATGTTTTACTGAGCTCTTTCTTTTTTAAATTATTTCTCTAAATAATTAATTTAGAAAAGAACAGAAAGAGGTTTGTTCAATTAGTTTTTTTTCTTTTACTTTGCCGCCTGCTAAAGCAGATGGTTCGGTAGCTCAGCTGGATAGAGCAACTGCCTTCTAAGCAGTAGGTCATTGGTTCGAATCCAATCCGAATCACTCAATAAAAAAAAGGGTTTCAGCCAAAAACTGAAACCCTTTTTTTATGTTCGGTTTAAACATAGTTTCAACAGTTAGACTCTTTCATTTTATAGCTTAAAGTATATAAGTTCACTATTCAACTTTTAGTCAATTACCAATAAGGTGTATAACTTCATATGTATACAAACAAATGTTTGTTTTGCTATGCACTAAACTGTTTACTTTGCACACATAAACTGTTTGTATAGTATGAACAAAACTGCTACTCTGACCATTGATAACAATTGGCTATCGTTTGAAGCAATTAAACAATGCATTGAACACAATACAACTCTAACAATTAGCCAAGATGCTGAAACTGCAATTGAAAAATGCAGAACTTATTTAAACAATAAGCTATCCAACAACAATCAGCTTTTTTATGGAATAAATACTGGTTTTGGTTTTTTACAAAATGTAAAAATTGATGCTACACAAATTGAACAATTGCAATACAATTTACTCATGAGCCATGCATGTGGTTTGGGACATGAAGTACCTGACGCAATAGTAAAGCTGATGTTGTTATTGAAAATAAAAAGCTTAAGCTATGGCCATAGTGGTGTACAAATAGCTACTGTTTCAGGCTTACTTGCATTGCACAACAACAATATTTTACCTGTTATTTACACTCAAGGGTCATTGGGTGCAAGTGGTGATTTGTCTCCTCTTTCCCATATGAGTTTGCCTTTAATTGGCATGGGTGAAGTAAAAATGAATGGAGAAAAATATGCAGTAAAAAATATTCAACATCAATTAGGGTTTAAGCCAATTGCATTGCAGAGCAAAGAAGGATTGGCATTAATCAATGGCACACAGTTTATGAGTGCTTATGGTATGTATTGTTTATTTAAAGCTGAAAGGTTATTGGCATTTGCCAATGCAATAGCTGCCATTAGTTTTGATGCGTTTGATTGCGTTAAAGAACCCTTACATCCTGCTATTCATACAGTAAGAAAACATAAAGGTCAGTTTGAAACTGCCAAAACAATTACTGAATATTTAAACAATAGTGCCATTACGCAACAACCCAAACAACAAGTACAAGATCCTTATAGTTTTAGATGTATACCACAAGTACATGGTGCTAGTAAAGATGTTTTTGAAGAAGTGTTGAATGTATTTTTAACTGAAATAAATTCTGTTACCGATAATCCAAATATTTTTCCTGATGAAGATTTAATTGTAAGTGGTGGCAACTTTCATGGACAACCATTGGCATTGCGTTTAGATTTTTTAGCTATTGCCATGAGTGAAATTGCCAATATTAGTGAGAGAAGAACTTATCAATTAATTTCTGGACAAAGGGGATTGCCATTGTTCTTGGTAAAGAATTCTGGACTAAATTCTGGTTTCATGATTCCACAATACACTGCTGCTGGTATTGTTAGCGAAAATAAACAATTGTGTACACCAAGCAGTGTAGATAGCATTTCATCGTCTAATAACCAAGAAGATCATGTGAGCATGGGAGCAAACGCAGCAACAAAATGTTTTAGGGTAATTGAAAATGTACAACGTGTTTTAGCAATAGAACTATTAACGGCTGCTCAAGCTTTGGAGTTTAGACGACCATTGAAAAGTTCTCCATTTATTGAACAAATTGTAAGCGATTTTAGAAAAGAAGTTTCTTTTAATGAATCAGATAGAATTTTACATGATGATATGATAAAAGCTGTAGCATTTATTGAAAGCTACACACTTCCGTCAGTTGGTTAATTATTTTTTTTGTAAAAGTAGAAAGTTACTTGGCTTTGTAAAACTACAATTCATTAAGCTTCAAGTCTACACTTTAAATTGTTGCATAATTTGCTCACTTAAAAGTTTATACAATACTTGTAATTGTGGATGTTCTTCCAATAAACTAAGATGTTTGTTAATTGTATCTGCATCTCCTCGAACAGCAGGACCAGTAAATACTTCTGCAGGATGATGAGATTTCAGTCTGTTGGCTGTTTCTTCAATTAATGGTTGAAGTACTTTAAAATCTAGTTGTTCTTTTTCACAAAAATTGGCACTTTGCACATACATATAGTTTACAAAATTACAAGCAAAAATTGCTGCCACATGTAGCTTTAAACGCTGGGAATTGTTGTAATGAACTACTTTGTTTGATAAAGACAAAGCCAATTGTTTAAGTAGTTCAATTATAGCTATTGAACTTCCGTCAACTGCAAAAGGAATTGGTGTATCTAAACCCATTTCTTTACGAATACTTTGAATAGGATACAATACTCCATAATTGCTGCTCACTTGCTTTAATACTTCAATAGCAACAGAACCAGCAGAATGTACAACCAATTGATTGGATAATTGCAATTGCTTTACGATTGATTCTATTGCTTTATCGGCTACTGCAATTATATATAAATCGGCTTCTTGAGTTATTTTGGATATATCATTCAATCCAATAGCGTCAACAGTTTCAGCCAATTCATTGGCCATTAAAATATTTCTACTATATACTTGTTGAATATTGTGTTGATGTTTAAACAATAGCTTTGCAAAAACTGTTGCAACATTGCCCGAACCTATAATTACTACCTTCATCTTATATTTGACTTGTTATGAAATTAAAATTAGCACAAAGAATTGCAATTAGATATTATAAAACCAAAATTAAAACAATTGGCCTTTTATCTAAACGAAAAGCTGCTGAAAAAGCATTTGTGTTGTTTTGTACACCTTATAGCGGTAAACCCAAAAGAAAAGCTCCTGCAATTTTTCATCATGCAGAAAAACTTTCTATACAAATTAATAATTTAACTATTAGAGGTTGGCAATGGCAACCAGAAAAAAACAATGGTAAAAATATTTTAATTGTACATGGCTTCGATAGTTGTAGCTACAAATTTGATAAGTACATTCGTCTTTTTTTATACGAAGGCTATACAGTTAAAGCCTTTGATGCAACAGGTCATGGCATTAGCGATGGAAAAACAGCCAATGCACTTATGCTAAAAGATACCATTGTAGCAATTGAAAAAAAATATGGCAATATTACTCATTTAATGGCTCATTCAATGGGTGGCATTGCAGCAGCTTTGGCTACAGAAGAACTAACACATATTGAAAAATTAGTATTGATTGCACCTGCAACAGAAACTCCAAGAGCCATAGATAACTTTTTTAAATTTGTACCATTAGGAGATTCAATTAAAGAAGCAATGTTTGAATATATTATTGAATTGGCTCAACAACCACTCTCCTATTTTTCTGTTGTGAGAAGTGTACAACAACATACAACTTCAACACTTTGGATACACGACGAAACTGACTGGATTTGCCCTTATGAAGATGTGTTGCCTGCACAACAATTGCATTTGCAACATGTTGAATTTTACATAACAAAAGGTTTAGGGCATAGTAAAATTTACAGAGATGCAAAAGTTACTAAAAAAATTATTGATTTTATGAATGTTAAATAATGTTCCCTCTTACAAATCAATTACTTTTCTT
>ERZ724520.191-NODE-191-length-32592-cov-6.554261_pt1 | contig 32592 bp, 31 predicted proteins | sample MGYA00376053_ERZ724520 | MGnify/ENA primary metagenome ERZ724520 (study PRJEB28724, sample SAMN07190886) | activated sludge metagenome | isolation source: activated sludge of sewage treatment plant in Hong Hong | place: USA: Christiansburg, Virginia | collected...
ACCTGGTCCTGATGGACATGCAGATGCCCAACATGGACGGACTGGACGCCACGCGGGCCATCCGGGCGCTGCCGGGCTGGGACAAAAGGCCTATTCTGGCGATGACAGCCAATGCCTTCGACGAGGACCGACGGGCCTGCGAGGAGGCCGGCATGAACGACTTCATCACCAAGCCTGTCGATCCCATGGCGCTTTACCAGGCACTGCTGCAGTGGTTGTCCCTGGCCTCCGTGGATGGACCGCAGGACGAAGCAAAAGACGTCGTCGCGACCCGGGCAGCGGTGCAATCCGTAGTCGGATTACCCCTGTCGCCTGAAGCGACGCTGGTGCGTCTGGCCGCCCTGCCGGGCATGGATGTGGCGCGCGGAATGGCGGTGGTTCTGGGTAAGACGGAGAAATTCCTGGCATTTCTGGGCCGCCTGGTGGTGACGCACGGCGAGGACATGACACGCCTCGAAGAGTGTTTGGCCGCCGGGAATGTGGAAGCGGCGCGTCGGCTGGCGCACACCCTGAAAGGAACGGCGGCCACGTTGGGGGCCGATGCGTTGTCGGCCAGCGCGGCCAGGCTGGAAGTGCTGATCAAGGCCAACCCGCAGCGGCTGGACAGCAGTGGTTTGGAGCCCGAGATACAAGCGGTCCGTCAGGCACTTGCAGCGCTTGCTGCTGCGCTGAAGCCATGACACAACGCGTCATGTGGGCGCGCACCGCCGTTTTAAAAGGAGAAAACACCATGTGCACACTTTACCCAACATATGAATCCGGTCGTTTGCGAAGGGCCTTGCTGCTTGCCGGTGCCCTCAGCCTGTCGGGCGGCGCCAGCGCGGGACTGGCGGAGGATGTGGTCGGGCACTGGAAGCTCGTCTCGCACACCTCGGTGTACCAGGGTCAACAGATGGATTCCCAGGCAGCCCTGCTTAGCGTGCGACCCTGCGTTGCCAACATTTTTTACGAGGTCAACACAGACAAGACGTTCCGGCTCAACACATCGGCCAGCGGCTGTGACGAATCGTACAAAAAGGCCCAGAACAGACTTCATTCCAAGGAAATGTGGAAGTTGGAAGGCAACACACTCATGGTCTCGTCCACCAATTTTGCTGTGGGGCAAAGCTACAAGGTCACCGTCAAGGGGAACCAGATGACCTGGGTCGGAACCGAGGGTCAGGGGACCCTGGTCTACCAGCGCAAGTAGAACACCGCGCATCGGACGGCGGAGGCAGCGACAGGCGCTGGCTGGGTGCGGCAACGCACAGTCGTCCCCGTTTTTCTTCCGGATGATGCAAGGCAAGGATCACCATGCCTTTCCTTTTCAACCGACGACGTGATTTAACCCGGGCGCGACCAACGGCGACCAGGGCCTGGCAGCTGGCGATGATCGCCCTGGGGGTGTCTGCCTCGGCCCAGCAGCAAGACCGAAAGCTCGAACAGATGCCGTCTGTCACCGTTTCGGCCAAGGCCAACCCAAACCCGGTCGCGAAGTCTTACCGCAGGATGCAATCGGGCCTGGACCTCTTTGCCCGCCAGCACGCTCAGTCGCCCGCCGCCGAGTTGCGCTTCAAGCTGCTGCCGCGCAAACCGGGGACCGACATGCAAGCCATCACGCTGGCGGTTGTGGGTGACACGGTGGACTTCCTGGTTCCCATCGCGGTGGACCACACCTTCACCTTGCCACGCAACGCGTTGGCGCTTCAAGAAGACGCGCAAGTCATCCCCAACCGCCGGGCGCTGAGCATGACCTGGCGCACCGATATCCGCACGCCGGGCCTGCCACCCGATACGCGGCGCCTGGGGGACCTGCGGCTGGAGTGCAAGGTGGGCATGGAGGCGGGTCTGATCTCCAACAGCAGCAGCTTCATCGGTCGGCTCACCAGCGCAGCGTTGGACACCCCCGCGTACTGCGACAAGACGGCCCCGCTGTACCTGTTCTTTGCGGACCGTCCCCTGTTCAGTGTGACTCTGGTCTCGGGTCAACGCCGGGTAATCCTGGCCATCGACCAGCTCTACGCCAACGCGAGTGACGACACCGGCCTGCGGGACAACCTGCCCTATTGCGATTGCGAAGTGCTGGTGGACCGCACCTACGTCTTGCCTTTGGGCGACCTGAGCTGGCCTGACGACACGCGGGTCGAGTTTGAATACATGGACGGTGAATGATGGAGCATTTCACTCGCCACCACCTTATTCGCGCGGGCCTGGCACTCTCTGCTTGTCTGTTGCTGAGCGCTTGCGGTAGCCTGAATGCAGGCGGCTCTGCGCCACCGTTCCGTGACCCCACCATGTCCATGCAAAACGCGCAAGAGACTGTGGTGGTGGGAAAGACCAGCCAAACTGAAGCCATGGCCGCTTTGGGCCCCGCAACCGAGATCCAGTTTGACAGCGGATACGCCATCTGGGTTTACCGGGCCCGGTCTGCGGAGTCGGATGCCGACCGGGCCGAGCTCTTGATTCTGTTTGCTCCGTCCGGCGTCGTCAAAAAGACGAGGATACGCCCGTCGTATGCGGGTCGCGGTGCAGACCCGTCTTGATTCCCCTACTCTCGACAAGATCCTGGGTGGCGGCATGGTCGCCACCCAAGCGGGCGACATGATTGGCGAAATTGCGCTGGCAACCCGCGCCCCGCCCTTGGGGCATCGGTACGAAGGGCGGCGATGTGGGCTAGCGCACAGTCAGCAGGCCGCAGATAGGAAAAGATGGCGCGCCGACAGAAGTGTCAATTGTGATTCCCTCAAACAAGGAGCAAAACCATGCAAAAACTTAAAGACCTGATGAGCCGCGACGTGAAAGTAGTCAGTCCCGACATGAGCATTCAGGATGCCGCAAAACAGATGCGAGAAGGCGACTTTGGGATGCTGCCAGTGGGCGAGAACGATCGCATGATAGGGACCATCACAGATCGTGATATTGCCATGCGTGCCGTAGCCGAGGGCAAAGACAGCAGCACCAAAGTTCGCGATGTCATGTCCGAAGGCATCGCCTGGGTCTTTGAAGACGAAACGGTCGAAGACGCCGCCAAGATGATGAGTCAGCGCCAAGTGCGGCGTTTGCCGGTTGTGGACCGCAACAAACGCCTCGTTGGTATCGTTGCGTTGGGTGACTTTGCCGTTGAAAGCTCAGAAATCCGGCCGGCCGCTGAAGCGCTGTCTGAAATTTCAAAGCCTTCGTAACACAACAATCCGCCTATCGGTCCTTGCAGTCGATCATTTGCCTGCCAAGGGCCCCCAAAGTGACTGCAAGCGCGCGTCACGACCACAGCCGTTGCGGTAGTACTTGTAGCGCAGCGGGTTGTTCTTGTAGTAGTCCTGGTGGTAGTCTTCCGCCGGGTAGAACGTGCCAGCGATGACGATTTCGGTCACGATCGGTTCTTTGAATGGCTTGGTTTTTTCCAGAGCGGCTTTGGAGGCCTGGGCAATCTGGAGTTGCTCGGCATCCACGGCAAATATGGCGCTGCGGTATGGGGAGCCCTTGTCACAGAACTGCTGGTCCTTGACGGTAGGATCAATGGTGTGCCAGAAGTACTCCACCAAGCGGGTGTAGCTGACTTTGGAGGGGTCGTAGATGACTTCGACCACCTCGGCATGGCCCGTGGATTTGCTGGACACCTGTTCATAGGTCGGGTTGGCCGTGCGGCCTCCGGTGTAACCGGAGGTGGTCGACAAAACACCAGGAATTTTGTCAAAGTCCGATTCGACGCACCAGAAACAGCCGCCAGCAAAGATCGCGCGGGCCTGGGGGGAGGACGCTGCCGCTGACGCTGACGCTGGGGCTTTGGTGCCGGGTACTGTCGGCTGGGCGAGGGCAAGGTTTGAACCGCCCAGTGTGATACCCAAGAGGCAAACGACCAACAGGGCCGCCCGCAGATGCGGGGTGCGTGGAGTGCTTTGTGTCGCGCTCATGCGGCCACCACAAATTTCAGTGCAACGCCGTTGTTGCAGTAACGCAAACCGGTGGGTGCCGGGCCGTCGTCAAACACATGCCCATGGTGCCCGCCGCAACGCGCGCAATGGTATTCGGTGCGTTTGGAGAACAGAGTGTTGTCCACTTTGGTTGCGAACACGCCGGGAAGGGTAGTGAAAAAACTGGGCCAGCCCGTACCGCTGTCGTACTTCATTTTGGAGGTGAACAGCGGCAGATCACAGCCCGCGCAATGGTAGGCACCGGCGCGCTTTTCGGCGTTGAGTGGGCTGGTACCGGCACGCTCGGTACCCTCTTTGCGCAAAACGTCGTACTGCATCGGCGTCAGGCGCTCTTTCCATTGTGCATCGCTGAGGCGCAGCGGGGTCATACCGGGCGCTGGGGGTGTCGCTGCTGCGGACGGGGTGGGGGCGGCTGCCCGCACCGCTAACGGCAGCAGGCTACCAAGGCCCAGTGCAGTGAGTAGTTTTCGACGGATCATGGTCGGTTCCTGTTTTCTGTGAGTGGTCTGAGTGGGTTGGTCGGTTGAGTTCGCGAAATCTTTCACTGCTCCGAGTGGTATTGCGTTGCACGATTATTGGTTTGGAACCGGATGCTTGTGCAAGATAAGGTTACTTCCACCGGCTCGTCGGTCCGTGCCGCCAGAATACTGCGTGTGCAAAATAGAGCCCAAGAAAAAATCATGCCCCATTTCGCTGCCAATTTGACCCTGCTGTTTACCGAACTGCCTTTTTTGGAACGGTTTGAGGCCGCTGCCAAGGCAGACTTCACGGCGGTAGAGTTTTTGTTTCCCTACGCCTTTGCCGTCGAAGACATTAAACGAGAACTCGATACCCACGGGCTCAAACTGGTACTCCACAACCTGCCCCCAGGCGATTGGGACGCCGGTGAGCGTGGCATCGCCTGCCTGCCAGACCGTGTGCAGGAGTTCCGCGCGGGAGTTGCCACCGCCATCCGTTATGCCCAAGGCTTGGGGGTGGGGCAGCTCCATTGTCTTGCGGGCAAAGCGCCTGCAGGGGTTGCCGGAGATGTGCTCCGCCAGACCTTCGTGAGCAACCTGCGATATGCGGCCGCAGAGCTCGGTGCCGCAGGCCTGAGGCTGTTGATTGAGCCCATCAACACCTACGACATTCCCGGCTATTACCTGAACCGCACACAGCAGGCGCTGGATATTCTGGACGAGGTCGGTGCGGACAACGCCTTTGTGCAATACGACATCTACCACGCCCAACGCATGGAAGGTGAACTAGGCACCACCATCAAAAACAACCTGCAGCGCATCGGCCATATTCAGCTGGCCGACAACCCTGGGCGCAATGAGCCTGGCACGGGCGAGATCAACTACGCCTGGTTGTTCAAACATCTGGATGCCATTGGCTACACCGGTTGGATAGGTTGTGAGTACAAACCTGCCACCACCACCTTGGCGGGCTTGGGCTGGCGCGAGCAACTCACTGCATAAGCTGCGAATTCCACGCTGGGCTCGTCACCGGCAGCCTGGCTGCGCACGCGCGCCGTTTGCGTGCCCGAGCTATGCCGGAATGGTGTAGGCTTTTTCTGTGAACAGCCTGAGGCAGGCGTCGGCAACCACGGGGTCGTACGCCGTTGATCGTCCCCGTTTGATTTCGGCGAGGGCTGCGTCAAGCCCCAGGGCGGCGCGGTAGGGGCGGTGCGATGACATCGCCTCGACAACATCCGCCACAGCAATGATTCGCGCCTCCAGCAGGATTGCATCACCCTTGAGGCCCTGCGGGTAACCGCTACCGTCAACCCGTTCGTGGTGCTGCAGCGCGACCAGGGCGACGGGCCAAGGAAACTCTACATGCTTGAGCACGTCGTAGCCCGCTTGGGCATGTTCACGGATCAGCAGCATCTGAATGGGGCTGAGCCGACCCGGCAATGACAGGATTTCCGACGGAACGGAGATCTTTCCGATGTCATGCAAATGGCCTGCCACTTTCAGACCTTCCACCAGGCGTTCGTCGCAGCCCAGCTCCACTCCGATCGCGGCCGCGATAGCGCCCACCCGCCGCTCGTGACCGGCCGTGTAGGGGTCCCGCATTTCACTCAAGGTCATGACCACATCCACCGTGCTCATAAATGCAGATTGGAGCTCGGCGATGTAGCGCTTGATATCCTCATTGGCAGCCAGCAGCTCGCCAGCACGCTTGCCCTTCTCTTGGGCTTCAAAGGCCAGTTCTTGGTTGGCAACCAACAGTTCGGCTGCACGCTGACCCTTTTCCTGGGCTTCGAAGGCCAGTTCCTGGTTGGCAACCAGCAGTTCGGCTGCACGCTGGCTCTTCTGCTGGGCCTCAATAGCCAGCTCGCGATGCGCCGCAAGCCGTTCACTTTCCGCCAATTTGGTGTCAGTGATATCGGTTACGGCAAAACGCAGGCTCCCGGTGCCGCTTTGCGGCAGGATCGAGGCATCCAGGCGCACCCAGAATACGTTTCCATCGACTTTCACCATCCTCAACTCGCAGGATCTGGGCTCAATGCCGCCGAGGATTCTTTTGTGCATCAGGTAGTAGATATCCTGATCTTCGGGGAAAATAAAGCGCGTGATGGGCTGCTGAATCAGTTGCACCCGCGCGACACCGATTAGAGCCGCCGTAGCAAGATTTGCTTGCAGGATCAGTCCAGTCTCACCGACCGTGCAATAACCAATCGGTGCCATGTCATAGAAGTCGAAAAAGTGCGCTTGAGACGCGTCGCGTTCGGCCTGAGAATGGCGCAACTCCTCGTTCTGCATCTCCAGCTCAATCTTCTGGGCACGTAAATCTCGCAACAAGCGCTGGGTTGCCTGCGGTGTGGCGGACTCGATCAGATCAGACGCGTCAGCGCCAGCTGTTGGATCGACCATATGGTTTGTCGCTGGTTGTTTCGGATCGCTGGGATCAAGACAAGGTGTTCGCGATATTTTTTGTCTACTCGAAGAATATTACCCTTCGCAGGGTTTTTGGCTCTGAAATTTCTTTGCCGCCTGATGCCCGTCAAAGAAGCAGCGGTGTTTCCATTTGCTGCACGGTTCCAGGTCGCTGCGCACTAGCACTTCACGCTTTTAAGTAGTTTCTATGTATCAAATGAGGCTCTAGCCCACGTAGAATATAAGAAGTATGCTATTATAATAGTAGCAAATGCAGCACACGCACTCGCCAACGTTTTTCCCGTTTGCATCAGGCATGCCCTACCACCGTAGCGCCCGGTCTATTCGATTCAGTCTGTGGCGCGGGCATCAGAGCGTGCCAGCGTGTACAGGAGACCGAAGCCCACCGTGGACCCCATGTCCTGCCGCACCAGGGGACTGGCGCTATTGGCAGCTCCGCCCACCGAGGTCAGCCGGGCAAAACCGAAAATGCGCAGGTTAGGAGTCAGGCTCTGACTGAGGTTAAGCGACAAGCGGGACATGATCAACCCACTTTGCGCCTTGTACGCCGGGCGTGAGGCGGTGGCATAGGCTGGTGCAACGCCATAGAAGGTATCGGCGAGTCGCTCGTCCCCCAACACCAGGCCGAAGCTGGTGGAGTACCGGATGCCGCTGCCCGTGCTGCGCTCAAAGATAAGCTCAGGCTCCAGTGAAATGCCTTTGTCCTTCAGGCTATCCGTCAGATCAAATACGCCACACAGGGCTAACTCGGCACGCCAGCGGCCGTTGCCCGGGCCGCTGCCCAAATTCCATTTGACACGTGGGCCGAATTCAACCAGCGTGCCGAGATCGGGCATGCCATTGCGGGCTTCGATGTCATTGGAACTGGAGCCAAATGCTCCGCTGACGCCCACATCGACTTCCATCGTGTCGGTCTTGATGGCGCGCACGCCGACGCTGCCGCGGTCGGCGCGTAAATACTGCCCTCTGTAGATGAAGAAAGGGAGCACCAGCGCACGATTCACCTGTTGCGACGAGCCAGGGTAGGCCTGCTGCATGAGGCCTGTCCCAAACACACCGACTTCCCACAACGGCAGCTGTGCGCTACCGTGCGGAGAGGCTGAGCCAACCCCGTCACTATGTTTTTCAGGTGGGGCGCTATAAAGCTGCGCCTCAGCCGATTGCCCGAAAGAAATGGATGCAATCGTGGCCAACGCGACAGCCAACGCCAGCGATTTCAGGGATGGGGTGAGAGTTTGTTGTTGCATGGCTGAAATCAGAAAAGGTGAAGTAAGAGGAAAACTGCGCCCGAACCAGGTCTACACGAACCTGTGCGGTCAAGGGATTTTTTGCTGTTCACGGATCGGCACCCGCGCCTTCAGGGCGCAATGCGCCCCACGACCTGCACACCATTGGCCGTCGGTTTGACCACCACACCCTCGCCAGAGGATGGCACCACATCCGTTAATGCGGTGATATTGACTTGGTGAGTCACCACCACAAGAACACCAGGACCGCGCCAGGCCGACAACAGTTGTTGTGCGGCACGGGTTCTTTCTGGCGACAGGTCCGATTGTTTAAAGAAAGAGTTGAAGACCGGTTGGTCGGTACGCTTGCCCGGGAAGGCCAAATCCGCAGTGTCGCGCGTTCGGCACCATTGCGAAGACCAGACCGCGCCTACCTCAATGCGCCGCTTTCTGAATTCGGCCCCCATGCGACGCGCCTGCTCCTTGCCTTCGTTGCTCAGGTTGCGTTGCGTGGTGCAATCATCCAGTGTGTGGCCTGGCGGGTCACCACCGCCGGGAGCCAGCGCATGCCGAAACAGCACCACGGTCCCCTCCGTGACGCTGGCCCAGCCGTCAGCGGCCACAGCAGCGCCTTGCGACCCAGCCAAGAACAGCAGTGCAAAGCAAGACCTGCGCAGCATGGAATTGAAAGAAGTGAGCGTCATATTGCCAACTGCAACCAGATCTCATTGCGCCGCAAGAACCATGGCGTGGTGGGTCCGTCATAGCGGGAAAAAACCGGGTCGCCAGTCCAGGCGATGTCCGCAGCGCGCAGGCCACTCTGCAGCTTGGCCAGGTGTTCGCTGTAGTTGGACTCCGACCAGAAACCCGAGTAGCGGATCACCGCCACGCGTTGGGGCGGAACTTCACGCAGCATGACGCGGGGATCCAATGGCTCCGGCGCATTGGCCACCGTGGTCCCTTTGGGCAGAACAAACTGAACCACAAAGCCGCCTGCAACGGCCGTTTGTGTGACCGGCGCTGTCATTTCCAGCTTCACGGGAGCCGCTGTCTGCGTCACTGGCGCGGTCATCGCAAGCTTTCGCTCCCCTTTGTTTTTGCCGAAGATGTAGCCCGCCAGTATCGGGAATGCGCGGCTTCCTGCATCGCCGGCATCGGCGTTAACCAACACCTCTGCCACCGTGTAGGCAGCGTAGTCGCGCAGTTCGATGTCGTCCAGGGTGCGCAAGGTGGTGTAGGTGGGCTCTTCGATGGCGTGGCCGACTGCGGGCAGCATCACCAGCGCCAGAGCGGCAGCAGCCCCACGCGCACGGGTGCCCCAGAATGCAAAGCGCTGTGCCGGGAGAAGGGGAGTCACTTGCGGGGTGTTCGTCATGGTCAAAGCGTCCGGTTGGGCTGAAGAGAAGCCGATACTGTTGGTAAGGAGACGCACAACCACCGTGGTGGTTGTGCGTGGACGCCCGTTTATTTGGGCATGACAACGGAGTCAATGACGTGGATGACACCGTTATCGGCAACGATGTCCGTCTTCACCACATTGGCGCCATTCACCTGCACCCCGCCCATCGTGGTGACCGTCAGGTCTGAGCCCTGCACGGTTTTGACCTTGCCGGCCTTGACGTCAGCGGCCATCACCTTGCCAGCAACCACATGGTAGGTCAACACGGCGGTCAGTTTGGCTTTGTCTTTGAGCAGCGCGTCGAGGTCTGCCTTGGGGATTTTGGCGAAGGCTTCGTCTGTGGGAGCAAACACCGTGAACGGACCCTTTCCTTTGAGCGTATCCACCAAACCTGCTGCACCGAGGGCCGTCGCCAGCGTTTTGAAGCTACCGGCAGCGACTGCAGTGTCGACGATGTCCTTGGCTTGAACTGACACGGCCATGCCGAAGGAAAGAACGGAGGCAATGAGTATCTTTTTCACGAATATCTCCAAAAGTGATGTCGTTACAAATCGCCAAAAATGTGGCGATGCGGAAATGTACTACCAACAAGTATCATTTAATACTTTGTGGTCTTTTTAGATACCAATTGGTTTTTTTGAGGCAAACAAGGTCACGCGTTCTGCAACCCTACGAAAGCCACAGACATTGGTTCGCCCAAACTGCGCGTGGAGGCGGTCTTGTCTATGCTGTCAACTTGTATCGCCGTTCAACCAAACCGAAGGAGTTCCCATGCCAGTTCGCTTGTCGACGCGCCGCCAACTTGTTCTGTCAGCAACCGCACTTGCGGCGCTGCTGTCCCCAGACTGGGCCTTTGCGCAGGTGACTGTGGGCCAGCCGGCCCCGGCGTTCAGCCTGGTGGCTGCGGACGGCAAAACGGTGGCGTTGGAGTCTTTGCGGGGCAAAACGGTGGTGCTGGAGTGGACCAACCACGACTGCCCCTTTGTGCGCAAACACTACGACGCGGGCAATATGCAGGCACAACAAAAAGAGGCCGCAGCTGTAGGCGCGGTCTGGCTTCAGGTGATTTCGTCCGCCCCTGGCAAACAAGGGTATGTGGATGGCGCCACGGCCGTTGCCCTGAACACCAAGCGCCAAGCCGCGCCCGCAGGCACGCTGCTGGACCCGACTGGCAAGGTGGGCCAGCAGTACGGAGCCAAGACCACGCCCCATATGTATGTCATCAACGTCCAGGGAACCTTGGTGTACCAGGGCGGCATCGACAGCATCGCCAGCGCGCGCACTGAAGATATTGCCAAAGCGGAGCAGCATGTTCGCGTTGCGGTCGCGGAGCTAGCCAAGGGCAAAACCGTGACCAAGGCCACTTCAAAGCCTTATGGTTGCTCTGTGAAGTACGCTGACAGTTGATCGCCGCCGAGCCGAAACCGGCTCCCGTTGACAGTGCGATACTTTCTATAGGAAATAAATCGACCCACCGAAATGAAATTTTTTGATTTGCCTGTGGTTCCACACACGGCCGCTGACCTTGTCCGCATGCCGGTCTACCGGGCGAACCGGTTCCCCGTCGACGACGGACCGGCGCCTTGGCTAGATCGCCCCGACGCCGCAGAGTTGATTGCGCACCACCTGCAGGAAGGCAGCATCACCGAAGATGAGGCGCTGCTGTGCCACCAGTGGTTGCGAGACGGTTACGTCATTTGCGAGGGCTTCTACGACGAGGACTTGCTGGATCGCACCTGGGCCGCCTACGAGCAAGCGATTGCCGACGGCAGCGTGACACCTCCGTGTGAACCCATGTTCGAGGGAGACAAGCTACCCGGGCGCGTCTCAAACCCCCACTTTTTGGTGCCAGCGGTCGACCGCATGCTGTTCGAGCCGCGCATGGGACGGTTGGTGAGCCTGTTTTTGGGCGTCAAGGCGGCGCCTTTTCAAACCATCATTGGCCACAAAAGCAGCCAACAACTGGCCCACTCGGACTCCATCCACATGACCACCTACCCGCAAGGTTATCTGGCGGCGAACTGGATCGCATTTGAAGACATTCACCCCGACTCCGGCCCCTTGGTGTATTACCCGGGCAGCCACCGTTTGCCGTATGTTCTGTCTGACGATCTGGGTATCCCGGTGGAGATGGGGTATGGCGGCTACCATCGAATTTACGAGCCCGCCATCCAGAAATTGATCGCCGAACACGCGTTGCAACCCAAGATTTTCTTGCCCAAAAAAGGCGATGTGTTGTTGTGGCACGCCAATCTGCTGCACGGTGGCAGTGCCTTGAATGGGTCGGCGCATCCCAGCCGCAAAGCGCTGGTGTGCCACTTCTTTGCAGAAGGCTGCACCTGTTACCACGATCTGACCGGTACCCTGAGTCATAGCCAGGTTGGGCGTGATCTCTACACCTACCCAACTGACGGATCCCGCGGTCCAGCGCGCGCCCGGGTCCATCTGGCTGGTAGGACCGCCAATTTGCTGCAAAGGGCGCATGCGGTGTGGCGCAAGGATGGCACCGGCGTGCTGGCCAGCAAGACATTGAAATACCTGAAGAAGCGGCTGGGTTGACAAACCACTTCGGGAACGGTTCACCCCGCACAAGGCCAGGGGGTGACCGGTGACAACGCTTGAATCAGTAATCCCTCAGGAAGCCAAAACAGGCAAGCCGTGTCGGCGGCGGGCCTGCGCACAGGCGTCGCTGCCTTCCTCAAACTCCCGGCACGGTGAAGGGCGCCATTCATAAATGCCGCAGCCAACTCTCTGGCCCAGGGTGCCGGTGAGTGCGGCACAGCGTGCCGGTGTGTGGTCGGTGCCGCGCATGCGGGCGGTGTAGCGGGTGACTTCTACCGTCAGGCCGCAAGGCACGTTGCCGTGTTCGGTGTCGAGTTCGTAGGTGGAAAAGTCCACCCGGAAGCTGGCGCAGCAAGCGCCGCAGGATGTGCAGTTAGTCATGGCTGATGTATTTCCCAGGGGAGCCTGGCAATGTTTTCCAGTGCCTGAGCAGGTCCCGCAGGGCTTGCGGTTTGTGGGCTGGTGTTGCGGTACCTGCCTGGTTGAGGCTGTTAACGCCATGGCACGAGGCACACGTGCGCATTTCCCCCGGCTGCAATGTGATCCAGTTACGCTCCCGCACAATCGGCTGGCCCGCAGAATCGGTGTTTTGCCAGGTCAGCGCCCGACGCGCCGGCACAAAGGCAGCTGTCGAGCCATCGGCTGCAATGGCCACGCTGCCCGGTGGCCCGTTTGGGTTGGAAGGGTTGTGGGCACGCTGCGCCTCCATCGGTTGCGCCAGAACGCGCCGTCCGGCTCGGTCGCCGTAGGCGCGGACCATGTCGCCCTGGAGCACCTGGAAGTGCGCGATGTCGTAAACACGGCCACCTGAAAACGTGCGCGCCAAAGTCCGCTTGCCACCAGGCACTTGCAGGTTGAAAGGTTGCTGTCGGTCGGCCTGGTCACGGCTGGTTTGGTCACGGGTCACGATCAACGCCAGGTTGTGGTCAATCAACCAGGTGCGGAGGTCACTTTCACTGACACTTTCCTCCGCAAACACTGCGCGCTCGGGTGCCTCCAGCATCAGCGGAGCCTGGGTTGGACGTGCATGGGGGCGTACTTCCACGGCCTCCAGCTCCCACAGTTCACCGCTGAAGTTGCGCTGCACGGTTCCGCTCCACCAATGGACTGACTTGGTGATGCCGCTCGTTAATTTGCGACCGGCTTTGTACAGACCGGTTGCGTTGTCTTTCTCCAGCAGATTCAAACGCAAGTCGTTCAAGCGTGTGCCAAATCCAGGGGCCCGCTCGGAACTGGTGTGGCTGGCCACCAGACCACCATTGGACAGTGGCAGGGGGTTGCGAAATCGCCCCCCGCGCAGCAGGTCACCGGCGTCACCCGGGGTGACCTCTGTGACGACCATCTGCTCGCCGTGAAGCTCCGGGGAGCCCGTGAGCCGGACCAGACGGTCGGTTGTGAACGACTCCGACTCGCGCGCACTGGTGGCGAAGAAAATGCCCGGTTGAAGCGGGTCCTCGCGCAAATGAAAGAGACCGCCTTCGCGTCGTATGGAGACTGCGTTAGCGTGCAGATGGTCCAGTGTACGGTTAGACAAGTTGGCGTCTTCAACAAAACTGGGTGTCAGAAAGCCAAAGGCCAGTTCATGTTGCCCCACGTGGTTGATGGTTTCCTCGCCGGTTCCATCCTGGTTGATTTGCCAGGCGGTAAAGAAATTGCTGCTGAAGGCGCTGACGCGCCCGTAAGGGCTTTCGCTGCCGGCGCCCGACTCCGGAAACCACTCTGCGCGGCTGTTGAGCTTGCTCGCTTCCGGATGTTCACCAGCGTAGTTGAAGGACCCAAAAGGAATGGCCACGCCGTTGCCTTGGGCATTGCGGTCGCGCTCGGCCAGTCGGTCCTGTTGCAGGTGGTCCCAGCGGGTGAAGATAATCCGGCCGAAACTGTCCACCAGCGGGTTGAAGGCGCCGCTGGGGGCGTGGCTCAGCAGGGTGAGTGTTCCGGTTGTGGGCTCCAGGGCCCACAGGCCGCTGGTGGTGGGCATTGCCTCGTATTCGTCGAGCGCAGGGTACAGGTGCGCCTGGCCGTTGTGCGGTCGATCCGAAGTAAATAAAATCCGGTCGTCGCTGGCATATACCGGCGACAGGTTGTTGTATCGCTCTGGCTGGTTCGCGATGCGGGTAATGGATGCTTTTTCGCCAATGCCAAAGCCACGAACCTCGTACAGCTGCCAGGCACTTTCTTGCGCTTGCCCGGCCACTACAGGCGCCCCCACCACCATGCTGAACACCGCTTTGTCACCACCCCAGTGCACCGCGGGTTCACGCACGGCAATGGAATTGGCTCCTTGCCAGCCGTCGCTGCCAAACCCGGCCTCGCGCGTCAGATTGCGCAGGGTTCCGTCCACTCCGCGCAGCATCAAGTCCCCACCACGCGGCGACAAGTCCACCCCTGCGCGGTGGTTGGCAAAGGCGGACAGGCGGGTGCCGTCGTCAGTTTCCGGTGGTACCTGGGTCACAAACAGAATGGGGTAAGGCGTGGCGACCGTGACGTCGTCGCTGTGGGAGCAGGCGAGCAATACCACGCTAAGCACCAGGCTGCTCCAACACAGAATACGTTTTTTCATTTGCTTATCGTAATCCCGGATACTCCGCTCTGAGAGCCTCTTGATCGCGGATACTTCGGTCCTGTTCAGCAGCGCCCTACAGGGACCGCACAGAGCTCAAGCCTTCACTCAAAACGGATCAGAAAATGTCTTTTCTAACAAGCACGCACACTCGGGTTTTGCCGGTAGTTCTTGCCGCCACGCTATTGGCAGGTTTGGTGGCTTGCGGCGGTGGTACCGGTGGCACCACTGCCACACCAGTGCCGCCGACCATTCCTACGCCGACACCCGCTGTCGGGTCGGCCTGGCTCGGGTTCGGGGGCGATGCACAGCACGCAGCGGTGTCCAAGGTGGCAACCCAACCACTGAGCCGCATTGTTTGGCAAACACCGGTGGATGTGGCGCCCCAATACAGCTCCAGAGGCTACCTGCTGTACCACTATGGGTCTCCGGTTATTACCGCTGGCAATACCGTGATTCTGCCGGTGAAACGTGAAGCCAAAGACCTGTACCGGGTTGAGGCACGGAGCGGTGCAACTGGCGCGTTGTTGTGGTCTGTGGAGAGTGACTACACCATGCCTACCCATCGCTGGACGCCCAGCTACAACGTGACACTGACTTCTGGCAACCGAATCTACGCGCCGGGTGCAGGCGGCAAAGTCTTTTTTCGCGACAACGCCGACTCGGCTTCATCCACCACACAAACCGCCGTGTTTTATGGGGACGGCTTGTATGCGGGCGCCAAGGTAGCCCTGGATGCGTCCGTCACCATCAACACGCCCATCACGGCCGACTTGCAAGGCAACATCTACTTCGGATTCATCGCACTCCCAGGAAACGTGGCGGGCCTGACCAGCGGCATCGCCCGCATCGGTGCGGACGGCAGAGGCAGTTGGGTCAGCGCCAGCGCAAGTGCGGCGGAGCCCTTGGTTTCCAAGACCGCAACCAACAGTGCGCCGGCACTCTCCATGGACCAAAGCACACTGTATGTTGTGGTGAACGGTGACCCCACCAACAGTGGGCGCCCAACCGGATACTTGTTGGCGCTTGACAGCGCGACGCTGGCGACCAAGGGAAGGGTGTTGCTGATGGACCCCAAGGAGGCGGCGCCAGCCATGGTGAGCGACGATAGCACCGCATCTCCCACGGTCGGCCCAGATGGCGACGTCTACATTGGCGTGCTGGAGAGCACCCCCGGGTCTCACAACGCCCGTGGCTGGTTGTTGCACTTTGATGCAACTCTGGCGCAAAACAAGACGCCAGGTTCCTTTGGGTGGGACGACACGGCCTCCATCGTGCCCAGGTCCATGGTGCCAAGCTACACCGGAAACTCAACCTATCTGATTACGACAAAGTACAACAACTATGGTCGGGTGGGAAGTGGCGACTCCATGAACCGCGTTGCAGTACTGGACCCGAATGCCGTTCAGGCCGACTTCATATCTGGCAACCCCGTGATGAAAGAAGTGCTGACCATACTGGGGCCTACCCCAGACCCAGACTTTCCGGGTGGATTTATCGAGTGGTGCATCAACACCGCAGCGGTTGATCCGTTCACGCAGTCCATCCTGATCAACAGTGAAGATGGTTATATGTACCGATGGAGTCTGGCAACCAATACGTTGAGTGAGCGGATCCGCTTGACCAGCGGATTGGGGGAGTCCTACACACCCACGGCAGTGGGGCCAGACGGAAAGGTCTACGCGATCAACAACGGCATCTTGTTCGCGCTTGGACAGTGAGTTCTGTATCCGACTCACCAGTCGGATAAGGGTATTCGTGTTTGGATCGTGAAATGGTGGGCCAGCGTACAGATAGTTGGAGCTGCGAGCGGTATCGTGCAGCAGTTATCAACCAACCTACCTAAGGAATTCATGAAAATCACGTTATTGCTGGCCACCTTGTTGGCTACTTTGGGTCTGGCCGCCTGCAACCCAGCGAGCACACCGCCACCTGCGGTGGTCATGGTGCCTGGCCCTGCCGGTGCAACGGGAGCCACAGGAGCGACCGGAAGCGCGGGAACCAACGTTCCTGTGCCCGGCCCAGCCGGCGCCACCGGAGCGACAGGGGCTCCTGGCTACGACGGCAGCGCTGGCGCGACCGGTGCGACCGGTGCAACGGGTAGCTCGGGCGCAACCGGTGCCACCGGTTACGACGGTGCCAAGGGTGACCCAGGCAAGACCGGCAAGACGGGTGACACCATCATTGTTGTCCCAGAGAAAAAGTAAGCCATTTCTTGCCTTTAGCTCTCGCGGTTATTGCGCAAGCAGCTATAAAAAATATAGCGATTGAGTCACGACCCTGCTATCGGGAGCTTGATCACCACTGCATGCAGATCGCGTGTGGTGGCGATTGGTAGCGTCACAACTTGATTTCCATGCCCAGACTATATTGCGTGCGCCCGGTACGCAACGTGTTGGTGGAGTAGCCATCGGACGTGAAAGTGCGGGATTCGCCATCCAACGGTACCAGGTTGTTGACGGCAAAGCGGGCAGAAATTTTGGGGCTGAACATCCACTGCGCAAAAAAGTCCATGCTACGTGCGCGCGACTGGTCCAAAAACTGTGACTGGGATTGCTGTGTGGTGTAGCCCGGTGTGAAAGCGAGACTACCGCCCATGGTCATGGGCAAGCCCGCAACCCGGTAGTCAAAACCAAAGTTGCCCGACCAGGGTTGCTGGCCATCGAGCCGGTTGTTGGGTCCGGGCAGGGCGTCCACCGACGATTGGTACACGTTGACCGAACCGCGCAGATTCAGCGGTAACTTCGCATCCACCATACCTGGCAACAATTCACCGGCACGCCCTTTGACCTCCAGCTCCAGCCCCCGGGTCATGGCTTTGGAAAAGTTGACGGGGCGGGAAACCCAGCGCGGAACACCGGACCAGTCCACGTTTTGCAAGCTGGTCACATTGCGGATCAGGTCGTCGACCTGGCGGTAAAAGACACCGATGCTGATCAGGCCGCCGGCGGGCAGGTACTTTTCCAGCGCCACGTCCAACCCGGTTGCGAGTTCGGGAAGCAAGGTCGGGTTGCCCATGCGGTCTGGCGACAACTCGGTATTGGTCTTGCTGGTGTCGGAAAACAGATTGTTGATAAATGGGCGGGCCATCAGGGCCGACAGGTCAGGCGCCTTGTAACTGCGCGTGACGCTGGCCCGCACCAGGTCGCGCCCGGCAGCGTCGAACTTGTAATTCAGGTGCACCATGGGTGTTACCACATTGCTGGTGTTGCTGATGGGGTTGGCAAGGCCCTGGCTTTTGCTGGCTATCTGTTCGGCGCGTAGCCCCAGGTAGGTGGACCACTGCTTGTTGATTTCCCACTCATCCTGCACAAAAAAAGCCTGGCGCTGGATGCGGGCTGAAAACGGCTGGCCTTCGAACTCCGCTACAAGGGGCAAACCGTTTTCCGTGATGTCGCGTTTTTCATCGCGCTGGCGCCATTCCAGGTCCCAGCCCACCGTGAGGCTGTGCTGATCGTTCAGCAGGCGGTTGTAGTTGCCAGACTGGGTGGCGCTGAGGTCGGCGTTGTCGCCAATGGTGCGCCGAAACGGCAACGCCTGTCGAACCGTTTGACCGTCGAAACTGCCCTTGGACGACGACACGCCCGCTTTGAGCTCGATACGTTCGGAGGTGCTGAGGTGGTTGACCCATTGCAGGTTGCTGCGCACGTTTTGCCAGCCGCCTTTGAAGTCACCGTTGTCCTCCAGGCTGGGGATTCCAGCCAGGATCTGGCTGCGGTAGCTGGCCTCATTGATCCAGGTACCTTTCTGAACAAAGCTTTGCCAGGTCAGTGTTTCGTCGTCGCTGATTTTCCAGTTCAGCCGCGGTCCGATGTTGATGCCGTGGCCAAAAGAAAGGTTCTCTCCCTGCTGGAGCGACTGCGCCAGTTGTCCATCGATTCCAGGGGCGCTGCGCGACACCACCGAGTCATTGCGGTTGCGCCACTGAAACAGCGAGATGGGCAAGGACAGTGAGAATCCATCCCACTTTTCACCTATCGTAAAACTGCCCGACACGGTGGGTTTGTCAACGCTGTAACCCAGCATGGCGCGCAGGTCGCGCTGCGAAACCTTGGGTGCATCCTTGAGGATGATGTTGATGGCACCGGCAACCGCCTGGGCACTTTGGTTGGCGGTAGGTCCCTTGGTCACCTCGATCCGTTCAACCTGGGCCGGGTCCAACTGGTCCAATGCAAAACCGGGTGGGGCTGGGTCCCCATTGATGAGGATCAGCGTGTAGCCTGAGCCCAAGCCCCGCATGCGTGGTGCATTGCCTTGCATGGTGATGCCCGGCAAACGTTTCAAAACATCGGCCACGTTGTTGTCGCCGTATTTGTCCAGTTCTTCCCGCCCATACACCTGCTTTGCCACCTGAGCGCGGCGGCGCAAATCGTTGTCGGTGGCTTGTTTACCCATGACCTCGACCCGCTCCAGTTTGCCACCCGGTTGGCGGGTGGCGGGCTCAGCCCCGCCCACGACCGGGACATCCTGTGCCAAGGCCTGTCCTATGGAGCCTGTACCAAGCCCGACCAAGGCCCCAATACAAACCAAGGTGCCACAATTTTGTTTTTTCACTACCAGTTCCCAAAAAATAGTCGCAGGGCGACGCCTTGTGGCGACCGCGTCAAAGGCGGAGATTGTCCACGAACTCAAGTGCGCTTGGCCGCACTCGATAGAGAGACCAGATGTTTGTCAAGGTTTGTTTGGGCCTCGACCGGTGGTGCGATACTGCGCGCCGTCCGGCGCACATTGCGTCATAGATCAAGGGGGTGGCATGGAGGTCGATCAATCGCAAAGGGCGGCTATTGGGCGAGGTCAGCAGCCACGGGACCGGCGGTGGTGCGTGCACACAGGTCTGATTTTGATGGGGATGTGCGCGGTAGTAGTCAACGCCGCAAGTGGTGCGGCAGCTGCAGGTCCCCACCCCTGCCGGGTGGAAGGCCTGCCCAACGAGTTGTTGTGCGGTGTCGTGCAGCGCCCGCTGGACCCGGCCCGACCTGATGGGACACGCATTGGTGTGCACTACCTGCTGGTGCCCGCCATGGCGCGTAACAAACAGCCCGATGCAGTTTTGATGCTGTCCGGCGGGCCTGGCCAGAGCGCGATTGATCTGGCTCCCATGGTTCTGCCGCTGATGGCCCGGTTGAATAATCGGCGTGACCTGGTGTTTATCGACCAGCGCGGTACCGGGCGCTCGGCGCCCCTGCAGTGTGCCGACGAGTCACGCCTGCCAGTGCAGCAGGCTGTAGACCCGGTGCAGCAGTTGGAGCGCGTGCGCCAATGCGCAGACACGCTGGCAAAACTGCCCCATGGCGATATGCGGTTCTTTACAACGACGATTGCCATGCAAGACATGGAAGCCGTGCGTGAACAATTGGGAATACCCCAATGGAATCTCGTTGGCGGCTCCTATGGCACGCGGGCTGCGCTGGAATATCTGCGCCAGTTTCCCCAGAAGGTGCGCCGCACGGTATTGGATGGTGTGGCTCCGCCGGATATGGCCTTGCCGGCGAGTTTTTCGGCTGACGGCCAGGCGGCGCTGGATGCGTTGCTGCAATCCTGTGAGGTCGATACACAAGGCCCCCGTGCCTGCGCCACGCAATATCCCCAACTGCGCCAGGAATGGTCAGTTCTGTTGAGCGCAATGCCACGCAAGATCACAGTCAACCACCCGGTCACCGGCAAGGCAGAGACCTTTGTGCTGACGCGTGAGGCATTGCTACGCTTGATTCGCGCGCCGCTGTACATGCCAGCATTGGCGGCCGCTTTGCCCACCGCAATTCACGCTGCAGCGCAGGGCGACTTTGGTGGAATCATTGGTTTGTCGGGCGGCATGGGCAACCGCAAGTCGCAGCGTCTGGCCATGGGCATGCATTTCTCGGTGGTGTGTGCGGAAGACGTGCCACGCATCGCCAATGCCGGTTTGCAGCCCGGCGCAGATTTTGGCCGGGTCGACGCCCAGTTGTACGAGGCGGTCTGCCAGTTATGGCCGCGTGGTGCGGTGGCCGATGCCTTCTACACCGTACCGCCCGCTCAGTCGCCCGTTTTGCTGCTCAGCGGCGGGGCTGATCCCGCCACGCCACCACGCCACGGTGCCCGGGTCAGCAAGGCGCTGGGTGACAAGGCGCATCACATCGTGGTGCCGCAGGCTGGGCATGGTGTGATGGGCATAGGCTGCATGCGTGATGTCTTGTACCGGTTTATTGCAGCAGCGGACGATGCCAGCGCTTTGCCGCAGGACGCGGCATGCGCCACCAGACTGCCACGACCCGGTGTATTTTTGCCGGTTCAGGCCGGCGCTCCGACCGACGCGCAGACGGGAACCAAGCCATGATCAGCATTGAAAACGTTAGCAAAGAGTTTGTCGTAGCCGGTGCTGCCAAACCCTTCCGGCGCGCCGTCAAAAAGACGGTCCAGGCGGTAAGTGGTGTGAACGTGCTGGCCCCGAATGGTCGTATCACCGGCCTCTTAGGCCCCAACGGCGCGGGCAAGACCACGACTCTGCGCATGCTGGGTGCGCTGTTCCAACCGGATCAGGGGACTATCACGGTGGACGGTATTGCCGTGGCCGATCAGCCGCGTTTGGCTCTGGCCCGCATGGGCATTTTGGGAGATGCCCATGGCCTGTACCCACGTTTGACGGCGCGTGAAAACGTGGTCTATTTCGGGCGCTTGCAGGGCATGGACAGCGATACGGCCCATGCCAGGGCGCAAGAGCTGGCCCGCCTGCTCGATATGGGCAGCATTCTGGACCGCCGTACCGAAGGCTTTAGCCAGGGGGAACGCATGAAGACCGCCTTGGCCCGTGCCTTGGTGCATGACCCTGCCAACATCGTGCTGGACGAACCGACCAACGGTCTGGATGTGCTGGCCACACGGGCCTTGCGTGAGGCCTTGCGCCACCTGCGTTCGCCGCAAGGGGGCAGTAAATGCATCGTCTTTTCGACCCACATCATGTCGGAAGTGCAACAACTCTGTGAATACGTGGTGGTCATGGCACAGGGCCGCAACGTCGCCGAAGGCACGGTGGACGAGTTATTGGCACAGACCGGCCAAACCCAGTTTGAAGACGCCTTTGTGCAATTGGCGTTTGGCGCGCAACCCATCGGAGTCTCCGTATGAGTCTGCTATTTTTGAGAAGCATGGGTGTTGTGCTGGTCAAGGAGGTGATCGATGCCCTGCGCGACCGCCGCACACTGCTGCGCTTGATGGTTCCCGCCGTGTTGATGGGGCCCTTGCTGCTGCTGGCGATGTCGGCCCTGATTTCGTCACTGGAGGAGCGGGCGGAGAAACGCGAGGTGATGGTCGCCGGGATTGAACATGCGCCAACCCTGCGCAACTACCTGGAGCGCCAGACCTACACCATCAAGACGGCGCCACCAGACTATGAGCGGCGTTTGCGCGCATCTACCTTGCTAGAGCCGGTACTGGTTGTGGGGCCAAAGTTTGAGCAAGCCTTGGCAGAAGGGGAGCGCCCCAGCGTCGAGTTGGTCAGCGACAGCAGCAACCAGCGCGCAAGTTCCGGCATGTCTGGCCTGCAGCGCCTGTTGAACGGCTTTAACCGCGAGCGAGCCAGCCTGCATCTGGCGTTGCGCGGTGTTTCCACCGAGTTGCTGCAGTCGGTGGCCATCGAAGAACGCGATTTGGCCAGCATGCAGGCGCGGGCCACCCGCATCACCGCCATTATTCCCATGTTCATCATCATGGCGGTGTTGTACGGCGCGCTGACCGCCTCGTTGGACAGCACTGCGGGTGAGCGCGAACGCGGCTCGTTGGAACCCCTGTTGATGAACCCGGTGCCCCATCTGGCCTTGGTACTTGGCAAATGGTTCGCGGTGGCACTTTTGGGCATGGCGGTGGCGTTGATTGCCAGCCTGAGTTTTATACCGGCCCAGTGGTTCCTCAGGAGTGACAGCCTGCAGGCCATGTTCCAGTTTGGCATGGTCGAAGTCGTCACATTTTTATTGCTGCAGTTGCCGCTGGCAGCCGGCCTGGGCGCCGTGTTGATGGCCTTGGCCATCCGTTCCAAGACCTACAAAGAGGCGCAAGCTGGCAGTGGACTGGTGATTACGCTGGTCGGTCTGGCACCGATGGTGAGCATTCTGAACCCTAGCGGCGAAGCGCCGTGGTACCTGTGGGTGCCCGGCCTGTCGCAGAACACCTTGATGCTGCTGGTCCTCAAGGGTGAGGAGCTGAGCTTTGCCAAGGTTTTTCCCGGGGTGCTGGTGGGGCTTGTGCTGATGGCCGTCTGTTTGGTGTATGTGGCCCGCTCTATGCGAATGGCGGTGGCGCGTTAAGATGCCTCGAACTCTCAGGTTTACCAAAGAAAAAGGCCGCTAAGTGGTGATCCTTAGCGGCCTTTAAACAGGGTAATGGGCTGGCGTCAATTGAAAGATGCCTTGAAACCCGCTTGGATAAAGGATTTCACGTTTTCAATATTCATTTTGTACCCCCATTTGTACCCCCGCTTTGCACTTGCTGCCTCGATTTCATGGCACCTTTTACGAAGTGTCCCGAACATTGGGGGATCACGACAAATTGAAGTGAATCAGTCGGATTTCAGCAACGACTTGCCAGACTTTTGCCCCACCCCTAGCGGACCACCATTCACCGCAAACGACATTTGAGGCGTCCTAATCTGAGCCAGCGCTTGGAGTGAAGCGGCGAAATTCAAAACGTAGAAGGTCCAGTGTGACTGGCGTCATCTGAGTAAATAAAAGCTTCCCTGATTTCCATGTTCCATGCAGAAGCTGGCGGGACGAAGATCGATAAATCAGCCGTGGTAGGGACGTAAAGATCAGCCAATATCGTCCCCAATTGCAGTACCACCAGACCGCGATTGCTGCTGTTCGCCGCAAAGTAGTCCGTCAACGCATTCTCCAATGCTGGGTTTGGCGACAACCCCATGTTATTCATCACCCTGAATGCAAGCCCCGCGTTAGAAAAGCTATCGAATACGCGTCCAAAATTTACAGCAAATGCCGCTAGATCATTCTTCGCCTGAGCAACTTGGTTCACAAATACCGGGTTGCTCGGGGAAATGTTATAGAAGGCCCGGTTCAGCATGCAAACTGAAGATGATGGGCCAAATATTACCGGTTGCTGCCCTTCACTTGCAATTGAGACGGTCATTGAATTAGCACTCTCGGGCTTTCCCAGCCCATCAGTGTATTTGGCAACGACGGATATGAGTCTGCCAACGTCGGCATCAACCAACACGTAGGTATTTTTTGTCGCACTTGCGATATTTACAAAGTTAGATTGCCATTGATAGCTGACTGCACCCATGCCATCTGTGTCCGAAAGTGAATTGGTCGCAGTCAAGGTTTGACCTTTGATCGGGAAGCCAACAATTGAAACGACACCAGTAGGAGGATGGTTTACTTGAGTCGTAGGTTGACTTGCCACTGAAATAGTTTGTGCTTGTGTTGTGGCAGTTTGTCCGGTTGCATTCGACACTTTTAGGGTGGCGCTGTAAGTCCCCGCCACCGCATAGGTATGCACTGGATTTTGTTGAGACGAGGTAGTTCCATCGCCAAATGTCCAAAGGTAGGTCAATTGATCGGTGGTTGCTGTGCTGCCACCGGTGCCATAAAAGTTGACGATCAACGGTGAATTGCCCGATTTAGGGCTCGCGGTAAATTGGGCAGAAATCGTTGGTGTTGCTGGCGCAATTGCTGGCAAGTAATAGACGTAGCTAGTACTGGTTGGGCCTGTATCAACTTGGATAAAGTTTTTTTCAACAAATCCTGGTGAGGTACAAGACCCCTGCGGAATATCAAAGGCATGAGTCGTGTCTACGCAGAATTTATTTGCCCCAGCCGGGTCCTGCCAAATCGCACCGCCAGACCCTTCCGCATAAACGTAAAAATATCGAAAACCCGTAGTTGAACTGGAAACTGTGTTGCAACTGCCAGCACCAACGCTGTACCAACCATGAGAAATGAAGTTCGTTGTTGCCAAATCAAGTCGGGCAAACGCCACGACGGCCCCAACACTCGATTGATTGCAGACTCGAAAGGTGTAGGTAGTTGGGACTACCACCGTACTTAACGAGGTCACGTTAAATGTGTTTGTGCCGACAACCAATTTACCTGTGCTTGGGCATATCGTGACACTTGGGTAGTACGAGTAGAGATACAGGTAGGTGTAGTCTGTAATCTTCCACTTGGTGCCATCGGTCAAAGTGACCGTTTCCTGTCCAGTGCCCATGAATGGAACCGGGTTGGTAATGCTGCTGGTGTAGCATGCCTGCGCCATCACGCTACCGTGGCAGAAAACCCAAAAAAAGATAAGCGCAAAGAACTTTTTCATGATCGCTCCATACTGGCTACAAAAGCACAAAGGAAGTGTTGACTTTGACGATCAATCGCACTGCAGCTTGAAAGGCTGCTGGGAAAGCTATCCCACCCAAAAATTCCAACGTTTCAATCATTCTATGTTTGCGATTTCAAAACAGTGCATTATTTGGCGTAAATCAAGTCCACTTGATACAAATCAATCACTGTCGCTGGGGATTCAAAATGCAACCCCGCCGGGAAAATGGCTCTTGTCCCATTCTTCAATTACCGGCAACTGTTGACCAGCTCACGCGATGCCCGAACCTCGGCATTGACCAGCTTGGACAGCTCCCGCAGTTGCGCCCGGTGACCGCCCGTCCAGGCATTCCTGCTAACCCGCTGCCTGCCTTCTGGCGACCTCGGCCCGGTGGACTTAGCCCACGGCATCCACTGTCTGATTAACTCGGCTTGCCGCGCCCTGCGCTCTGGTGTCCAGGTAGTTGCCATGATCTGCCTCCAATAGTTTGTTTTGCTCACTCTCAATATTTTCCGTGCGCGACTGTATGCCACTATGCGATGGTGTACCGGCATAGGCATTGTTCACCTGTTGCAGCCCGGTGGTCATGTTGGCCTGCTTCACAAAGGTTGCCGCCTGCTTGGGGTATTTCAGGTCAACCAGCGCCGATATGGTTGACCTGCTCTGTGCCTGCGCCTTGAGTGCCAGCGTCATGAACATTTGGTACTGCTTCAATTGCTCTGCCCCAGCCGCCCTCATTGCCAGACTTGCGAACATGGTTTGCAGCGCCGTTGCCTGCCCGACCAGCATGGCCTCCAATCCGGACAGGTCGCCATCATTCACTTCCTTGAATGTGGTTTGCATGGTGGTCACCAGCTCGCCTATATCCACATCCTTGCCCATGATGTTGCCTTGGAAGGCATTTACAACCAACACAGCATTTAGTGATGCCTTGGTCGCCGCCCTAGCTTTTGTCTGTGGCATGTCCTCGCCCTGCTTGCCTTCAAGGGTCAGCACCTTGGGGTCGCGTGGTGGTGCGGCCTGTTTGCCGGGTTGCTTACTGGTGGCAGGTGTTGCTGCCGGTGACTTTTTGGTGGTTCGTGTCAACTTCGCCATTTCTAAGCTCCTTCGGTTTGTAATTCGTCTGCCCCGGTGTATGCCTTCCACACCGCCAGCCCAACAGCGCAGCGTCTGCCGTACTGACTGCCACGACCTGCCGCAATGCAGGTCTGGCAATTGAAATGGTGCCCGTGGTAAGCCTGCGCCGCTGTTTGCTCCGTGTCTGTCAACCACGGCCCGCGCTGCCTGAAAAGACGCTTGGTTTCGGTCGGTGTCGGTACAAGTAGGTCGCCAGAAAGTAGCTCGCCCCATGCAAAGGGTTCGGTATTGATTCTTTCAGGGGTTTCATGGGTATCAGGGGTGCAACCCAATGCCCATGCGGGTTGCGCCGGATACCTCACGTTTTCCGGTGGGGTATCTGGGGTATCAGCGCCGCTTGTAATGGCCGCACGCGTTTCGCCACTGCCTTTGATTGATACCCCTGATACCTCAGGCAAAACCGCTGGGGTATCACGCAAACCCGCATGAATAGGGGCTTGCACCTCAGATACCCCTGATACGTCAGGAATCAACACCGCCCACAGTGCATCAAGCGCCATAGTCGCCGCCTTCCATGTTCCCGGGGGATATCGGGTACAGCTTCGCGCCCGTGCCACCCACACGATAAAAACGCGCCCGTTTGCCATCGGCCCCCGGTGCAGGCAATGCGCCCAGTTCCTGCAACACATCAAGCGCCCGCTTGAAGTCAAATCCTTTCAAGGCTTCGCGCATACCGTCCGCAGTGAAAAGGTATTCCCGGCCATCGCCGTTGCTGCGCCACCAGCCCGCACGATCCCGCACGGGTTGACTGTCCCCGGTGCAATCGGCATTGGAAAATCTGGCATCGCCGTGTCGCTCGATAAAGCCCCGCACCTTGTCGGCAATCTGTCGGCGTTCGTCGTTCCCTTTGCCGCGCCCGGCCTGCCACAGCTTGAAGGCGTGCGCCGCTGCCTTGACTGCATCGCCCACGGGCCAGCCTGTAACGCCATATTGCGTTGCAAGCTCACCAGCCAGCCCCATCAAGGCAAACCTCGTCGCTGCCCGCTTGTCCTGGCCTTCGGTCCCATCGGTTGCGAATAGTGGCAATGCCTTGATCTTGTCGAGTTCCGCGCAATAGTCCGCCGGGTCGAATGTCAACTTTTCCAGAAACGCCCGGCCCGCCTGTCCGTGGTGTTGCACCGCTGCCCGTTTGATTGCATCCGAGAATGCCGCCGGACTAGATGCACCGTGCAGGTTGTCCCATGCGCCGTAAGTTTGCGCCGCTGGAATGTCCAACAACCTCATGGACTGCCCAGCCTTTGCGCGGTATCCACCTTCGGCCATGGTGGTTGCAATGGTTCGCTCACCGTTGGACATCACAAAGCATCGCCACTTGGCAACGCCCCGCGCATTGCCGTTACGACTTGCCCGTTGTTTGCCGCGTCCGTTGCCCAGCATGTAGACAATTTCACCGACCTGTTTAGGATCGCATTCGCTGATTTCGTCCAACGCCAACAGGCAATCATTGAACATTGCCGCTGCACCCTCCAGGCCATTGCCGGTAGCCCGCCAACTGCGTTTAAAGCCCGGCCCGCCCCATGTGGCGCACGCTGCGTCCATTGCCGTGCTTTTGCCCGTGCTGGAATCACCGACAAGGTGGAATCCGCCGCTTTCAGCATGGCACCGCTGCAGCAATGGCCCGGCGAATGATGCCGATACCGCCAACATCAATAGCGGGTTGCCCACGGCCATTGCCGCTATGCCTTGTTGCCAGCCTATCAGCGTCCCGGCCTGTGTGTGTTCCTCGTGGCCGCGTTCACCGCTTTGGAAAATGACGCCCGCAGACTTTGGCCCGATCACGGCATCAGGTAACACAAATGAATCACCGCACCAACCCACTTGCAAAGCGCAATGAATGCGCCGCTTGGGGTGTTCGCGTTGCAAGTATGCGGGCAAGTGGTTTCGCGCCAAATCGGGATCAAGCTCCACGCCCATGGCCAACAGTTCGCCGCGCAACTGCGAACCGTCGCCCGCCAGTAGCTCCATTGGCATAGCCCATTCGCGCCACTTACCCACGGTGGGCTTGAAGCGCAACAGCCGCCCAAAGTTGTTGCCCTGTCCGTCGAACGTCACCGCGTCGATATGCATAGGCGAACAAAACCAAAGATCAAACATGCCTTGAATTTCGCCCTTCCTGTTGACCTTCACGCCACAGTGATAGACACCGGGTCGATGGTTGCCGGTGTCTGACTTTTGCCAATCGTCCAACACCACATAGCGCGGTCTCTCATCCATGCAGGGGAACGGGTCTACTGCTTTCGGCGGTTGTTCGTCGCCTTCGGTGGTGGCCGTTGTGTCGGTGGTTTCATGGCGTGCCGTTGAAGTCTGCACCATGGCCACGGCCTGCGCTGGATCAGGTTCGATCACTGGTGCTTTCCCCTGCGTATCGGAGTGCGTACTGTCTGCATCATTTTGGCCGCTAGCCCTCGTATCACTTGCGTAGCCAGCTATTGATTCGATAGCACCAGCAAAACAAGCGCTCACAGCATCAAGCCCGCCGCCTGCCAACTGGTGCAGGTCGTTAAAGTCGGTCGCCTTGTTTGGCCTGTCCGTTGGGAACATCGGCACAACCACAATGCCACCCGCAGCCTTTGCAGCGCCAGCCGCCGCCGTGCGTCCAGGGTTGCCGGGTGTCTGCCAATCATCGTCAGCCGCCACAATCAGCGCCGCATCGGGGTACAGCTTGCGCAGTGCCTTTGCCACGGGTTCAAGGTTGCCGCTGTCGAATGCAACCGCCACGGGTTGTCCGGTCGCCTTGTGGATAGAGGCACCAGTCGCAAAGCCTTCACAAACGATCAGGATGGCACTTTGCGCCGCCGCAATATCAGGTTTTATCAGGTAGTGGCATCCCTGCTTTTCGCCGCCTGTAAGCGGTCGTTTGGTGCCATCGGCGGTAATGAATTGCAGGCTTCGAAGTTCCCCCGCTGCATTGCGCATGGGGATCACCAACAACGGCCCAGACAATACCGGGGACAACCTGCCGCAATGCGCCCGTGCCGCCGCCGTGTCGATCAGCCTTACACCGTGGGCTTGAATGCCTTTGGTGACCAGATAGCCATGCTCCGCTGCATCAACCATTGGTGTTGACGTTTCAAACATGGATTGTGCGACTGCCGCCGCTGCATCGTGTTCGGCTTTTTTGGCCCGGTGCCGCGCATTCTGCATGGACTTCAACAGCGTGGCGTATTGGTTTTGTTGCTCCGGTGTCTGTGCTCTGCGTTCGATACTGCACCATGACTCCGCATGGCCCTCGCGCCAATTGCCGAAACTACCCGCCGGAATGTTGTCCAGGTGCAAGATGTACCAGCCCGCATCGTCATTGCCTTTGCCGTTGGTGCTGAATCGGTGAATCTTGCCATCGCCAGTGAATTTGTCCGGTGGTGTCAGTCCCGCTGTTGCAATGGCGAGTTTGAATGCTTCGATAGGGTCGTTCATTGCACAAGCCTCGACAACAGCAGCAGCGCCACTATGACCAGCATTGCAATCGAATCAAGTCCTATGCTGCGATCAAGGTAGATGCCCCGAACGAAGGCACAAAGTTGCGCGTACAGCCGGGCTATATGGTTTTTGAATGAAGTCACTTTGTAACTCCCAGTCGACGGGCGAAGGCTTGCAATTCTGCAAAGTCAGTCGCTTCAAAGGTGTGGCCATATTTGCAAACCAGAAATCCGCCATCCTTCAACTGGTGGACCGCATGGCCCCGGATTACAAGCTCTGCAATTTGCGTGGCTATGGCTTTACTGCGCCGGGTGCCAGTGGCAAAATTCAGATCGTTGGTGGTGTCGGTATCAAGCCCTTTGGAGTCGTCAGACACTCCGGGGGCTTTTTTAGTGGTGGAGTCGGTGGCCTTGTTCATTGCGCCGCACCTCGCAAGATGGTCAACTCAGTGCGCTTTGCGTGCAACACCTTCACCAATTCGCGGATTTCATCGTCTGACTTGCCAGCGATACGCGCGGTGGCAATCGTCAACGCTTCATAGTCCGGCCACCCCTTCGCCCTTTGGCCTATGGCAACCCCGGTGGTAAATAGCCCGGCGCGGATCGCGTTGTAAACACTGGCGTCCGCCCGGTGTCCTAATACCCGTTTAACTTCGGGCAATCTCAAAATCAACATTGCTTATCCCCCTATGGGTCTCGCTAGCGGTTGCTAGCGATTGGGGGTGACTATCAAACTTTGAAGGTGCGCCGTGAATACCTTCTGCAGTGCAACGGCTAGCCTGTGCAGTGCAGCGGCTAGGCTTCTTTCTTGCTGTTGCGAATAGGGTCTGGCATATTGCCAAGTGCTTTTCTTGCCGCACTGTATGACATGTTCAGGTGCGCGCATTCTTGTTCTGCGCACTCGTCGCGGCTTGGGTACTTACCGGAAGCCCATATAGACTGGATTTCCGCCTGCTTTGCCCGATTGCCGCCGGGTTTGTCGTGGAGAGCATCGGCGGCCCGACGCGCTCTTGCGGACGCGTTCTCCTTGATTTTTTGGAGGGCTGCCGCAACCTGTACCCCATAGCCTTCATCATTGGGCTGACCAGGGTTGAGGACGACTATCGGTGCCGGACCCGGCTCGTGGGCCACCGGAAACCCGAGCCGCATCCGCGCATCAAGATACTGCTGTAGCCAAGTGTGAACCTTGTATCGTCTGGCCGTTGCAATGTCGAACCAGTCCAACAGTGATCGAGCATCGGGGGCTGACTCGTCGATACTCGAAAACAGTCCGACCAGAAGCCTGAAGCCCTCAGGATCGGTTTCGTCCGTCGTGATTCTCAAGGGGTCCAAGTCGTTGTCGATTGGGTCAACGCGGCACAGGACGCTTGCCGCGTGTGTTGGCGAGACTGTGGGCAGGCCGAGCCAGTGCACTGCGTGCATGGCGTGGTCCCACCAAGCGGCTGTGTTCACGTCCACCTGTCTGCCCGACGGGACACGAGGCGTATTGAACTTCCAGCGCGCATCAGCGTCGAGCAACGCATTCACATCGTCTGCGTTGACCTCGCCGTCGGCCACATGAAGCGCGCCGTCCTTGGCTTTGCTCTTCAACCATTTTTGAATTTCGCGCTGGCTCACGATCCCCTTGGACTGATCGCTCAATTCAAACGCGACCTCGTCAAGAGTCCAAGAACCATTCTCCAGGCGTTCAGCCGCGCGGCACAGGGATATCCAATAGCTCTTGTCAACGTTCATAGCCTGCCCTCGGTTTCTATGCCGCTTTGAACTGGATCACGTCTGCACCCTTCACCAGCTTGTCCAAGTAATCGGCCCATTGCTGCACCATATCAAACCGTTGTTTAAGGTACTGGGTACGGTTGTAACTGCGCCCGTTGGAATCCCTCACCGCATGGGCTAGGTTCGCTTCGATGGCCAGTGGGTCAAGGTTCAATTCATCCACCAGCATCGTGCGCGCACTAGCCCTGAAACCGTGCCACGATTGTTCTTTGCCAAAGCCCAGCGCATACAAGGCACTGCGCACGCTGTTATCTGAAATCGGCCTGTCGTGGCTGCGCTCGCCGGGAAACACATACAACCCATGTCCGGTCAGGGGCTGGATACTGCGCAGCAGTGCCACGGCCTGCACAGGCAATGGTACGGTGTGGGCTTCGCCTTTTTCCTTTTCCTCCTTAGTGCGCTTCATTTTCATGCTGGGGATAGTCCAAAGCGCCGCGTCCAAATCAAGTTCAGCCCATTCCATCATGCGAAGGTTGCCCGGCCTTTGATAGAGCAGGGGGGCCAACTGCAGCGCCGTGCGAACAATCGGCCCGCCTTTGTAGGTGTAAATGGCCCGCATCAAGTCGCCAAACCGTTTTGGCTCCACGATGGCCGCAAAGCTCTTACCCCTATACGGTGTCAGTCGGGCTTTCAATCCCTCGGTAATGTTGCGTTGCTGCATTTCCGCCGTGGGTAGCCAGTATTCCCAAACCTGCCGCGCCAGCATCAGTGCCCTATCTGCCGTTTCCAGTGCGCCGCGTTCCTCCACCTTTTGCAGGGTAGCCAAAAGCTCCATTGGGTGAATGTCAATCATCCGGCGTTCACCGATCCACGGGAACAGATCACGCTCCAACTGCCGCAGCATCCGCCCGGCGTGGCTTTCGCTCCAGCTTGGGGCTTGCTTTTTGAACCATTCCAATGCGACAACCTTAAAGGTGTCGCCCTCAGTTCGGCCAGCTTTTAGCTTTTCGACTTTGCGAACCTGCACCGGGTCGTATCCCTCTGACTTTTGCAACTTTGCAGCGTCACGGGCTAGGCGTGCTGATTTCAGCGAAACGTCCGGGTAGCTGCCCAAAGCCAACTGCTTTTCTTTACCACCGATACGGTATTTCAGAAACCATCGCCGCGATCCCGCCGGGCTGACTTGTAGGTACATCCCGCCGGAATCGGGATAACGTGCCTGTTTCTTGTTCGGTGGGCATACAGCGTTTTTGCAATCGGCATCGGTCAGCATGGGGGTACGGCTCCTAGTGGGGGTACAGCAATTGGGGGTACAGCGTCAAAATTTCCCCGTTTTCGCCACTTCTCCCCCCGTTTGTACCCCCGCTTGGCTTTAGCTGTCAATAGCGGCCCTTGTAGGCTATTGCACTGTAAGTGGTTGATTTACCAAAGAAAAAGGCCGCTAGGTGGTTATCCTTAGCGGCCTTTATACAGGGGTATGGTGG
>ERZ724520.197-NODE-197-length-32260-cov-8.715168_pt1 | contig 32260 bp, 28 predicted proteins | sample MGYA00376053_ERZ724520 | MGnify/ENA primary metagenome ERZ724520 (study PRJEB28724, sample SAMN07190886) | activated sludge metagenome | isolation source: activated sludge of sewage treatment plant in Hong Hong | place: USA: Christiansburg, Virginia | collected...
TAGCGCATTGGTCGCCCTGTCTTCGGTTAATTTGATTTATTATACTAAATTTATAGCTTAATTATTTAGACTGCAAGTCTAAAGGTTATGTGTCACCGTAGAAAAATAACTATAAAAGACAACGTATTGGCATAAAGACAAATGACAAAAAAATTATGAATCAGCGTGCAGTGACAAATAAAATACTATTTAAGCAACTATTGATTTTAGTAATTGGGGTAGCGATTACATTACCGTTATTTTTTAGCGCAAACGGTGGCGACATCTTTACATTGCGTAATGGACTTAGAGGCGATAAATTTAATTATCTGTTAATTGCATTGCTAGGCATTGTATTGGTTATATCGGCGACGCGAGAATTATGGAAAATAGCTAAAAAGAAAACGGCGAACACATAACCGCACCTATAAAAAATGCAGGCATTGGGCTTCGGCATTTGCAAAAGCGGTAGACAATTAGTTAATTTTCGCTTTGCAAATGTCTGGTAAACATTTAGCTTTGTTATTAGCTATTCGGTAGAAAACGGTTTCAAAACCCGCACTTCTTATAGCTGCAATCCGTTAGCGGTCAGCTTAAAAGACATATATAATTAAAAGAAATAATATGAAATGGTACGACATTTTTTCCAATTTTTATGATAACTCCTTAGAGAAATTATATTTCAGTAGTCGACAAAGAGCAATTGAATTATTAGATCTCAAAGACAATCAAACCGTTATTGATATTGCGTGTGGAACAGGAGCCAACTTCAAGCATATAAAAGCAAATAACGACAAAGTTACTTTATACGGCACGGACTATTCTAATGGTATGCTTAAAAAAGGACAGGACTCAATTGAAAAAAATTCTTGGACAAACACCTTCTTATTTCAAGCAGACGCCCGAGAATTGACCTTGTCTTCTATTGAAAAATACACCAACAAAAAAATAAGTTTTGACAGAGTAATTTGCGTTCTTGGTTTATCAGTAATTCCTGAGTGGGAAATGGTATTAGACAATTTAATAGGACTACTCAATGAAAACGGCAAAATTGTTATTGTTGACGTCTTTGCTGAAAAAAGAAATTTAAATACTTGGTTAGTTGAAAAAGTAGCTAAAGCCGACCTTAACCGTAAAATATGGCAGACACTAGAAACAAAAACAGATAATTTTCATCAAGAATATTTACCGGTAAAAGAAAGTAAAGTTGGCGGAAAATTATTTGTTGCTGTTGGGACTAAGCGCAAAAAATAAAAGCCGAACCGCTAACACAACCTAAATCCCATTTGGGCATTCGGCTTCGGCTTTTGCAAAAGCGGTAGACAATTATTTAATTTTCGCTTTGCAAAAGTCTATTAAACATTTATCTTTATTTAAACATTTCGGTAGACTAGCGTTCCAAAGCCTCACAAATTCTAGCTGCAAAACTTTATGCACAATTAATAGAAAGACCTAAACTATGAGACAATTAACATTCATTCTTCTTATTTGCGCGACAACATTATTCGGACAAAAAAACGGAGAAATATGCATTGGCAAAAAAGACAGTTTGTATTCTAACATTCTAAAAGAAAATAGAGAAATAATTGTTTATGTGCCGCAAAATGAAAACCCTTATATTCAAACTGATAAATATCCAGTACTATATCTGTTAGATGGTGATATACTTTTCGCAAAGACTATAGGGATTTTAGACCATTTAAGTAGCTACTATGGTAGCGAAAGATGCCCGAAAATGATTGTGGTAGGAATTATAAACTCAAATCGTTTTAAAGACTTGCTACCCATTACCTCAAAAGACAAACAAGACAGCATTGATGATTTTACTAAATTCATGGAAAAGGAGTTAATACCATACATTGACAAAAAATATCCGACTCAACAATACAGAACATTGTTAGGACATTCACTAGGCGGTTTGCGTTCTGCAAACACTCTTGTTTACCAGCCTCAAGTTTTCAATTCATATATAGCGTTAGACCCTAGCTTAGGTCATGACATGTATATTTGGTCAAATAAAACACATGATTTATTGAAAAGTAAAACATTCAATAATAAATCTCTTTATTTAGCTATGGCTCAGACAATGCCGAAATCAATGGATAGTGCAACTATTCAAAAAGACACAACAGGTTGGTCAAGACACATGAGATCAATTATGCGATTTGCAAATGATATAAACACAAATAAAAACAAGGGGCTAAATTTCAATTGGAAATACTATCCTAATTTAACACACGGTGAAGTCACTTTTGAGGGAGCGTATGATGGAATAAAATCAATTTTCTCATGGTATTATAACGGAGATGTAAATAAAATTTATGATAATGAAACTTCTGTTAACTCATCTATTGAAATAATTACAAAAAAATATGATATTATTTCATCAAATATGGGTTTCCGAGTTTTACCACCTGAAGGTGATATCATAAACATTATTGAAACGCTATTAGACAAAGGAATGAAAGATAAAGCTGTTGCTTTTGCAGACTTAAACGTAAAAAACTATCCTCAAAGTGAACTAGCTAGCTACTATAAAAATTCAGCCATGTGGAGTGACAAAAAACCATTAGCAGCCCTTTTGCCTCAAAAGACATCAAAGGAAATTACTAAACTTTGCTTGACTGAATCAAAAAAAACAAACCCTGCTTATAACATCTCAGAATCGGCAATTAATGAATTAGCATATCAGCTATTGCAAGAAAATAAACTGCAAGATGCCCTTATCTTTTTTAAACTTAATACAGATTTGTATCCTGAATCATCTAATGTTTATGACGGTTACGGGGAATGTTTATTGGCAATAGGAAAAGAAAAAGAAGGGATTGAAGCTTATAAAAAATCATTAGACCTAAATCCTAATAACAGTAATGCGGAAAGCGTACTAAAGAAGCATAACCAGAAATAAATTAACTGTGCATAACACACGACACTTCGCAGTTGCAAATTAATTGTCCTTATGATTAAAATATCACAGAATACGCGAACGAAGCAGTAAAAAACTGACACCTTTCTTTATAAAATCACAACTTTAACTGCAAAGTCACATAAAAATTAATTGGATCTGAAGGCAAAATACCTGGACCTGGGTAGCCTTCGGCACGGCGAGTGAAATAGACTTCATTCGTAAAATTATTAACGCCAGCCGATAAGTTAAACATCTTTAAAGTGTATTGCGCCGAAAAATCACAAATGGTATAAGCCGGAATAATACCTGTAATAGCATTGGTACTAAATTTAGAATTACTAGCATCAGCAAACTGTTCGGCCGTGTATGACCCCTGAACGGTTGTGCTAAAGTTTTTATACTTATAAGTTATTCCACTACGCAAAATAGTTTGTGGCACTAACTCCACTAACTTATCATTAAAGCCACTTTGTTGACTACTAATATATCGTGCATCGGTGTAAGAAGCATTTACATATATACTCAATTTATGTTTCGCATTTTTATTAAATAGTTTAATCATATCTAATTCCGCAAAGCACTCGGCACCTATATTTCTACTATCCGAAATATTAGTACGGTAACGGTACAATACATAGGTTTGTTTGTCTTCTTTTAAAACGGTTCCAATACGATCATTGTAACGTAAATAATACACACTAAAATCTACATACAACAAATCTTTTAAAGTAACTCTTATTCCTCCGTCAGCGGTATATCCAGTTTCATCTTTTAAATCTGGGTCTACTTTAAAATTAGGATTCACAACCCGCATATCATTAAAATTTATGCTTCGGTAATTCTGACTAAAATTGGCGTATAGTTCAATTTTTTTTACGGGTTTATACAACAAGCCTAATCCACCAAGTATAAACGAACGGCTACTCGATCTTGCATCGTAATTGGTTTTATCTAAAATTATATTACCTGCCAAATCTCTATTGGTTTCTTTATAATAACCATCGGATGCTGTATGAATATATTCAAAGCGCAGGCCTGGTGTTAAACTTACTTTAGAACTTAATTGAAAAATGTTTTCCGAAAAAGCAGCCACATTTTTACTAGGGAATGTGTAATCGCTATGCTCTAAATTATTTGGGTTATTATAATCAAAATGCGCTAAGGATGTTGTATCACCTAAACCTTGTTTACGAATGGTTTGACCTTGATAATATCTAGCGCCAATTAAAAACGTAGAAGTGTTTTTAAATAACTGATACCGTTGCAAAAATCTTAACTCTGAACCAAAGTTTTTGTAATGATCACCTAGAATGTCTCTTTCAGTTAATGGGTCTGAGCGATTGATTTGACCTAAATAACCAACAGTTATTCGTTCTGCCAATAAACCAAAACTCATCCAATTTAAACGGGTGCTTGGCGTTAATTTCCAATCAAGCGATAAGGAAGCTAAATTCCAATTTACTTTAAACCAATTACGATTACGAATACTTTGAGTTGGGTCTTTTTCAAATTGCTTATCGGTTAAACCTCCCGGCTGTTGGGCCAAATAAGTCATGTAAGTATAATCGCCCGTAATTTTTATATTAGAATTTACTTGGTAGTTAATTGAGGCGTGAGCCGTATGCATTTTAAATCCAGAATTTGGTCGCCAGCTATTACCTTGTTTGTACTGATAAAACGTATAGTAACTTATTTTTTTGATGGTACCTCCCAAACTATTGAAGCTATTGAATAAACCAAACGAACCATAAGTTTGGCGAGACGTTAATTGTATTTTTTTATTAGCAGGAGGTGCTTTAAATTTAAAATTAATAAAACCTCCAAACTGTGTTCCGTATTGTAAACTTGCGGCACCACGTATCACTTCAATGCGTTCTAATGCCTCAGTTGGTGGCGTGTAATAACTTTCGGGATAACCCAAAGCGTCCGCACTAATATCGTAACCATTTTGGCGTGTGTTAAAATTAGAAACCCGATTGGGATTTAATCCTCTCCCTCCTATTCCTAATTGAATTCCTGCACCATCGTTTTCAAAAATGTTAATACCAGCCACTTTAGCAAATACTTGCCTAGGATTGTTAGTTGCTAAATTGGCGTTGATATCATTCAGTAAAATCACTTCGCTTTTCTTTCCTGCGTAGATGGATGTTCCTTCAACATTCATTAATTTGCCAATACCAAAGGAATTATCTTTTTCGGCTTCAATCACCACTTCGTTTAAATTATTTCCTAACGAATCTAACTGAATTAATAAAGTTGTATCTGAACTCACTTTTATTTTTTGATTATAATTTTTATAGCCCTGCAAAAAAACCGTTAACTGACATTCGCCTTCTTTGATATTTGATACATAAAATTGCCCTGCTGCATCCGTTTCAGTTTTTTGATTTTGCAGATTTACTTGAGCCGATTTAGCGGCAATACCATTAGCTGCAAATACAGTTCCATGCACAGTAAATTGATTTTGAGAAACCATTTTGGTAAAACAAAACACAACTAAAAATATGAGTACAAGGTGTTTCAATTTATTTATCGTTTGGAATAATCCATTTTTTAGGTTTCAAATTATCTTCTTCTAAACTTAAATCAGTTGTTTTATCTACTAGTAAACGGCTCGCTTTTCCGTTAAGTGTAACGTAAGATTCAACAACAACTTCAGGTTCTTTTACAATTCCCTTTAGTTTAAATTCTTGTTTTAAAAAATGCGCATAATTAATAAGCATATCAGGTTGTGTAGCCATCATTTTTTCTTGCATAGGCGTTAAATAATCGCAGTTACTGACTTCAATTTCTTTACCTGTGCTTTTTTCACGTACATAAAAAAAGGCAGTTCCTGCTTTTTCCATTAACATCACTCGCCACGAAAAACGATAACCTTGTTCTGTCCAATATAAATTACCATCATACAAGGCATAGCGAAATGGCATTAATATCTGAATCGTGAAATGAATAACAAAAAAAACGATGAATAATTTAAACACCTGATGTTTTGGAGTAAAAAGCAAAGTTGTTTCATGAAGATTATTTTTTGAGAAGATAGAGCGAATTTTTTCGATAATTTGGATATGAAATTTTTCAGTAAAAAAGATAGTTGTAAGTGTAATCATAATAAAAGGAAACATGCCAATGTTAAAAAGCAATGATGTAGCCAAATGAAATACAATTACAAAAAAGTAGGCTGGTTTTACAAAACGCGGAATAAATAATAAGAATGGAATTGCCAAATCGTAAATACAACCAAACCAGCTAAAAAAATAAGCTACCCATTCTTTAGTTAATAACTGTCCAATAATTGGCATTTCGCTGTGAGCTGGCAACCATATTTTTAAAGGCTGTGCATGCAATAACCAATCTGCATTTATTTTGGCTAATCCTGCAAAAAAATAAACAACAAACACCTGAAACTTAATAGTTAAAATAAAATAATTAGGTGTGTGTGTAGCAAATAGATTTTTATTTCGAAGAACGTCTAAAGAAAAATAGCGATGTGCAGGCAAGAAGATTAGCAAAAAAGAAGCGATACTTATAAAATAATAATGATTGAGATAATTGGTTTTGTCAATGAGTTCAACGTAGGTAAACAGTAAAAAAAAGGTGATGGCTGCTATTCTAAAAAAATAACCTAAAGCAATACAAAGGGCAGACAAAGCAATGAGGGCAAATACAATATACATGGCATTTCCTTCTAAAGGCTTAATCCACTCAAAACCATAATAAGGAAAAAATAATTTTGGACGAATGTACATATCATACACCCAACCTTTTGCCATAAAACGTATTGTAGAGGCTAGCATTAAAATGCCAAAGGCCATTCTAAAAACGGCCAATGGAGCAAGATGAACAGGTTTAAGAAAATATGATTTGATGTAATTAATCACCGTCGCCGTCTTGGTATGTAATAACAATGCCCAATGCAGATGGCATATCGGTTTTTAATAATACTAATAATTTAACCATCTCAACATAAGCCGCATCTACTGTTGCTGCATCGTTTATCACAGCATCCGATAAGGGCTCATTAACTAAAGCTAATTTAGTTTTAGCAATGGCAAACTGATTTTTAATGGCATTATTTAAAGTTCCAGTATTGTGTTGAGCTCCCAAAGCGTCTAAATAATCATCTAACCCTAACCCATCTGAACCGCCAATACTGCGACCTAAATACACATTTTCGATAGTTGCTAAACACGTTTTTGCAAGACCAACTGAAATAGTATTTGCATAATAGGCTTCGCATTTTTCGGGTAGCTGAACATCTAAGGATTTTTTTCCTAAAGGAATGCCAATTTTAGCATTCTTCATTAAATCAACCTCGTAATTTAATTGATTCACTAATAAGCCTAACGAACTTCCAATTTCAGAACCGGTATTAGAGTTAAAACTATTTCTATACCCTGAATTCCAAGAATTAATTACGGTGTTCATTTTAACTTGCATTTCATTTAAACAAGCATTGAAATAAGCTATGCGATTTGCTGCATTCCCATCCGTATCAAACAATGCAACGATAGACGCGTCTGAACTATTTTTTCCATATAATAAATAATCTAGGGCAGGAAGACCTTTTGCATCAATATTGGCTGCCAAACCTAAATTGTAAGAACCTGCACTAATGTTGGAAAGAATTTGAACTGAATCTGTTGGATAGGTATCAAAACTCGCACGAATAATTTCATTTTCGGAAGGACCAAACTCAAACAAAGAGATTAATTGATATTGATTGTAAGCTCTATTAAATTTTTGACGAGCAACCTGTAAATTAGTTACCGTTTTTACTTGAATAAAATCATTGTATGCTAATGCAAACGAATCGAGGGCTTGTTTTGCCAACTGAAAGTTTGGTGCAATAACATTATCAGAATAATTGGCAAGCATTCCTGATTTATCAAAAGACACTTCGGGCTCATCTTCTTCACTTGCCTTTTTCTTTTTACAATCCACTAAAAGTGAAGTAAACAAAAAGGCAATAATTATTAAGGTAATTTTTCTCATTCAATCAATTATTTCAGGTAACGAAGGTGCTAATTATATCAAAAATATCATATACCCCAAAAATGGTATTAAACCCAATTTAAAATATTCAAAATAGTTGTTAAATACTGGTATTATTAGCTTTAAACAAAAAAGCACCTGCTATATAAACAGATGCTTTCTCGCATTTATGAAAATTTTAGAGTGTAGCTGGATCTAAATTAAAGATGGTCGCTAATGTGCTAATCACATTGTCCATATCAGCAACCGTTACATTATATAAATTAGTAGAAAAATAGCCTTGCAATTGAGCAATTTGTGCATTGGTAATTGTTTTAGAAGGATTGTAAGCAAATGCATTAATGAAACCAATTCCTTCAGATAAATTATGATGACGGTCGGCATCTTGAGCAAAATTTGATTTTGCGCCTTTCATGTATGCAATGCATTTTGCAGCAGCAAATCGTTCCCAAGTATTAATAACCGTTGTGCGAGCTTCATCACGCGCTGTATTATCTTTATTAGTAATGGCAGCACGCCCTTTTAAAAATGCATTCATCATTGTTGCATTTGAGCCAATAGCTGTGTTTACTGAATTACAGTAGCTACCCCAGTTTTTTAAACCAGTTAAGTTTGTAGGAAAATCAATTGGCACCCCAAAATATCCAAAAGCTTCGTCCCAGGCTTTTTCTTGTGCTGTAGTACCACCAACTAATGTTGTGTTATCATAAGTCGCAATATTTGTAAGAATCGTTGTTGCTTGATAATATAATACAGCTCCCATCAATCCTTTTTCGGTTAATTCTTTATATTCTAAACCATTTGCATCCACTAAAATAGCACGAGAAGGAGAAATTAATTTACCTGCCACACCACTTGAAGCAGATTGTGTAGTAGGAGTTGCCGCTGCAAAAGTGCTTGTAGTTGCTGCATCGTCATAACTAGCCTCTAAAATGGTTTGTAAACTTGCAACGTTACTTGTTTGATCTTTTAATTGAATACCAGATGCACTTAAACCCGTTGTAGTAAATTGAGAGGCAGCATTAGCATACATGTCTTTCAACTTTTGAGCATTTAAAGTAGGTTGTGTCGTTTGCGTAGTTGTGTGGGTTGATCTAATATAACCAGTCATTTCTGCTAACATAGCAATATGAGTAGTAGACGTTGTATAACTTACATTTGAAAAATTATACGTTGTTGGAATAGAATAACTAGGGCCACTTGGAGCTGGTGTTTCGTCTTGCGGTTCAATAGTATCTTTTTTGCAAGAAGTGGCTACCAACAAAGCTGCGACTGGCAATGCGAAAAAAAGTGATTTAGTGCTGATGGATTTCATATGTTTAAATTATTGTTTTTTAGTTATCATATGGTATAGCCAGTTTAATCATTTGTGTTTAAGCAAACATGGCTATTTCATATGTTTAAATTATTGTTTTTTAGTTATCATATGGTATAGCCAGTTTAATCATTTGTGTTTGTTTTTCAGCAAACATGGCTATTTCATATGTTATGTTTTTATTTAGAATGATTATAATTATGAGTCAAAAGTATATTATATGAAGCCAAAGCCAAATACCTAAAAAAGGGTATTTTGATAAAATGTTGTACTTAAGGTTTTAAATATCAAGCGTGCATAACAAAGACGTATTTTTTATATGAACTAAAACTAAATCAAGAAATTTAAAAAGCAATTATACGAAATCAAAAAAATATTTGAATTACTATCAAAACACTTAGCTTTGTTATGTTTATACAACAAAACTAAATGCCTCAAAAAGAACTCCCTCTCAACCAAAAATTTTCATCTTATCAAGTACTTGTAATTGTATTGTTAGCACTCACTCAATTTACGGTTGTATTAGATTTTATGGTCATGTCGCCCTTAGGCGATATATTAATGAAATCGATGAACATGACTACCACTCAATTTGGTTTGGTAGTATCTGCCTACGCCTTTAGTGCGGGTATTGCAGGTATTTTAACAGCTGGTTTTGCAGATAGATTTGATCGTAAAAAATTATTACTCTTCTTTTATATTGGATTTATTTTAGGGACTTTATTTTGTGGAATCGCCAATACATATCCACTCTTAATTGCGGCGCGAATTATTACCGGTATTTTTGGTGGCGTTATTGGTTCTATTTCTATGGCTATTGTAGCCGATTTATTTTTACCACAACAACGTGGCCGCGTGATGGGCTTTTTACAAATGGGCTTTGGTTCGAGCCAAGTGTTGGGCATCCCAATCAGTTTATATTTAGCAAATTCTTTAGGATGGCAATCGCCATTTTTAATGATTGTAGGTTTAGCAACTTTAATTTGGTTTATCATCGTCATTAAAATGCAACCAATTACACAGCATTTAGAAGTAAAAAATGATCGCAATGCCTTACATCATTTATTACATACTATTGCACAAAAAGATTATCGTATTGGATTTATGTCAACTGCCTTATTATCCTTAGGTGGTTTTATGATGATGCCTTGGGGAAGTGCTTTTGCCATTAATAATTTACACGTTACGCCAGATCAATTACCCATTTTATTTATGATTGCTGGTGTTGCCACTTTAATTATTATGCCAATTATTGGTAAGCTTAGCGACAAGATGGATAAGTTTAATTTATTTGCGATTGCATCCATTTGGATGATATGTGTGGTATTAGTTTATACACGACTCACGCCTGTGCCATTTTGGTTTGTCATCATTATGAATGTATTGATGATGATTGGTATTATGAGCCGCATGGTGCCATCTATGGCATTAGCATCATCATTACCAAAAATGCAAGATAGAGGTGCTTTTATGAGCATCAACTCTTCGCTACAACAAATTGCCGGTGGTGTAGCTGCCGCTATTGGCGGGATGATTGTAGTTCAAAAAGATAAAACGAGTCCATTAGAACACTACGATACACTAGGAATTTTAATTACCATCATATTGCTTTTTGCCATATACATGGTGTATAGGGTTAGTAAAATTGTGAAGAGAAGAGAGAGCTCAAACTCCTAAAACTAGTATATTATTTATTATCTTATTTTCTTTTTGCTTGATCAAAAAGAAACAAAAAGTTAATCCGCCAGCTGGCGGAAACCACCATTTGCCCCGCAAAAGCTTCCATTAATGGTCTTCTCACTTGCTGGCTCAAAGCTTATTACGCTTTGCCCCACACCGAATTGCCAAAGTCAGCCGCACTATTACCAACGTATGAGAAACTTAAATAGTAAATGATTTTATATTAAAAGCTACAACTTATCGTAGGAATGTATATCATTTAAATTAATAGAGATGCTTCCATCTTTATGTGGCATTTGTTTCATTGGTACAAACTTTGCATTCCAAGCAATTTCGCTGGCTTTATAAGACATACGAGAATATACCGTTTGAAAGTAAGTATCAGTAATCGATTTTATTAAAATAATAAATTCCCCGTCTCTTTGTTTTAAATCAGCTTCCGTTAAACCATACATCGGACTTTTATCATCAATAGGATGAACAACGGTCCAAGTAAGTGGCAGTAAATTAATTTTACTTCTTTCTAAATCTAAAAAATGAAAATCTCTTTTTAAGGTTTCAGGATTATTGATGGCTAAAATCACTTGGCATTCTGTTTCAATTAATTCATTTTGCTTTCTATTAGCTACTCTAAACATATAACCAGTCATATCTTTATACGGCGCCACCACTGCTTCATCACTGTATTGCAAATCTACTTTAGGTTTCGAAAAACGCCCATATAAAATACCTGTTACTAAGGCAAAACCCATCAAACCTAACATGGATTCAATGGAAGAAACTGTGCTTGGAAGTACACTATTTGGATAAATATGTCCGTAACCCACCGTAGTAAGCGTTTGAGCACTAAAGAAAAACAATTGATAAAAATTTTCGAGACCAGCACCAACTTCTATTCCTCCAAATTTATCAGCTCCAATGCTAAAATATACAATGGCAAATACAGTATTTACCGCCACATAACTTACAAAAACCAATACAAAAAATTGAGTCCAACTAATGCCTAACAACCAATGGAATAAATCAAATCCAATATGTTTATCAGAAACCTTGCGTTTAACATTTACAGTGCCGTCTGGATTTAAAAAACGAACAGATTCGTTATAGTTTTTTGTACCAAAACCAATTTCAGCACTTTCTCTTTTATTTTTGTTAAAAACCTCTTTAATCATACCTTTGCATAATGAACACTAAAGGTAATTATTATTGGGCATTATTAATTATTCCTGTCATTTTTATTGGCTGGTTTTTTTTTAATAAAAGTGAACAAAAACCATTGCGCACCCTACCCTATTTCGGCCAAAAAAACAGTATGAAAGATGGCGACACTTCATATCATACAGTGAAGCCTTTTTGCTTTACCAATCAATACAACGAAAAAGTAACGGAAGAAACAGTGAAAGGAAAAATTTATGTTACTGATTTTTTCTTTACCACTTGCCAATCTATTTGCCCTATTATGAGTTCAGAACTAGAAAGGGTTTACAAGCAATTCTCAAACCGAAAAGATGTATTAATTTTATCTCATACAGTTTCTCCAGAAGAAGACTCAGTAAACGTGATGATGGATTATGCTACACTTCATGGAGTGAAAGATAAGCGTTGGTTATTTTTAACGGGCGACAAAAAACATTTATACGACATGGCTCGCACCAGTTATTTATTAAATATGGAAGAAGGTAATGGTGATGAAGATGATTTTATACATACTCAAAATTTTGCTTTAGTTGATAAAGAAAGGCATTTACGAGGCTTTTATGATGGAACTGATAGTATAGAAGTTTCGAGATTAATAACAGATATGAACTTATTATTAGAAGAATATGCTTATAAAGAAAAACATCCATAAAGTACTTTTATTTTTTTGCGTGATGGCATTTACATCTGTAAGTGCTCAAAAACCTACTGTATATAAAATTAACGACTTATTAAATCGCATCAATAACAATAGCGATACAACCTATGTGGTAAATTTTTGGGCCACCTGGTGCAAACCATGTGTAGCAGAATTACCTGAGTTTGAAAAACTTCATATAGATTCTAAAGAGAAAAACAGAAAAGTAAAAGTGCTTTTAGTCAGTATGGATTTTGTTGAAGAATTAGATAAAAAACTAAAAGACTTTTTAGTAAAAAATAAATATACCTGCGAAATAGTTTTGTTAGATGAAATTAATGGCAACGATTTCATCAATAAAATATCCGAAAAATGGAGCGGTGCCATTCCTGCAACTTTAATTACTAAAAAGGACAAAACACAGAATTACTTTCATGAAGGCAAAATGACTTTTGATGGCCTTCAGGCAGCTATTCTTGAAAAGTAATTTATAAGAGTAAAATCTAATTTGTTTGCTCTCATCAAAAGGCTCTTTTAAGCCTCAGAAATCTTAATAAGATTTACTTACTTTTTGTTCAAATATCCATTTCAGATATTATCTTTACCCAACTATGGCATTAACAGTAAAAACATCACAGCTACCAAACTCAGGTAAAGGTTTATTTACCACTACGGCAATTAAAAAAGGCACTAGAATAATCGAATATTTAGGAGAAATTATTGATTGGAAAGAATACGAAAAACGTGTTGAGAGAGATGAAGATGGTTATTTATTTTTCATTAACAAAAAAGTATGTATCGACGCCTGGAATACCCCGCAACATAAAGCGCGTTACGCAAATGATGCGGCAGGTTTAGGTAGAGTAAAAGGTTTAAAAAACAATTGCGTTTACGAAACAGAAGGTAATCAATGCTGGATTGTGAGTACAAAAGATATTGCAGCAGGCGAAGAAATTTTTGTGAGTTATACAAAAGAGTATTGGGATTGTATTAGATATAATATTAGCATAGGACGAGGAAAAAAATAGTATGATTGATCTTAAAAACATCTCTCTCAATTTTATTTTATCTACCGGTAGAACTGGCAGTACTCTTTTAAGTTCAATGCTAAACATGCACCCTGAAATATTATCTGTTTCAGAAGAACCCTTTGCTTACAATTTATATCCAAAATACAAAAACGTTACGAATTGGACAGATGACACGATTGAACAGTTTTGTTATGATTTTTATTTGTTTAGCGAAGGAAAATTAGAACCTCAATTTGGAAAAAAAGACGATATCGTTAAACTTCTAAAAAAACATCAATCTATTTTAACTGGAGAGTATGCTATTAAATTAGCCTATTTTGCTTTTTTTCCGAACAAAAATAAAGATGCAGTAAATACTATTGTTGATAAGGAACTTATTTTTCACTACGTGCTAGATAAAGTTGTATCATACTATCCAAAAAGCAAATTCATTATACTACACCGCGATCCAAGAGATAATGTATTAGTAAAACTTAAAAGGGCTAAAGTAAAAGGTAGAGGCGCGTCACTATTTTATTTTGCAAAATTTTGGAATTACACCTACAAAACTCTTGACAAAAAACTCCAAAAAATTTCTAGTGATAAATTCATTCATGTAAAATATGAAGATTTGGTGAGCAAACCCGAACAAACATTACAAGTAATTTGCAAATTTTTAAACATTAATTATCATAAGGATATGCTGATGTTTAATGAAAGGTTTAATCAAGAAATGAATTCTGATAATTCACTCTTAGAAAATTCTGTAAAAAACCATATTAGTATTTTACACCAAGGCTTAACCCAAAAAGTTAATACTGACAAACTTGGCCTTTGGAAAAAGGATTTAAGTACAGCCGAGAATAATATAATTTGGAGTATATGTGGCGAAATAGCTAAAAAAAATGGCTATTTTGAAGATGGTTGCAAAAAAGTTTCCTATTTTAAATTATCATATCTTTATGATTGGTTCCAATTTTCGTATAAAAGAATAGTGGTGCCTACACTATATCATTGCTTACCTTTTAAGTTTAAATATTTTTTAAAAAAATTAAAATACGGTAAACAATTAAAACAAGACAAACTTATTGTAAATTACTACAGCGAACCTAAAACATAGATATAATGGATTTTAGCTATCTTGACAACATACAAATAAATTTCATTATAGGTCCTGCCAGAAGTGGAACAACGCTTTTAGCCCTTCTACTTCATAATCATCCAAACTGCATATCTGCTCCCGAGAAAAAACACTTTCTTTATTTTTATACTAAGTACAAAAACTTATCAATTGTATCCAAAACGTTAATCGATGATTTAACTACCTATTTTGTTGGAAATGGAATTGATCCAAAAAATATTTTGTTTAACATTGAAGATAATTTTTTTGAAAACACATTAACTGTAGGCGACAAAATAAATTACGCTCAGTTGACTAAGTTAATCTATTTGAATTTTTACAAAAACGTAAAAAACATTCATGAAGTAACTTGCATTATTGATAAAAACCCCTACTACACTTTTCAAACAGATAAAATACTTCATACCTTTCCAGATGCAAAATTTATATGCATCAATAGAGATTACCGAGCAAATATTCTATCAAACAGACAGAGTCAAAAACCATATAACTCTATTAAATCAGTAGGGTATTACGCCGTAATTTGGAATTACTATTCCGAAAAATTGCAGCAAATACTATCCAATATACCAAACAGTTCATTACTATTAAAGTATGAGGACTTGGTAGAAAATAAAGAAAAAGAAGTAGAAAGAATTTTTACATTTTTAAATATTCCTTTCTCAGAAAAAGTTTTTGATTATCATAAAGACCTTTTAGAAAAACTGTCGAAATTAAATTTAACTCAAAACGTGTATGAACGTGCTGTAAAAAAAATAAGTGATTTAAGTCGCCCCATTAATACAAAACGAGCGTATGCTTGGAAAAATGAGTTAAAAGAAACAGAAATTAAGCAAGCTGAATTTATCTGTGCTAAGCAAGGTTTATGTTTTAACTATCATCCCATAACCAAGACTAGTTTTTTAGAAAAATGTATGTTCTTTATTTTTACTATTCCTGGGTATGTTAGAGTTGGGTTGTTTTTTTTAATAAATTCTCCAAAAATACATTTGTATTTAAATGATGTTAAAAATGCAAATTACAAAAAGAAAAATTCGCAAATTGTTTCATGAGTAACTGCCATCCTCATAAACAAACTCACTATATTATAGGCATTGGAAGGTCTGGAACGACGCTTCTTTCAAAATTATTAAATCAGCACAAAAACTGCCTTGTGACTTTGGAAACTGATTTTGTTATTTTTTTCTACCATTCTTTTAAGGATAAAACAATTTTCTCTAAAAACGATTTTGAACTAATTGCCAATTATTTTAATTTGTTTTTTAAAATAAATCCCACTGTTAAACCTTATTTTAATAACACCAACTTGCTTCAGGATTTATCTTCGACAAATTTCAAATCCTATCAAGAACTTATTGATTTTATTTATTTTCGCTTCAACTATATTCACAAACCATCACAAGACATTAGTGTTATTATAGATAAAAAACCATCGTATTCATTACACGTAGATGTTTTATTAAAACTAAATCCTGAATCGAAATTTATCTACTTAGTAAGAGATTACCGAGCTAATATATTATCCAGAAAACAAAGCATTGAAAGGCGTTCACCTAACACGGCATTTAATGCCTATAGATGGCTTTTTTTTAATAAAACAATACACACTTTTAAACATCGCTTCCCAGATAAAATTTTAGAAATAAAATATGAAGATTTAGTTACAGATACATCTACTACCATTAATAAAATAATTTCTTTTTTAAATTTATCTACGACAGATACCGATGTTATGTTTTACCAAGAAGGAGAATTGAATTCTTCTCAAATTGACACCAATAATTCACTATTAAATCAAAGAATACAAAAAACAAGAGAAGATTTAGGGAAACCAATTTTTAAATCACGAATTAATGCTTGGAAAAAAGAATTATCTCAACAAGACATTGAACTTTCAGAAGCAATATGCAGTAAATATGCAGAATCTATTGGCTATTCAAGTACTATAAACTTAAATGCATTTAAGAAATGTATTTATATAGCAAAAAATTTCAGTAAATATTTAAAGGCACTTTATGACTACCACAAAGAATTTATGTTAATTCATTTAAAAGCCGAAACTAAATTAAACAGAATAAAATCAAAATTTAAACTTTCTTAAAATTTAGTAAACTTTGAATAGATTAAGTAAAAAAATAGAAATTCTCGCAAAAGGGTGTAAAATAAGTCCAACTATTCTAATGAGCCAACTAGGCGATTTGTAAAGAAACTTCATTCTCTCAGCAAATTTTTGGAGAAATAAAGAAGTAATTACAGTAGCACAAACATATTTTTCTTTTTCAATAAATTCATCTCTTATAACGTCAAATAAAAAGATATATCTATCTTCATCTGAATTATTGTAAGCTTCATGATAATTCGCATCAACAAAGATGAGCATATTTCCTTCTTCCCAATGCCTAGTTTCTCCTTTTACAGTAAAACCACATTGTGTACTTGCCTTTGGGATTATAAGTGCTAAATGACAGCGAAAAATGGCATTAGTGTCGCCATGATGTGGTTTAATTTTCGAATTAGCTTCTAAAAGATTAAATGATGCTGAAACGATATTAGGAAACGAATTAATAATTTTTGAAGTTCGTGAAAATATTTTTTGATTACTATTCAAATTAATACCCCACCACTTAATAGCAGTTGTCTTCCATGTGTTTTTGCGTTCTACCATGGAAGCATTAAAATAACTTTCCAATTTATGGTCTTTTAAATAATCTAAAAGTTCGCCTTTAATAACATCACAATTATTAATAATAACCTTAGCCCACTCATAATTTTCTGAAGAAAAAAAAGCCATTGTGTCGCCTTTATACTCAGAAGAATCATACAGACTAAACCATAATTTATGTTCCTTAGTTTCAGTCATTTATTTCTTTAATCTGTTTCTAATTGGAATAGCTAACTTAAGAAATAATACAAAAGGAAACAATAAAAATTTAAAAAAACGCCTATCAACTTCATATAATTTTGGAATGATATTACCAACTTGTTGAAGATAAAAACTAGCTAAAATAGTAGCGCAAATTTTATTTTTTTGTTCCGCAAATTCGGGTTTTAAAACATCAAATAATAAAATAATACGTGTTTCATTAGAGTTATTCCATGCTTCATGTTTAAAAGCGTCTTCAAATCCTATCACTTTTCCTTTCGTCCAATGTCTTTCGTCTTCTAATACTTTAATAGCACAAGCATTATAATCTTGTGGTATCTGAAGGCCTAAATGACAACGATAAATCGCATTTGTATCCCCACTATGTGGCTTAATTTTAGAATTAGGTTCTAAAATATTAAAGCCCATACTTACAACATTAGGAATAGCATTCAGCAATTTCATGGTTTCTGGAAAGTGTTTCTGAACATCATACATTTCTGTGCCCCAAACTCTTAAAGACCTTACTCTCCATGATTTTGGTTTTTCTACCATCATGGTATTAAAATGAGATTCTATTGTATTTATATTAGAATAGTTTTTAAATTCATTAAATATATGTTCCCAGCTATTTTGCAAATCATTAATTCCTTTATAGGCACTCATATCCACAAAAGGCTTATCATTGCTTTTGTACTCTTTATGATCATACAAACTAAACCAAAGCATATTATTTTCTTTTTTTCACCATCATTTTAAGCCATAATGGAGATTCGATATATAACTTATGGTATACTTTTTTTTCAAAAATAGCCTTCAATATATTTATTCTATCAGTTAGTGTATAAGAATATGATTTTGAAACTTTTAAATATCCATAAGAAATATCCAACTTTTCATTTATTTTTTCAGAAACGGCAATTTCATCCTCTGTCAAAACTTTTTTCCACTCATCTATTAATTCGGTAGAAATAGGTTTTAATGTGTTGCTTTGGAATTCTTTCATTCTTTTTAAAAATGCGCCATCCACCTTATCTGCCATTCTATCAATATAGGTATTAAACTGAGTATGATGCTCTATCATATTATCTGAATATGAAATTTCAAAAAAATCGCAGGCTTTTTTTAATTCAATTTTAGGATTTAAAACTAACTCCTCATATTTAATTAATCCAACTTTATCTAACTTTAAGTCAAGTGTTTTTTTTGCATTCGCGTAATTAATATTATATACTTTAGCCAGATAAGCCGCATTACTTGTCAATCCAAGCTTTCTTTTTTTCCAACTAGTAATAACTTCTTTATGATTTCGAACTAAAATTAAAACTTTAGCTTCAGGAAATATATTCATAATCTGAGGTATATAATGAATATATTTAATTTGCTTATCAATTATAACGTCAACTTTGTTTTTATCTTTTAATGGAATAAAATGTAGATAAAAAAGTTTGCATAAAAAATGAAAATCAAGATTAGACATATAGTTATATAAACTATCTCTTAGGTTTTCTTTAGTATCGTAATATAAACTCAAATTTCTTTCTGTTGTTCCCCAAAAATCATTTACCAATTCATCGATTTCGGCTTTTGTATAATTATTTTTCTTGTGATACTTATTGTAAAGATATAATACAAAGGGTTCTTCAGAAGTAGATAGTACATTTTCATTTTTATTTAACATAGCTGTAAACATTGAACTACCCGTTCGTTCCATACAGAAAATGAAATTTAATTTAATTGAATTAATTTTATCTACACTTAAATTCATATTTGTTTATTATCATTGGTAAAATTAATTAAACTAAGTTTTATTAGTACTTTTAATAACTCTTTTTAATAGCTCAAAATATGATAGAAATCAGTAATTATAAAAAACGCATATAATAAATAAGTGACTATCTTTTTTTAAATTCAAAAACAGTATTTTTACACTACTAATATAACTATTCTAAAATTACTACTGTTATGATGGAAGAATTTACAGAAAAAAATCCAAAGTGGTTTTATACAATAAATGAGACTCCTGAATTAAAAATATTAGAGGAGAACTATAAAATTATTTTAGAAGAATTAAACCAACTCCGTAAAAATTCCGAAAATGGATATTGGCTTGATACCTTTCCTACTTACCTTCACCCTGATAGCAAGAATAAATGGAAAGTATTTACCTTTCAATTTTTCGGCATTAAACACCCTTTAAATTGCAGTATTTGTCCAAAAACATACGATATACTAAAACAGATTCCAACATTAATATCTGCTGATTTTTCTTATTTACCTGCTCGTACAAAAATTTTGCCTCACAAAGGATTTACAAAAATGGTACTAAGAGCGCATTTAGGTTTGGTGATCCCTAAAGATTGTAACATTAGAGTGGGTGAAGAAACTCATACTTGGGAAGAGGGAAAAATGCTCATTTTTGACGACTCTTATGATCATGAAGCATGGAATGATAGCGATGAAGATCGATTTGTTTTAATGCTAGATATTGCCAATCCTCATTGGGAATATACTGCTAAAGAAATAGGACGCTACAAAATTGAAACCTTGAAAGATGAATTTATGCTTAAACTTTTTCCTAAAGAAAAATGGTTGTACTTTTTAGATAAAGGCGAATTTGATATTTTTCCAGAAACTAATTAACATTTAACTGATTTAGATAAGTATTGATTTCATCTGTTTGTCTCTCATTAATCTCTGCTGTCAATTTAAATTCGCTATTTCCACTATTTAATAAAGCAGCTGCTTTTATCAACTTTTTGGTTTTTAAATTATAATCTTCTCTGTCTAAATATAACCTGTAACAAGTTTCGTCAGCTGTTTTTCCAATAATTTTATAACCTAACATTAAATTAAAATCAAGTGCTTTTTTGTTATTAATTGCAACAGTAGCAATAGAGGCTTCTCCTGAATTAAACACATCAAACACTGCCTGTAGCATAGTTAATGAAGCATAAGCTGGGATAGGGCTACCCCAATAACTTTTGTCCCAAATAAAAATACCGCCTTCCGCAACTTTCGATTCAGAAGAATCTTTACAATTTATTAAGCCAATTTTTTTTTGCTCATGTTGAATTATAAAGTAATAATTATTTTTATTATTTATTTTTTGAAACCATGCCTTTTGCATTAGAGGAGAAATATACTCTTTAAACTGCATGGTATTTCTAATATAAGATTGATTTCGCCAATACCTCAAAATTTCTAAGTCTTGCCCAGTAACCCTGCTGTATTTTAATCCATATTGCTCAACAATCATATCTTCTCTTTAATACTATATGAGGGTTTTTTATTTGATAAAGAAATTAAATTTCCTAAATATTCTCCAATAATTCCCAAACTAAAAGTAATAATACCAGAACTAAATAATACAGCCACAATAATAGAAGTATAACCTGATGGTACCTTAAAAATTATTTTTCTTAAAATAAAATAGGAAGCTAAAAAAATACTAATTACGGATATATATAGACCTAATACCCTCACTAATTTTAAAGGCATAGTTGAACTTAGCGACATCACTCTCAAAGAAAGTGTAAACAAGGAACCAAAACTATATCCAGAAGATTTTTTCAAGGATTTCTGAAAATGAACCGATTCAAAGCCGATATTATCAGTGTACCATAAGGCAATTTCATCTAAAAAAAACAGAGGCCCATCATGATCTAATAAATTATCTCTTAATGATTTTGAAAAAATTCTAAATGCACTTCCGTCTCCAGCTTTTTTATTTTCAATTCTCGATATTCTTTTGTAAATTTTAGTTACTAAACTTCTCAATAAATTTTTCTTAATATTTATAGGGACAGCATATACTAAATCGAAGTTTTCGATCTTAATTAAATTGTACAATTTCTCAATATCATCAGGATTTTGTTCTAAATCATCATCTATAGTGACAATATAATTAGCATGCGCTAAATTAACACCACACAAAAGTGCGTTATGTTGCCCAAAATTTTTCCGAAGCTTTACGCCTACTATAAAAGGGTTTTTTAATTTTAATTGCTTTATTACATCCCAACTTTGATCACTACTTCCGTCATCAATTAAAATTATTTCATAAGTAACTTTTAGCCTATCTAATGCTTCAACAACCCTATCAACCGTTTGCATTAAACAAGCTGAGGAATTATAAACCGGTATTAATATCGACAGTTCTTTTATCATGATTCAATTTTTTGATAACCTAAAGTTAAACCGCCGTCCATTTTAATTACCGTACCCGTTATCCATTTAGAGGCATTAGAAAGTAAAAAAACAATACTGTTAGCAATATCAGTAGGTTCTCCAATACCTAAAGGATAGGTACTTGCATATTTTTGAGCATGCTCTTCGTTTAATGTTGACTTTAATGTGTTCTCGTATATCTCAGTTCTAACCATTGCAGGAGACAAGGTATTAACTCTTATTTTTTTACTTACAACTTCAAGCCCTAAAGATCTTGAATATGCCTCTAAAGCACCCTTTGAACTAATGTATAAAGCTCCGCCAAAATAACTATGCTGTGTACTAATAGTGGAAATTAAAACGATAGATGCCTCATTATTAATTTTCTTTTGTTGAAGTAAATAAGAATTAATTAAAACAACAGCATTAAAGTTAATGGAAAACATTTCTTCAATATGTTTAGGCTGGATAAACTTTGCAGGAACAGGTTTTACTATTCCTGCACAATGCACCACTCCATCTACTGACGGGCATTGTTTAACAAAATCCATTAACACTTCAGGCTTAGATAAATCTGCTTGAATAATTTGGTGTTTATTTGATGGCACTAATTGACTAAAAGTGTTTTGTAATTTATCAAGATCTCTTCCATGAATAATAACATGTGCTCCCATTTGTGAAGCTAAAATAGCCGCTGCTTTTCCTATACCTGAAGAAGCACCAGTTATTAATATTGTTTTATCCGTTAATAAAAAGTCCTGCATTTATATTTCAATTAAATCTGAACAATAAATTTCATCTGTTTCAAATAAACAAGAGGCCCAAGAAAAACCAACACCAAAACCAGAAAATAATAAGGTATTATGATTTTTTAATTGTTCCTTTATTTGTGTTACCATTGTTAAAGGAATAGAGGCTGAACTTGTATTTCCGAATAAATTAATAGAATATGGCACTTTAGTAGTGTCTAATACTTTTAATTTTTTACGTACACTTTCATTTATTAATCTGTTGGCTTGATGAAACACAAAATAATCCACTTTCTCTTTTTCAATATTTGCAAATCGAAATAACTCATTAATGTTAGGTGTAACTTCTTTAAGTGCAAAATTAAAAATATCAATTCCGTTTAAAATTAAATGGCGTCTGCTTCTTTTAATCCCTGGTTCAATTTCCATAATATCAAAAGTATCATCTCTTACTGTATTCCTAGCTGCGCCATCTAATATTTTAATCGCATCCTCTCCGCCACCGTCGCTTTGCAAATTAAAATAAATTGGAGTTGCATTTGCATCAAATTCAATGGCAGTTGCTGTTCCTGCGTCTCCAAATAAAGGATACGTACTTTTATCTTCAATATGTGTTGATAAGGTTGATTTATCACCTACTAACAATAACCCTTTTTTAATTTGTCCGCTAGATAAAATACTTGACATTAATTGTAAGCCATATACATAACCTGAACATCCAAGGCTTACATCAAACGACATTGTGTTTTTTGATAAACCTAAACGATGTTGTAAAATAATAGATGTTGCTGGTAGAAAATAATCTGGCGATTGAGAGACGAAAATTAAACAATCAATTTCCTCTTTTTTCCAATCTAAGTCTTTTATCAATTTTTCAGCAGCATGAAAACATAAATCCGAAGTAGTTACTTCAAAAGGAGCAACGCGTCTTTCTGCTATACCAACACTCTTCACAAATAAATCATGCTCTTCATTTGAGAAAAGAGCATAATCTTTTGTTAATTCCTTTTCCTTAGGAACACAGGCAGAAACACCTTTCATTCTAACGTTATGTGAACTAAATAAAGCCAATGTTATGCTTGTTTTGAAACAATGATATCGTAGATATCTTTAATTGTTTGTGAATTTTTTAAATTTTCCGCATTTAATTGCACATCATAATTTGCATCAACAAATGCAATAATAATTAAGGCATACATTGAACTCCAATTTTTTATTTCACGATAATTAGTGTTTGGAGTTATTGTATTCGGATCAATATCTTCAAACTCTGCTGCTAACTGACTTGTGAATTCTTCTATAGATACCATAAACTTTTTTTTAAATATACGTTTTTTTAATAATCAATAATAGTAGCGCCCCAACTATTTCCTATTCCAAAGCCTGCTAATAAAACTTTCATTCCTTTTTTTAATACACCTTTTTTCTGAGCATCATATAAAGCTAAAGGTATACTTGAAGAAACAGAATTACCGTAATCTTGAATATTTAGGAACACTTTATCGGCAGGTAATTTCATTTTTTTTCTAATAACTTCTAGAATAAAATAACTAGCTTGGTGAAACACAAATAAATCAATATCATCTGATGTTAGCTTATTTTTATTTAAGATTTCATAAATTAATACAGGAACCTTTTTAACTGCAAATAAAAAAATATTAGTTCCATTCATTATCATTTGACCGCACAATAGGTTACTAGGTGCTTTAAAGCCCTCTTTAACTGGAGTTCTAAAGGCGCTGCCTTCAACATATAAATCTAATGCTCCATTTCCATCGGTGCCGTATACAAAATGAGTGTCATTTTTTGAATCATCAAGTGAAATCAATGAAGCTGTTGCTACATCACTAAAAATAGAACGTAACTCCAAATCATTGTCAGCAATAACCTTTGTAGGAATATCTGCAGTTAAAAACAATATTTTTTTGGCGATACCAGCTTTTAATAAACCATAGGCAATTCCAACTCCATAAACGTATCCCGAACAACCATAAGGCAAATCAAAACAACCAACTTTAGTTGATAATCCTAATTTGTGTTGAATGATACAAGATGTAGCGGGCGCTATATAATCAAATCCCTCACTGCAAAATATTAAAAAATCTATTTCAGACTTATCGAGTTTGGTTTCATTAAATAAATTATTGCCGGCTTTTATAGCCATATCAGATGAAAGTTCCCCTGCTTTCGAAACATAACGAGCATTAATATGCGTATTCTTAAAAAGCTGCTCTGGTTCAATATCAAATACATTTGCTAAATCAGCATTTGAAAGCCTATTATCTGGCAAATAGATAGAGATATGATTAATGCAAACTGACATACAAGCTTTGTAAATTTAATCAATACTAAGCAAAATCTAACGAAAAATTAGATATTTTAAATTCAGAAAAAAAGTTGACAATTCACTCAATCAAATATGGTTTTCAATCATTTAATCCTTTTTTTTTTGAAATTAACTTAAACAGTTATATATTAGCATATAAATTAAAAAATTAGCTATGAAAAAAATCCTTTCAATTACTTGTTTAGCAGTATTAATGCTTGTTACAAAAGCATACTCTCAATCAAACCTTATGTGGACCGTAAAAGACAACGTTCAAAAAGGGTACTTTAAAACTAATACAACTATAAATTCAAATTTTTCTGGATTTACTTCTAAAGATGAAGCTACAAAATTTTGCACAAAAATAAAAGCTAATACAGAAGTAGCTTCTGCTGTTGTATCTAACTCTGATGCAAACGGTAATTGTGATATTAAATTAACTTTTAAACAACCTCATAACAAACAATATTATGTAGGTATGGCTCAAAAATTAGGTGTAGCTTATATTTCAGTAAATGGTAGCAAGAAAACCCCAACTCAAATTTTGGAAGAAATTCGTAATAAAAACAAATAATTAGTGGTTACATAATCATATAAAAAAAGCGCTTTTAGCGCTTTTTTTATTCCTTTTAATTTACTGTTTTTTATTTTATTTTTACATTGTTATCCTAATCTACAATTCATGATCGTTTATTATAAAGAGCATAAAAAAGTTTTTTTTACATTTCTCGTACTTGTTTTCTTATTTTATGGAAACTCTTTAAAAAATAAATATGCATTAGATGATGATTATATAACTGTTACCAATTTTCCTGTAAAAGGAAAAGAGCATGTTCCCAATCATAAATTAGTTTCAAAAGGATTTGGTGGCATTATTAATATTTGGAAAAGCAGATACGCTCACGATAGCGAAGGCGCATTTGATTACAGACCCTTGGCAACCACTACCTTTGCTATTGAATACGGCATTTTTGGGCAGAAACCATTTGTAAGTCATCTTATAAATTTATTACTGTACTTTATATGCGTATGGATGTTGTTTTCTATCATATTAAAACTATTAGAAGATTACGCGCAAAAGTTTGAATTAGCCTTTTTGTGTTCTCTTCTGTTTTTAATTCATCCAATCCATACAGAAGTGGTAAATAACTTAAAATGTAGGGATGAAATACTAGCTTTTATATGTGGTATGAGTGCTTTATGGTTTAGCCTAAAGGAATACTCTAAATCAAATTTAAAAAACATTGTATTTATCATTCTATTTTTGGCTTTAGGCATTTTTTCGAAACGAACAGCTATTATATTTTTTGCAATAATTCCAATGTGTTTAATCTTCTTCAGAAAAATTAATTTAAAAAAAATCGGAATTTTATTAGTCCTAATCGTACTTACAAATCTCCTAATTCCATTTGTGAAAAATAATTTTGTTTCTGAAAAAGCAGTAAGGCATTTTTATCATTTTGAAAATCCATTATATACCGACAGCGTTTCTCTTTTCCATAGATTAATAATTGGGATTAAAACTTTTGGTTTTTACATAGGGTTCTCAATATTTCCATATCCATTTAGAAATTATTATGGCACCAATGTGTTTGATTTAAGTACTGATATAAATATATATTTCATTATTGCTATTGTTTTTATCTCAATATGCACATGGTTTATTTATAAGCAAAATAACAAATTATTGCTTTTCGCAACTCTACTGTTTTGTGGCTGTATAGCGCCATTTACAAATATTGGCACCCCTGCTCCAGGTGTTTTAGCTGAAAGATTTGCATATTTATCTTCAATGGGATTTTGCTTAATATTGGCAATCATAATTTTAAATTATATAAAGATAATTAAATACAAATCGCTTGTTGATTTTTTCTCAAAACCACTGTTATTCCTATTGCCAGTAATACTAATCTGCATGGCATACGTATGGAATAGAAATTCGAACTGGAATAATAAGTTAACATTATTCGAACATGATATTACTCATTTAGAGAAATCTTCAAAAGCAAATAGCTTATTAGCAAACGAATATTTTGAGATGTTGCGATCACCAAATAAAAAATATCCAGATCAGGTATTAGTTCAAAAATGCATAAAACATTATAACGCAGCAATTTCAAACGACTCAAGTTTTTTTTCCGCCTATAACAATGCTGGCGTAATATTTTATTCCTACTTAAATGATTTTAAAACTGCTAAAAAATATTTCACCTTAGCTATTAGGCATCGGCCTTTATACGCGCAAGCTTATGAAAATTTAGGTAATTGTTTCAAGCAAGAGAATGATATTGAAAAAACAGTTGAATGTTATAAAAAATCGATCGAAATTAATCCAAAGCAATATACAGCGTATATGTCGCTAATTAATTTGTTTTTTGAAAAAAAGCAATACGACAAAACGATCAAAGTAATTAATGTTGCTTACAACTCTTTTCCCGAGAATTACGAATTAAAAGCTCAAGAAGCAAATAGTTATCTAATGAAAGGAGATACAATTAATGCAATTAAAAATTTTGAAGAAGCTTATAAACTTAACCCAAATCAAAATTTAGCACGATTTTTGCAGAAAAAATATCTTGAGAATGGGGACACTTTAAATTCTATTAGATTTAGATAAGTACACTTTTTGTTTTTAGTTCCACTAATCGAAATGGTTCAAAAAAAAACAAAAAACACTATAAATCAATCACTAATAAGATACGTTTACTCAACAAAACAATGCTTTTAATAATTTAATAGACGTTTTAACAAGAATAATCATACTTTTAATAAAAATAAAATAACATGAAAATAACCTTACCTCTATTAACTTTTGTATTTTTTTCTTCAATTGTTTCTGCCCAAGTAGTCAGACCTTCTAGTGCAATAACTCACAAATCCTCCGAGAATAGTCCCGTAAAAGCGTCAAATAACCAAGTTATTCCTTTTGGCACTATTTGTTTTTCTGAAAAAGGAAATGCGGAGTTAATCACTTTAAACAAAACTAACTTCAACTTCTCTGTTAAAAAATTCTCAAATAAAACTGAAGCGGATTCCTTCGTAAGTTCTTTTAAAAATTCAGATTCTAATATCTTAACGGTAGATTTAATAGACCATAAGGACGATCTTTATTTCTTTAATTTTACAGTAAAAGAACCAAAAGACACAAAATGGTATTTGCAATTATTTAAAAACAACGCTCTAGAATTTATTAAATATAACAAAAACATTAAATCGATTGACGATTTACTTTCCAAATAAAAAATTTTCCGTTTTTCAACTAATATTTTTTTACTATTAAAATAATACAACAATCAATATGAAAAAAGCAAAATCATTAATTTTCTTTTTATGCCTAATTTATACAGCCTCTGTTTTTTCTCAGGGACAGAATTGTAATACTGCTACGCCATTTTGTGATGCACCCGGCGGAGCTGGTGTTGTTTTTCCGAACAATACAAATAACTCATCACAAGCAGGACCTAATTATGGTTGTTTAACAACGAGTCCTAACCCTGCTTGGTTTTATTTTAAAACTACAGTAGCAGGAAACTACCAATTCAACCTTAGTCAAGGTACAACTTGCGGTGCTGGAGATATTGATGTTGATTTTATTTGTTGGGGGCCATTTACTAGTCCATCAAATTGTAATAATTTAACTGGAACTAATGATGTTGATTGCAGTTATTCACCTTCGCCAACAGAAGTAATTGATGTTAATGGAGCACCTGCTGGTCAATATTACATTATTCTGGTTACAAATTTCGCAAATACATCTGGCTGTATTACCTTAGCCTTATCAGCAACTAGTCCCCCAACAGATTGTTCTATTACTTGCCCTACAGTTTTATCAGGTCCAGGTATTGTAAATTTCCCCTCAACAAATCCGTTAAATAACGTACCTGCAACACCAATGCCTAGCACCGTGGCTTGTAACAGTAGTACTTTAGCCATGTATGCAACCAATTTAGCACCGTTTGGCAACCCAATCGTTCCGGGTGTAAAAATTGAATTTATTAATAATACTAATGCTACAAACTCCGTTCAATGGTTCGAGAACAGTAGTTATATAGGTGGATTTGGATCTTGCGGCGGTTGTCAAGGTCTTACTCTTAATTATGATGAAATTTTACAGTTTTCGTATATGAGTCCATCAGCTACTAACCAGTTTAGTTTTTGTGAATCTAATACCACTTCTTCGAATATGTCTGTTTCTATTACAGATTTGACGAACAATGCTAGTCTACCCGGAGCTCCCTTTACGTGGGCTGATGATGGCGCGTGTCAAACTATTAATATTCCTCCTGGTACAATAAAAGGTATTAGTTCGTGGACATCTACGTGTGGTTCTTGTATAGCTGCTACTACAGATTGGGGGGCCGCTGTATTTAACCCTGCCGCCGCAAGTGTCGGTACACATACAATAACTTATACTTTTAATCCTCAAACAGGAACTTGTCCGATCTTTACTACATCTATTGTAATTACGGTCACAAACCCCTATAATGCCGCATTTGTAACGCCTGGTCCTTTTTGTGCTGGAGCCTCTTGTGCCACTTTAACACCTTCTAATACTTATACACTTGGAACAGGAGCATTTTCGGGAACTGGCGTTTCGGGAAATAATTTTTGTCCGGCCACATCAGGGGTTGGTACCTTTCCTGTCACATATACAATTGGTACTAGCGCTTCATGTAGAGCAACTCAAACAAATACAATTACGGTAAATGCGAATCCAACTGCAAATGCAGGATCTCCAGCAGTATTGACGTGTACAAACGCAAGTGTTGGATTGACAGGATCTGGCGGAACAACTTATTCTTGGACCGGACCCGCAGGCGGAATATCATCAGGAGGAAACACAGCAACACCAACAGTAACATTAGCAGGAACCTATTCTGTTTTAGTAGCTAATGGTACTTGTACAAGTATTGCTTCTGTTGCTGTAACACAAAACACTGCAACTCCTGCCGTATCACCTGCAGTAAGTGGGGTGTTAAATTGCACCACGACTTCTGTAAATGCTAGTGCAACTACAACCTCTACACCTGTAACTTATAATTGGTCAGGGCCAGGAATAACAGCTGGCGCTGGAACAGGCACAATCTCTGTAAATCAAGGAGGAACCTATAATTATACCGTAACTTCAAATGGTTGTAATACTATTGGCTCACAAGTTGTTTCTCAAAACACATTAACGCCAGCTGTTACATCTGCAGTTAGCAGTGTTTTAAATTGTACTGTTGCATCAGTAAATGCAAGTGCAACAACTACATCAACTCCTGTATCATATAATTGGTCTGGACCCGGAATAACAGCTGGCGCTGGAACAGGCACAGTTGCAGTAAATCAACCTGGTACTTATAATTATACAGTTACAGCAACAAATGGTTGTTCGGTAACAGGCTCACAGGCTGTAACTCAAAACACTGTAACTCCTGCGGTAAGTGGCGCTGTAAGTGGTGCATTAAACTGTACTATAACTTCTGTTAATGCAAGTGCTACAACAACTACAACACCTGTAACCTATAATTGGACAGGTCCTGGAATTACGGCTGGTGCTGGAACAGGTACAATTGCTATAAATCAACCAGGCACTTATAATTATACATTAACAGCAACTAATGGTTGTTCTGTAACAGGCTCTCAAGCTGTTACTCAAAATATAGTTACTCCAGTTGTTACTCCAGCTGTAAATGGAGTATTAAATTGCACCCTAACTTCTGTAAATGCAAGTGCAACAACAACTTCAACTCCTGTAACTTATAATTGGGCTGGCCCTGGAATAACAGCAGGCGCTGGAACAGGAACCGTTACTGTTAACCAAGGGGGTACATATAATTATACAATAACAGCTGCAAATGGTTGTTCTGTAACTGGATCTCAAGCTGTAACTCAAAATACAGCAATACCATCCGTAGCAAGTGCAGTTACTAGTGGTTTAAATTGTACTATAACTTCTGTTGATGCAAGTGCAACTACAACTTCAACTCCTGTTTCTTACAATTGGTCTGGACCAAGTATTACCGCTGGTGCTGGAACTGGAACAGTTTCTGTAAATCAGCCAGGTATATATAATTATACTGTAACTAATACTGCAAATGGTTGTTCTGTAACTGGCTCTCAAGCTGTAACCCAAAACACAACAGTGCCAACAGTAAACGCAGGAACAACTCAAACATTGGTTTGCGGTGTGGCATCTGTAACACTAACTGGTTCTGGAAGCGCTGGTTCCTCAGCAAATTGGATAGGCGGGGTTTGCGGCACAGCAACAAACTATATTACAACGGCATGCGCTCCTGGAACATATACTTTAGTAGCAACTGATAACGCCTCAGGATGTACAAATACATCAACTGTTTCAGTAAACTCATCTACAAACGTACCTCAAGCAACTGTTAATGCAATAACAAACTCAATCACGTGTACAAATAGTGTTGTAGCAATTGGTGTAACTTATAGTGGAACTGATCCTGTGACTTATTCATGGGCAGGGCCTGGAATAACAGGCAGTACTACAAGTTCTGTTACAACGGCAAATTTATCAGGAACATATAATGTAACAATTACAAATACATCTTCTAATTGTCAATCCGTATATTCAGCTGTTGTGCCTATAAACACTACTCCTGTGCCTACTAACGTTGCACCTTCTGCTTCTATTACTTGTTTAACAAACACAGTTGCTTTATTTGCAACTCCAACTGGTACAAATTATGCCTATAGTTGGTCGGGACCTGGCACTATAACTAATGGTACAACAGAAAACCCAACGGTGAATGCAAGTGGAAACTATGTAGTAACTATGACTGACAATATAAACGGATGTGTTGGTAGTTTTACAGTAAATGTACCTTCAAATACCATTGCTCCAACTTTCACTTTAGGTTCAGCATCATCTGTAACTACAACTTGCGCTTCGCCAAATGCTACATTATCGGCTACAAGCTCTACCGATCCAAATACAGTTTACACTTGGACAACTCCAAGTGCAACAACAGTAACAGGAACTCCAATCTCAGTATCTGCAGCGGGTATTTATACTGTTGTAGTAACAAATACGGTTAACGGCTGCAGCACAAGTAGTGCATTATCACAAGCTACTGTTGAAGTTATTGCAGATTCAGGAATTCCAGTAGTTACTTTAGCTTCAAATTCTTTATCAATTACATGTGCAAATCCAACACCAAGTGTTGCGGTTACAACTACAGCTAACCCTGTAAGTTATAACTGGACGCCAACTAGTGGCATTGTTCCTGGAACTGAAACTACTGCCAATCCGGTATTTACTGCTGCTGGTTCTTATAGTGTTGT
>ERZ724520.202-NODE-202-length-31788-cov-4.341411_pt1 | contig 31788 bp, 34 predicted proteins | sample MGYA00376053_ERZ724520 | MGnify/ENA primary metagenome ERZ724520 (study PRJEB28724, sample SAMN07190886) | activated sludge metagenome | isolation source: activated sludge of sewage treatment plant in Hong Hong | place: USA: Christiansburg, Virginia | collected...
TTTCTCTAAAAATTTTCATTATAATATTTATTTAATTTTTAAATAGTTAATGCTTAAACAAAAGTTATATAAAAAAAAAAAAAAAAAAACAAAAAAAAAGCCTGTAAGAAAATCCTTACAGGCTTTTAAATTTGAATTATATTATAACTTAATTAAACGTGCAACAGCTTTTCTTTTACCATCTGTAACCTCAACAATATAAGAGCCATTTGCTAATTCAGAAAAATCATATGTTTTTGAGAAATTTTCGCTTAACTTAATTTTTTCCATTCTAACAATATTTCCTAATACATCGTATACTCTAATCTCAGAATTTAATACATCATAACTAGCTATAGAAGAAATATCAATTCTCACAGAACCAGTAAATGGATTAGGTGATAATTGAAGGCCAATAGGATTAGCTTCGTTTAAATTATTAATACCTGTTACTGCTGAAATTGTGAAATTCTTATCATTTAAATCAAAAAATATGTTTCCTACACTTTCTACTTTAACTCTGCAAGTTGCACTAGTTACAGGTAATGTTGGCATTGTAATATTTTGACTTCCATCATTTAAAGTATTAGCTAACACTAAAGTAAAAGTTGCACCCGCATCTTTACTCACATAAATATTCACACTTGCACAACTAACAGGTGCTAAATTTGTGCTATTTACATTCCATGTAATTGCTTGAGTTGACCCCCCTGGATAAACAATACCAGTAGTACTTTGAGATGTAACTGCAAATGGACCAGTACCATTAACTGTAACTTGAGTTGTTGCTGAACAAACTCCGCCTCCGCCCATTTTATTATCACGGGCAGTAAATCTAAATTTTAATGTTTGTGCAGTTGTTGGAGTATATTCTCCTTTAGTTGCTTGCAAACTACCTGTTAACACTACCGATAATTTAGGGAACATACGGCTTGTTACAGTTGTTGGTGCATATGACATATAAAAAGGTTTTGTTCCTGCATTCCAAACACTAGCTGTTGGCCCAACATCAAATTGCTCCCATTGGTATGTTAATGGGTCGCCATTTGGGTCAGTAGCAGAACCTGTTAATATAAAAGGAGTATTTGCAGGAATTGTAAATGCAGCACTTCCTGTAACTACTGGAGCACCGTTTCCTGAAGCAGTTAATACATCACAAGTACTTCCACCACTCGAAGTTGTAAATGCCATTATCTCATCAAAACTAACTGCATGAAAATATGCAATGCTATTTGATGCTAAATCATCAGTACCGCAGATACCAGCATAAGCCATAATAGTAATCCCACTTCCTGGTTCAACAGCTGTAGATGGATTTCTATTACCTGCACAACTACCTAAACTCGAATTATTAAAGGTGTGATTTCCGGCAAATTGATGTCCCACTTCATGTGCAACATAATCAATATCGTAAGGGTCACCAACAGGAGATGGGCTTCCTGTAATACCTCTTGCCTTATTTGATGCGCTACAAACACATCCTAAATTTGCTAAACCTCCGCCACCAGTGCTAAAAGTATGGCCAATATCATAATTTGCTGATCCTATTTGGTTTGTAATAATCGTTTGACTTTCACCAATTAAAACGCCAGCATTACTATTACCAGTATAAGGTTGTGCTGTAGCTGTTGGTGCTGGAGCAATTACGCCTGTTGTAGCAGTTTTTGAATATAACGTTAAAGTGGTTGTTGAAACTAATACTAATCTTACAGCAACTTCTGTTTCATAAACACCATCTACTCTATTTACAGTAGTTACAACTTTTGCTAAAATTTGAGCTGTGGTTGGAGAAGGTAATCCTGTTGCAGCGATTGCATATTGCCCAGTACAACCAATTGCTAATCTGTATGTTCTTAAATTTGGACCAGCACAAATTAATGCAGATGGCGCAGTAACTTTTGAATTTATTCCATCAGCATCTACTATACCTTCACAAAAACCTCTTTCACTTAAAGGTTTAATAAAATCTGAAGTATAATATGAAATATAGTCCGACACATTTTTTTGGCAATATGGATCAATAAAAACATCTCCTTTAACACTTCTAATCATTCCATGGAAACCAAATTCGGTAATATCAATTTTACCATTTGCATACTCATCATCAATCCCTTTTACACTATAAGTTCTAATATCAGGAAAACTAATTTGCAAATCTGCATCCATTACAGGTGATTCAACTACTTTAAATCGTTGAAATTCTCCATTTGGCATTGGTAGCATTACAATAATTGATGAATTATTTATAAATACATTTTTATCGTTTGGTGCATTTTTTATCGAACTTTTTAATAATTCGTAGTTAAGATGATACGTTTTATATTTTTCAGGAACAATTTCTCGTTTTCCAGTGATTTCGATTTTGGATTCACTAACTTCCTCCCAATATGATGAGTTAGATTGCGAATAATAAGCTTTTGAAGCAAAAATTGCTAGTGAAAATAGTATGATTTTTTTCATAGTGTTTAATTTAGTTACACTAATATAATAAATTAAACCGAATAACTATTTTCATTTTTTTAACAATATTGATTCAAATAACAATCATTTATCATATTAATAGGCGAAATTTATTTCTATATTTGTTATAGTTATAAACCAAATTTAAATTTTATATAAAATGAAAAAAGTATTTTTAATGTTAGCTTTCACTGGTTTAGTTGGAAGCATATCAGCTACAGTTAACCAAGACGATAAAGCTAAAACAGAAAAAAAAGAATGCAAAAAAGGTGAAAAATCTTGCTGCAAAGATAAAAAAGCTGAAGGTAAAGCTTGTTCTGGTGATGCTAAAGGTGGAGAGAAAAAAGCTTGTTGCAAAGACAAAAAAGCTGCTGAAACAAAAGCAACTGAAACAAAATAATTATTTTTTAATAATTAATAATAAAAACCCTCATTTTGAAATACAAATGAGGGTTTTCTGTTTTTATTAAAGTTTCAAATTTGAATATTTAAAAAAAATGCTTTAATTTGGATAACATAATTTAAAATGAAATGTACATTTAATCTTATTAAAATCACATTTTATCAATTTGGCGATACAATACATTAAAATACTCATATCGAACTACACGATTAAAAATTTAAATAATATAAACATATGAAATAGCCACTAAAAAAGAGTTTGATGCAAACAAACACTAATGATAATAAGGCGTATATCACACTTCGACAAACTCAGTGCAAGAATGACAAATAAAAAAGAACAATAAATATCTACATATGAAATTAGCGGTAGCAAAAGAATCCAAGTTTAAAGAAAACAGAGTAGCACTTACTCCAGATGTTGTTAAAGATTTAATTTCAAAAGGCTTTGAAATAATTGTAGAATCAGGTGCTGGTTTAAATTCATTTTACTCTGATGAAGCCTATACAAACGTAGGCGCCAAAATTGAATCAAAAGATAATTTACTAAGCCAAGCAGATGTTTTATTAAAAATAAACGCGCCATTGCCTGAAGAAATTAGTAAACTAAAAAAAGATGCAATTTCTATTTCTTTTATGTGGGCAGGCACAAATCCCGAATTAGTTGATGCGTGTGTAAAAGCTGGAATTACTGCTTTTAGTATGGATGCAGTGCCTCGTATTTCTAGAGCGCAAAAAATGGATGCTTTATCTTCCCAAGCAAATTTAGGTGGATATAAGGCAGTTATGTTAGCAGCGGATACAATTGGAAAAATTATGCCAATGATGACAACTGCCGCTGGAACTATTAAGCCTTGTAAAGTAGTTATTTTTGGTGCAGGTGTTGCTGGTTTGCAGGCTATTGCAACTGCAAAGCGTTTAGGCGCAGTTGTAGAAGTTAGTGATATTAGACCAGAAACGAAAGAACAAGTAATGTCTTTAGGAGGTAAATTCATTGAAATGAAAGGTGATTCTTCTGTAAAAATGGAAGGTGGCTATGTAAAAGGCGTTTCAGATGAATTCTTAAAAGCACAACAAGAATTAGTTTCAAAACATGTTAAAGAAGCAGACATTGTAATAACTACAGCTCTAATACCAGGACGAAAAGCGCCAGTGTTAGTAACAGATGATATGGTAAAAAGCATGCGCTTTGGTTCTGTTATAGTTGATATGGCTGTTGAGCAAGGTGGAAATGTAGTTGGTAGCGAATTAAACAAAAATGTGCAAAAGCATGGAGTAACAATTATTGGAGAAGGTAACTTGCCATCCTTATTACCAATGAATGCCAGTGATTTATATGCCAAAAACATGGCGACTCTCCTACTCCATTTAGCTACTAAAGATGGTTTTAAATGGGAAATGGATGAAGAAATTACTAAAGGCAGTTTAATAGTTCACAAAGGAACTAAATGTGGTAACTAGTCAAATTTAAAAAACTTAATAAAATAAAATATAATGGAAATAATAAGACAAACATTAGCATTTTTCGGAGAAAATAGAGAGATATTTTACTTTGTGATATTATCAATTTTTGTTGGTATAGAAGTAATTGGAGGTGTACCTACAGTATTACATACTCCTTTAATGAGTGGTGCAAATGCCATACATGGCGTAGTTATTGTTGGTGCAATACACGTTATGTTAAACATTGATACATCAAATATTTTGGCTTTAGTATTGGGCTTTTTGGCAGTTTTACTTGGCACCTTAAATGTTGTTGGTGGCTTTGTGGTTACTGATAGAATGTTAGAAATGTTTAAGAAAAAATAAATTACTGTTTTTAAAGATTCCTTTAATGAATCATTAAATAAAACAACTATATAATTATTGTCACATTGGCTAATGGCCAAATTAACAAATTAAAATATGAAACAAAACTTATTAGAAATATGCTACATCATTGGATCAGTAACATTTATTGTTGGTTTAAAAATGATGGGAAATGCCAAAACCGCTCGTAAAGGAAACTTAATTGGTGCTGTGGGTATGACTATTGCCATTTTAGGTACTATTTTCTTACACAATGGTGCTGTAAACCCAATAATTTATGGATGTATATTTGGTGCAATAGCAATTGGAACCGTTGGAGGTTGGTTATCTGCTAAAAAGGTACAAATGACAAAAATGCCTGAGCTTGTTTCAATGTTTAATGGTATGGGTGGTTTATGTGCCGCTTTAATTTCTTTAATAGAACTTAATCATTTATATCACCAACATGTTGAAATGGCTCAACCAGTTTCTGCACCAATAGGAACTATGATTGCAATTGTTTTAGGATTAATAATTGGTTCAGTATCTTTCTCAGGAAGTATCATTGCTTATTTAAAACTTAATGGTACAATGGGTAAACCTGTTCGTTTACCGTCTTATAATATCATCAATACAATTGTAATGGTGGGCGTTTTAGCTTTTGGAGGCTACATTGCGTTTACAGGTGGATCAATGATGTTAGCTTACTTATTATTTGCTTGTGCATTAGTGTATGGTATTTTATTTACCTTACCAATTGGTGGTGCAGATATGCCAGTTGTAATTTCATTACTTAATTCATTTACTGGATTAGCAGCAGCATTTGGTGGATTCTTATACGATAATAAAGTAATGCTAACGGGTGGAATTTTAGTAGGTAGTGCAGGTACTTTATTAACTTTAGTAATGTGTAAAGCCATGAACCGTCCTTTAGGCTCAGTTATTTTTGGTGCATTTGGTGGCGGTGCCGCAGCTGCTGGCGGACCTGATATGGCTGGAAAAACAATCAAAGATGTTCAAGTATCTGATTTAGCGGTAATGATGAATTATTCTAAAAAAGTAGTAATCGTTCCTGGTTATGGTTTAGCCGTTGCTCAAGCGCAACATATAATACATGAATTAGAATTATTATTAGAAGAACGTGGCGTTGAAGTTAAATATGCTATTCACCCCGTTGCTGGACGTATGCCAGGACATATGAATGTGTTACTTGCAGAAAGTAATGTTGATTATGGAAAAATGGTTGAAATGGAAGAGATAAATTCTGAATTTGAGCAAACAGATGTTGTATTAATTGTTGGAGCTAACGACGTTGTAAATCCTGCTGCTAAAACTGATCCATCGTCTCCAATTTATGGTATGCCAATTTTAGAAGTTGATAAAGCAAAAAACATCATTGTAAATAAACGTAGTATGAATGCTGGTTATGCAGGTATTGACAACCTTTTATTTTACGATCCAAAATGTTCTATGTTTTTTGGAGACGCTAAAAAAGCTTTAACGGAACTAGTTGCTGAACTTAAAACAATGTAATTTTATGCTTTGGCACATTATTAAATATTACATGAGTTTTGTAATTGCTATTTTTTTCAAACGAACAAAAGTATCAAATATAAAAAACATCCAAGTTAAAGGCCCTGTTATTTTAGCCATGAATCATCCAAATGCATTTATGGATCCTTCTGCATTTTCGGCTCTTGTATATCCTCCACGTGTAAGGTATTTAGCAAGAGGCGATGCCTTTAAAAAAGGTGTTGTTACTTGGCTTTTACAAAGCTTAGGTATTATTCCAATATTTAGGATTCAAGATGGAGGAAAAGAAGGTCTCAAAAAAAATGATGAAACTTACAATATTGTAAACAGATTACTTCGTAATAATAAAAAAATAATTATTTATGCCGAAGGTTTATGTATACAAGAACGTCGCTTACGTCCTTTAAAAAAAGGCGTTCCTCGTATGATTTTTGGTGCTATGGTTGACCAAAATTTAAAAAACTTAACGGTAGTTCCAGTAGGAGTTAATTACTCCAATCCATCACAGTTTAGAGGCGATTTATTTTTTAATATTGGCGAACCAATTTTAGTAAACGATTATTTAGCTGCATACAAAGAGGCTCCAGCAAAAACAATGAATGTGTTTTTAGCAGATTTAACTGTTAAAATGAAAGAATTAATTGTCCACATTAATCACCATTCGAGCGAAAAAGTAATAAAGCATTTGGAAATCATTTTAAAACATGATTTTATAAAAAACAGAAATTTAGATGCTACAAATTTAGAACATGATTTTTTACTATCTACTTCTATAACCCAAACTATAAATAAAACGGAAGATATTGCTCCTGAAAAAGTTGTTGAACTCACACAAAAAACTTCCGACTACTTAACTAAAGTAAAAAAACATAAGCTTAAAGATTGGCTTATAAATCCAGCAAAAAAAAATAAAATAAACTATATTTTTGTTTTTATAAATTGTTTAATCATTGCTTTAACTTTCCCAATTTATATTGTTGGATTAATTGGAAATTATTTACCCTACAAAATAACTTATTTACTTACCTCTAAAAAAGTTAAAATGGTAGAATTTAAAGCCTCATTTTACATGGGCTTTGGATGTGTATTATTCTTGTTAAATTACATTATAATTTTGATAGTTTCTAATCTTATAGTTACATCAGGTTGGACAACTTTGCTTGTAATTTTAATTTTCTTACTGTGCGGATACATTTGCTTGTACCTCTCGCCTCTTCGCAAAAAAACAATGGGAATGATTCGTTTTTTACAATTAAAATCTAAATCATCAAATACAATTAGTGATTTAGTAAATTCAAGAAAAGAAATTATAGACTATTATAACTCTTTGTAAAAAAAATAAAATCTATTCAGGTAAAAATTCTCTAAACTCACCTGGCTTTAAATTATCCAAATGCACCTCTCCAATTCTGGTTCTAATAAGTTGTGCAACTAAATAGCCCAAAGCCCTACACATTCTGCGTATTTGCCTATTTTTTCCTTCAGTTAATATAATTTTAAATTCAAACTCACTTAATTTCTCAATATAACAAGGCAAGGTTTTACAAATCATAATATCAACGCCCTCACTCATCAATTGCAAAAACTCGTCACTAATAGGTTTATTAACTGTAACAACGTATTCCTTTTCTTTTTCATACTTAGGACTCGATAATTTCTGAATGTATTTGCCATCATTGCTTAAAATCAATAATCCTTCCGATTCTTTATCTAACCTACCAGCAAATCCTAAATGTTTTTCAAATGTAAATACTGTAGTTAAATTATCCGCTATTTCTGCATTATGAGTAGTTTCTATACCTCTTGGTTTATAAAAAGCTATGTAAGTATAAGGTGTATTTGGCTTTAGCAAAACACCATCATAAAATATTTCCCAGGTTTCGTTAAACTCACTGTTTTCTTGTATTACTTGGCCATTTACAATCAATTTTCTGGATTCAATTGCCCGTATTGCCTCTTTATTTGTAAAGCCAATTGTATGAACCAAAAAATACTTAATATTTAATCTAAAACTCATTTTCTACAATATTAAGTTTTTTATTAATACTGCATAAATATTGATGCTTTTTAAGCATATTTTATTAAGTTTGTTGATTGAAATTTATTATGGAAAAAGAATATTTTGCCCATTCATCTGCCTTTATTGATGAAGGTTGTATTATAGGAAAAGGAACTAAAATTTGGCATTTTAGTCATATTATGCCAAATTGTACTTTAGGAGAAAATTGTAATATTGGTCAAAATGTTGTGATATCACCCGAAGTAAAGCTCGGTAAAAATGTAAAAGTTCAAAATAACGTTTCAATATACACAGGTGTTATATGCGACGATGATGTTTTTTTAGGACCTTCAATGGTTTTTACAAATGTAATTAACCCTCGTAGTGCAGTTAATAGAAAATCAGAATACGCTAAAACCCACGTAGGAAAAGGCGCTTCTATTGGCGCAAATGCAACTATTGTTTGCGGACATGATATTGGTGAATTTGCATTTATTGGCGCTGGGGCAGTAGTTACCAAAACAGTTCCAGCATTTGCTTTAGTGGTGGGCAATCCATCAAAACAAATAGGTTGGATGAGCGAATTTGGTCACCGTTTAGAATTTGATAAAGAAGGGAAAGCAACCTGTAAAGAAAGTGGGCAAACTTATCTTTTAGAAAATGGAAAAGTTAAGAGAGAAAATTAGTTTATAGTTTCTAGTGTTAATGATGATAAATAGTTTTGAAGATATTATTGCATGGCAAAAAGCTAGAGAACTTGATAAAGTAATTTTCACTTTAATACAAAATTCAACTATTAAAAGTGATTTTGCTTTAAAAGATCAAATGTTACGTTCTTCAGGTTCAATAATGGATAATATTGCTGAAGGATTTGATAGAGATGGTAACAAAGAGTTTATTCATTTTCTCACGATATCAAAAGGTTCTTGCAGCGAATTACGGTCGCAATTATATCGAGCAATGGACAGAGGATACATAAATGAGGAAAATTTTGAAGAAATAAAAAACAAAAGTATTGAAGTAAATAAAATAATTGGAGGATTAATTAAGTATCTTGGATCTTCAACAATAAAAGGAAATAAATTTAAAACTAATAATACAATAAAAGATTAATAATTAGAACAGGTTTACGAGCTGAAAACTAGAATCAAAAAACTATAAACTCGAAACTCTTAGCTAAAAACTCGAAACTTTTAGCTCGAAACTAAAAACTGAAAACTATAAACTAACAATGTCAAAAATAAAATTTGGAGTAATAGGACAAGGACACATTGGAAAACGCCATGCAGAAATGGTTCGTAGAAACCCCGACTGTGAATTAGTTGCAGTGTGCGATGTGCTTCCTAAAGAAAAATTAGGATTAGATAACCTAACCGAAAACTTTTATAATTCGGTTGATGAGTTACTTGAAAAACATCCTGAAATTGAAGTTATAAATGTGTGCACTCCAAATGGTTTACATGCGATACATTCGTTAAAAGCTTTAGAAACAAACAAGCACGTTGTGGTTGAAAAACCTATGGCTCTAAGTAAAGCCGATTGCGAAAAAATAATTTATACTGCACTTTCTCATAGCAAGACTGTATTTTGTGTAATGCAAAATCGTTACTCTCCACCAAGTGTTTGGTTAAAAGATATCATTACAAATAAAACCTTAGGTGATATTTACATGGTGCAACTTAATTGCTATTGGAATAGAGATGAACGCTATTACAAAGCTGGTGGTTGGAAAGGCACACAGAGCCTAGATGGTGGCACATTATTTACTCAGTTTAGCCATTGGATAGATATTATGTATTGGTTATTTGGCGATATTAAAAATATACAAGCAAAATTTGCCGATTTTAATCACAAAACTTCTACCGATTTTGAAGACAGTGGTTTTGTAAGCTTTGATTTTGTAAATGGTGGTATGGGAAGTATTAATTACTCAACAGCGGTTTGGGATAAAAATTTAGAATCATCGTTAACTATTGTTGGAAGTAAAGGTAGCATTAAGGTTGGTGGCCAATACATGGATCAGGTAGATGTATGTAATATTAAAGATTACACCATGCCAGTGTTAGCAGAAACTAATCCAGCAAATGATTACGGTGCATACAAAGGCTCTGCAAATAATCACCACAATGTAATTGAAAACGTTGTTGACACAATTAAAGGAAATAACAAAATTACAACTAACGCTTTAGAAGGACTTAAAGTAGTAGATATTATTGAACGTATTTACGAATTAAGACCAACTACTGTTTTAAAATAATTAAGAATATAAGCACAAACATAACATGGGAATTTATAAAGATATATTAGATAAAAAAGCTACAATAGCAGTTATTGGACTAGGATACGTAGGTTTACCAATTGCGTTAGCCTTTGCAAAAAAAGTAAAAGTAATTGGCTTTGATATTAATGCAAAACGCGTTGATATGATGAACAAGGGAATTGACCCAAGTAACGAACTTACTAAAAAAGATTTCGAAAATTCTGATATTACATTTACTCATAAATTAGAAGATTTAAAAAAAGCTAAATTCTTTATTGTAGCTGTTCCTACTCCAATTGATGAGCATAACCTACCCGATTTAAAACCTTTAATTGGTGCATCTACCACAGTTGGTAAAGTGCTTAAAAAAGGAGATTATGTGGTTTATGAATCTACTGTTTATCCTGGTTGTACTGAGGATGATTGTATACCAGTTTTAGAAAAAGAATCTAAATTAAAATTTGTAAAAGATTTTAAAGTAGGTTATTCTCCTGAGCGTATTAACCCAGGAGATAAAGAACATACCATTACTAAAATATTAAAAATAGTTTCGGGTTGTGATGCAGAAAGTTTAGATAACATTGCTAAAACCTACGAAATTATTGTAGAACCTGGTACACACCGTGCATCAAGCATTAAAGTGGCTGAGGCTGCAAAAATTATTGAAAACACTCAACGCGACGTTAATATTTCTTTAATGAATGAGCTTTCAATTATTTTTAATAAAATGAATATTAATACCTATGATGTTTTAGAAGCAGCAGGTACTAAGTGGAATTTCTTAAAATTTTACCCAGGTTTAGTTGGTGGACATTGTATTGGTGTTGATCCTTATTATTTAACTCATAAAGCAGAATCGTTAGGTTACCATGCACGTGTTATTAATAGCGGGCGTTATGTTAATGACAGCATGGGCTTTTACGTTGCTAAAAACTGTGTAAAGAAAATTATTGCTGCGGGTAAAAACATTAGCAAATCAAAAGTACTTATTATGGGTGCTACATTTAAAGAAGATGTAAGTGATATTCGTAATAGTAAAGTAGCAGATATTGTAAAAGAATTAAAATCGTTTGGTGTAAAGGTTGAAATTGTTGACCCACATGCCGATAGCAATGAATTAAAACATGAATATGGTTTTGGTTTAAATAAATTAGCAAAAGGATACGATGGAATTATTGTAGCTGTTAATCATAAAGAATACAAAGGCTTAGACGAAAAATTCTTTAAAAGTATACTTGCCACAAAAGGCGTATTAGTTGATATTAAAGGTATGTACCGCGGTAAAATTAAAGGACTTACTTACTGGAGTCTATAGGATTGAGAAGTGTTTAGAGGTAAGTATAAATAATTTTATTTTCCACTAAACACTAATTAAACATCCATAAAACAAATGAGTTATAAACTAAGCGGACTAAATCCCGAAAATAAATTATTATTAAACGAAGGTAAACTACTTCCGTTAATGGAAGAATTTTATACCATACAAGGCGAAGGCTTTAACACTGGTAAGGCATCGTATTTTATACGAATTGGAGGATGTGATGTTGGTTGCCATTGGTGCGATGTAAAAGAAAGTTGGGATGCTAATTTACATCCATTAACACCTACTACACAAATTGTAGAAAATGTAATAGAGAGCAAAGCGCCTGCTGCTGTAGTAACGGGTGGCGAACCACTTATTTACAATTTAGTAGAACTTACTAAATTGCTAAAAGAAAAAAACATTGAAACATACATTGAAACTTCTGGCTCTTATGATTTGAGTGGGTATTGGGATTGGATTTGTTTATCACCAAAAAAAACAATGCTGCCAAAAGAAGAAAATTATAAAGCGGCTCATGAATTAAAAATTATAGTTTTTAATAAACATGATTTTATTTGGGCAGAAGAACAAGCTGCAAAAGTAAGTCCTGATTGTTTTTTATACTTGCAACCAGAATGGAGTAAGCGAAATGAAATTACACCTTTAATAGTAGAATACGTTAAGGCAAATCCTCGTTGGATGATTTCTTTGCAAACGCATAAGTACATTGATATTCCATAATTATTATGAATTCAAACGAATTACTTATAAGCCAATTTTACACTTGCTTTCAAAACAAAGACTATAAAGGCATGCAAGACTGTTATGCGGATAATGCTATTTTTAATGATGCTGTTTTTAAAAACCTAAATGCTAAAGAAGTAAAAGCCATGTGGCAAATGCTTATAAGCAGTGGTAAAGACATGAGGATTGAATTTAAAGACATTAAAGCAATTAATAATACTGTTACAGCGCATTGGGATGCATACTATACATTTTCTAAAACTGGAAATAAAGTAATAAATAAAATTGATGCTAGCTTTATAATTGAAAATGGAAAAATAATTTCTCATAACGATTCATTTAATTTTTACCAATGGGCAAAACAAGCATTAGGCTTTACAGGATTATTGCTAGGCTGGACTCCCTTACTAAAAAATAAAGTACAAAAAACTGCTCAAGAAAGTTTAAAAACTTTTATGAAGAAAAGTAATATTGCATAATCACACTGTCTTCCTCAATTACAACGAAGACGTTTAAAATGAGCGTTTTACCGCTTAAATTAGTGCCTTTGAAAGTTTAAGAAAAAAATGTAACTTTAAATTATTCAGGTAAAACTGAAAAAAGATCTTAACTTGGATAATAATAAAGTTAGGGTCGGATAAGATAATCTTATTTGGATGTTTTATTAAAAAAGAAAACCTAATGAGTAAACATTTAAAGAAATACGAAAAGTCAGATGAATTTAGAAAAGTTGGCAAAGCATTAAATGATTATCAAATAAGGCATAATATTATTCGAAAGGATTATGAAGAGTTGCTCATTTTAACTAAAAATTATCAAAATAATGAAATAAAATTTGATGCACTTTTCCGAGCGACATTAAAAAGTTTTTTTTCGCTAATAGAATCAGATATTTACGGGCTAAATGAAATTGATACATATGAAGGATATGATGATTTCGACCGTTTTGAAGTTAAATTCAAAAAGACATTTAAGAATATATGTTTTAAATGGAATAAAACAGAATTAATATCGAATTATTTAGACCATCACTTTGGTAATCTAATTTCACTCAAAAAAAAGAGAGATAAATTAATCCATCCAAAAAAGAAAGAAGACATATTAAAAGCCACAATTAAGGAATTCGAACAACTTAAAACAGAATTTGAAAATTATAAAAAAATGCTTCACACACTAATGGATAATTTTTTTGTTAGTATAGAGATAAATGACATTTCTGAATTGAAAAATCTATTTTGAAAAATAAATGCTCCTTTAAATCAAATAAAAGACATAAAGCTAAGTGGTAATGAATAACGATGACAGACAATTAAAATATTATCAATATAACATATCAAATGAGTATAGCAGCAAGAATAAATGAATCTATTGCAAAATTTCAAAAAAATGAACTTGACAACTCTGCCATACAGGCCTTTATTGCAACTGACGGAACTGCTAAGAAAGTTTTAAACATTAATGCCAATAAGCAACGATTTACTAAGTATATTGAGAATAATTTAGATTTGATTTCTAAAGTAATGTTTCTCATTGACGAAATTCCATATAATAACTTTTTGAATGGAAAAAAATTTGCTGAACTAGTATATGAAATGAGATGTTCTATTCTGCATGAAGGATTTATAAATGAAATTATATGGGACGAAAAAAAACTTAAATTTGAGAACGGATTTTATTTTGTCCCAAAAAGTTTAATTATAGCGCTACTTATTACAGCTGTTGTTCAAAAGGAAAATATTGATGAACCAATAGAAAAAGGAATTATAACTGAATTTTATTATAAAAAAAATGGGATAAGAATAAGGTATATTGAATTCAAAGGAAAGAAAACAAATTTGTTGGAAAAATTTGAAAATTTAACTAAATAACAATTTTAATTTATACTTGCTCGTCCTCGTTTACAACGAGAATATTTTAAATAAGCGATTTTAACGCTGAAATTAGAGCCTTTGAAAGTTTTTAAAAAAAAGAGTATTTTTGATATAAAGCTAAGAATGGTAAAACAACCTAATACACTAAATTTGGTAAGCTTGGTTGATAAAATTACTTCTATAGGCTAATTAGCAGTAATTATTAAGACAGTGAGACTATCAAGCAAAATATCAGACAACCAAATTCATTTATTAGTTAAAGACTATATTAAATTTTTGCTTTTAAGTCATAGAAATACTGAATGCTATCAAATTGAAACTGAAAAATTTGACGGATTTAGCAAAAATCAAATTTTAAAAAATTTGACCAAAAATTCAAACGAGGTCCAGTTTCTCGAACAACAATTTGACTTTATAAACTCCAAAAACTCTGATTGGAACAAAGATTTTTTTTCTGACTTGGCGAAGATTAACTTTCTTTCGAAGGCAGAAATATTAAATAATAAATTAGTTCATTTTAGACTCAGTGTTCCATTAATCACAATGGACAAGAGTTTAATTATTATAAAGACTGTATATCAAAATTCCTATTCCCAAGGAGAAATAAACGGTTCTGACTCTATAGAATTATTTAGAATTAATGAATTAAATAAACTGGAATATTTAGGACTTCTGTTTGGAACGAGTATATAAAATAACTACACACCCACGTCCTCATTTACAACGAGTAGGTTTTTAATGAGCGTTTTTAACGTTGAAATTAGCACCTTTGAAAGTTTAAGAAAAAATGAGTATTTTTATATAAAGCTAAGAATGGTGAAACGCGCCAATACACAAAATTTGGTAAGCTTGGGGGGGATAAAATCACCTCTATAAGCTAGCTAACAGCAATAGTAAGAATCGAACTAAACAGACAACAATGAAACATATTCTGACATTATTATTTTTTATATTTCTTACAACTTCAACTTTTGCGAAAGGTGGTTCAGGAACATATTTCATAAAAGGTACAGCATATGGAACGAATAAAATAATATTAAAAAATGTCAACCTGAATGTAAAAATTGGTAGTATTACAAAGACAGTTAGAACTGATGATAACGGACAATATGAAATTGAAATACCTTGGGAGAGTGCTTGCCCGTCAGGAAGAACATTAGGACAACGTAAGCGCGACAATAAAAAATTAAATACTGAATTCATATACATCAGCTATGTAGACTATAAAATAAAGCTTGACAATAATTGGGAAAAGTACGCAGACCTTTTCCCAGAATCAAAAGAAAAAATTACACGAAAACAGGATTTAAACTTTGCTTGAAAAAAAATACTACAGCTGCTAATAGCTAAGGCTTCGTCGCGTGCAGAGCAATAGTGATTAATAGTAATTTACATCGAACAATTCCAATTTTGTAAAAAGTAAATGGGTAATGCTAAAGCTCAACTCATTTACTAAATAGTAATCTCATAAATTAATTTGATTTTGTATATTTACAATCAGTCCTGCTAAATTATGATTAACGAATTGCAAATATTAAGTCTAGCATTATTAGAAGATTTTAAACAAAATGTTCCTTCTAATTTAGCTGAAACATATGCAAAATTAAAAGACGCAGAAATTTCTACAGATACTTTTAGTTTCTACACATCTGTATCTTCTGTTTTTTCAAGCAAAATAGAAGGAGAAGATATTGAATTAGATAGTTACATAAAACATAAAAAATTCGGGATTGAATTTTTACCTGACTATACTAAAAAAATAGATGATTTATATAACGCATATACTTTTGCAAAATATAATCCCTTAAACAAAGAAACTATTTCAGAAGCTCACAAATTATTAAGTAAACACATTGTAGCCAACCATAACCAAGGTAAAGTAAGAACACAAAACATGTATGTAACCACTTCCGATGGAAAAATAGAATACGTTGCAGCAACTCCATTCGAAGTTCCTAAAGAAATGGCTAAATTTTATGATGACATTGAGCTATTATTGAAATTAGATTTAACTATTGAAGAAACATTTTATTTTGCTGCAATGATTCACCTTGTATTTGTAAAAATACACCCATGGAATGATGGCAATGGCAGAAGCGCGCGTTTACTGGAAAAATGGTTTCTTTCTCAAAAACTTGGGGATAAAGCATGGTTTATTCAAAGCGAAAAAACTTATTACCTAAACCATCAAACCTATTACAATAACATCAGATTATTAGGTTTGGAATACACAGAACTTGACTATTTAAAATCTTTGCCATTTTTATTAATGCTTCCAAGTTCTTTGTTTATTACTAATTAATTTTATTCATTCAAAATAATGTAATTAAAATTATGCTGTAAAAAAATCTATTTTACAGTCATTCTGAACTTGATTCAGAATCTAGAGACGAGTAAAATCAAGCTCCCTTGAGATGCTGAATCAAGTTCGGCATGACGATTTTGGACTTTTGAGCAGCCTCTTTCGTTATGGAAAAAAGAAAATAAAATAATTATTGAATGATAATCCTTTAATTAATCCCCCATTCTTTCAGCAATTCTTTCTTAATAAGTTTCATAAAAATTGTGCAAATTATGAGTAACTCATTTTAACTTTAGGGTTATACAAGTAATGAAACACCTCATTTTCATATTATTTTTTTCTGTCAATGTTTTTGCTCAACAAAAACAACAAAAGCCTATTACTCGTATTTTATTTGTTTTTGATGCTAGTAAAAGTATGAAAACAAAACATTCTTCAAAATCACGTATTGAAGGCGCTAAAGAAATGTTTTATAAATTTATTGATAGTTTAAACAAACAACCCAATACACAATTTGCTTTACGAATGTATGGCCATACTGTAAAATACCCTCCAGGCGATTGTAAAGACAGTAAATTAGTTGTTCCCTTTGGTAAAAACAATATTGCTCTTATTAAATCAAAAGTAGCAGAGGCTAAACCAACAGGCATCACTCCTATTGAACATTCTATTACTCAATCTGCTAACGATTTCCCTGATGCAAAAGCCAATAACATGATAATCCTTATTACTGATGGGATTGAGGAATGTGGTGGAGATCCTTGTGCGGCTCGTCAAAAATTAATGGAAAAAGGTATTGTATTTAAACCCTTTATTATTGGGATAGATTTAACTGTTGAGCAAATTAAAACATTTGAATGTGTAGGTAATTATTACGATTTCGACGATACAAAAGCCCTTACAAACATTGCTGCTATTATTGCCAAACAAAAACTAAGTAAAACAACTTGCCAAGTAAACCTATTAGACATTAAAAAGAAACCAGAAGAAACAAATGTAAACATGACATTTTACAATGCACAAACTGGTAATTACATGTATAATTACGTGCATACTTTAAACCGATTTTATAATCCCGATACCTTATACATTGACGATTATCCTACCTACAGAGTTGTTGCACATACCATTCCTGAAACATTTTGTAATAATGTAAAACTACAACAAGGCAAGCATACCACTATAAGCATTGATGCACCGCAAGGTATATTGGATGTAAAACGCCCAGAAGGTATTTTTAATTTTAATCAAAAAATAAAAATTATAGTAAGAAAATCTAATGCTGATAAACAAACCTTGCATGTGCAGCAAATGAGCACACAAGAAAAATACATTGTTGGCAATTATGATTTAGAAATACTTACTCTACCTCGTATTTATTTAAATAATGTATCAATTACGCAATCTAAAGTAAATACCATTGATGTGCCAAGTGCTGGTAAATTAACCGTAAAAGCTTTAGATAACGGAGATGGTTGTATTTTAAAAGATACTAAAAATGTGGAATGGGTTTGTAATTTAAACACAACAACATCACAAGTGTATTATTTACAACCAGGCGATTACCGCATCGAATGGCGTTCTAAAAGCTTAAAAGGTTCTATTTACACTATTGAAAAACGTTTCACCATTTTAGCTGATGTTGAAACTAAGGTAGAGTTATATAAATAAAGTTCAATTAAAAGTTATTTATATTTTACTTTTTTCATTGACAAAAAATCACATCATACTTTAGCACTTTTATCATACGATGGTAATAGTGCGGTGGAAGTGGACGAAAGGAGCGAAATTTTATTTTTATAGATATTTATGGGCAGGCTTTTCGAGCGAATAAAAATAAAATATGGCTTTCGTCCTTGACTTTTTTTGTTTCTTATTTTATACAAGGAAAAAAAGAAAAAGGAAGCTGATTTTTGAGAAAATATTAGTTAATTAATGCTTTTAAACAGTTATTAAACTTTGAAAATCAAAAAAAATTAAATAAAAACTTATTTGAGAGAGAAATAAATAAAATTATTGAACCTTACTTTCTTCTAAAACCCTCAATTTTACTGTTTCTACAGTTTGTTTTTTACGTTGCAAAATCATGATCTCGTAGCCTTCGTAATTTCTTTTTTCATTAACTGCTGGTATGCGTCCCCATAAAAAATTAATTAACCCCGATACAGTTTCGTACTTAGAATTTTCAGGCAATGATAATGGCAAAGCTTCATTCACATCACCAATACTGCTGTGAGCATTAACAATAAATTCAGTTTCACTTTTCTTTTCTACAATTGGTTTTTCTTCATCATGCTCATCTTGTATTTCTCCAACCAATTCTTCAATAATATCTTCCATGGTAACAACTCCAGCCGTTGCACCAAACTCATTGGTAACAATTGCCATTTGTATGTGCAACTTTTGAAAATCCTTTAATAAACTGTTTACATGCATACTTTCGGGTATAAAGTGTGCAGGGCGCATAATATCTCTTATTGTTTTAAATTTATTATCAATAACAGCTTTCAAAATATCTTTAGAATGTACAATACCAATAACATTATCAATATCTCCTAAGTATACTGGTAAACGTGAGTAACCTTCATCAATTACCTTTTGTATCATTACCGTTCTTCCTAACTCTACATCAAGTGCCGAAATTCTATTTTGAGGAACCATAATTTGTTTCACAATCCTATCATCAAAATCAAATACATTTTGAATCAATTCGTTTTCACTAGGCTTAATTGCGCCACCTTCTTCACTTTCAGTAAGTATAAGTCGTAATTCTTCTTCGGTATGTACGTCGTCCTCTCCCACTTTTTTAATACCTAAAATCCTCAAAATTAAATTAGACGATTTGTTTAACAACCAAATAAATGGCGAAAAAACAAAATAAAACAAGCGTAATGGCCAAGCAATAAATAAAGCCGTTTCGGTAGAATACTTTATACCAAACATTTTTGGAACTTGTTCACCTAAAGTTATATGTAAAAAAGTAATTAAACTAAATGCAATTGGAATAGTAACAATATGTTCATTTACGGTAACACCCAAATTATTAAAAATAGAACTTACTATTTTACTCATAACATGCTCACCATAAGCACCTAAACCTAAACTTGCCAAGGTAATTCCTAATTGCGATGCCGATAAATAAGCATCTAATTTTTCAAGAATTTGTTGAGTAACTTTAGCTCTTTTACTACCCTTTTGAACTAGTAAATCTATTTGAGATGCTCTAACTTTAACTAATGCAAACTCGGCAGCAACAAAGTAACCATTTAACAATACTAACAAAAACGTTAAAAAAACATCAACCATATTAAACCTAAAAATTTAATACAAATATAGCATTTGTATCCAATTTTATAAATACATCTCTACTTGATGTTCCATTAAATGTGGATTTAAAGCAATTTAAGGCTTAAAACGCTCAACAACTTTGTGTTTTGTTACAATATTTTTACCTGTAACCTCAATATAATCAACATTAGGGTTAAATAAAGTGCCACCATCTATTCTGATAAAAATTTTGGTTAAAAGACTCATTTTACCATTGATTGTAACATAAGCGTGGTATTGTTTACCAATTTTACTAGGCATTAAATAAATATCTAATTTCTTAAACGAAACCAAATTTACCTTATACATCTTCTTTTCCTTATCAACCAACATGGTATTTACACCATATGCAAACTTCCTTTGCACAGGTGTTAAAGGCAATATTTCACCCTTATTTCCATACCTTATCCAATAAATTTTTACTGGTTCAAACTCGTTTATGGTGCTATCTTTATTATAATTGGTTTCGTAAATTACAGTATGCAAATTACTGGTACGCTGTATGTAAAATAATCTATGTATATTTTCGGGTGGCGTTGGAAATGTGTCTGAAATAGCAATACGGTGAGTATTAGACTTAATAACCTCTTGACCTTTTACAACTATACCAAGGAAAAAAACCAAAATAAAACCATATAATTTAACTACAGAAGTAAAAATACTCTGCCATTTACTAAAATATGTTCGTTTTAAACCCAACTATATAAAAATGATTTATGTAAATATATAATATCAATCCTATAAAACAATAGACTGTAAATAAATTAATTTATACTTAAACTTTTGTTTTAGCATGGCTATAATTTAGCTTAAATAGAGTAAAATTTAGGATAAATAAATTTTGTAATTCCCCCCAAAAATATATATTTGTATATTACAGTATCAGTATGGAACAAGAAGTTTTAGCAACCCAAAAAGGGTTAAAGTTTGAAGATTTTAAACGCATAGTTTTAAATGATTTTCGTTTAATTAACGAAAGCAGACAAACTAGTTTATTAGGAAGAAAAGAAGTACTTACAGGAAAAGCCAAGTTTGGAATTTTTGGAGATGGGAAAGAATTAGCTCAAGTAGCTATGTCAAAAGTATTTCAAGATGGAGATTTTAGAAGTGGCTATTACCGCGACCAAACCTTTATGATGTCGATTGGTGCCTTATCACTTCAACAATATTTTGCTGGTTTATACGGACACACAGATATTAACCACGACCCAATGAGCGCTGGCCGTCAAATGGGTGGGCATTTTGGAACACATAGTTTAAATGAGGATGGAACTTTTAAAAATTTAGTAAATCAAAAAAATTCATCTTCTGATATTTCTCCTACTGCTGGGCAAATGCCTCGTTTACTAGGTTTAGCGTATGCATCACATTTTTATAAAATAAACGAAAACTTACACCAAGGTAAATTTTTAAAATTTAGTAATAAAGGGCAAGAAGTTGCTTTTGGTACCATTGGTGATGCATCTACTTCTGAAGGTTTATTTTGGGAAGCAATAAATGCAGCTGGTGTGCTTCAAGTGCCAATGTTAATGAGTGTGTGGGATGATGGGCATGGAATTTCTGTACCAAAAAAATACCAAACAACTAAAGAAAGTATTTCTGAAATATTAAAAGGTTTCCAACGCGAAGAAGGTGGAAAAGGATTTGAAATTTTAAAAACAAAAGGTTGGGATTACCCACATTTATGTGAAACCTACGAAAAAGCGGTTAAAATTTGTAGAGAAGAGCATGTGCCAGTTTTAGTGCATGTAGAAGAAGTAACTCAACCACAAGGCCATAGTACTTCTGGCTCTCATGAGCGTTATAAAAGTGCAGAACGTTTACAATGGGAATTAGATTTTGATTGTGTGAAAAAAATGCGCGAATGGATTTTAGATAATTCGTTAGCTACAGAATCAGAATTAAACGACATTGAAGAAAACGCTAAAAACGCTGTAAGAGATGCTAAAAATGCAGCTTGGACAGCTTATTTAAATCCTATAAAGGCAGAAATTGCTGAAGTTATTTCTATTTTAAATGATTGTGGAGATAACGCAACTATTGCTAGTATTAAATCGGAATTAGCTGGCATTAAAGAACCAATAAGAAAAGACATTAATACAGCAGTTAAAAAAGTATTACGTTTAATTAAAAACGAAAATTCATCTGCAAAAACTAGTTTAATAAACTGGTTAGCTAAATCTAATTCAGAAAACGCAGATCGCTTTAGCACACATTTATATTCGCAATCTGTTGAAAAAGTAGCTAATGTAACTCAAGTAAATCCAATTTATAATGATGAAAAATTGGTTGACGGACGTGAATTATTGCGTGAAAACTTTGATTATATTTTAAATAAACACCCCGAAGTTTTAATTTTTGGTGAAGATTCGGGTAGAATTGGCGGGGTAAACCAAGGTTTAGAAGGATTACAAGCTAAGTATGGCGAACACCGTGTATTTGATACTGGTATTAGAGAAGCAACCATTATGGGGCAAGCTATTGGCTTATCTATGCGTGGTTTAAGACCAATTGCCGAAATACAATACTTAGATTACTTATTGTACGCTTTACAAATTATGAGTGATGATATTGCAACTTTGCAATGGCGCACAAAAGGCAAGCAAAAAGCTCCTGTTATTATCCGTACTCGCGGGCATCGTTTAGAAGGTGTTTGGCACAGTGGTTCACCAATGGGAATGATTGTGCATGCATGCAGAGGTATTAACGTATGTGTACCTCGCAATATGACACAAGCAGCAGGATTTTATAATTTATTATTAGAAGCAGATGAGCCAACTTTAGTAATAGAGCCATTAAATGGATACCGTTTAAAAGAAAAATTACCATCAAATATTGGTGAATTTAAATTACAATTAGGAATTCCTGAAACATTACAATCAGGTAGTGATGTAACCTTAGTAACGTATGGTTCATCTATTCGCATTGCGCAAGAAGCAATAAAACAATTAAATGAACATGGCATTTCTGTTGAATTAATTGATGTACAAACATTATTACCTTTTGATATTAACCATACTATTATAGAAAGTATCAAAAAAACAAATAGAGTTGTGTTTTTTGATGAAGATGTGCCAGGTGGTGCAACAGCTTATATGATGCAAAAAGTAGTTGAAGAACAAGGTGCTTACCAATACCTAGATTCTAAGCCTTTAACTATTTCAGCAAAAGCACACCGCCCTGCTTATGGTTCTGATGGTGATTATTTTAGTAAACCAAGCTCTGATGATGTTTTTGATGTGATTTACAATTTAATGTTAGAAGTAAATCCTAGTAAATATGTTAAAATATATTAATTTCGCTTAATAATTGTAATCAACTATTTATTTGGCATTTCAATTGAATACTATAAACAAAAAAATTAAAATGAATATAAACTTTACTAAAATTGGGTTAGGACTTGTTTTTACACTTTTTACTATAAACGTAAATGCTCAAGAGCCTAAAAAAGAAGAAAAGAAAATACAAGAAGTTGTGCAAATGGATGCAGACCCTAAACCTGTAACTCCAAATCCGGATGGCTCTGTACCTGCTGCTGATGGTGCTGCTCCTGGGCCAATGAAACAACAAGAAATTTTGAAACGTGCAGTAAATTTTGTAAAAATTGAAACTCCAAAATACACCAAAGCAAATGGTGTAACTACTGGTACAAAAGCAGAATGTTTAGTAACATTTATATACAAACCAAAAGAATTAAACCCCCAATCTGATGTAGAAGGTACATTTACAATGCATATTAGTATTGAAGCTAAAGAAGGCAAATACCGTTATACAATTTCGAAAATTAAACACGTTTCTAAAAATGCAGAATACTCTGGTGGAGATGTAAATAACGAAGTGCCTGAATGTGGAAGTATGAAATTATCTCCAGATATGTGGAAAAAAATTCGTAGCCAAGCTAACAAGCATGCTGCTGTAGTTGTTGCTGATTTAAAAGAAGCAATGAAAATTTCGAGTGATACGCCTGTTAATTCAGAAGAATGGTAAAATATTACTTATTAAATTCAAAAAACATTCACTACTAAGTGAATGTTTTTTTTTGACTCCTAACTACACCATTGCAACATGAATTATTTATCTATTTACAATCAAAACATAATAAACGAACTAACTCGAAAACGTGCTAATGAAACCAAAATTGGTGAGACCGTTTCGGTAATTAATAATACCGATAACTGGAAAGAAGAATTAAAAACAGCTTCTGCTAAATTTGTTTTAATTGGTATACCCGAAGATATTGGCGTAAGAGCTAATTACGGACGAGGTGGCGCACATACTGCTTGGAAACCAACACTAGATAGTTTTTTAAATCAACAACATAATTATTTTTTAGATGGTTCAAACTGTCTTGTTTTAGGACATGTGCAAGTGGAGGATTTATTAGAAAAAGCAAATGACCTTAATCAAAAAAATAAAAGTCATATTGACGAACTTAAAAAATTGGTAACACAAGTTGATGAGCGAGTTTATGAAATTATAAAACCAATAATTGAAGCAAATAAAATACCTATTATAATTGGTGGCGGACATAATAATTCTTATCCGATAATTAAAGCTAGTTCAATTGCACATGCACAAAAAATAAATGTGATAAATTGCGACCCACATACTGATTTTAGGTCTTTAGAAGGTAGGCACAGCGGGAATGGTTTTAGTTATGCCTATAACGAAAACTATTTAAATAAATACTCTGTATTTTGTATGCACGAGCAATATAATACAAATGAGGTTATTTCGTTATTTCAAAAAAACAAACAAGCTTTGTATTACAGCACTTACGAAGATGTTTTTATAAGAGAAAACAAAACGTTTAATTCAACCCTCAATCAAAACATTGGATTTGTAAAGGAATCAGTTTGTGGAGTTGAGATAGATTTAGATGCCATTACAAATGTACCATCGAGTGCTAAAACAAGTAGTGGCATATCTCCAGTGCAGGCAAGGCAATACGTTTACCAAACTGCAAAACAATTAAATGCACTTTATTTGCATATTGCGGAAGGAGCTCCAATATTATCACACATAAAAGCAGATAATAAAACAGGGAAATTAATTGCTTACTTAATCTCGGATTTTATAAAAGGTTTTATGGATAAAGAAAATGAAATGTAATTCAAACTAAAAATATTATTTTTAAGACTGAATCTCTCCTTTATAATAGTTTTCGGTTTTTAGTAATTTGCCTTTATCATCGTAATAATTCCAAACACCATCTTTTTGGTAATCACCCAAATCTTTTCTAAAAATCATAGAGCCTTCTTCTTTTACTCTACCATTTTCATAAAATTCTTTCTTAATGTATTTTTTTGTTTTCTTATCAACTAATTCAAAAATAGATTCTGGTGAACCGTTTTCAAAAAAAGAATTTCTCTTAAATAAAAACTCAATGTTCTTATCATTTTCTTCAATGTACTCAGGACTTCCATTTCTAAAAAAATCATATTGATTTTGAGGATTTCCATCAAAATAAGCAATATTTGATCTTACTTTTCCATCTTCATAATAAATATCCATTTTGCTACGGCGTGGGTCGGTACTCACAAAGCTTCGTTCTATTTGTCCGTTTTCGTAATAATTTTTGAAAATTTTAATAAAACCATCTACATAAAAACCTTTATGTAATGTTTTACCACTTACATAAAAATCTTCTTGCCAACCTTGCACGTTATAGCCATCCTTTGTATATCTAATAGAATCTCCACCAATAATATTTACTAGTTTATTATAAATGATTATTCCATAGTCAGGATCAACAACTTCTTGCGGAGTAAAACGCTTAAGTTGTGGCACTTGATTAGAAAATCTTTGAGCATATCCATCTAAAAAGGATATTAATACACAAAAAAGTAGAATTTGTCGAAAAAAATACATGGTTTAAAAATAATAAAAAAACAATTAGCTACAATAAAACAATTACTGTACCAATTGTTAAAATTTAATGAATTCCTTCAGTTGCTAAATATCTTTCTGCATCCAAAGCTCCCATGCAACCACTTCCAGCAGCGGTAACTGCTTGTCGGTATGTTTTATCTGCACAATCGCCAACTGCAAAAACGCCTTTTAATTTTGTTTTAGTTGAACCAGGTATTACATCAATATAACCCAATTCATCCATATCTATTTGTCCAGCAAAAATATCCGTATTAGGTTTATGGCCAATAGCCACAAAGAAACCAGTTATTTTTAAGGTTCTTGTTTCGTTAGTAGAAGTATTTTTAACAATTGCCCCATCTACTCCATCAGCTCCTAAAATATCTTGTGTTTCGCTATTATAAATAACCTCAATATTTTTAGTATTTAAAACTCTGTTTTGCATAGCTTTGCTCGCACGCATTTCACTTTTGCGAACAATCATATATACTTTATTACATAAGTTAGCTAAATAAGTTGCTTCTTCTGCAGCTGTATCTCCAGCACCAACAATTGCAACATCCTGTCCTTTATAAAAGAAACCGTCACAAACTGCACACGCAGAAACACCACCAGCATTTAAACGTAAACGCGTTTCGTTTTCTAAACCCAACCATTTTGCCGAAGCACCAGTAGAAATTATTACTGCATCTGCAGTAATTTCAGTAGTTTCATCAATCCAAATACGTTTTGGGTTACTTACTAAATCTGCTTTAGTAGCTAAACCAAATCGCACTTGCGTTCCAAAACGCTCAGCTTGTGCTTTTAAATCTTCCATTAATTGTGGGCCTGTTACTCCTTTTGGGTAACCAGGAAAATTATCCACTTCAGTAGTTTCTGTTAATTGACCGCCTGGTGTTAATCCGGTATATAAAACAGGTTTTAAATCGGCACGAGAAGCGTAAATTGCTGCAGTATAACCTGCAGGACCAGAGCCAATAATAAGGCATTTAATATGTTCAGTTGATGTATGCATAATTTTATAATTTAAGAGATAGCGAAAATACTATTATAAAAGGTAAAACCATTTAATAGTTAAAAAGTTTTGAAAAAACTACAAATTCGAAAAAATGGATTTCTTTTTAGAAAAAACCCAAAAGCCCATTAAGCAACCAAAAGAATTCGCAATAAAATCAAGCCAATCGCCACTACGTTGACTAAAAACTGTTGCTTGCATAATTTCTAAAGAACCACCATAGGCGATACAACCAGCCAAAACAATAATTGTATTTAAGGTTGTAATTTTATTATACTTTAATAAGGTAATAAGCCATAACACACTCATTCCAAAAAATATAGAAGCATGCACAAACTTATCAAAACTTAGTAATTCGAGCCAGTTTGTAGTGGGAATAAACCTACCAGGAGTGCAACAAAGGATAAATATAATGGCTGTCCAGCAAACAGCCAACCAAGGTGATTTTTTATATACAAATGAAATCATATTCATAAAAAAACCTTCTACATTATAGATGCAGAAGGTTTTTGAGTATTTAATTTAAAATTAAGCTCCAATTAATGTTTTATAAGCATCAGCCGATAATAAATCGTTTAATTCTGCTGCGTTATCTATTGAACATTTAATCATCCAACCTTTTCCATAAGGATCAGTATTTACTGATTCTGGCGCAGAATCAATGTCTTTATTAATTTCTAATACTTTACCAGAAATTGGCATAAATAAGTCAGATACTGTTTTTACAGCTTCCACTGAACCAAAAATTTCTTCTTTAGCAACTGTTTCGCCTAATGTAGTAACATCAACGTAAACAATATCGCCTAACTCTTTTTGAGCAAAATCAGTAATTCCGATAAATGCTTCATTGCCTTCTACACGAACCCATTCGTGATCTTTAGTGTACTTTAAATCTGCTGGAAAATTCATAATATTTAATTTTTTGACAAATATATAAGCTTTAATCTAATTATAAAGAAAACATAGCCTAATTATCACAAAAATAATATGCACAATTCTTAAAAAAAAGGTGTAAAACTCTATTTGTATTTATGGCTCTAAGCATTTAGTTTTACACTTCTATAATTTAAAATAAGTATGAAAAACGTAACAGTAATTGGTAGTGGTACAATGGGTAATGGAATTGCTCATGTATTTGCTCAAAATGGATACAATGTAAGTTTAGTTGATATTAGTGAACCTGCTTTACAAAAAGCTTTGGCAACAATTTCTAAAAACTTAGACAGACAAGTTGCAAAAGGTACTTTAACCGAAGCCGAAAAAACAACCACTTTAAATAATATAACCACTTATACAAAATTAGAAGATGGTGTAAAAACCGCTGATTTAGTTGTAGAAGCAGCTAGTGAAAATGTAAATGTAAAATTATCTATTTTTAAACAATTAGATGAATTATGCCCAGCTAACACCATTTTAGCAAGTAATACTTCATCAATATCAATAACTCAAATAGCTGCTGTAACTAAACGTGCCGATAAAGTAATAGGAATGCATTTTATGAATCCAGTGCCTGTTATGAAGTTAATTGAAGTAATAAGAGGATATTCTACAAGCAATGAAGTTTGTAATGCAGTTATGACTTTATCTAAAAACATAAATAAAATACCTGTTGAAGTAAATGATTACCCAGGTTTTGTTGCAAATAAAATTTTAATGCCGATGATAAACGAGGCAATTATTACTCTTTATGAAGGCGTTGCTGGTGTTGAAGAAATTGATACTGTTATGAAACTAGGAATGGCTCATCCAATGGGGCCATTGCAATTAGCTGATTTTATTGGTTTAGATGTGTGCTTAAACATTATGCGTGTTTTACAAGATGGTTTTGGGAATCCAAAATATGCTCCATGTCCTTTATTAGTTAATATGGTAACTGCAGGACATTTAGGTGTTAAATCGGGTAAAGGATTTTACGATTACTCTGGTGGAGGAAAAGATTTAGTATTAGCGGATCGTTTTAAAAAGTAAACATATTTTTTTTGAATAATTCTCCTTCCATATTTCATATAGAATATCCTGCTATTAAAAGTGCAGGTGTCTATTATTTTGAAACCACCTCTGGCTTACGCTATGAAGTGCGTTTTGGAAGAAGACAGAATAATATTTTACATGCTACTATTGTTTTTGGAGTTGTGAATGAAGAGTTTGAAGGTGATGAATACGTTACTACTAACCGTGGTGAGGTTTATAAAGTAATGAATACCATTGTTGTAATTATTAAAGATTTTATAAATCAACATCAAAAAGTAAATGTGTATGAATTTAATGCCATTGATAGAGATGATGAAGAGGACCGTTCAAAAAATGGACAACAAAATAAAATAAATGGTAATGCAAGATTAAAATTATACCAACGTTATTTGCCAAAAATATTTAACCCTAGCGAATGGCATTTTAATTTTGAAATGAATAACGCTTTTGTAAAAAAAATAAAATAAACATAAACATTATTAAGAAAAAAAAATAAACATGGCTGTATATAAATTTAAAATTTTTGTTGAAGACAACGAAGATATTTATAGAGAGATTGAAATTTTATCAGGACAAACATTTGATGATTTTCATAATGCAATACAAGACGCTTTTAAATTTGATAAAAAACATGCAGCCTCATTTTTTGTAAGTGATGATTACTGGCGAAAAGACCAAGAAATCACATTAAGACAAGAAGATTTACCGTTAGATGCAGATGAAATTAAAAAAAATGTTTCCCCTAAAAAATTAATGTTGGCTACAAAAATTGCCAAATACATTGATAATCCGAGACAACGTTTTATGTATGTATTTGACCCAGCTGTAAAATGGGCATTTTGTATTGAGTTAATGAAAATTTTGCCAGATAATCCAAAAATGATTTATCCTGTTTGTGTTAAAACCATTGGTTCTGCACCAAAACAATACAAACAAACTGCAATGGCAAAAACAGAATTAACAACAGACCAATTACTAGCATCTATGCTAAATGAGCCAGAAATTGCAGATGAAAGTGAAATTTACCAAGCGATTAAAAATGATACTATTGGAATTGATGAAGGCGATTTAAATCACTTAGAAGGTGAAGAAGGTGAAGAAACCGAAAGCGAAGACGAAGAATTATTTGACAATGATGAAGATGGAGATAGTGATGATGCCGATTTTGGTAGTGAATACATTAGTGATGAAGATTAAACTTATAAAATAAATAAACACCAATAAATAAAAAAGTATGAGCATAAAAGAAAAAGCAAATGCAGCGTATGAAAGCCAATTGAATGATTGGATAAATCAAGAAAAAGCAGCGATTGAATTAATTGGAGCTATAGGAAAACTATGGTTTGATAAATCTATTGAATTAATTTTATTTAGAAATCAATTAGTAGATAGAAGTGCAAGTGAAATTATGAACTTACACTTATATGCAAAAAACATAGTAAAAAAATCGATAACGGTTAGTGATACTGCTTTATTAGCAAATATTATATTAACTACAAATGTTTGTCCATCTCGTATTGATATTGGTAAATTAGCTTTTGAATACCAACACGAAAAAACAAACTATAAAACGGCTAACGAATTTATTAATGACAAATTAAAAGATTTAATAAATGTTACTACTACACATTCTCCAAAAGATGTAGTATTATTTGGTTTTGGACGTATTGGTCGTTTAGCTGCTCGTGAAATTATTTCACAAGCTGGTAAAGGTGAGCAATTGCGTTTACGTGCTATTGTAACACGTGGAAACAGTGATAATGAAATTGTAAAACGTGCCGATTTATTACGTACGGATTCTGTTCATGGAAATTTCCCTGGAACCGTAATTGAAGATTTAGAAAATAAAGCTTTAATTATTAATGGACACACCGTTCATATGATTGATGCTAAAAACCCTGAAGATGTTGATTATACTATTTATGGTATTGATAACGCTTTATTAATTGATAATACAGGTGTATTTAGAGATGATAAAGAACTAAGTAGGCATTTACAAGCAAAAGGAATTGATAAAGTTTTATTAACTGCTCCTGCATCTGGTAGTGTGACAAATGTGGTACATGGTGTTAACCACAAAACAGTTGATTTAAAAACACAAAAAATATTTTCTGCAGCATCTTGTACTACAAATGCTATTATGCCTATTTTACAAATTATAGATAAAGAATTAGGTATACAAAAAGGACATATTGAAACAGTTCACTCATACACAAACGATCAAAACTTATTAGATAACTACCATAAAAAATACCGTAGAGGTCGTTCTGCGGCTTTAAACATGGTAATTACAGAAACAGGTGCAGAGAGCGCATTGAAAAAAGTATTACCACATTTATCAGGTAAATTTACTGCAAACTCAGTACGAGTACCAACTCCAAACGTATCATTAGCTATTTTAAATTTAAACATTAATAAAGAAGTAACTTTAGAAGAAGTAAATGAAATTGTGCGTAATTACGCTTTAAATGGTGAGTTAGTAGAACAAATTCAATTTGCATTTAGCAATGAATTAGTATCATCAGATATAATTGGCAACCCTTGTCCATCAGTTTACGATAGTAATGCAACTATTATCTCTCCAGATAAAAAGAGCATTGTATTATACATTTGGTATGATAATGAATATGGATATACTCGTCAGGTAATTCGTTTTTCTAAATATATTTCAGAAGTTAGAAGAGCTATTTATTACTAGTAGTAATCTAAATTTAATAAAAAAGAGGTTAGCAATTTTGCTAGCCTTTTTTTGTGCTAAATAATATGCAGTTTAATAAAATATAATAGCATATTTGGAGCAAAATTGTTTGCAAAAAAGAAAAGCCCAAAATAATTATTTTCAAATTATTTTGGGCTATAAAAAATTTAATTAAAATTAAGCTTTCTTCTCGTCAGATCCTTTCAAATCATCAATTTTATGCTCTATGGTTTCTTTAATTTCCGAAGCTGTCTCTTTGGTTGAA
>ERZ724520.205-NODE-205-length-31629-cov-19.276557_pt1 | contig 31629 bp, 28 predicted proteins | sample MGYA00376053_ERZ724520 | MGnify/ENA primary metagenome ERZ724520 (study PRJEB28724, sample SAMN07190886) | activated sludge metagenome | isolation source: activated sludge of sewage treatment plant in Hong Hong | place: USA: Christiansburg, Virginia | collected...
ACCATAAAAGCAACACCTGCTAAAATTGAACTTAAAGAAACAAATCGGGTTAAATACAATACCAATAAAAATACTGCAATGCAACAAACAGCAACTAAAGGTTGTATGGCAACTGCCATTCCAAACAAAGTAGCAACGCCTTTACCACCTTTAAAATTTGCCCATATAGGAAATATATGACCCAATACAGCAGCCAAACCTAAACCAATCATTAAGTTGGTTCTGTGCAATTCATTGTTTCCTTCGGTACCTAAATAACTTGGTAAAAAGAAGAAGTATAAAGAGGTAGCCACAACGCCTTTCAACATATCAACTATCATTACAAAAGTGCCCCATTTTGGACCTAAAACTCTGTAAGTATTGGTTGCACCAGCATTACCACTTCCATATTCTCGAATATCAATATCGAAAAATTTCTTACTAACCCAAATAGAGGTAGGAATAGATCCAATTAAATAAGCTAATATGATGAGTATTAATTCATTCATGCTTTTGGTTGAAGTTTGCGAATGACAAATATAAGGCTCAAACGCTTAAAATACTTAACAATTTCTTCATATTAACAAAGCAGCTAAAGTGTAAAATACATTGCAATCCATGCACCTTTAGTAATTGTTTTTTGATGTTTCCAATTGAAGGTTTTTACAGCTTTAAGAATATCTTTTTCATCTTCAATCAATAAACCACTTAACAGTATTGTTCCATTTGTAGCAACAGCACTATTTAATAAAGCTAAATTATCTTGAATTATATTTTTATTGATGTTGGCAATTACAACATCAAATTTTGTTGTTGTTGCAGCAGTATTACCCAATTGAATGGTAATGTTGGTACAATTGTTTTTTTGAATATTTTCTGTACTGTTTTCTATGCACCATTCATCATTGTCAACTGCTAAAATGTTATTGGCTCCTAATTTTTCTGCAAGAATGGCTAAAATTCCGGTGCCAGTTCCAAAATCAAAAACTGTTTTATTGCTAAAATTAATGTTACGCATTAATTGCATTACTGTAAACGTAGTTGCATGATGCCCTGTACCAAAACTCATTTTTGGAGTAATTAAAATTTGATATTGTACATGCTGAATTGGTTGATGAAAATGAGCCCTTACTCCAACAAAATCATCTACAATTACAGGGTCGAAATTAGATTCCCAAACTGCATTCCAGTTTTGTTTTTGAATAATATTTTGAGTGAGTTTTAAATTGAACGGTTGTACTACTTCTTGTAATTCAGGTTCATTAAATAATTCTTCAGAAATATATGCTTTTACTTCTGTGTCGTTGGTTTCAAACCCTTCATAGCCTTGATTTTCTAGCAATGCAATCAATATTTCTTGTATAGATTCTTCGTTTGTAGCAATTGAAATTTCTATATGATTCATGGTATTTATTTTTTCATGTAGAGTTGAAAACAAACTCATTGTATTCAATTTTCTTTAACTAAAAATAAACCCCCGATACAATCGAGGGTTCAGTTTTTATTATTCACCTTGTGGCTGATTGTTATCAGTTCTAGGCGTTATTTGTGGTCTATCTGGTCTTGGTTCTCTTGGAGCTTGAGGTTGTTGCTCAGGTTTTGGCATTAAAGCTTTACGGCTTAATTTAAATTTACCAGTACGAGGATCTACTTCTAGCAATTTAACTTTTACTTTATCGCCTTCGTTAAAAATACCATCCATTGTGTCTATACGTTTCCAGCTAATTTCACTAATGTGTAATAAGCCTTCTTTCTTAGGTAAAAATTCAACAAAAGCACCAAATTCTTTAACGCTTTTTACAGTTCCTTCATACACTTCACCAACTTGTGGTACAGCTACAATTCCTCTTACCCAATTTAACGCTTTTTCTAATGCTTCTTTTGTAGTAGAGAAAATACTTACTTCACCAGTATTGCCAACTTCTTCAATATTAATGGTTGTTCCAGTTTCTCTTTGTATTTCTTGAATTACTTTACCACCTGGCCCAATTACAGCACCAATAAATTCTTTATCAATCACCAATTTTTCCATACGTGGCGTATGAGGTTTAACTTCTGCACGTGCAGCAGGAACACATTCATACATGGCATCTAAAATGTGCAGACGACCTTCTTTAGCTTGTGCTAAAGCTGCTCTCATTACTTCCATGCTTAAACCATCTACTTTAATATCCATTTGTACGCCACAAATACCATCTCTAGTACCTGTAACTTTAAAATCCATATCGCCTAAATGATCTTCATCGCCCAAAATATCAGTTAAGATTGCATATTGATCGCCTTTGGTAATTAAACCCATTGCAACACCACTTACATGTTTTGGAATTGGCACACCTGCATCCATTAAAGCCAAACTACCAGCACAAACTGTAGCCATTGACGATGAGCCATTGCTTTCTAAAATATCACTTACAATTCTTGTGGTATAAGCATATCCATCAGTTGGCATCATTTGCTTTAAAGAACGCATAGCCAAGTTGCCATGACCCACTTCTCTACGACCAACACCTCTCATCATTTTAACTTCACCTGTAGAAAAAGGAGGGAAGTTATAATGCAAAATGAAGTCGCTATAAACACTGCTTGCAGCACTTTCAACCAACAACTCATCTAAAGGCGTACCTAAAGTAACGGTTGTTAACGATTGTGTTTCGCCTCTTGTAAATAAAGCTGAACCATGTGGAGAAGGCAAAATATCTGTTTCCATTGCTAATGGACGAACAACATCTAAATTTCTACCATCTAAACGAATTCTATCGTTCAAAATCATGTCTCTAACAACATAATATTGAAGGTCGTGAAAGTATTTACCAACCAATTTTTTGTCAACATCTTCAATATCAGCAAAATGTTCTTTTACTTCTTTTTCTAAAGCAGCAAAAGCATCGCTACGTTCGTGTTTTGCACTTGCACTTTTAGCAATGGCATACACTTTATCTTTAGCAAATGCAGTAATTTTTTGCTCTAATTCGTCGTTGGTATAAGGCTTGGTATAATTTCTTTTTACAGTACTACCTACTTTAATGGCCAATTCTTGTTGAGCTTTAATTTGAACACGAATAGCATCGTGAGCAATTTCTAACACTTTTACTAAATCTTCTTCACTACACTCTTTGCTCTCACCTTCAACCATCATTAGGTTTTTATCGGTAGCAGCAATAATGAAATCCATATCAGCAGTTTCTAATTCTGTACGAGAAGGATTTACTATAAATACACCATTCACTCTTGCAACACGAACTTCAGAAATTACTTCTTTAATAGGAATATCAGATACAGCCAATGCAGCACTTGCAGCTAAACAAGCCAATGCATCTGGCATTACTTCTTTATCAGAAGAAATTAATGAGATCAATACTTGAACATCACATAAATAATCTTCAGGGAAAAGTGGACGTAAAGCTCTATCCACCAAACGGCTAGTTAAAATTTCGTAATCGTTTAAACGAGCTTCACGTTTAAAAAATGAACCTGGAATACGACCTGCAGATGCAAATTTTTCTTGATAATCTACTGATAAAGGGAAAAATGATTGACCATCTTTTGGCTCTTTGTTGGCAACAACTGTAGCTAAAATAACACAGTTGCCCTGACGAACAGTGATTGCTCCATCGGCTTGACGAGCTAATTTTCCTGTTTCTATTACCACTTCAGCACCATTGGGCAACTGAAAACTGGTTTGTATAGGTTTTAACATAATTTGTAAAAATTGATTTGCAGCAAGATATTTTTTTACCTTTTTGCTTGTGAAAAATTGTATAGCATAAATAAAATATTCCCAACATCCTTGGGAAGTTGGGAATACAGCTATATTTTGTTGTTTAAAAGTTTAATCAACAGTAGGCAAAGTAATCCTTTCTCCCCTTTGGGGGATAAGTGAATTATTTTCTTAAACCTAATCTTTCGATTAATGCTCTATAACCAGTAAGATTGTGCTTTTGTAAATAAGCCAATAAACGCTTGCGTTGACCAACCATTTTCATTAAACCACGTTGAGTAGAAAAATCTTTTTTATTTACTTTCAAATGGTTGCTAATATCTAAAATACGTTCTGTTAATAAGGCAACTTGACCTTCAATAGAACCTGTGTTAGCTGAGTTTCCACCAAAATTTGCAAAAATGGTAGCTTTTTTTTCTTTAGTAATTGACATCTGTTTTTTTTTTGAGCGTCCGTGTTTGTTATTTCTTTTTTAGAATGTCGGCAAAAGTAAGAATTTTTCTTAGAAAATCTTTTTTATTTAGGAATAATTTTTTTGAAACTGCCTATTTTAGCCATTAAGCAGCTACTACAACCTCTATATTTGTTTAAATATCTTCCATTTGTGACAAAAATAGTACTTACAGTTACCAACGATATTACTTACGATCAACGTATGCAACGCATTTGCAGCTCTTTGGCAAATGCTGGTTTTAATGTGTTGTTGGTTGGCAGAAAACTAAAGAACTCTAACGATCTTCCCAACTTTTCATTTACTACCCAACGATTGAATTGTTTTTTTAACGATGGGTTTGCTTTTTATGCTGAATACAATATTCGTTTGTTCTTCTTTCTATTGTTTTATAAAGCCAATTGTTTGTGTGCAATTGATTTAGATACCATTGTTCCTGTTTACTTTATTTCGGTGTTGAAAAATACCAAAAGAGTGTACGATGCTCATGAATTGTTTACTGAACAAAAAGAAATAGTTACTCGTCCAAAAATTCATAAAATTTGGATGGCTATAGAAAAATTTTGTGTGCCAAAATTTAAACATGGTTACACCGTTAATCTGTTTATTAAAGATGAATTGAAAAGAAGACATGGGGTTGAATATGGAATTATTAGAAATATGCCTGTATTGGTAGAGGGTGAAAGGGAAACGGTAGATAGGGATTTTTTAGAAAATAGAAGAGAGGAGCTAGAAGGTGAGAGCCAACAATCAGAAGTCAGAAATCAGAAATCAGAAATTAGAAATCAGCAATTTATTATTTATCAAGGTGCAGTAAATGAGGGCAGAAGTTTTGAAACATTGATTCCTGCAATGAAACAGGTTGATTGTAAATTATTAATTTGTGGCAAAGGCAATTTTTTTGAGCAAACGCAACAATTGGTTCAAGAAAATAATTTGAGTAGCAAAGTTGAAATGAGGGGTTATGTTAGTCCTAAAGAATTAAAGCAACTTACACCTACTGCACATTGTGGTTTAACCTTGTTTGAAAAAACTGGATTGAATCAATACTATTCATTGTCCAATAGATTTTTTGATTACATTATGGCTGGCATTCCTCAAGTTTGTGTGGGTTATCCAGAATATAAAGCCATTAACGATGAACACAATGTTGCATTGTTAATTAATGAAACCGATGAACACACCATTGCAAAAGCCATAAACACTTTATTGAATGATGATATTGTGTACAATACTTTAAAACAAAATTGTATTAAAGCAAGAACTGTGTTGAATTGGGAACAAGAAGAAAAGAAATTGGTAACTATTTGGAACGGAATTATTGCTGAATAGAATTATGAAATGTTGAAGTGAGTGACACAACAGGTGTTGATAGTAGTATTGGTGTTTATAAACAAAAAAACATGATTTTAAACAATTTCTGATTTTGAAACGTTACAATCTTATAACAACAAGTATTTAATTTTTAGTGGAAAAACATTTACATATAATAGATTTCACGGTTCCTTATCCTGCGGATTATGGTGGTGTAATTGATTTGTTTTGGAAGTTGCCTGCACTACAAAAAGCTGGTGTGCAAATTCATTTGCATTGTTTTAATTATGGCCGTGGCGAACAAAAAGAATTGAACAAATATTGTGTATCTGTACAATATTATCAACGCAATACAGGCGTTAAAGGGTTTAGTACAAGCATACCTTACATTGTTTCATCACGTAAAAACGAATTGCTTTTTAATAACTTGTTGCAAGATGATTACCCCATTTTTATGGAAGGGGTACACAGTACTTATTTGTTGAATGATAAAAGGTTTAAACAAAGAAAAAAGTTTGTACGTATACACAATGTTGAGTATGATTATTACAATCATTTGGCACAAACTGCTAGCTCTTTTGTAAAAAAAATGTATTACTTAAGAGAAAGTAAACTATTGAAAAATTATGAATTTTCAATGGCTAAAAAAGCAACCGCTTTTTGGGGAGTAACCAAAAAAGATGTGGATGTTTATAGAAATGAATTGGGTTGTAACAACATTGATTTTTTGCCTTTGTATTTACCCAATAATTGGGATATTCAAATTAAAGAAGGTATTGGTGGATATTGTTTGTATCAAGCAGATTTAAGTGTTGACGCAAATGAACGTGCTGCAATTTGGTTGTTAAAAGAAGTGTTTAGTACAATGGAATTGCCATTGGTAATTGCCGGAAAAAATCCTTCTGAAAAATTAGAACAATTGGCACATTCTTTTAATCATACTTGTATAGTTGCCAATCCTAATGAGCAAGAAATGCAAGATATGATTGCAAAAGCTCACATAAATATTTTGCCATCGTACAGCAATACAGGCATTAAATTAAAACTATTGAATGCATTATTTAATGGAAGACATTGCGTTGTAAACGATGCAACTGTTGAAGGAACTGGATTGGAAAAATTGTGCCACATTGCAAATGATGCAACAACTATGCAACATACAATTGAACAATTATTTAGTCAATCGTTTAGCAATTGTGAAATTGGCATGAGAAAAGAGTTGCTAAATAAAATATTTAACAACGACAACAATGCAGCCCAACAAGTTGAATGGATTTGGGGCGAAGGGAAATATATTTTAGAAGTTTAATTGTGTTGAATTAACCAATTTTTATTTTACCTTTCTTAAGAAACTTCCTGTTAAAGCTGCCATGCCTGCTACTAAACCACCTACAAAACCTGTAACCACAATTAGTAAAGTATAATTGCCACCTAAAGGTAAAATGTTGGCAACTTTTGTAGATAAAATATGCTCATTCGCTGAGTCAATTATTGTGGTTTGAATTACCCAAAGTACCGCAACGCCAATAAAGCCTGCAGCAAACGCTTTAAACGGTTTTTGGTGTACAGCAACAGCAACAATTAATGCTGTAAATACAAAACTAAACCAAGGTAAAAATGTAAATAAACCAATGGCAAAAGTAAGTAATGACGTAAGTGCTATGGCAACAATAAATTTCATATAAAAAAGGTTTGAATACATTAACAATTGTGTAAGTGTTTATAATATTGAGTTTGTAAAATGAAATGATAAATATCCTCTTTCCACAAGCTCAAGATGACAAGAAACTATCCATTTAAAAAGCTCATATGCCATTTCATACGATCATCTTTACGAGCTGCTAATTTTTTAATAAATATTAAAGGATAATATCTTCCAGCAGCCCAATGCTGCACAAAGTTGTCGTAATATTTACTTCCAGGATTTCCACTTTGTCCACCAGGATAAATGCCATAAGCTTCAATATCATCTGTTAAGTGAACAATCATTCTCCAACTTGGACCATGTGTTTCAGAAGTAGCATTAATAATGTGTTGCCCACCACCAATTGGCAAATGCAAACTACTTAATCCAGGAATTTTTAATAAGTGCATTACTTTGGTATCCTTAAATTTTGCCCAATTTAATTGGTTGTTTTTTTCTTCAATAGCCAATTGTTTGCAAGCCTTTTTAAACGAAGCCAGAACAACATCTGCAATGGTTTCTTTAATATTGGGTGTAGTTATATTGTCTGCAAATTTGTAAGTACTATCGTTAATAAAACTTTCTATTAAAGTACTTTCATCGGGCCAAGGCAATTTTATTTTTGTTTGTGCAAATTCATCGCCCCAAGTTTGTACTTCTAAACTATCCCACCAAACTTTAAACACAGTAATGCCTTTTTCATTTACATCGTTTCGCAAATTCCAATTCTTAAAAATTTCGAGATACTTTTTTTCATCGTTGTTGAGTGATGCCTCATTTAAATGTTTCAATAAAACAGGTTTACAAATTTCTGCAAAAACATTGTAATTGTCTGTTTGCATCATTTGCATATCTGTAGCAGTAATATTGTTCATTGCAGCCAATTTTCTGTTGATAATAAAGCCTCTGTATGGAGGAAAATTACTTGGTCTGCCTAAATAATATGGATACGTTGAATCAACACCTTGTTGATTGGCACTGCTCACAAAACCTCTTGCAGGATTGAGCATTTGAGGGTTTTCGTTAGCAGGAATAATGCCTTGCCACATGTAAGTACTGTCTTTGCCTGGCATTACAAAATCGCCTTGTTGTTTCCATTTAGCAACAAATGCACCTTGTTGTCTAATGGCAATATCACCAGATTTTGAAGAGAACACAAAGTTTTGACCTGGGCATTGAAATGTTGAAACTGCATCGGCATAATCAACATAGTTTTTCATTCGGTTTAGCTTATAAAAAGTTCTCAACTCATTACTTGCGTCATGTGCTTTCCAACGTACAGCAATGTATTTACCTTCTTTCGTACTGGTTAAATATTTTTTATCAAACATTACTGGACCAAATACAGTTAAAGCAATTTTTTCATCAACATTGGGTTTGCCTTTTACTTTAATTGTTTCAGTTCTTATTTCTGCAGCTTGCCAAGCACCATCAAACCAATATTCTTGCATGGTGCTATCCTTAAATTCAATTTCATAATAATCTTTTACATCTCTTCCCGAATTGGTTACACCCCAAGCACAACTATCATTAAAGCCAATAATTACTGTTGGCGATCCTGGGAATGTTGCTCCATAACTGCTGTATTCTGGTGTAGTAATTTGCATTTCGTACCAAAGTGATGGCAGGTTTAAACCTAAGTGAGGATCGTTGCATAAAATAGGGCGACCACTTTTTGTTTTGCTTCCACTAACAGCCCAATTGTTACTGCCATTGTTTTTGTTAGGATTTAATGCTGGAGTATTTTCTATGTTGGAAGATTTGTTGAAATAAAGACTATCTCTAGTAGAAGGGGGCTTTACGTCAATGCTTGGTTTTTCAAATGCAGTTCCTCTTGGTACAATAGGATCTAAAGTATCTTGAGTTGATGGAAATAATTGCATAAAATCATCATATCCAAAATAATTTTTTGCATTGGTATACACTAAATCATCACCTTGTCCAGATAAATCCCAACTCATAAATTTTAAAAATAAGGCTGTCTTTAAATTGGTCCAAGGTTCTGGTTGATAATCTAATAATTTGTATTCTAAAGGCAATTGATTGGGCGATAAATTTTTAATGTATGTATTTACCCCAGCTGTATAAGCATCGCAAGCTTCTTTAGTTTCGGGATTGGCTTCAACTTCTTTCAACGATTTTTCTGCACCATACACCATACCTAAACGTCTAAAATATTGATCGGTTGCTAAACGACTTTCTCCAACAATTTCACTCAATCTTCCACCAGCAACATAAGTTTGAAATTCCATTTGCCAAAGTCTAAATTTTGCATGTAAATAACCTTGTATAAAATAGGCATCAGCATTATTTTCTGCATAAATATGTGGTACTAAACGTTCATCAAAATAAACATCTACTTGTTTTTTTACACCAGGCATTTTAATATCGGCATTTAACGAAATATTGGTGGGTTCGGCATTTTGCCAAAAGCCATATTGAGGCGATAAAAAGTAACCCAAACGTGGTGTTTTGGCATCTTTAGATGGTAATTGAACATTTAGTACTGTTATTAAACCTGTAGTAATAATTGCTGAAATAATGAATGGAACTAATCGCATATCGTTAATTTAGGTGGTTGAAAATACAATTTTTTAAGATACCCAATCATACTGTTGTATAAATTTTTTACTATTGAACTTTTAGAGAATGTTTATGTTTGAATAAGATTGAATTGTAACTGCTTCATGCAACAAAAAAATTATTACCAAATATTGCAAGTAGATGCCAATTGTACAAATGATGCAATTAAGAAAGCGTATAGAAAATTGGCATTACAACACCACCCAGATATTACTCAAAATAACCCTTTGCAAACTCAACGATTCAATGAAATAAAAGAAGCCTATGAAGTGTTGAACAATCCTGAGGCAAGAAAAAAATTTCATGAGAAAATATATTTCAATCCGCTTGAACCTACTGTATACAATATACATGACGTAATTGCACTTGCTACTAAAGTTGATGGATACATAAAAACTGCCAATAAATACACCATAGATTTTACTTTAATTGAGTTGCATCTATATGAAATATTGGAAAGCAATCAATTGCTTATTCAAACTTGTACCAATGAAGTTGACAAAAACAACTTATGGGCATTGTTATATAATTGTATTAAAGTTTTGCCCTATACTCCTCTACAGAAATTAAATCCAATTGTAAATAATTGTTTTAGTGACAAAGCCTCTTTAATGAATGATTTGCTTTATGAGAAAAAACAATTGTCTTTTCTAGAAAAATATAAAATTTACCTTGCTATTTTAATTGCCATTTTATTGTGCATGTTTATTGCATTAATGGCTTAGAAGTTAACGGTGAGTTTATATTAATTGTCTATTAATTTTATAGGATATTATCGTGTATTGTAACTACCTTTACATTAGGAAATGAAATGGCACATTTCTCTAGTGTTATGTTAACATTAAAATACCAAATTGAGCCTCTTCAATTCAACAATTTCGCAACTGAAAGTTGCTACTTGTTAAGCCATAAACACACTAAAAAAAGTTACTTATTTGATTTTTGTGGCTATCAAAAACTTCTAGAAAAAACACACGGACAATATCAAGATATTCCAAATTAAGCGTATTCATTAAACTACTTATTAGAGCAAATAGCTTAATTCTTATAAGAAACTCAACCCTTATATATGTATTTGATTGCTCTTTTCAAATTCAACAATTTAAATAATACAAAATGAAAAATACTATAAACCATATTATACATAGTGCCTTTTTAAAAACAATTAGTTTGCTTTTTATATTTATTCTATTTATACAAAGTATTGTTCAATCTCAGCCAATTGCAATAACAGTTTCTGGTCAAGTAAATGGTACTAGTTTGGCTCAAGGAGCAACATTCCAATGGTCAATAACTGGGTTAAACTCTGGTTCAGTTGTTACCAATCAACTTTGGTTTGATAAAGATGCAGATGGAATATTAAATCCATCAGTAGATTTGCTTTTTCTTGAATTTCAACAAACTGATGGCGTTCAAGGTTCAAATGGACCAGGTGATGATGATGGCGTTGCAAATGGTGTTATTACCACTAATGTTGGTGGAGAATATTTTCCTGTTTCTAAATACATTTTTAAAACAACAGCTAATGGAAATTCTGCATTTTCAACATTCTCAATTACTGCATTGCAAGTTATAACTTACACAATTAGTGGAACAGTTACTAATATAGGAGTTGGTATGAATGATATTGTGGTACTTGCAAGAAATTCTAATTCGAATGGAGAATATTTTGCTCTTACCAATTCTTCTGGAATGTATACAATTAATACCGACTTCTCTATGGGATCTAATATTGAGATTAAAGTAGCAAATGATGGATTTAATTCAGTAAATCTTTCTGGTTATGTTATAACACCAAGTAAAATATCAACTTCTATTAATTCAAATATCACTGGAGCCAACTTTAGTGCAATTGCTGCTAAAATTATTACTGGAAAAGTTGTAGATGATTTAAATAATCCAATAGCTGGATATTCAGTATATGCCAATCCAGGTACTGGTGGAAATAGTTATTATGGTGAAACGAATAGTTTAGGCGTTTATGCTATTCCTGTTGAAGTTGGAGATTATAAAATTCAGTTTGGTAATACAGAAACTCCTTCTGGTTATATTATTACTTTTTATAACCAAAAATATACGAATCAAAATAGTGATATTGTGCAGATTACTTCATTAACCGATAGTGTTAAAAATATAAATGCACAAATACATAAAGGGGCTTTAATTACAGGAACATTTAAAAAGAATGGATCACCAACACAAGGCAGTATTTCTGTTTCAAATTACAATGTTGCATTTCCAGAAAATAGGCTTTTTGAAAGTTGGTACAATGCAAATAACAATAAATATTATTTATATGTTTTGCCTGGTACTTATTCAGTTTTTTTTCAATTAAATAATTCAAATACTTCAATGTATTTTAACCAATCTGCTTCAAATCCAGGAACTGCAGTTGTCGTAAATTCAGTGAATGATGTAATTGATAATATTAATGTCGATTTCTCAGCTGCTGTGCCCATTAAATTTAAATTGTTTACCGCAACTATTCAACACAATAAATCGCTTTTACAATGGACTGTTGCAGATGAAATGAATGAAAAAACATATATAGTTGAGCATTCTCTTGATGGAACAATATTCAATGAGTTGGGTAGTGTAGTAGCAACAGGAATGACTACTTACAGTTATGTAGATCTTGTCCAAAGAAATGGTATTAATTATTATCGAATTAAATCTGTAGACAATAATGGAGTCTTCAGTTATAGCAATGCTGTAAATATTAATTACAAAGTTGCAAAGGTTGTAGATATTTTCCCCAATCCTGTGGTTAACAATGTGGCCACTTTACAATTAAAGGGTTTTGAAGCTGGCTTGTATACTTTAAAAGTGTATGATGCAACTGGCAAAATAATTCAACAGAAAAATATAAATATATCTACTGTAAACTCAACATTCCCAATAACTTTAGTTACAAAAGGAATGAATGTTTTAGAAATATGTGGGCAAAATAACAGGGTAGTAAAATCTGTTTTTGTACAATAATTTTATTTCCTTAATTAAGAGAGCCGTTTACTTGTAAACGGCTCTCTTGTAAAAAAAATCTTCAAAACTAAAACTTAAAATTCCAGGTAACGCTTGGTATAATTGGAAACAATGAAACTTGCTTTGCACTTACTTTTAAATCGTTCGTAGCTGCACTTCCTTCTTGATCGTAGTACACAAAATAGGGGTTTAACCTACTGTACACATTGTAAATACTAAACACCCAATAGCTTTGGTATTTTCTTACTTTTTTTGGTTGGGGAGTATATGTTGCAGAAAAATCTAAACGATGATAAGGAGCCAAACGATATTTATTAATGGTACTAAACTCTTGTGTTAAAACACCATTTACAAAGTAAAATCTTTCTGGCAAAGATGTTGCTTGTCCACTGCCATACACAAATACAGAAGATACTTTCCATTTGTTGTTAATGGTGTAGCTACCTACTACAGATAAATCGTGTCTTCTATCGTATCGGCTAGGATATTTATTGCCTTCATTTAAATCTTTAAATCTACGCCAAGTGTAGCTTAGTGTGTAGCCCACCCAACCAGTTAATCTGCCTTTTACTTTGTTTACAAAAAACTCTGCACCATAACTCCAACCTTTACCAAAAACAAAATCTTCCTCAGTATCTTTTAAAGTATTGGGTGTATATCCTTCTCTGTATTCAATTTGGTTTTGCATGTCTTTGTAATACACTTCAACCGATGTTTCAAACATGTTATTTTTAAAATTTCTGAAATAACCCAAAGAGTATTGCCAACTAATTTGAGGCTGCACTCTAAGTGTACTGGGCACCCATAAATCTGTTGGTAAAGTTGTGCCAGCATTGGTAACTAAATGTATGTATTGCATGTTACGAGTAATAGCAGTTTTAAAACTGCTATTCTCGTTAATGGTATAACGTAAAGTGGCTCTAGGCTCTATACCACCATAGGTTTTTACAGTTTGTCCTTTAGCATAAACAACACTATCAATTCTGTTTCCATTGGCATCATTTGTATAAGTGGCATACTTACCCACTTGTTGAAAAAGGCTATATCTCAACCCATAATTCAGCTTTATATTTTTAGATATTTCCCAATCGTCTTGCAAATAAGCAGCATACTCGTTGGCAAATTTATTCAATACATTTTGTGGTTTAAATACTACAGAATCTTGGTTGCCATTTAACACACTTGGAAAAAAAGTATGGTGTGTGTATTGTACTCCAAACTTTAGTTTATGTTCTGGTGAAATAAACCAATCAAAATCGGTTTTGGCATTGTAATCTCTTACGCCTGATGAGAATTTAATATTAAAATTTTCTTGTCGGCCTTCTAGTGCAAATTGATAATCGTTGTACACTAGAGTAACATTGGCAAATAATTTTTTGTTGAAGATATGATTCCAACGTACTGTAGCTGTTGAGTTTCCCCAAGGTATGGTTGTGCTAAAATTTCTTTCAGCATTGTTAAAATTAAATTTATCTCTACCAAAATATCCACTTAAATACAAACGATCTTTCTCAGATATTTTGTAATTCATTTTGGCATTTAAATCGTAAAAATAATAACCACTTCCATAAAACTGGTTGTCTTTTTTAATAAACGGTTTTACCAATGCATCAATATAGGTTCTTCTAGCAGAAATTATAAAAGAGGCTTTGTCTTTTTTTATTGGTCCTTGAATAGACAATCGAGAAGCAATTAAACCAATGCCACCTTCAACTTCAGTATCATTGATATTTCCATCCTTCATGCTAATATCTACAACACTCGATATACGTCCACCATACTGTGCAGGCATTCCTCCTTTAATTAAAGAAACATTCTTAATGGCATCGGCGTTAAACACAGAAAAGAAACCAAACAAATGGCCAGTGTTGTACACCACAGCATCGTCTAATAAAATTAAATTTTGATCTGGTCCACCACCACGTACATAAAAACCTGCATTTCCTTCACCTGCATTTCTTACGCCTGGCATTAATTGCAATGTTTTTAATACATCCACTTCACCTAAAAATGCAGGCAATGCTTTTGCTGTTACAACACTTAAATCTATTTTACCCATTTGGGCAGTTTTTACATTGTTGTCTCTTTTTTTGCCTACAACTGTTACTTCATTATAAAGTGCAGTATTGGTTAACAATAAAAAATTTGATTGAATATTTTGATTGAGTGTAATTGTTTTTTCTTGCAATTGATAACCCACAAAAGATATAATGAGTTGATATTTCCCTTTTGGTAAAGTGAGCGAAAAGAAACCATATTGATTGCTTGTTGTACCTCTACCTTCTGGTTTAATGCCAATATTGGCACCAATTAAAGTTTCTCCAGTTAAAGAATCTTTGATATATCCATTAATGGTAAATTTTTCTTGTGCATTTGCTAGAGTGATCGATAAAATAAATAGCGTAAAAAAAATATACAAATGTTTCATTCTTCCAGTTAGTTAAATCAATTAGGTAAACAAAAAACCTCCTGCAAAGTTGCAAGAGGCTTTGTTAATATTTTGGTAGACTTTATTGAACGGTTTTTAAAGTATCTATAATCGCCCCATCTGTTAAAAGAGTTTTTGGTTTGTAGGGGTTTTGAATGTCTTTTGTTAAACTAAGCCAGGTTGCAGAACCTGTATTGTTTTCAAATGCTTTATCTGTACTCATTTGATAAAGAATGCTTCTATCATATTGTACAACTCTAAACAAAGTGTACAAAGCTTCGCTAATCATTCCAAACGATTTTTTTTGAGCCATGATATCTTTTTCGGCAACCATTGCTTTTAATTCTCCACTTATAACATCTCTAAACGAGTTTGCATTTTCAATAATTCCTGCATCACCCTTTAGTGCATTGGTTTTAAGGCTATCGGTTTTTTGCAATAAAACATTTCCGTATTGATGAATTGCAGTAACATCTTCAGCAATAAATTGATTTTTTAATGAAAAATAAGCATCCAATAATTGTTGAAAAGAGGTATTGAACGTATCGGAATTTTTGCTTTTAACCATAGGTTGTAATGGTTGTTCTTCTACCACTGGTTTTTCATCTTTACCACCACAAGCCACTAAAAATGAAATTAAAACTACAGTTATAAATTGTTTCATATACTATATTATTTTTTGCAAAGGTAATTAACTGTTTTTACTTGTTTGTAGGCTTCTTGGTTTCTTAGCACTGCATCTATTACATTTGCGGCTGAAAATGGTTTATTTTAATTATTAGTTTCAATTTTACAATCATGTTATTAGGGTTACAAAATGTTACGTTTGAGTTTGGTGCAAGAGTTATTGTGGAAGATGCTACATGGCATATTCAACCAGGAGAAAGAATTGGTTTAATTGGATATAACGGAACCGGAAAATCTACTTTATTAAAAGTTTTGGTTGGTCAATACACACCTAGCAAAGGAACTGTTGAAAAAGGCAGAGAAACCACAATTGGTTATTTACACCAAGATTTATTGAGTTTTGATACCAACGAATCTATTGTAGAAGTTGCCATGGGAGCGTTTGAAAAAGTAAAAGCCTTAGAAAAAGAAATCGAAGATTTAGGCAAACGTTTAGAAACCGAATATGAAGATGAAGCCTTGTTGTTGTTGTACAGTGAACGTTTACACGATTTAGAAGTTGCTGGAGGTTATACCATACACCATAGAACTGAAGAAGTGTTACAAGGATTGGGTTTTGAAAATCAACATTTACAAAGACCCTATAAAGAATTTAGTGGTGGTTGGAGAATGCGGGTTTTACTAGCAAAAATGATTTTACAACAACCCGATGTTTTGTTGTTGGATGAACCTACCAATCACTTGGATTTACCAAGTATTGAGTGGTTAGAAAAATATTTATTGCATTATCAAGGTAGCGTAGTAATTGTAAGTCACGATAAATTTTTCTTAAATAGAATGGTAAATAAAATTGTAGAAGTGTATCAGCAAGAGTTACACATTTACAGTGGCGATTATGAATATTATGAAACTGAAAAAGCCATTCGTATTGATATGCAACAGAAGGCTTACGAAAATCAGCAAGATTATATTCGCCAGCAAGAACGATTTGTGGAGCGTTTTAAAGCCAAAGCCAGTAAGGCTGCTGCTGCACAAAGTATAGTAAAACGGTTAGATAAAATTGAGCGTATTGAAAATGTTCAATTAGAAAGACCCAATATTAAAATTAATTTTCAGGTAGATAAACAACCGGGAAAAATTATTGCTTCGGTAAAAAATGTAAGCAAAAGTTTTGGCAATATTGAAATTGTAAAAAATGGAAATGCTGAAATTGACAGAGGCGATAAAATTGCCTTGATTGGTGCAAACGGAAAAGGTAAATCAACCTTACTAAGAATTATTGCTGGTACCGAAACTTTTGAAGGTGCAAGAGAATGGGGCCACAATGTGCAAGAAAGTTTTTATGCCCAACATCAGCTAGAAGCATTGAATTTAAACAACACCATTTTAGATGAAATGTCGGAATGTGGTAGTAAAAAAACAGAGCTTGAATTAAGGGCTTTGTTGGGTTGTTTTTTATTTAGTGGAGATGATGCTGATAAGAAAATTAAAGTATTGAGTGGAGGGGAAAAAGCAAGGGTTGCCTTGGCAAAAGTGATCGTTAGTAAGAGCAATTTTTTAATGTTGGATGAACCTACCAATCACTTAGATATGCACAGTGTTGAGTTGTTGGCAGAAGCATTGAATAAATATGAAGGCAGTTTAATTTTAGTAAGTCACGATCGTTATTTTATTTCAAAAACGGCCAATAAAATTTGGGAAATTGTTGACCATGAAATTAAAGAATTTAAAGGTACTTATGCAGAATGGGTTGCTTGGAACGAACGTATGGCTAAACAAAAAGCTTTGGCCGACAAAGAAGCTGCTGTAGCAATAAAAAAAGAAGTGGTTGTTGAAAAAAAGAAAGAACAAAAACCGCAACAAAGCAACCATGAATTAACTACGTTAAAAAACGATTTAAAGCAATTACAAAAGAAGTTTGCAAAAATTGAAGAAGAAATTGCAAGCATCAATAAAAGGAAAGAACAAATAGAGTTAGACTTGGCAAAGCCCAATATTTATACCAACCATACCGAGTTTGCAAAAAAAGAAACGGAGTATAAAAAAGTACAGGAAGAGAAAAAACAAGCAGATGTTAAATACGAAAAAATGTTTGAAGAAATAATGGAATTGGAGGGGAAGATTGGGTAGTGGGAATTTTATAAAATTTGAAATTAAACCTATAAGGCCTCAAAGATCTTATAGGTTTTTTAATGTATACATAAAATTGAAGGAACCTATTTATATATAAAATCCAATTCTAAAATGTAATTTCTTTTATCGATTTCTACCAATGATAATTTTAAAATTTTAGGTTTTATTTTTTCAATATCATCAAACTTTAAAAAAGCAACTTCTCTAAATTTATTGTTATTGGGTGTTGGTAAATAGTACACATAATCTGTGTTTAAACAAACTCTAATATTGGTAAGTGCTGCTTCAAATTCTTTTTTTGCATCTGCTAATTCTTGAAAACCAGCTTTGGTATAAACCACCATTACAGTATCTTTTGTTTTCTTAGAACCCGTACAAAAAAATGGTTGCAAATTGCCTAAACAGCCCTGCCAGCTTTGCTTTTGAAAAGCAGGAAGTTGTGTTTTTAACAATCCAACAAACATAAAACTGTTGATAGGTTCATTCATCATTATTTTATGATAATACGGAGGTTTACCACTTTTTATTTTTAAAAATACTGTGTAACTACTGTCCACCTCATTTTTAAAAAGTTGTACATAAATATTGTACAAAAAGAAACCAGAATTTTGAGTAAATGCAATTTTGGTTTGTTTAAAATAATCAGTTTTGTTGTTGCCATCTTCATTTTTAAACAACACTTTTCTGTTTAATGCTTCAGCAATATTGTTGCTTAAATTTACATACACGGCTTCTGCATTGTCTAAGTTTTCAAATTTGCCAAAAAAATATTCTGCAAAAGGAATGCTATCTAGTACAATTTTTCCTGGAGATACTGCACCTTTTAATTGAATTTTAGTTTTTAAAACTGTACTGTTTGGATAGGCAGAATCGATGCCTTTAATTGGTTTGTCTTTTATGTCATCAAAATAACTAGGAGCTTCATTCAATAATTTAACAAAATTTCTAGCAAATTCATTTCTCTTTTGTTTGGGAATATCTACATAAAACTGTTGTGCATTTAATTGTATTGCACTTGCACAAAAAAATAATATAAATGCTAGTCTTAGCATGAATATGCAGCAGGGTTTTGGTAAATAAAACTAATTGGGGTAGCTGAAATATAAGCAAGTTAATGCAATAATTAATAAAAATTATTACTCAAACATTGACTCATGTAAAATCGAATGTATCTAAAAACAAGTAGTTAATAAAACTATAAGGCCATTGCTTTAAGAAAATCGCTTACTAAATAACTAATGAGTTTGCCTGTTGAAACATCTGTTCTACCATCGCTTAAATGCGTAGCTCCCTCACAAATATGTAAATATGCTGGGCGACTATCAGCTGTTGCAAAATGAATGTATTGCCTTGCATGGTTGGCTGTAATACCAACAGGGCTTGTAGCACTGCTTAAGGTATGTTCAATACAATCTACATCTAATTCAATACCCACTAAAGTATCTGAGGTAAAGTTGCAGCCATGAGCAATGGCTTGCATGAAAGTTCTTTTCTCGTGTAAAAAAATATCTTCATAGGTAATACAATCTATAAATGGATTGTTCACCATATCCATCCAAACATTTTGTTGAATATAATTTTCGTGTAAACCCAATACACAATACTTTTCTAAATAACCATCTTCTTCTGCATATCTAAAAGCATTGCCACTGTGTCTTCCTTCCAGAGGTCTATAATCTGCATGAGCATCAAGGTTCAATACATTAATTTGAGCCAACTCTAAAATGCCTGCTTTGTACCAACCCTTTGCAGCACCCTTAACACATGGGTATGCGTTGTTGTGGCCACCACCAATTACAATTGGCATTTTTTTATTCTGTGTAATTACGTGCATCAATTGTTCTACAGCATCGTCTATAATACTTACTGCACGGCGGTAAGCTGCTAATTTTTCATCATAATTATCGGCATTTTGATCAATTAAATTGGCTATTTCAGAAAAGTCGAATTGACCCAATAGAAGTACTTCATTGCCATCTAAAAAGTCGTTGCTTTGTATATTTAAAAACGATTTTAAAAAAGGATGCCAAGCACTATCAGCACCACCCATTCCATTGTTGGCTTTAACGCCAATGTCTTCAGGAATGCCAAATAAAACATATTTAATGCTGGGTTGGTTTAATGCTTCTTCTATGTTAGAACCAGGAGAAATGCAGCGTATTCTTTCTCCTAATTTAGTTTCAAATTTTCTTATTTTGGTAAATGCTAACACTTCTTGCTTATCGTAAAACTTAAAATGTTTCATATGGGCAGTTTGTTTTTTTTATAAATTGAAGGTAAACATAAAGTAAATAAGTTGGCACTTGAAAAATGCGATTCAATCCTTTTAAAAGAAAGTTTATTGCATAAGCCATTTATAAAAAGCTGGAAATTCAATACGCCAATATTTTTCGTTGTGTTCTCCAAGTGGAGCAATTGAAGTAGTAATTTGATAATTTTTGTTTTTGCCAGATAAAGTGGTGGCCATTTTTTTTACTTCTGTAACCAATGTTGCACTTTCTTTTCCACCAGCATAAAAATAAAATCTAGGATTGGTATTTGTTACAAAAGTTTCAGCATCTGTAAAACATTGGTTTGATAACCAAAACGATGGCGAAAAAATGCCAGCACTGCCAAATACTGTTGGGTATTTAATGAGTGCATAATAACTAATCAATCCACCTAAACTACTACCAGCAATACTGGTAAATTCAACACCTTTTTTTGTTCTGTATTTACTATCAATAAAGGGTTTTAGCGTTTGAACAATAAATTCAAGATATTCTTTTCCTTCGGCCAAAACATTGGTTTTGTTGTACACAAAATTGTAGGGTGTGTATTCACTAATGCGTTTGTCTGACCCATGATCAATGCCAACAACAATACATTCTTTACCAGTAACTTTTTGTATACTATCTAAACATTCATCAACACCCCATTCGCCAAAAGCAGCAGTTTGTTCGTTAAATAAATTTTGTCCATCCTGCATGTACAAAACTGGGTAAGCTCTTCCAACGTTTGCATAACCTTTGGGTAAATAAATCCAAATTCTTCTTTTTCTATTTAATTGAGGCATGTTAAATGCAGTATCTATAATTCTAACATTGGGGCTTGCTGTAAAAAGTTTGGGTTTATCGGGGTAATCATCTTTCCAGCCAGCAATGGTAAAATCTTTTGAAATATCGCCATTCACTTCTATGACTCTATCCTCAATATTTCTACCATCTGCGGTACATTCTACTTTGTCGAAACTGCCTCTTGTAAATTTAAAAGCATAAGTACCCGCAGGTAAATCTTTAATAACAATGCTCTTGCGTCCACCAGCAAATGGTTTAAGTTTAAATTTTTCATCGGCAGGGTTCCAGCTATTAAAATTTCCTGCAACATATACATCATCATTTTGTTTAGTAGCAGCAGTTGTAACTACCAAACGTACACTATACTGTGACCATACATTTATACTTAACAACAATAAACTGAGTAAGAAAATTTTTTTCATAGTTATTTTTTTAGAGCTTCTTTTGTAGCTATTTCGTCTATGGCCAATTGGTTTTTCAATGCTTCTAATCCGTCAAAGTGCATATCGCCACGTATAAATTGCTTTACAGTAACTTGAATGTTGTGGCTATAAATATCTTCATTAAAATTAAAGATATTAACTTCAATTACTCTGCGTTTACCATTTACTACAGGCCTGCTACCAATGTACATCATACCTGTAAGTAGTGATGAATTATTGTTGATTGTATTTGTGTCGTTTGCTGAGTTACTTAGTGCAACTGTTACTGCATACACACCATCGCCAGGCACCAATTTATCGTGTTGGTTAAGTTGAATGTTGGCTGTTGGGTATCCAATTGTTCTGCCCAATTGATCGCCTTTAATAACAGCTCCTTCAAAAAAATAATCATAGCCTAACAAGGCTTTAGCAGCAGTTAAATCATGTTGCAATATGGCTTTTCTAATTCTTGTACTACTTATGGTGGCTTCTTGTAAAACCTGTTCATTAATTTCTTTTACAACATAGCTTAATACTTTTCCATATTGTTCAAGTAATTGATAATTGCCTTTTCTATCTTTTCCAAAACGATGATCATAGCCAATAATTAACACCCTTGGCTTAAATTTTTTGTATAGAAATTGAGTGATATAATCTTCGGCAGATAAATTGGCAAACTCATCGTTAAAGGGCACAACAACTAAGTGATGAATGCCTTGTTGTTGTAGTAAATTAATTTTTTCGGTTAATGTATTTAAAAGTTTAATGCCACTTGTATCGCCAACTATATTTCTTGGATGTGGGTGAAAAGTAATTACTACAGTTTCTCCTACAACAGATATGGCTTCAGTTTTAAGTTGTTGTAAAATTTTTTTATGGCCTTCGTGTACTCCATCAAAAGTGCCAATAGTAACCACTGCATTGATAAATACAGGCATTTGTTCTAAATTATAATACACATTCATAGCAACAAAAATAGTGAATGGAGAATAGTGCTGTGTCAATTACATTTGCAACATTGAACAATTATTAATTCTTGAGTTGAAATTTCTATTTAAAAGCTAATTTGAAGTTGCTGATACAGGTTATAAACGTTGAAGTGTGCGACGCCGAGAAAGCTTAGTAGAGTTTCTACTGTTGACGAAAAAAAATAAAAAAAATGTCTTTATACGCCCAACGAGGAGTTTCTGCACAAAAAGAAGAAGTACATGCAGCCATTAAAAAATTGGATGCAGGATTGTATGCTCATGCGTTTTGCAAAATGTATCCAGATTATTTGGTTGGTGATGAGAGCTATGTAAATATTTCTCATGCCGATGGTGCAGGAACAAAAAGTATTTTAGCTTATTTATATTGGAAAGAAACGGGTGATGTGAGCGTTTGGAAAGGGATTGCACAAGATGCGGTTGCCATGAATTTAGATGATTTATTGTGTGTTGGCGTGTACAATAATTTATTGTTTAGTAGCACAATTGATAGAAATAAAACCAAAATTCCTGGTGAAGTTTTGGAAGCTGTAATTAACGGCACACAAGAATTTTTTAATGAATTGAAAACTTATGGAGTGAACATTCATTATTTAGGTGGCGAAACTGCCGATGTTGGTGATGTTGTTAGAACCATTGCTGTAAATGGAACTATGACGGCACGTTGGCCTAAAAATAAATTAATTACCAACGATAAAATTGATGTTGGAAATGTGATCGTTGGATTTGCGTCATCGGGCAAAGCAATTTATGAAACTGAATACAATAGTGGCTTAGGAAGCAATGGTTTAACAAGTGCAAGACATGATGTGTTGAGTAAGGAGTATGCAGAAAAATATTCTGAAACTTTTGAAAATAGTTTGAGTGATGATGTGGTGTATATTGGAAAAAATAAAATGACTGACGTAAGTGGCAATACTACCATTGGTAAGCTTTTGTTAAGCCCAACACGTACATATGCTCCCTTAATGAAAGTATTGTTAGAACAGCATTTTGATGACATGTATGGTGTAATACATTGCAGTGGTGGTGGACAAACCAAGTGCATGAAATATTTGCCTAAACCTTTGCGTATTGTAAAAGATAATTTATTTGAAGTGCCTCCGATTTTTAAATTAATTCAAGAAAATTCTGGAGCAGACAATAGAGAAATGTATCAAGTATTTAACATGGGGCATAGATTAGAAATTTTTACCAATGAGCTTGCTGCAGAGAAAATGATTGAAGCCGCTAAACAGCTGCATATTGAAGCACAAATTGTAGGAAGGGTAGAAGCAACAACTGGTGCAAGTGAATTGCTTTTACAAGGCAGTTTTGGAGAAGTAAAGTATTAACATCTTATTGTAAGTTGTGTATACTATTTTTATTGTGAACTACGCTGTATGAATAATTTTACAGCATTAAAAATTTGGATATGTCAGAAACCGTAATAACATTAAGAGGCGTAAATGTATATCAAGGCAATAGTTTGATTTTACAAGATGTAAACTTTACCATTAACAAAGGAGAGTTTGTTTATTTAGTAGGAAAAACTGGTACAGGTAAAAGTAGTTTGCTGAAAACTTTGTATGGGGAACTAACCATGAGAGAAGGTAGTGGGAGTGTAGTTGGTTTTGATTTAAGAGATATGGATTGGAAAAAAGTTCCTTTTTTAAGAAGAAATTTAGGCGTTGTATTCCAAGATTTTCAGTTGTTAACTGATAGAAATGTGTACGAAAATTTGAAGTTTGTTTTAAAAGCTACAGGTTGGAAAGATGCCAAATTAATGGATGAAAAAATAAACGATGTGTTGGATAAAGTTGGGTTGAAAAGTAAAGGATTTAAAATGCCATTTGAAATGAGTGGTGGTGAGCAGCAAAGAATAGATATTGCTAGAGCTTTACTCAATTCTCCCAAACTCATTTTAGCCGATGAGCCAACAGGAAATTTGGATCCAGAAACTAGCGATGAGATTATGCAATTGTTAATATCTATTGCTAAAGATTATGGTACAGCAGTTGTAATGGCAACGCATGATTTTATTGTAATTAATCGTTACCCAGGACGAATGTTAAAAACTGAAAGAGGAAGAGTAATTGATAGTGCCAATATGGAAGTGGCTTAATAAAAAAATCCTGCTAAATAGCAGGATTTTTTTATGCCAAAATTTGAAAGAGGGGCTGCATAGTGGTGCTAGTTTTGGTGTTAAAAATTTTCGGTAAAACAATTGTTTTATATTTTATCTTAGCAGCAAACAAATTGAATGTTTGCAGTAACTATTTTAGGTAATAATTCGGCTATACCTGCTTTTGGTAGACATCCAACAGCACAAGTGGTTACACTGAACGATCAACAATTTTTAATTGATTGTGGCGAAGGTACTCAAGTGCAATTGGCGAAGTTTAAGATTCGGAAAAGTAAAATTAATTACATTTTTATTTCTCATTTACATGGCGATCATTATTTTGGATTAATAGGTATATTAACAAGTATGGCTTTGCTAGGTAGAACATCAGAATTACATTTATTTGCACCTGCACCCTTAGAAAAAATAATTGAATTGCAATTGAGTGTTGCCGATTCTGTTTTGCCCTATAATTTAATATTTCATCCACTAAAAGACGAAGGTGTAATTGTTGATACAAACAAATTTCAGATTGTATGTTTTGCAGTACAACATAGGGTACAATGTTGGGGATTTATTGTACATGAAAAAAGAGATCCTCGTAAAATTGATAAAGAAAAAGTGAATGAATTTCATATTCCTGCGGCATATTATACTGCTTTAAAAAAGGGCGATGATTATGAAACTAAAAATGGTGAAATTATAAAAAATGAATGGGTAACTTTTGCCAATAAACCTGCAAGAAGTTATGCTTATAGTGCCGATACAATTTATGATGAACAAGTTGCTGTAAAAGTAGGAGGTGTAAATTTATTGTATCATGAAGCCACGTATTTAAAAGCAATGGATGAGTTGGCTGCAAAACGCTATCATTCTACTACTGCACAAGCTGCTACAATTGCTGCTAAAGCCAACGTAAAAAAATTAATTATAGGCCATTTTAGTAGTAAGTACGAACAATTAGACGAGTTTTATACTGAGGCTTGTGAAGTGTTTGAAAATACTGAACTGGCAATAGAGGGGGTAACTTATTTGATACAATAGGAACATTAAAAATTAAGGAAGGCTCTTAATAAAAACTTGATACTATTTCATTAAGTACTTGATTGAATTAGATTTTATTTGTAAGCTGCCCTTTCAGGTTTATAAATAAAGCGTTCAAAAAAATTTGAACGCTTTATTAGTTTTATTATTTTTTTATAAATTGTTTTCGTTGTCTTGTTTTGCCATCAAACACTTCAATAAAATAAATACCTGTATTTAGTTTACTAACGTCAATTTGAACCTGATTAGAATTATTAGTAAATACTTTCCTTAGTTTCAAGATACCTAAATTGTCAAAAATTGCTATCTGTGAGATGTTATTTAATTTACTCGATGCTTTAATATGTTTGTCCTTACTATTTAGCGATATGAATATTGTGTTAGTGGCTGGGTTGGGAAACAGCTTTATGTCATCATTAATTGTCGACTGTTGTCTATATCCCCAACATTCTAAAAATATTTCCCCAACATTTACTGTTTCACTTCGTCCACAATAAGTTACAGCAACTACTTCTAAATTTCTTGGATTACCCATACAAGGCCAACTATTTGTCCATAAATATCCATTTGATGTTTCACCAATTAGTTGACCATCAATGTACCATTGATAAGACCATGCACCGTCTGGATGTTCGTCAACTTGAGCAATTAAAGGTTCTGAAGAAAAGTTTGGAGCATAAATAATAGTTGGATTTGGACTTACCCAAGGCAAACAAGGGCAATAGCCAACTGAATTATTTGCTTGTTTAGCACAATTGCCAGAACCAATCTGTGCCGAAACAGAACCAGAAACACCACTAGGAGAATATATGTCAACTGTATTACCATAAGTTGTTGTGTAGGGAGAAGCATTCCCATTAATAAGAAGACCATTTGTAGTTGTCCACGTAATCGTACTTGAAAGAGGTAAACTTGCTTTAACTGTCATATTGTTACAGTCTAAACCGGTAGTAATGTTACTTAAACTAAAATTGGGTAAAGAATTGGTAACAGTTGTTGTAGAATTTAATGTACTGTAATTTGAACCATTTAGCTTTACAGTTACTGAAACATTGGAGATATTAGAAGCACTGGAAGACGATGTTAAACTAATATTTGGACTTGTAGTTGTAAATGTTTGAGGTGCAGGATTTCCAAGATAAATCCAACCATTGTTGGTAGTACCTAAATTCCAATCATAGATAATGTACCTGGTGAATTATACACATTTGTAACTACAAAGTTTTTGGTTACACTAGTGCCACATTCAATTGACGATGAATTTGGATTTAAAGTAAATACAGGTGCAGGTGGTGTTTCTACAATTCTTATTTGCCTTAGCCTTATGGTTTTGCTGCCACCATTTGGGGCAGGGATTGCTGTAATTTCCAGTGTACCTTGATTGCTCCCTTGTACAAATGAAGAAAATTGACGTTCCGAAAATGTAGCTTCTGAAATTTTCAAGCCTGCTGGATTACCTGTTACATCTGGATTTACATCTTGTGCACCGTTACAAGTAGTATTGCCACCACCACCTGTATTATTTATGTTCAATCGAATAAATGGACCAGTGTTGTTTCCAACAGTATTTACATCTGCAGCAACAGTTGCATAAATTAAGTATGTATAATTGGCCTTAAAATTATAATAAAGCCTAAACCTTGTACCTTGGCTTGATGAAGATGATACATAGTTTGTAGCCATTTGAATAGCAGAATCGCTGCTGCTATATATGGGTTGCCCAACCTTTGTTTGATGGCTAACATTTGCCACACCTGTGGCTGGCACATTGGTTTCATTGGCGAATAAATTACATGGAGGATTGCTGGGAAACCATGTTCTATAATTAATAGTTACGTTTTGGGCATTTGCTGCCCAACTTATTATTAGCGTACATGCAAGAATAATATGTTTCATAAAACTTTGTTTTGTAATAAATAATTATTTGTCTTTTTCTAAATGGACTTGTAAACCAAGCCCTAATTGTATAATGCCATTGCTACCATTAAACCCATTAAATTTATAACTGCTATAACTTACTAAAAACTCAATACCCACACTAGAATTAAAAAATGCGACTGCACCAGTGGTAAATGAAAAGGTGCTTTTTGGTGTGCTTCCACCTCTACTACCCTCAACACCATATTGGTACACCCCTTCTGCAAGTATGTTAATCCTTTTATCAACTGGCATAAAGTAGTAACGAATAAATGGACCAAAATTGTAGTTATTGTATTTAGAGTAAATTGTTCCACTTCCTCTTTGACCTATCAGAATAATACTAGTTTTTAGACCCGTAGCAAATTTGTCATTTAAAAAGTACCCAACATTTGGGTTAATTTGAATGTTGTAATATGTATTTGGTGAGTTAAACTCACTTTTGTTAGTACCTGATGAAAAGCCAATATTACCACCAAGCATCCAATTGCCTTTTGTTAATTGTGCTTTTGATATATTAACAATTAGTAAGCTAAAAGCTACTAGTATTATACATTTCATAAGTATATATTTTTATTTTTTTTAATATCGAAGTTATATAAGAAAGGATTGTTTGAGAATAATAATAATTAATCGTTTAGCAGAGTTTTTTAGTATGAATTGAAAAATTATTATCTATTCTAATTCTGAAAAATTTGCGTACATTCTTTTTGGCAATCATTTGTTTTATTACTTACAAAACCCCAAACTTACAAACCTCAAAAAAGTTATTATTTATGCCATTATCATGTATTTTAATTAAGAAATATTTTTTGGTGGCCACCAAATGTTGAGATCTTCTTTCTCAATTGTAAAATAAAGCATTAGGTTTTGTATTTTATTGTAGTGAAAACACTACAATTTCTTGCATTTTTTGTTTTTTATTATTTACCATATATATTGCTGTATAAATTATATGTATATGAATATTGTTGTGGTTGATGATTATACTAAAAGCCAAGCTGCTACTATACATTGGGTAAATAAACAACAAGGTTTAACATTATTGTTTAGTGCAATTAATGGATTTGATTTATTGAAACAAATGAACAGATGTAAAACTGAACCCGATATTATTTTGATGGATATAAGAATGAAACCAATAGACGGCTGTGCAGCTACTTATTTTTTAAAGAAGCATTATCCTAAAATAAAAATTATTGCAGTTACAGGTTTTATTGAAAAAGAGGTAATACGCCAAGCTATTGTTTGTGGGGTAGATGCTTATGTATTTAAACCACAAAGAGAAAATTTTTTACTTGAAGCTATAGAGCATATTATGCAAGAACAATTTTATTTAGATACTAGATTACAACAAGAAATAGATGCCATAGCATTGTCTAATTATTGTAAGACTAAAACAATTTTTTGGGAAAAAAGTGAAGGAGTGTTAACCGCAAGAGAGAGCATCTTTGTTGCTTTAGTATCTACAGAATTAGCATATAAAGAAGTTGCCGAATTAATGAATGTAGAAGAAAAAACCATTCAAACTATGTTTGCTAGAGTATCGGAAAAATTAGGACTAAAAAATCAAAAAGAGTTAGTGTTATATTGTTTACAAAATGGTTTGGCTGTAAATGTAGATTTCAGCTATTCAACAATAGCTAAAGAAGTTGCTTAATAAAGTGGTAACAATAAGTTGATACATTTTTTATAAAAATAAAAGCAGCCAATTGGCTGCTTTTATTTTTATAATTCTTCTTCCTTAAAAATTGGGTTTCTTCTTGTTGGAATAACCATATGCTCATCTTCACTTAAAAACACCCAAAATTCATGCAATGAAAAAATATCGCCAGGCGTTTTTTCTCCATCGTCTTCTGCATTTCTTTCATAAGAACCTAATAATTCTCCATGATGCTTAAGTTCTAATAATTTTTGTTCGTGTGCTAATTTCTTGAAATTTTCTATTGTCATAATGGTTGGTATGTAAAATGATTTGTCAAAACTAAGGGTTGCTTAGGTTATGTAAAAACTATATTGAAATATTCTTTTTTTATTGTGGTTGAATACTTGTTTGAAAGCTTGTTTTCATTTTGTTACACAAATCGGTTTCAATCATTTTTTGTGCAAGTAAAATCATGTTTTTAAATGCTTTTGCATTGCTAATGCCATGTCCAATAATTACAGGTTTTGCTACGCCTAAAACGGGTGTTCCTCCATAATTTTCATAATGAAAACGATTGAGGTATTCGTCTTTATGCAAATTGCGTTGATGAGCAATATCAAAAATACTTTCAGCCATTTTTAAAGCAACATTGCCTGTAAAACCATCGCAAACAATTACATCTGCTTTGTCGTTAAATAAATCTCTGCCTTCAATATTTCCTACAAAGTTTATTTGCGTATTTTCCTTTAATAATGGAAAAGTAGCTTGTGCTAAAATATTGCCTTTACCTTCTTCTTCTCCAACATTCAATAAACCAATTTTTGGTTGTTGAATATTTAAAATATGATGTGCATATAAACTACCCAGTACAGCAAATTGATTTAAATGCTCTGGCTTGCAATCGGCATTTAAACCAACGTCTAACAACAAGCCAGTGCCTCCATTTATTTTAGGAATAATGGTAGCAATAGTAGGACGTTGCACACCTTCAATTGCTTTTATACTAAACATTGCACCAACCAACATTGCACCAGTATTACCAGCACTTATCAATGCATCTATTTTACCTGTAACAAGTAAATGAAAACCAATAGCAATAGAGCTTTGTTGTTTTTCTTTGAGAGCTTTTGTTGGATGTTCGTTGTAGCCAATTACTTCTTCTGCATGTACAATATTTACGGAATCTTGTACATTGTATTCGGTTAATAAAGGCAATAATTCATTACTACGACCAATGCAAACAATTGTATTTTTAGCTGTAGGCAATTCTTTAAAAAGCAACTCCAATCCTTTAACTGCTTCTAAAGGAGCAAAATCTCCACCCATCATGTCTATTCCTATTTGCATAATTAAAATAATTAATGAATTAAAAGGATAAAACTATAAAAGCCCCTTCGTAAGAAAGAGCTAAGGTATTGTTTTAAGAATTACTTTTTATGGTTAATTCTTAGGCTTTTAAAGGAGCTTTTTCGGCTACTAATTTTCCTTTGTAGAATAACTTACCTTCACTAACATGTGCACGATGGCGTGGGTGAATTTCACCAGTTGTTGTGTCTTTGCTTAAAGTAACTTCTTGAGCAATATAGTGAGTTCTTCTCTTTGCACTACGTTGTTGTGAATGTCTACGTTTTGGATTTGGCATAAATCAAAATTTTAAAAGGTCTGTTCCAAATATTTAGTTATCTAAATCTTTAAATTGTTCTAATCCCTTCATTAAGGGGTTGCTATTATCTCTCCTCACATTTTCTTCCATTTCTTTCAGTTTGTTCAGCACTTCGATATTGCATTGTGGGCCTCCCATTTCTTCTTCATTACACATTTTTTGAAAAGGGATGGCTAAGCTAACAAATTCATATAGCCAATCTGCAATGTGTAAAATACTTTCACTGCGGCTAATATAAAATAAATCAGGATCTTCTTCCTCTGCATTTTTTTTATCTGGATCATCGGCCATTTTAACAATAATGGTAAATTCTTCCCATAATTGTTTAGATAAAGTATTGCCACATCTGTCACAAGAAACATCTGCTTGTCCTCCAATATCAAATTTCAACTGAATGAAATTGCTATTTTTATCAAGCGTTAGTTTTATGTCTGCAACACAATTGCTAAAATCTTTTTCACCAAAAGCTAGAAAGAACTTATCATCAACCCTATAATCAAATACATGAATGCCAGGTTTCAATCCTACAAATGCAATATCAAATTCCCTTTTTTTACCCATGTACTTTTTTTTAGGGTCGGCAAAGGTAAGAGGTAATTACTAAAGGGCAAAAAATAATCGGAGTAATTTAAAATGTGGATAAAATTAACTTTTTCTTAGACAAATTTATTGCCATGTGAATAAACCCTCCTATTTTAGTAGCCAACTAAACTAAACTGTTATGAGGAGAATCTACACATCCCTTATTAAGAATGCATTATTGCTAGCTTTATTCTTAGTATCATTTCAATCAAACTCGCAGTGTTTAACAGCTGTAAATGGGTTATATCCTAGTGCAACATTTGCTCCAACTTGTACAGGAACAGCTCAATCTATTACAACTCTTGGGTATG
>ERZ724520.208-NODE-208-length-31369-cov-9.186562_pt1 | contig 31369 bp, 17 predicted proteins | sample MGYA00376053_ERZ724520 | MGnify/ENA primary metagenome ERZ724520 (study PRJEB28724, sample SAMN07190886) | activated sludge metagenome | isolation source: activated sludge of sewage treatment plant in Hong Hong | place: USA: Christiansburg, Virginia | collected...
CAGTTCCAGTACTTGCACCAAAACAAGTAACACTTGCTTGCGAAACGGTTGTAAGCGTTGGTCCGCCTGTAGAAGTAATATTTGCAATAGCAGTCGCCGTACAACCTTTACTATCTGTAACAATAACCGTATTGCTTCCAGCACCTAAATTTGAAACGCCTGCTGTTGTTCCCCCGCTTGGAGACCATGCATAAGTATAACCTGCTGTGCCGCCACTAGCGGTTACCGTTGCGCCACCAGTTCCCCCTGCTCCAGAACTTGCAGATAATGTAATATCATCAACTGCAAACGAAGGGTCTGATCCAGCACCATCATCATTATTTACCCATCTGTATCCAACTTTCACATTTGCATTGTTATTGGCACTGGCAGGTAAAACAATTGTTCTTGTTCCCCATTGCCCTTGACCACTGCCGCAAACAATTGTTTTTGGCATATTATCTATTTGAGTCCAAGTTGCACCATCAAAATACCATAAAGTAGCATCATCAATAGTTGTTTGTCCTCCTTCTATGTAATTAAAATTAAGTGTAATGTTTGATTGACCAGTACAATTAATCGTTGGAGATTCAGCTCGTTTATCAGCAGCCACATTATTTGCACCGATACCAGTATCATAAGCTGCTCCACAATCTCCTGTAGGACAAAAAAGAAACGCCGCCGGAGAAGTAGATACATTGGCAACATGTAATGTTTTATTGGTAGTGCCTGTTCCCAAACAACCGTCTCCACAGTTTCCTGCTCCCATACCGGATTCGGTAGCACTTACAAACCATTGACTTGCAGAAGGATTATTTACGCCAGTATTAGTTACTGCCCAAGCCCCATTGGTACCAGTATAAACAGATGCTAATGCTCCTTGATTACAACCCACTCCAAAATTCTCTGTCCAAAATATTGCAGTAGTAGTACTACCTCCACAACTAGCTGGTGTAGTAGCTGAAATAACAGCTGACAACGCACTTGCTGGTTGAGTAATAGTTAACGTCGTTGTGCCTGAGCATCCGCTAGCATCTGCAACATTAACGGTATAAGTTCCAGCTGCTAAACCAGTTTGACTAATGCCACTTAAATTTCCAGGAGTCCAAGTATATGTATATGGTCCTGTACCACCTGTTGGATTTACAGATGCTGAACCAGTACTTGCTCCAAAACAATTCACACTTGCCTGAGACACCACCGATAAAGTTGGTCCACTAGCAGAACTAATGGTAGCAACGGCAGTTCTTGTACAACCTTTACTGTCGGTAACTGTAACTGTATTATTTCCTGTAGCTAAATTCGAAACGCCTGCTGTTGTTCCACCGCTGGGAACCCAAGAGTATGTATAACCTGCTGTTCCGCCACTAGCTGTTACTGTAGCGCCTCCTGTACTTGATCCACAACCAGCAGGAGTAGTTGCAGAAATTACAGCACTTAATGAAGCAGTAGGCTGCGTAATTATTACTGTTCCCGCACCTACGCAAGAGTTAGCATCTTTTATGGCAATAGTATATGTACCAGCCGATAAGCCTGTTTGGCTCGCTCCAGTTAAACTTCCTGGCGACCAAGTATAAGTATATGGACCGGTACCTCCAATTGTACTAACGTTTGCCGTACCCGTGCTTGCACCAAAACAATTAACGTTTGTTTGTGAGGCTACAGACATCGTAAGTGTAGGACAAGCAGTTGTTGTGCAAGGAGGAATAGAAGCTAATGTGGTGAAAGTAAAAGTAATTCCACTTCCTAAATCTTTTACTTTTATCGGAAATACCGTAGCAGAAGGCGCTGCTACTGTTGTTCCAGAAGCCGTCCATGTTGGTACGGTTGTGCCTGCACATACAAATGGAATACAATTTCCACCAGGACAAGCTGAGCAGTTGACGGATGTTGTTGTACTTGACCATGTGTAAGTACTTGCTCCGCCTATGACTGATAATGAGCCAGAGTTAATACATAATGAAACCGTTCCGCAAGCTGTCACGTTAATTGTTGTTGTACCAACCCCGCATGCCAAACTATAAGTAACAACATGTGTTCCAACACCTGCTGTTGCAGGATTGAAAGTGCCAGTAGTAGCATTTGTAATTCCTGTTCCGCTCCATGTTCCTCCAGCAGTTGCTGCTTGTAAATTAAATGGAGCATTAGTTGTACATTGATTTGGCACTTGACAAATATTAACGTCGCAACATGTTAATGTAATTGTTGCACAAGCTCCTGCATTAATATGCTCGATGGTTCCTGAACGTGAGCCTGTGGCAGATGTCCCAGTTGAACCACAAGCAATAATATTTCCACCAGTGGTTACATGCACATCATAAACATTGTATGTTGTTGGATAAGACGCTAACTGATTTAAATTTGCATCAAATTTAATGACTGCATTTTTAGATCCTACATAAACGTTTCCACAATCATCAATGTCAATTCCACTATTTTGAACAGCATTCCCGCCAAAACCACCTGTAAAACCTCCACCTGGTATTGCTACCGAACTGATAATAGCACTTGTATTCAAATTACGTTTATCTAAACGATTCCCTCTATTTACATATACAAAAGAAGTGTTGGCTTTAATTGCCATAATGCCCGTATTATCATACCTAAAATTTTCACACTTATATCCGAAACTATATGTGTTTGTCGCTTTATAAATGGCAGCATTTGGTGTTGAACAAGCATTAAAATTTTGATTGATATATCCAATTGTATCATGGGTTAAAAAATAATATCGACCATTGCCACAAGGAGCAATCGACCTTACCTCTTGAGTTGGAATTAAAGCGCCTGGTGTTACCTGCAAACTGCTAATTACATTTCCATTAGCCATATTCATTTCATAAATATATGGAAGAGGTGGCACAAAGCCTCCAGTTCCACCAATTACTAATTTCGTTTGATCGCAGTTAAAGGTTATGTTCCAAAACTCCGTTGAACCAAATATACCGCCAGGGCTAGTATTATTCCATACCACAGCTCCTGCCGTAGATACTCGTACAATTTGTGCCACCGAACCTTGTGTTACATAGGAGTTACCAGCATTATCTGTTGCAAATGTTCCTAACCAAGCTGTAGTATCATAGGGAGTATTGTAAGTCCATTGGATAGCGCCTGCTGCATTGTATTTAATTAATTGCATAGGGCTAACGCCTCCAATTAAATAAACATTTCCGGCACCATCTCTTTCACATTCCCACACACAATCCCAGTTGGTTGCAAAAGCAGGTGTTTGTGTCCAAGGATCAATCACAACCGTTTTGGTATTGTCATAATTTGCTAATTGAAAAGAAACTGTTTTTCCTGTTTTTGTAAAGCTAGAGGCAATAACCGATGCGTTATTGTTTTGATAAAATGTTAAAGGTGCATGGTCAATAATATCTCCAAACTTTGTGCTAATTCTAATTTCACCTGCATTGTTTAAGTCAACATGGCTATCATATAACATTTTTACTTGTGAAGGATCTGCGCCTGGATGAAGTGTTAACGAATATTCCAAGCCGCCTTTTTCATGAAACACATAGTCGATATCGATATTGGGATAAATATCTTTGTACGTAATCTTTCTAAAACCTCGGATATAACACACGTTTTTATACTGTGTGTTTGCTTGTTTAAAATAATAACTATGATAATCATCTGTCACTCCACTTGCTTCAATCTTTACATTTGGATTGGCATTTTGCCATAACATGGTAACTTGATCAGTTTTTGTTTTTATTTTTCGCTCTTCTTTTTCGTGACGCTCGTGTGCCTCTGCATCAAGGATTACTTCATTTCTTTCTCTTTCCAACTCTTTCTCATCTTTCGGCTTTTTCCACATTTCCAAAAAAGTATAGGTAATCCCTTTTTTAGTAAAGTAAATTTTAGTGCCGCCATCATCAACAGCAAATAATACCTCACTAGGGTTTCCAAAAGAATTTGGGATGGTGAATTGTCCTTTATTTTCAATAAAGGACTTTTGACGTTCTAGTTTTTTTGACCAAGAACCAGCTGGTTTGTTTTGCGCTTGCAAATTTGCGAAAGAAAAAACTAGCAAATAAATAGGAAGGAAAAAATAATAAAGTAAACGTGTTTTCATGTATATAGGTTGAAAGTTTGTGTTATTTGGACATCAAACAAATATCAAAAAAATACAAATTTTAAGTTAGGGGGGTAGCCCCTCAATCATCAGATTTTCAGAAAATCTAAAACAATATAGCTACATTTTTAGAGCAAAAGTTTCTATTTATTTAGATTTATTTTTCCACTAAATAAAACACCATTTTTATTCTGAATCTTATAAATATAAACCCCATTACTTAAATCGGAAATATTAATCTTTTTAATACCCTTCGTGTTTTCCAAATCAAAGTATTTAACCTCTTTTCCTAGTATATCGATTAAAACAATTTCTTGTCCACCCAATTCAAATGCATAGTCTATATTAAACTCCCCGTTATTTGGATTTGGATAAATAGTAGCGTGGTTATTTCCCTGAATAAGTTGATTGATACCAGTAACACTGCATGTTGGGATTGCAGCTAGTGTATTGAATGTAAAGGTTGTACTTGTGTTTACATCCGTTACTTTAATTGGAAAAACTGCCGCAGAAGGAGTATTTATGGTTATCCCCGAAGCGGTCCATGTTGGGACAATTGTTCCCGCACAAACAAATGGTATGCAATTACCTCCTGGGCAACTGGCACAACTAATTGATGTAGTAGTACTTGCCCAAGAGTAAGTTCCATTTCCACCAAATGCAGTTAATGACCCAGAATTAATACAAACAGAAATAGTACTACATGCGTATACTTTAATAGCGATAGAATCACTTCCGCATGGTAAACTGTATTTAATATAGTGAATTCCTGCTCCTGCAATTGATGGGTCAAAAATTCCAGAACTCGTGTTCGTAATTCCAGTTCCTGTCCATGTGCCACCTACTGTTACTGGCTGAAGTGAAACTGCGGGATCTACTGAACAAAAATTATTGGGAGAGCAAATGGATGCGTCGCAACAAGCTACACTCATTGATGCGCAAGCGCCAACATTTATCGTTTCAATATAACCTGTTCTTGAAGGGGTTGATGAATTGCCGGTGGAACCGCACACAATGATATCGCCGCCTGAAGTAACATGCAAATCATACACGATATAACTGGTTGGATAAGCTGCCAATTGATTTAAATTAGCATCAAATTTTATAACAGCATTAATTGAACCAACATACACATTTCCACAATCATCAATATCAATTCCGCTATTACGAACTTGATTTCTTCCTGCGGAATTAATGGAAGCCCCACCTGGAATGACCGCTGTATCTAAAATAGCTCCTGTTGCTAACGAGCGTTTATGTAAATGAGTTCCGTTTTGAGTATATATAAAATTTTGATTAGCTTTTATGGCTGCAATTCCGGAATTATTGTATCGGAAATTTTCACATTTATAATCCAACGCATATTTACTATTAGTTTTAAATAAAGTCGATCCAGAAGTACAGGCAGAAAAATTTTGACTGATGTAACCAATCGTATCATGTGTTAAAAAATAATACTTCCCGTTTTTTCCAGCAGTGATAGATCTTACTTCCTGTATTGAAGGTGGTGATGACATCATCGAACCCATAGCAACAACTTGTGTATGAGTTGGAACACCAGTACTAATGTCAATATCAAAAATAACACCTTTTAACGTAGAAATATATGTCGTTCCTCCAACAATCAATTTAGTTTGATCACAATTAAAAGCAATAGTCCAATATTCATCCGACGCACCTGGAGAAGAAGAGCCACTATTGGCCCATGCTAAGGAGCCAGTATTGTTGACCTTTAAGATTTTAGCAATAGATCCCAATGAAACATAAGAACTCCCTGCCAAGTCAGTAGCCATGGTTCCTAACCAAGCTGTTGTATCATAAGGTGTGTTAAATGTCCATTGCAAAGCCCCCGCAGAATTGTATTTTAATAATTGCATAGGATTTACACCACCGATCATGTATACATTTCCTGCCCCGTCTTTTTCGCATTCCCACACACAATCCCAGTTACTTGTAAATGCTGGCGTTTGTGTCCAAGGATCAATCACTACCGTTTTTGTCTTATCATAATTTGCTAATTGAAAGGAAACTGTTTTTCCTATTTTCGTAAAACTAGAGGCAATAACCGAAGCGTTATTGTCTAGATAAAACGTTAAGGGTGCATGATCAATAATGTCACCAAACTTACTACTGATTCTTATTTCCCCTGCATTATTTAAATCGACATTGCTATCATATACCATTTTTACTTTCGAAGGATCAGCTCCAGGGTGCAAAGTTAAAGAGTATTCTAGACCACCTTTTTTATGAAACACATAGTCGATATCGATATTAGGATAAATATTTTTATAAGTAATTTTTTTAAAGCCTTTAATATTTGAAACATTTTTGTATGCACCTGATGATTGTTTAAAGTAATAACTATGATAATCAGCCGTTACTTCATCTGCCAAAATTTCTGCATTTGGATTAGCATTTTGCCATAACATGGTTACTTGATCGGCTTTTACTTTTAGCTGATGCTCTTCCTTTTCGTGTCGCGCATGTTCTTCTGGATTTTTAAACTCTTCTTCTCGCTCTCTTTCTATTTCTTTAGTATCTTTTTGTTTTCTAGAAGTTTCTAAAAAAGCATAAGTAATGCCCTTTGCAGTAAAATAGATTTTTGTTCCTCCATGGTCAACCGCAAATAAAACTGGAGAAGGATTACCAAATGAATTTGGAATAACAAATTGCCCTTTATTCTCTATAAAAGATTGTTGATAGCCAAACTTTTTTGACCAGGAAGACGTCGTGTTTTTTTGACCTACTAAAGTAGATGATATAAAAACTAAAAAAAGAATTGACGAAAGGAATGATTTCATGCTATAAATTTGAAAATTAAAAACTAGGCTTATTAACAAATATAGAAAAAATAGACAAACTATCATAGAAGGGGCAGCACTCTGTCGTTAAAAAACAAAATGCCCCTCAAATTGAGGAGCACTTTTATTACAATAATAAATTAGGTAAATCAATCTACATCTTATAGCGCAAACTCACTATAAAGTTTCTGCCTGGTGCATTAATACCACTAGCAAAGGTACGGTAACGATTATTGGTTAAGTTTTCGCAAGCTGCATTTAAACGCAACGATTTAGTAATGTTAAATCCTAAACGGATATTTAACGTAAACCAAGCTGGCATGCCATTAGCGGTTGCATATTGCAAATTATCTTCAGTAGATATAAAAGCGGGGCCATAATCTGCTAGTGATTTTTTACCATTATAACGAACAAAAAACTCTCCGTCAACATTTTTTGTTTTGTAAATCAAACTGGTTTGTCCAAATAACGGTGCAATATGATCAAGTGGAATAACGGTATCAATTCTCGTGTCTGTTACTCTTCCATAGGTGTAATTCAAAACACTTTTAAAGGATACGTGCTCATTAAAATCAAGCGTAATGCCTCCGTTTATTCCAAGAATATAGGCACTGTTTCCATTCTGCATGGCTTGCACTTTACTTTTTACTCCTTGATATATGGCGGAATCGCTACCATTAAATGTAAAATCACGAACCACTAAAACATTGGTTAAGCTGGTGTAATAACCAGTGATATCAAATTTATATTTTCCTTGTATCACTTTACTAATACCAAGTTCAATATTATAAGAATACTCGGGTTTTAAGTCGGGGTTTGGAACTATAATAACTCCTGATGGCGACTCAAATACTTTTGTCATATCGTCTACATTTGGAGATCGAAAGCCAGTATTAGCTAATAAACTTACTTTATAGTCATTATCCGATTTCCAAGTAAAACCTAAGGCTCCTGTCACTGCCTGATTATTTTGTTTAGCAGTTTTAAATGGGAATTTAAAAAACGTAGTGTCTGCAAAGTTAGCCGTTAAGCTTGTATTTGTATAACGAATACCATCTGTGACTACAAAATTTTCATTTACCTCCCAAGCATGGGATAAGTATACAGCGAAGGTATTCATTTGACTTCCTCCATCAGGGTAACGCGTTTGTGCTTTTCCTTTGCCACCTGCCACTATGTTTGTACTATCTGCCGCTGACTTTACATCATTATTCGTAAATTCTAAACCATAACGTAACTCATGATCTTCTTTAATTACTTTATTAGCGTCTACATTGGCAGATAAAACAGCTACATCTTCCCGCTGCGAAATTCTCGCTGTTTTTTGCCATCTTCTTGCGAATCTATCCTGATCGATTTTTTGATAGGCTAAAATTACTTTAACGTTATCTGTTAAAACAGTTTTTCTATCGAAGTTTAAGGTATAGGCTGCTAACAAACGCTTTTGTGGGCCATACCCATTTTCTGCCCATCTAAATTTGCCACCAGCATAATCTCCATTTAACCTATCGTAGCGAGGCAAGTAACTTGAAGTAGCATATTGGAAATTTAAATTATGAGTAGTATGAGTTCCTGTTTTAATATTAAAACGTTGCATGATATCCATTTGTGTATACCCACTTCCAGTTTGCAGATTATTGTCTTTATTTACAGTCATCGTATCTCTGTCATTTATTCTGTCCTGAAAATAATTTCTATCCCATGCATTTGAATAACCGTTAAGTTTTGTAGAGCCACTCATCACATCCCCAAAATCAGAAAAAGTAATATTAGTGAGTGAGGCAAATTTCTTTCCGCCTATGTTAAAGTCCAAATGCCCTGTTTTTTCTTGATTAACAGAAGCGTAACGCACCATAGCATTCGCTTTCACTAGTAACTTATCATCACTGCTAAATTGAGCATTCTTGGTGTAAAAATTCATCACGCCTCCTAAAGCATCGCTACCATACATGGTAGAAGAGGGTCCAAAAATAACTTCTGTTCTATCTAACATATTAGGATCAATAGTCATAACGTCCTGCAAATGTCCGCCACGGTAAATGGCATTATTCATTCGTACACCATCAATGACTAATAATACTTTATTAGCTTCAAAACCTCTCATGCTTGGGCTTCCGCCTCCAGCCTGACTTCTTTGGATAAACACTTGCCCGGTGTTCTGCAATAAATCGCCACTCGTTGCAGGATTCGTAAATTCGATATCTTTTTGTTTGATGATTTCCATTTGATAGGGAACATCCATCTTAGATTCTTCTTTACGATTTGCCGAAAACACAATCTCATCTAAGTTGACTGATTTAGCGGCTAAATCAACCGCTATGTCCATATCTTTAGAGATCATCACTTTTTTAGTGGCATACCCAAATTGATATACGAACGCAGAATCCCCTTTTAACAAAGCAGAAACGTCTGCCTTTCCTTTGATATTAGTTTTTACTTGAACATTGTTTTTATCTTGTATAACAACGTTTTCTAAAGGTTCGCGCGAAGACTGATCGCGTACAGTAACTGTTTGAGCATAAGATGAAACGCAAATGCTAGACAATAAAATAAGTAACTTATTTTTTTGCATAAATAATAATTTAGATAACATTAAAAAATACATAATACATCTGTCACAAAAACAGCGCACTATGAATGAAATTAAATGATGCTAAAAGCATCCATATAAACTATACCGCAAAAAATTGGGGAGGAGGTGTATCTAAATTAATTACTGGTGAATTAAATTGAATGCTTTTAAATGAAGCTAAATTATCAAGACTAAAAACACTATTACTAAAGCTAATGTCAGAATGAGCGGCTAAGTATTTAAGTGCAAAAAAGTTTTTTAGCAAATCAAAAGGGCCTTTCGTTTTTTGATTCGAGCTAATATCAAACAAAGAAGCGAATTCTTTTTTAAGTTCCATTTCTTGATAATCAGACACAATTGTTAATTCAACGGTTAAGCCTTTACCTTTAATGCTAATCACATCATATAAAATGCCTTTGTAAACTACCTCCTTGTATTCGTCTTCCCAAATAATATTTGAGGAATTAGTATACACTTCACTTGGATTAACCGTAATTGTTGAAAAAGAAGATTGTTCTTTATGTTTAAACATGTAGGATTTAAACTCTTTTTTATAGCCTCTTAGATACAATTGGTGCAAGAAATAACTGCCCACTGAAAAAACAGTAATTAATACAAAAGAAAATATGATAGTTAGTTTCTTCAAAAAAACAATTTTGTTCCAACTATAAATATAGTTTAAAAATGATTGAAAAATAAAAAATAAATGCAGATTAAATTGGAGGGCTAACCCCTTTTATTTTAATAACTTATTTGTTATAATACTATATTTGTTACTGATACTATGTCATCAAAAAACATCATCAAAAATAATTCTTTGATTCTCTTTCTACTTTTAGTAGCAAGTACTTTGCGTTTATATAATGTATTTGATTTACAATATACATATGATGAATTAAGCGCGGTTGATCGATTGAGATTTGACTCCTTTAGTGAACTTATTACGAAAGGTGTGATGATTGATGCACATCCAGCTTTGGTTCAAGTATGGATGTACTATTATTCTTTAGTTTTTGGTACTACTGAATGGCTAATGAAATTGCCTTTTATTTTTATGGGCGTTGCTTCGGTGTACCTTATTTATAAAATAGGGAAACGTTGGTTTAATGAAACCACAGGACTTTTAGCAGCAACGGTATTAACTTGCGCTCAATATTTTGTGTTTTATAGCGTCACCGCTAGACCTTATGTGAGCGGACTATTTTTATGTTTATTCGTTTTAAACTATTGGCTAGAGATTTTATTTAATGATTCTGTTAAACTAAAGCACTATGTTTGGTTTGCGATATTTGCCGCATTAGCGGCCCTCAACCATCATTTTAGTATGATGTTTGCTGCATTGTGCGGCTTATTAGGATTATTCTTTTTAACAAAAACCAATTTTAAAAACTACTTGTTGGTTTGTGTGGGCGCCGTTATATTATATGCGCCTCATTTTCCCATTTTATTTGCTCAATTAAAAATTGGTGGTATTGGCGCAGCAAACGGTGGCTGGTTAAACCCGCCCGAAAATGATTTTATAGTTCAGTTTATATTCTATCTGTTTCATTACTCATGGCTATTTGTTGTGACTTTTTTAGCGATTATCGTATTTGCTTATTTATCTTCTGCAAAAAATAATACAGCAGTAAAAAACAAAATTCGTATTCTGTTATTTGCCTTATTTGCTTTATCTTTTTTAATAGGCTTTTTCTATTCCTTAAAAGTAAATCCTGTTATTCAATTTTCCACGTTAATTTTCGCAACACCTTGCCTCCTATTGTTTTTGGCTTCTTTTGCAGGAGAACTCTCCCTCAAATTAAAATGGGCTACTGTTGTTTTGCTATTGGGGATTGGCATCAGCAGTTTAGTGTTTAAAAGACACTACTATGAATTAATATTTAATCAATCTTTTGATACTTATATCAAAACAACCGAAGAGTTGATCAAAGAAAAAGGAAATAATAACGTTTATGCTTTATATAAAGGCGAACCTTGGTTTTTAAATTTTTATAAAGAAAAATATAATTCCACTGCTCGTTTTGAAGTTATTGAAAATGATGCCAAAAGCCACAATGATTATAAATTGATTTACGACACTCTATCTGCCAAATATTTGGTATTAGGCGATTTTGGTCCATCGCAATTATTGCAAGCCTCCAACTATTTTCCGTACGTGCACAAAAAAATAACTGGTTATGGCTTTGAATTGTATGTATTAAGTAAAGAACCGAGTAAAGAGAGTTTAGATACAGAGAAATTCAATCAAATTAAACTTGATTTTAAAAATCCATCATCATTATTTAATCTCGATAAAAAATTAATTATTTCTAATGATGGAGGAACGTATTATCGCATTGATAGTTTAAATGAATACCCTCTTTCTTTTAAAATTAAAAATAGCGAACTCCATTGTTATGAAGGACAAAGCCTTGTAGCTGAAATCAAATATCAATCTGATACACCAATAAAAGGATTACTAAGCAGTAGCCAAGATGCCTTAAAACAAAATATACATTGGACTGCCACTGATTTCTCGGCCTACTATCAGCCATCTCAAAAAACTCAAACAGCTTACGTATCCATTTATGTAGATGTGAAATTTAATAATCCAGATAACGAATTAACCATTTTTGTTTGGAACAACAATAAAGAGAAATTTCGTATTACAGACTTTTCAGTTTATACGTGGGATAATAATCCATATCGTTACGGGTTGTTATCTGACTTTTGAATAGAACGCTGATGACACAGATAATTATGATTAAAATAGATAAAATCATACCTAATCTTATTTAAATCCGCGGAATCAGCGTTCCATAAATTTTTACTCTTCGATATACCCAAACTTACCCATATTGTAATCTTGAATCGCTTGTATAATCTCGGCACGGGTATTCATTACAAAAGGGCCTTGAGCAGCAATTGGTTCATTAATGGGTTCTCCGCTTAACACTAATACAATGGCATTTTCAGTAGCTTCCACTGTAAAATCTTCGGCATTATTTTGAAAGACCACAAAATTATTAACGGGCACTAAATCCGTTTCATTTATTCTAACACTACCTTCAATCACTACCAGTGCCGTGTTATAATGAGCAGGAAAAGAAAAATTTGAAACAGCGCCTTTATTTAATTTGACGTTTAATACATTAACAGGTGTAAATGTAGAAGCCGAACCTTTTACACCCTGGTACTGCCCAGCAATAACCTCTACAATACCTTCGTTATTTGGTAAAGTAACTTTATTAATTTGCTCATTTGTTAAACCCTGATATTTGGGTTTCGACATTTTATCTTTGGCAGGAAGGTTTACCCATAATTGCACCATTTGGAAATCTCCTCCTGTTTTACTGAAATTTTCTTCATGAAATTCTTTATGCAAAATTCCAGAAGCGGCAGTCATCCATTGTACATCGCCTTCACTAATTACTCCGCTATTCCCTGCACTATCGTGATGAGCCACTTTTCCTTTATAAGCAATGGTTACGGTTTCAAATCCTCTATGTGGATGCACACCTACTCCACGTGGCTTATCCGTAGGTGGAAAATAAAATTTGGAACCATAGTCCATCATAATAAATGGACTCATGCGTTGCATATCAGCTTTATAGGGAATAAAATTATGTACTCTAAATCCATCACCAACAAAGTGAGGTGATGGTGGAGTTATAACGGATTCTATGTTTCTTAGTTTCATCATATTTTGTTTTAATAACACCTCAAAGGTAAATCAGTTTTTTTATTAAAACATTGATGTATGATATGAAATTACATAAATAAGATTTTTTTAACCACATAGGAACATAGAAAATAAATACTAGTCTAAGTAAATGATAGAAACTACGTTTCACGCATAGTAACTATGTGTTTAGCAAAGCGCTATCTTAATCTTGTAGCAAAAACCAACCTATGTGTCTATGTGGCTCAAAAAACTAACTAGTCTTAAAATGCTTTTTAGCTAATTCTTTCCTGACTCTACTTAAGCTTTCCGGTGTAATTCCTAAATAAGAAGCAATCATCCATTGAGGTACTCGTAGCATTAGATCGGGATACAATTTAATAAAATCCATATAGCGTTGTTCGGCAGTTGCACCAAGCAAAAGACTCACACGCCTTTGTATATGCCTAATATGATTGTGAAGCAGTTTTTCAAAATAATGTCTAAAATTAAGATCTTGTTCAGAAGCCTTATCCATAAAAACTTTATCAAGAAAAACCACTTCTGAATCCTCCACGACATCAATATAAAAATCAGAAGGCTGATTAAAATAAGCACTGCTTCTATCGCTCACAATCCAGTTTTCGGGAGCAAATTGAATCACGTGCTCTTTACCTAAATCATCAATTGTATAAAGTCTTAATAAACCTTTCTCAACAAAAAAAGAATGACTACAAACTTCGCCAGGATTTAAAAGAATTGTATTTTTTTTAATTTTTTCTGCTTTTAAATACGTTGATAAAGATTCAAACTGCTTGTCATCTAGCCCAGCATTTTTATTAAGATAGCTTTTAAATTTCTCTAACATGTCATAAGATTTTTACGCATTACTAATTTAACAAAAAATACTCGGTAAAAGATGGCGCATTATAGATAATTAAAGAACATATTCAAATTATTACTAAATTTATTTGCAATGAAACCTATCAGTTTTAAAACTCATATTGATAAATTAAGTTACCTCAAAACTTTTTATTTAGAGATACCAGCTACAGTTGTAAAAAAAGTAGGCGGTATTGGTAAAGTGCGTTTACTATGTGAAGTAAATAAACAAATCACTTTTCAATGTGGTTTAATGTCTTTGCCCGAAGGGAAAGCCTACATTTCCATCAACAGCAAACGCATGAAAGAATTAGGTGTTGAAAATGGCGACACGGTAGCCGTTATTTTAACCGAAGATAAAAGTGAATTTGGTGTGGATGTACCAGAAGAACTAACAGAACTATTTAAACAAGACCCTGAAGGAAAACGCCGTTTTGATTTATTAAAACCAGGCATGCAACGCTATATTTTAAATTTTGTAAACACCGTTAAAAGCCCTCAACTAAGAGTTGACAAAGCTTTTATGTTAATCTCTAATTTAAAGAATTTAACGCCAGGAAAGGAAACCTTTAAGGAGATATTGGGAAAATAGATTATCTTTAATATTGAAAAACATTTTTAACCGTTTGTAATTACTTGTAAATAGATAAGTAACGCCAAGCGAGTAGTTAGCCACAATTATTATAGACCAAAATGCGACCATTAATTTTGTCAATAATATTTTTCTCTTGGTTTGGGTCGACCTCACAAAATCAATATAGTTTAGACAACATATTTGTCACTAAATTCAAAACCGACCTAGACTCTATTGGTAACATATGTCTTGTTAAATGCAGTGAGGACATTTTTGACAGTGCGACAGTTAATCTGAAAGGGAGCATAGTAAATATTAATAAATACTTTAAATGGAATTCCACATTAGGCTGTAGACATAGAAGTAAAGTAAAAACCTACTTGTATAACATAACTTTCAGTGATAGTCTTGCTATATTCTTAAACTTCTATTCAAACAAGTTAATTGAAATTAATGTTTTCTATAAAGGCGCTGACAAAAATAATGTCATCAAAGAAAAAATTACTAAACATTATAAGTTACAAAAATATAACAATAAGGCTGAGGACAAGTTAACCAAGACATATTTGGCAATAAACAATGACGGATATAATCTATTAACAATATCAGACAAAATAGCTATTAATTACATTCCTTCAAATTGTGGTAATAGCAGACAACGGGGAAGTTGGACTAAACTTGACAAGTACTTGGTTGAAAAAAAATAACTGCGGCTAACACACACTAGAATCAAGTTCAACTGTTTCATTTAAAAATTCAAAAACAAAAAAGGAGGATAATAAATTAGCCTCCTTTTTTTATAAGCAATGTATTTATTCTATTAATTAATCACAGGTAAATAGTTATAGTTTTTGCTATACTCTAACATTTGTTCTGTAAAGCTTTTTGGATATTCAACTTTTACGTCTGTGATTTTTCCGTCTTTCATTACTGGAATTAATTTAGGCTGAATAAATCCTTGGTAAGGAGCCATTTCTAATTTTTTGTAACGCTCTAATACTTCTTTGTGTAAGGCTAAATCTACTTTTACACCGTAGTTTTCAATTAAAGCTTTACCTGCTTTATAATCTCCTTGAGATTTAATACGTTGCAACTCTTTTAATAATTCTCCAAACAACACACGTAATTTTAAATAGTCGTTCACTACAAAATACGTTTTACCATTTTCAAATTTCTTTTCAATCACGTTTTCTTTTTGTCCTTTTTCAAAAGCCCATTTAGCAATCATTTGACGATTACGCATGTGAGCTTCTTCGATATTATCTCCTAATTTTAAACGAGATAATTGAACCATTAAGCCTTTCGTAATGTATTCGTCATAAGATGCTTTACCGTATTCTAAAGAAGGCATAACACCTAAATCCACTAATTTTTGATCCATTAAATAATATAAGGCTACTAAATCAGCACGACCTTCTTCTAATGCAGATGCATAATTTTTCAAGGTTTCGTGTGGTTGTCCAATACCTGGTTCAATTTGTCCACTTGCGTGCCCAATTACCTCATGCATATCTGTATGCAATTTATCCGCTAAACCAGCATAGTCTAATACATTTTTCTTAATGGCATCATTGTAGTAAAATTCGTTCACCACACTTCCACCAGCAGCCCTTTCATAAGCTTCTACAATGTTTCCTAAGTTTACTGATTTAGAACCGTGTGTTTCTCTAATCCACTCGTTGTTTGGTAAGTTAATACCAATTGGTGTCGATGGAGCCGCATCTCCACTTTCCATCACCGCATTAATTACTTTAGCTGAAATTCCTTTTACATTTTTCTTTTTATGTTGAGGCAATAAGGTAGAATTATCTTCGAACCATTGTGCGTTAGCTCCAATCATCGCAATCCGTTTAGACGCTTCAAAATCTTTAACAGACACAACAGATTCAAAAGTTGCTTTCTTTCCTAATGGATCTTCGTATACTTCAATAAATCCGTTTGTCACATCAATGGCACTTTGTGTATCTTTTACCCAAGCAATGTTATAAGTATCAAAATCTTTTAGAGAACCAGATTTATAAAACGTTACTAATTTTTGTAACGCATCTTTTTGTTCAGCATTTTCAGCAACAGTCACGGCTTTCTCTAACCAGTAAACAATTTTCTCAATCGCTTGCGTGTACATTCCTCCTACTTTCCAAACTTTCTCTACAATGACACCGTTCTCTTTTACTAACTTACTATTTAAGCCAATCATTACAGGAGTCGTGTCTTTTTTATCTACCATTTTCTCATAAAAAGCAATGGCTTCTTGTTGATTCACACCTTCGTAAAAGTTAACCGCCGAATTTAAAATCAAATCTTTCTTCGAATCTAAACTTACTTTTTTAGGAGCAATTTTTGGATCGTAAATAATTGGCATTAAACGCGCAATAAATGCTTCTTTAGCTTCCCCTTGATTTAAAGGTAATTGAGCTGCATCAACATCCGAAATTAATTTTGAAAATACATCTTGAGAACATTCAGGGAAAAATTTCTCACTACCATAATGGTGGTGAATACCACGGCTAAACCAAACACGTTTAGCATACACCATAAATTTTTTATAGTCTTCGTTATTTACATCGCCTTTATAACCATTCACAATAGCATCAATGGTTTTACGGATCGTTAAATTGAATTTATAGTTTTGATCCCACATGATATCTCTGCCGCACAATGCAGCTTCAGATAAATAATACAATAACTCTTTTTGTTGAAGAGATAATTGATCGAATGCAGGAATTTCGTAGCGTAAAATTCTTAAATCAGAAAATTGTTCGCTCACATATTCAAATGGTTCAGCAGATTCTTTCATGATGGTATCTTGTTTAACAACTACATCATTTGCAATACTATCGGTTTGATTTGATTTACAAGCCGTAAATAAAAGCCCCGCAGCTAGTGGTAAAATTAAGTGTTTTGAGTTCATGTTAAGTTATTGTTTAGCAGCACAAGAATAGCATAAAAATTGGGCTTTTGCAAGTGGTTTTAGCTATCTTTTTTAATTCCAGATAATGGCTATATTTGTACATAATGGGTGAAAAAAATTACATATTTATGGTATTGATAGCTGTTTCATCTTTGCTGAAAGGTCAGGCTATTAAACAGAATTTGTTGTTAGCAAATGCCCTAACTTTTCATCATAACATTTATACCTATGGCTACGAACAATCTAAAGCCAATTTAGTGTTTAAATGCTACGCGTATAATTATCAATTAAAACTACAAGACAGCGTATTGTATGATTTAGGAAAACACACCACCGCCGATTATTTAGAAATAAGTGTGGATACCTTACACGATGTTTTGAACTTTTACTTTCAGTTGGCAAACCAAAAAAACCTGGTGAGTTTATTAAGAGTAAACGACACTTTAGCAAAAATGGCCTCTGCCGAAAACTATGATGCCAATCATATTAATTCGTTAACAGCATTTGATGATGAAAAATATGCGTATAAAGAAGATATGTATATTATCCGCACAAATACAGATACTGCAGGTAAGCAATTTTATTTATCTAAGTATCATGTCAAAGATATGACAAAGCCCTTTGAATATGATTATAAATGGCAGTATGCCTTTGAAAGAAAATTTATTCACCGTGCATCGGTGGTTTACGCGGATAGCAATCAAGTAATTGTTTACGCGCACGTTTTTGATGGATTAAAAAAAGGGCAATGGATATTGCGTATTAATGCCAATACTGGCGAAATCATCAAAGGCACAAAATTAACCGCTAAAGGAGATGCCCGATACTTTTTAATGTCGAATGTCATCGTTAGTAATAAAGGCAAAAACATAGATGTGATTGGCAGTATTTACGATGCTGCTATGATGGACTTTAAAAGCAAAACGCAAAATTTTACCAATCAATCTAAAGCACATAAATTATTTTTAGTATGTATTGACAGTGTTGGCGATGTAATAACAAGAGCCGAGAAACAATTCCCATTGCCTATACAAACAAAATCAGTAGAAGGATTAAAATCCTTTCATGTAAAAGTGCGAGAATTTAAAAAATTAAAAGACACTAATTTTGATGTGTGGTTAGATGTATATGAGCAAAGCAAGCCTTTGCAATTTTGTTATTACAGTTCATGGCACATAGATATTGCACCAGACGATGTAGATTTTGCTTTTACGCCATCCAAGTTTTTAATAAGTACTGCGGCTATTCCAGGTTATATCAGTTTTGAAAAAGGAGACACTTACGGAAAGTTTATATTAAACGACATCAGTGAATATGATAAATTCAAGTATCAAAAACCCTTAAATCCATTTGTTATTACAACGGGAATAGATGATTTAGGGAACTCTACTTTTTTGCTTAAAAAAACCACGTTAATGACTGCTACAAAATCCTACAACTATATTACCATGGGAAAGAAAGCTTTAGAAAATAAAGTAATCTTGAAATCAGAACAAGGACAAAAGGCAAGTATTTACTTCTACAAAAAAAATGGCTATATCAGTTTCACAACCAATACAGCTAATACGGAGTTTGAGTTGAAGTTGAATACGTTGTAGTTATTTGTTCTCGACTCCGCTCGAACTGACAACTTATAGTTACATTGAATTTATATCGCTAAAACATTTATTTGCTTATTCTGTTTCATGTCGTTTGGAATAACCGACATAATCGTTTCCTTTAAAGATTGAATTAAATTAGCTTTTAAAAATTCGCGATGTGTGACTAAACTGATTTCTCTCACTGGCGTAGGTGCTTTAAAAATTCGTAATTTCTTTTTTTGAGTAGGATTTAAGCTATGCGTAGCTAGTTCTGGAATAATAGTCATACCGAAATTGTTATCCACCATATTTCTTAAGGTTTCTATACTACCAGCATTATAATGAAAGTGTTCTTCTAATTCCTTTTGTTTTTTTAATGCACATAAATTTAATATTTGAGAACGCATGCAATGTCCTTCTTCCAGCAACCACAAACGGTTGACATCTATATCCTTTGGCAAGACATAATTTTTGTCAAAACCTTTTTCTTTGGCATTTACATACAAAAAATATTTTTCATAAAACAATACTTGCTCTGTAATTGCCGAATCGTGCAATGGTGTTGCTAAAATACCTGTATCTAAATCCCCGGATTTTAATTTTTGCATAATCACATCCGTGGTAAATTCATTAATGACCAATTTCACTAAGGGATAAGTTTGCATAAACTCCTTTAAAAATAAAGGCAATAAATAAGGCGCCAATGTTGGAATAATTCCAATTTTTAATTCGCCACTCACAATACCTTTTTCGTCCTGAATAATTTCTTTTAGTTTTTTAGATTCTAAAATAATTTTACGAGCTTGCAAAATTAGCTTCCCCCCTACTTCAGTTGTTTTAACAGGCTGTTTGCTCCTATCAAATATCTTTACGTCTAATTCTTCTTCTAGTTTTTTAATCATCATACTTAAGGTAGCCTGTGTCACAAAGCATGATTCTGAAGCCTTGACGAAGTTCTTTAGTTTATCAACGGCTATAATGTATTCTAATTGTTGTAGATTCATAATATAGATTTTATCTATACAAATATATAAAATATCAGTTTGATTGATAATTAAATAATGTACAACTTTGCTCAACAAATATTAAATACATAAAACATAGCATATGGAAAATAACTCAAACAGCGGCGGTAAATGTCCGTTTCATTTTGGAAGAAAAAAAGAAAGTACAACTGGTGGTGGAACTCAAAACCACAACTGGTGGCCAAATCAATTAAAATTAAATACGTTGCGTCAGGGTTCTACTCTTTCTAATCCATTAGATAAGGAGTTTAATTACGCAGCAGAGTTTAAAAAATTGGATATGGAATCTTTAAAAAAAGATTTACATGCATTAATGACTGACTCACAAGATTGGTGGCCAGCAGACTTTGGGCATTATGGTCCGCTTTTTATTCGTATGGCATGGCATAGCGCAGGCACTTATCGTACAGGTGACGGACGTGGAGGCGCAGGTGCAGGTCAGCAACGTTTTGCGCCATTAAATAGTTGGCCAGATAATGGAAATTTAGATAAAGCTCGTAGATTATTGTTACCTATCAAACTAAAATACGGACAAAAAATTTCGTGGGCAGATTTAATGATTCTTGCAGGAAATGTTGCTTTAGAATCGATGGGCTTTAAAACTTTTGGTTTTGCTGGCGGAAGAGAAGATGTTTGGGAGCCCGAACAAGATGTGTATTGGGGTACTGAAACAAAATGGTTAGATGATAATCGTTACTCTGAAAAAAGAGATTTAGAAAATCCTTTAGCAGCTGTGCAAATGGGGTTAATTTATGTAAACCCTGAAGGACCAAACGGAAAGCCAGATCCAATAGCTGCAGCAACAGATATTCGCGAAACCTTTGCGCGCATGGCGATGAATGATGAAGAAACCGTAGCATTAATTGCAGGCGGACATACTTTTGGTAAAACACATGGTGCTGGTGACGCTGCTTTAGTTGGCGCGGAACCCGAAGCAGAAGCAATCGAACATCAAGGTTTTGGATGGTTGAGCAAATTTTTAACAGGTAAAGGTAAAGATGCGATTACAAGTGGTTTAGAAGTGACTTGGACACAAACACCTACAAAATGGAGCAATAACTTTTTCGAGAATTTATTTAATTACGAATGGGAATTATCAAAAAGCCCAGCGGGTGCACACCAATGGGTGGCAAAAAATGCAAGCGCCACTATTCCTGATGCATTTGATAAAACAAAAAAACATTTACCAACAATGTTAACGACGGATTTATCATTGAGATTTGATCCAGCCTACGAAAAAATTTCTCGTCATTTTCACAAAAATCCTGACGCCTTTGCTGATACATTTGCACGTGCTTGGTTTAAACTAACACACCGTGATATGGGACCTCGCTCTCGTTGTTTAGGTGCCGATGTTCCAAAAGAAGAATTAGTATGGCAAGATCCAATTCCAACACTTAATCATACATTAATTAACGAAGCGGATATTGTAGAACTAAAAACAAAAATTTTAAATTCAGGTTTAACTATTTCTCAATTAGTGTCTGCCGCTTGGGCCTCGGCATCTACATTCAGAGGTTCTGATAAACGTGGCGGTGCTAATGGCGCAAGAATTGCGTTAGCTCCTCAAAAAGATTGGGCAGTCAATAACCCTAAACAATTAGAAACTGTTTTAGCAAAATTGAAAACAATTCAAACTGAATTTAGCACTAAGCAAAGTAGCGACAAAAAAGTTTCGTTAGCTGATTTAATTGTATTAGCGGGCTGTGCAGCGATTGAAAAAGCAGCACAAAATGCAGGACATCCTATTATAGTTCCATTTAATCCCGGAAGAATGGATGCAACACAAGAACAAACCGATGTAGAATCGTTTGCTGTTTTAGAACCGATTGCTGATGGTTTCCGTAACTATCAAAAAGCGAAGTTCAGTATTTCAACTGAAGAATTGTTATTAGATAAAGCCCAACTTTTAACGTTGACTGCTCCTGAAATGACAGTGCTTATTGGTGGTTTAAGAGTTTTAAAAACTAATTTTGATAACTCAAACCACGGTGCATTTACTAAAAAGAACAACATATTAAGCAACGACTTTTTTGTAAACTTATTGGATATGAATACCGTTTGGAAACCAAAAGATGAAAATCAATTAGAGTTTGAAGGACGTGATCGAAAAAACAATAACTTAATTTGGACAGCCACACGTGCCGATTTAGTGTTTGGTTCAAACTCAGAATTAAGAGCTATTGCCGAAGTGTATGCGAGTTCAGACGCCACCGAAAAATTTATCAGAGATTTTGTGTTTACTTGGAATAAAGTCATGAACTTAGATCGTTTTGATGTAGTTTAATATACTATTATTTTTAACCCTTCCAGCCTTATAGCAGAGCTTGCTATAAGGCTGGAAGGGTTTTTACATAAATAAATATTATTTTATTACTTAAAATTTAGTTCAATAACCGTTTTCTTTCTATTTCTTGAACATTTACCAATTAAAGTATTTTCATTTACCTTAAGCATGTCAAAAGGAAACACGCTAATATCTTCGTTTCTTAAATCAAAAATGGGGATTTTCTGCATGTTACCAATTGGATCCAATTTTACAGCTACCAAGTAACCACCCTGTCTGCAGATATGTGCTTTGGGAGCTTCATCTATAGCAAGATTCAAGTTTTTTTCATTATCTATAAAAATGAAATAATCATTTCCATTATTATAATGGTATTTGTAAGATAAATCTGATCTTCCAGCCCCTCTTTGATTTTTAGGTATTTTTTTCATCCAAACCAGCTTTCCTTCACTGTTTGCTTTCATAGCAATAATGTCAAAATAATAATTTTTAATTCTGTCGTTTGATGCTTCGACTTTATACTGCTCATTTACAATTACAATATCACCATTAGGATGAAAGAAAATATCATCAAAATACAAACTCGCATCTAGCCTACCAGTTTTATCTATCTCTTCCTGATTAGCATCATTCTCATAAGCTTTAAATAATTCCTTAGAAAACTCGTAGAACTTAATTCCAGCGCCCGCCGATTTAGTATCTGCATCAGGACCGAATCGATAGATGTAGATCCCTCTTGCTCCTGACTTGCTATAGTGTCCTGTAATAACAAGATTTCCATTCAAATCATCAGTAAACATACAATTGTTTAAACTTGCCCCATTAGTTGTTAATTCCTTTTTCTGTAAAGAACCATCTGTTGCAATTCTCACCAATTCATATCCACCAAATTCTTTAGTTCCATCTTCCTTTTCTCTTGAAAAAGAAAGCAACATAAATACATTCCCTTTTGAATCAACATTATATCCTCTTAAATTCATTAAAGTTTCAATGTATGGCATTTCAACAACTTTACTTAGTTTAACTTCAAGGTTTTTATCTATTACACAAAAACCCATCTGCTTTTTATTCAACTTAGCCCTTTTTTCCTTATCTGGCAATAAACATGTTATTAAAGCAAATTCTTTATTTGATGACATATTAAAATAATATCTAGTCGGAGTTAAAGGAGCATAATATATCACTTTAGGCTCTGGCGACTCAAATAACACTATTGGTTTATTTGTAACAGATTTATTACTATCATCCATCAATACTGCACTTAATACTCTTGTGTGACTTTTTTTATTTTCGTCTGAATAGATATAAAATAAATTATCTTTTAAATTAAGTATCTTTTCGTAACACGCGTCTTTTCCAAGAATAGAAATATCATGTGTAAATCCAGTTCCTACATTTAATGTATTTAAATCAATAGGTTGAATACTAAAATCATTTGGTCTGAAATAACTGATATTAGAAGCTGAACCGTTGCTCGTTAGAAAATACCCAAAATCTTTATGCCTATCTGTAGACTCATATTCTGAACCAATTTTATACGTTATATTTTGAGAGATACCGTCTATTAATCCAACTGAAAAGGCACAAAGTGTGAAAATAATTTTTTTCATATTTCTATTTAAGTATTTATAATTAAGTCAACTCATAAGTTAAACTACTTATCTTATCCAATTCGTTCATTAAATCAGTACTAACAGCAATTTTTTGAGATTTAGAAAATAGTTTCACACTTAAATTTTCTGCTGGATCTTCTACAAAAAACTCTACGCTACATTTTCCTTGCGATGAATTAAAAATGGCTTCAATATTTGCAATCAATTCTTCATTAATGGCATTCGCATCTAATTTTAATTTCATGGTAGAGAAAATATTTTCTTTAACCAACTCTAATAATTCAATTTTTTGAATTTTCAATTCTAAACTTCCTGGCTGTCCGTAACGCTCTTGAACTTTTGCTTTTACATATACAAATAATGGTGACACCATAAATTTGCTATACTCCACAAAGTCTTTACCAAACAACATCAATTCAACAGAACCATGATAATCCTCTATAATTAATTTACCAAAAGCATTGCCTGTTTTGCTTGTTCTATTTTCAAAACCAGTAATGACTCCACCAAAGGTGACATCCTTGCCTTTAAACGGCTCTAAACCTGCTTTTAATTGGGCGCAGTTGGCATTACACTTATGATCAATAATTAATTTATATGGATCTAATGGATGACCTGAAATAAAGAAACCTACTACTTCTTTTTCTCGAGCTAGTTCTTCTAATTTTCCCCATGCTTCAATTTTTTGAGGCAATTGTGGTTCTGTAATTTGAATTTCATCATCACCACCAAATAAACTTGCTTGCGACGTATCATTCCCCAAACTCATCTGATTACTATACTTAATCATACGATCAGTTAGTGTCAATCCGTCTGTATCAGGTGTAAAAAACATTGCTCTATGGATTCCTTCAAAACTATCAAAGCCACCAGCCAAGGCTAAACCTTCTAATGATTTTTTGTTAACGCACTTACTTTCTAAACGTTTTGCTAAATCAAAAACAGAGGTATATTTTCCATTTTCATTACGTTCGTTAATGATATTTTCAACGGTGTTTTCTCCAACACCTTTAATAGACGCCATTCCAAAACGAATATCTGTACCGCCTGGTATTACAGCGAATTTCGCAAAACCTTCATTAATATCTGGCCCAAGAACTTTAACGCCCATGCGTTTACACTCTTCCATTAAAAATGAGATAGAATCTATACTTCCTGCATGATTTAATACAGAAGCCATAAACTCCGATGGGTAATGCGCTTTAATGTATGCTGTTTGAAATGCTACGTAAGCATAACACGTTGAATGCGATTTATTGAAGGCGTAACTTGCAAAGGCTTCCCAATCTTTCCAAACTTTTTCAGCAACAACAGGATCATGATTATTGGCTTTGCAATTATCAATGAACTTGCCTTTCATTTTATCAAGCGTTGCTCTGTCTTTTTTTCCCATCGCTTTACGCAAGGTATCAGCATCACCTTTTGTAAAGTTTGCCAATTTTTGAGACAATCGCATTACCTGTTCTTGATAAACTGTAATACCATAGGTTTCTCCTAAAAATTCATCCATCCCTTCTAAATCCATCACCACAGGCTCTCGGCCATGTTTACGATTAATGTAATTTGGAATGTAGGCAATTGGTCCCGGACGATACAAGGCATTCATTGCAATTAAATCGTTGAATGAATCGGGCTTTAAATCCTTTAAAGATTTTTGCATACCAGCACTCTCATATTGGAACACTGCATTTGTTTCGCCTCTTTGAAATAACTCGTATGTTTTTTTATCTTCTAAATCAATGGCATCGATGTCAATATCAATCCCATGATTTTGTTTAATATAACGTAGCGCGTCCTTAATAATCGTCAAAGTTCTTAAACCCAAGAAGTCCATTTTTAATAAACCAGCGTTTTCAGCAACTGAGTTATCAAATTGAGTTACAAGCATGTCACTATCTTTTGCTTTCGTAACAGGCACAAACTTCACCATTTCATCGGGCGTAATAATCACGCCGCAGGCATGAATACCAACGTTTCGTAAACAACCTTCTAATTCATAAGCTTGTTTTAAAACCGCTGCTTGTGGTGAATTGCCTTCTGCTAATTTTCTAAAGTTGTGGGATTGCTCAACTACTTCGCGTTTATCTTTAATGCCATCTAAATATTTTTGATCGATGCCTCCTGGTTTCAACAACTTTTTTAACTTAGCATCTAAACTATCCGGAAATGCTTTGGATAAATTATTAGAATCTTCTAATGGTAAGTCTAAAACCCTTGCGGTATCTTTAATAGCAGACTTACCACCCATCGTACCATAGGTAATAATTTGCGCTACTTGATTAGCGCCATATTTATTAATTACATAATCGATTACTAAACCACGTCCTTCATCATCAAAATCAATATCTATATCGGGCATACTAATACGATCTGGATTTAAGAAACGCTCAAATAGTAAATCGAATTTAATAGGATCCACATTGGTAATCCATAAACAATATGCAATAGCAGAACCAGCGGCCGAACCACGACCTGGCCCAACAGCAACTCCCATTTTACGAGCTTGGGCAATAAAATCGGCTACAATTAAAAAGTAACCAGGATAACCCATTCTTTCGATGGTTGCTAATTCAAAAGCAATACGTTCTTTGGTAGACTCTGGCATGTCTGGATAACGCTTATGCGCTCCTTCCCATGTTAAATGGGACATGTAAATAAACTGCTCAGCGATTACGCGCATCTCCGCTTTTTGAACTTCAATCGCTTCAGGAGATAATTTCTTATCCTCCCAACCTTTTTCTTTTAAAGCAATGATGCGTTGATGTGACGACTCTATTTCCGCTTCATTTTCCTCAATAAAAGCTTGTGCAATTTCAAATTTTGGCAATAAAATATCACGACCTAATTTAAATTGTTCAATTTTAGAAACGATTTCATTTGTTGCTTCAATTGCTTCAGGCATATCAGCAAACAGAGCCATCATTTCTTTAGGAGATTTGAAATAGAACTCTTTGTTTTGAAGTCCATATCTAAATCCTCTGCCTTTACCAACAGGAGTGGCTTTTTTCTCATTGTCCTTTACACACAACAAAATATCATGCGAATCGAATCCGTTTTTATTTAAATAGTAATTACTATTCGCTGCAAAATATTTTACCTTGTGTTTAGCGGCAAAACGAAGTAATACATCGTTCACGTGATTTTCATCTGGTAAATCATGACGATTTAATTCGATGTAAAAATCTTCGCCGAATAATTCTTTATACCATAGAAAGGCTTCTTCTGCTTGTTCTTCACCAACATTTAAAATTAAGTTAGGAATTTCTGAAGACAAAGAACCTGTGGTGGCGATTAATCCATCTTTATATTTCAATAATAAATCTTTATCAATACGTGGTACATAATAAGCGCCATCAATTAACCCAATAGAACTCAGTCGCGATAAATTTTCGTAGCCTAATCTGTTTTTTGCAATAAGTACTTGCGTGTATCCATTGTCTTGTTTGGATTTATCTTTATGATCTTTACAAACAAATAACTCGCAACCAATAATGCATTTTAATTCTGTTTGTTTGTCTTCAGTCTTTTCACCTTTATCAACTGCTTCGTTATGAGACTTAACACCTTTGTTGTGTTTATCAATCGCTTGCCAAAACAAAAAAGCTCCGTACATATTACCGTGATCGGTTAAAGCAACCGCCGGCATATTATATTCAATGGCTTTTTTTACTAAGTCGCCAACATCGCTAGTAGATTGCAGTACAGAGAACTGAGTGTGATTGTGTAAATGCGAGAATTTTAAATTCGAGACATCTACTGATGACTTCTCAACTACGTTCGAAGTGACTGTCGGTTCAGCTTTTTTATTTTTTCTTTCCTTCCAAGCTTGTTCATGCTTGTAAAGTTCAGTTAAATCCGGAGCAACGTAATTTATCGTTTGTAAATCTGTTACTTCAGCAACTTTAGTAATGCCTCGTTTAATAATCTCGAAGAACACTTTACCAGTTGCTAAAACGTCGAACGCTGCATTATGCGCTTCTTCAAAAGAAGCATTAAATAATTTAGTATAAAGTTCAGTTAAGGTTGGCCATTTAAATTTACCGCCTCTTCCTCCTGGAATAGCACAGTATTCAGTTGTTTGGTCATTCTTCGTATCAATGAACGGTTTAGCAGCTAAACTATTTTCTAAACCACAGCGTAATAATTCGGAGCCAATAATATTATTATCAAACTCTATGTTATGTCCGCATAAGTATTGACATTGATTTACAACGTCCACAAATTCCTGTAAAACTGTTTTTAAATCTTGGCCTTCTTCAATAGCACGTTCATTAGTAATACCATGTATTTGAACGGCGTTGAAAGGAATGGTGTAACCTTCAGGTTTAATAATAATAGAATTACTATTAATTAAATTTCCTTGAGCATCGTGTAATTGCCAAGCTACTTGCACCATTCGTGGCCAATTATCAAAATCGGTTAGTGGTGCGCTGTAACTGCGGGGTAAGCCTGTTGTTTCGGTATCAAATATTAGGAACATAGTATAATGTTTGGTTGTTTTACTGTTTAATGTTTTTTGTTGAACTATTTTGAGCTATACACTTCAATAAACATTCACACATCTAACAATTAAACATTTTTCTTTAATGCGTTTTTAATTTCTATTAATTCGTTTTTAATGTCGGTTAAAAGTTGTGTGTTATCTATCACTTGAGATTGCTTTGCTTCGCTTGCAATATTGTTACCGTAACCATGTTTTTGATTGATGACTTTTTCGCGTTGCGCTAAAATTTGTGTTTTAAAACTTTCGGCATCGTTAATTCCTAACATGCTCATCATATTTTGATGATGCGGTCCGCCGCCGCCGCCAGCAGTTTCAATCTTTATTAACGTTAAACCAAAGTAGCGAAGCACTGGTCCGCCAACAAAAGATAAATCCTGAATATTTTCCACAGGAATAGTTTTTTCGATATGCACGATTAAACCTTTAGAAAATTTTAAATTCTTATTGGTGATTTGACAAGACAAGGTTGTAAAATATTTTCCACTCAACCATTGTCCCATTCCAAATATCCAAAAAGGAACTAGTATAATTCCAATAACACTTGTAAATAAAAAAAACAGGACTACAAAAAAGATGTAGGTTTTTACTCGTGGGCTAAAGGTGGCTTCTCTTAAAACAATTTCTTCTGTCATACCTTTAAAGATACGAAATATGAAAATGTAGCAGAATGATTGTTAATATTTATTAGAAATTAAACCCTTATGCCAATGACACAAATATCATCCACTTGCTCAAGTTTACCTCTCCAACTATTTAGAGTATTTTTTAAGGTCAAATGCTGTTCACTGATACTCAAATCATTAGAAGAAGCTAGCAAATCTCCTAATTGTTTATACTTAAATTTTTTGCCTTTTGGGCCACCAAATTGATCAGCAAAACCATCTGTAAATAAATATAAAGAATCCCCTTTTTGTAAATCAATTGTATGAGTCGTAAAAGGCTCTGCATGATCTGTCTTTCCAATAGGCTGCTTATTGGCTTTTATTTCCTTTAATTCATTATTTTGATAGTACCACAAAGGGTTATTGGCGCCTGCCCACTTGATAGTGTTGCCATTGATACTAATTAACGAGATATCCATTCCATCTTTAATATCTCCCCCATTTTTTGAAAAACTTTCCAAAACCAATTCACGGGTTTTATCTAATATTTTTCCAGGGTCTGTTAGTTTAAATTCATTTACAGTCCTATTTAAAGCATTACAACAAACAACCGAAACTAATGCTCCAGGAACACCGTGCCCAGTACAATCTGCTGCAGCTATAAAAAAATCACTGTTAACTTTCTCAGCCCAATAAAAATCTCCAGCAACAATATCTTTAGGTTGATAATAAATAAAAGAGTTTGGCAAATGTGTTTTTATAAAATCAAAAGAAGGTAAGATAGCTTCCTGAATGCGCTTAGCGTAGTTGATACTATCTGTAATTTCTTTTTGTTTCTCTTCTACTTCAGTCAAGGTTTCTTTTAATTTTTCTTCAGCAACTAAACGTAATTTCACTTCTTTTCTAAAAGAGATATTCCAGAAAATAAAAGTAATAACCAACGTAACAATACCTACCTGGATAAGTTGAAGTCCAGCGGGCCAATGCATAAACTTAAACAAGAGCCCATTAATGATTAATGAGATAGAAATCATATCGGCAATACTGAGAATCAATGTTTTTTCAGAGACTAATGTTATTCGTTTCTCATACCTAGATTTCATAATAAGAGGCAAGCATCCAAAAGAAAATAAAAAATTAGAAGTTATTACTAAAATAGAAGCTCCTGGCCATCGCATAAATTTAAAACACCAGCCTATAGTAAAAAGTAAACCAGAAATAATACTAATCACTTTTATGGCTTGTTTTCTTTTTAAAGGGATCGAATTATAAAAAATAAGTGATAAACTAACACAAAATAAGATGTAGGAACTAAGTATCAATATACCTCCAACGGCTTCCTGCATACTCTCCACAAAAAACATTGAAAGTAATGACAGCACAAAAACCGGAGCGCTAACCATCAGGATATATTTTCCAATTTTATTTGAATTCATTGCCATCTTTTTAATGTTTTTATTTGATAAAATAGTTGATCAAAATTGAACTTTAAATTTCATATAAAAAAATAATAATTTTATTTAACTGATTATCAATATATTATAAATTATTTTTAGCATAATAGTCAAATACATTAGATTCTTATGTATCTTTGTCTTAAGTATTAACTTATAACATCATGATTTACTCTTCAGAACTCATAAAAGGCACGCTTAAAACCATTGTTTTAAAGTTATTAGCCGATAACAAAAAAATGTATGGTTACGAAATCACACAACGTGTAAAAGAATTAACCTTAGATAAAATTCAAATTACGGAAGGTGCTTTATATCCAACTTTACATGCTTTGGAAAGTGACGGATTAGTAACTACCGAAACTGAATTTATTGGAAAGCGCGTAAGAAAATATTACAGCTTGAGTCCGAGCGGTAAAAACAAAACCAAAGAAAAAGTGAGCGAGTTAGCTGACTTTATGGATACAATGAAATTTTTATTAGACATTAAACCGAAAACGGCTTAATATGTACCGCATCAGTGATCAACAAATAGACTATATCCTCAGCGACATCGGTGCACGTGGCGTTGAGATGGAGAGCCTGCAGCAAAACCTACTAGATCATGTTTGTTGTATCATTGAAAACAATCTCGAAGAAAATGGAGACTTCGAGAGCTTCTACAAAAAAACCATACAAACATTTTATAAAGATGAGCTTTGGGAAATTGAAGAAGAAACTCTCCTATTATTAACCTACAAAAACTATTACACTATGAAAAAGATAATGATTAATAGCGGAATCGCTGCAGCAACATTTTTTATAATTGGCTCATTCTTTAAGTTTATGCACTGGCCTGGAGCGTCAATGCTAATTATTTTAGGGATG
>ERZ724520.210-NODE-210-length-31265-cov-4.968824_pt1 | contig 31265 bp, 29 predicted proteins | sample MGYA00376053_ERZ724520 | MGnify/ENA primary metagenome ERZ724520 (study PRJEB28724, sample SAMN07190886) | activated sludge metagenome | isolation source: activated sludge of sewage treatment plant in Hong Hong | place: USA: Christiansburg, Virginia | collected...
GTCACGTCCACCGGTCGCCGCTCGTCGCTCGGGGTGTCGCTACTGGGGACGGGGCCGCAGCCGTTATGCCCGGGTATTGCACCGACCGGGCTGGTGCAGACGCCGTACACGGCGGGATTCGCTCGGCACACCCACGTCTCTCCACTGGGGGACGGGTCGCTCATGACGCCACCTCGGCCCGCTCGGTGTCCCACTCGGCGATACGCAGCCGGAACAGCTCGGCCAGCGCCAGGAACTCGGCGCGCCACACGGCACGCTCCGGAACATCAGGCCACCGGTCACCAGACGTGACGTTGGCGACCATCTCGTCCAAGGTGCCGGTCCAGCATCCGGCGTGGATCTGGTGTCCGTCGGCGGTGTGGGCGAGGGTGACGATCGACCCTTCGGAACCCATGGGGCCAGCGGTCGTGATGTGGCGGGAGTGCACGACGATGGTGCCGCCCCGGATGGTGCCGCCCTCGATGGTGCCGCCCCAGATGGTGCCGCCCCAGATGGTGCCGCCCCAGATGGTGCCGCCCCGGATGCTGCCGCCCCGGATGGTGCCGCCCCAGATGGTGCCGCCCCGGATGGTGCCGCCCCAGATGGTGCCGCCCTCGATGGTGCCGCCCCGGATGCTGCCGCCCTGCACCCGGGCGTACCGGCCGATGTGTGCTTTGGCTGCGACGGTGGCGGTGTCAGCGACCCAGCCGCCTTCGGTGCCATCGGGGTTGCGGTGCCGGTGTGCGGGCACGCCGAGCGGGTTGTCGTTGCTCATTTCGGGTTTCCTTCCACAGGGGGAACGGCGGCGGCTTCGTCTTGTTTCATCAACTTCTCGGCCAGGTAGAAATCGTCTTGCGACCACAGATGCAGGCCGACACCGAGGCGCATCGCACACCGCTTGTGGCAGTTCACGACGCAGCCAGGATCGGAGCGCGGTGGGCGTGGATGGCATCGCTCAGCGAATCGCGAAGCTCGGTCAGTTCGGCGAGCGAGCCGTGGACCGTGACACCGCCGAGCCGGACCGTGTGCTTGTCGCCGCCGTTGATGTTCGACGTGCCGGCGATGAACTGGTCGCCTTCGTCGAGGAATATGTCTGTGGTGGTCGTGCTCATGGCGCGCCTTTCGTTTGTTGCGTTCAGGTGTTCAGAGGGGGCGTCGGGTATCGCGCTGTTCGCGCTTCCACTGACGCATGGCCCGCTCGCGGCGCAGGTCGCGCAAGATCTCGCGGCGCACATCCGGCGGTGAACCGAACCAGCAGCCAGCGAACGCGATGACGACCAGCACGGCGAACAAGCCGAGGGTGATCCAGGCACCGGAACCGGCACCGATCACGGCGGCGCTCATGCCCGGTCCCCTCGGTCAGCGCGGCGGCGGGATGGCAGCCACTTCCGTCGCCACGCAGGGCCGCCCCAGCCGCTCGGGCCGTCATGGACGTAGGTGACCCAGGCGTTGCCGCAGGAGCAGCGCCAGACGGTCCCGCTCGGGAGTGTGTGACTTGCTGGGCGCTCCCGGCAGCAGTCGTGCTGAGTGCGGCCCAGGCGAAGGATCTCACCCATCGGCCCGGTCCCCTCGGTCAGCAGCAGCGGCGTGGATGAGGGACGAGGCCATCAAAGAGACACGCGACCACCGGGCAGCAGCCACCCGGAACGGCTCCTGGGGGTCGTTGTAGGACGAACCCGTGGCCAGCGCCTGGTCGAGGGCTTCCTCGGCCTTCACGGCCTCGGCGTGAGCCGCCAGCAGCGCCGCCCACTCGGGTAGCGCGGTCACGTCCACCGGTCGCCGCTCGTCGCTCGGGGTGTCGCTACTGGGGACGGGGCGGGTGCTCCACTCGGGTTCAGCCGTGACCGCATCTGCGTGCCGAACGTCATCGGTCGGGAACAGGGATGCGTGACCCGAGTGGGTGATCCAGTCGGCTTCGTCTTCCCAGGTTCCGCAGAGGGCGCACCATCGCACGGGGTCCTCGTTCGATCCGGCCCACTGGCCGTGCAGCCGTGAACCGATGGGCGGGACGTAGGCGGGGCACATCACGCAGTCTTCGCATCCGTGCTCACCGTCGTGGTCGTCCATCGGGTGCCCGCAGCCTGGGCGCTCACACGCCCGCTCGTCGCTCGGGGTGTCGCTACTGGGGACGGGGCGGGTGCTCCACTCGGGTTCACCCGTCACGCCGTCTGCGTGCCGCTGCTCGGCCCGGTTCTGATCCAACTGGGCTGCTGCGGCCTCCAGGACCTCGTCCCACGAGAAGCCGCCGGCGGTGCGACCCGCGGTGATCTTGGCGATGTAGCGGAGTTGATCCGGGGTTGTCTCGTGCTCGGTCATCGGTTGTGCCTCCGGTAGTTCTCGGGCTTCGAGCGCAGGCCGGACAGCACCAGCTCCACCTGGGCCTCGTGCTCCTCGACGGTGTCCATGCCGAAGCTCTGGCCCCAGACGCACTCGCCGTCGACCATGCGGGAGATGGTCGAGGCTTGGCCCTTGGAGCGGGGGATGGGACTCACCTCGGCTGTGGAGCCGTCGGGGAGCGGATGGGTCACGACTTCACGGGATGCCATAGGGAAGTATTCTTAGTCCGATCTTGCGACGGGCGCAAGGACCTACGGAGCGACGACCCGGAAGTGCTCGGTCTGGGCGGAGGAGAGGCCCTCCCAGTGCTCGGGCGTGTTGATGCCGTCGGCCTCCATCTCCTCCCAGTCGCCGGTGAAGATGTTGGTCTGCACCCGGGCGCCGGGATGGAACCGCAGCGCCCTGACGATCTGGTCGATGGCGGAGCCGGGGGCGCACACCTCGAAGACCGGCTCCAGGTCCTCCTCCGGCTCTGCGGCCGGCTGGGAGCGGTCGACGGGCTTGCGCCCCGAGCCACCGCAGGTGCGGCACACCCGGTGCATCTCGTCGGGGTTCCCGGTCTTGTTCCGGCAGCCTCCCCTCAGCCGCCTGCCGCAGGAATACTCGCAGCCGTTGCCGTCGCAGGTGGTGCAGGACGCCAGGTCGGGGCGCACCCCGGGGTTGGGCTTGCAGGTGTGGCACGGCCAGGACAGGTCGTTGGCCTGCTGGGTCTTGCCTCTCTGGTCGGTTGAGCATGTCGTTCATCCCTTCGTAGGCCTCAGGCCCAGTTGGGTCCGATGTGGGCCGGACCGCTCTGCACGTTGCCCCTGGTGATCTTCGTGACGGGCACGGGCTTCGCCTTCACCACCGGTGGCATCTGCATCCGGTGAAGCCCTCGCCCTTGCAGTCGGGGCAGTCCGGGTCGGTCGAGGCCGGACCCATCTCCAGCTCCACATCCGAGCCGATGTCGGTGAGCGCCTGATCGAGCGTGGTGTCGACCACCGGCTCGCCCCAGCCTCCGGGTGCACCGGGAGCGTGGCCCGGGTAGTCGCCCTTCAGGGAGAGGGTCCACCTCCCCGGGCGCTCCATGCGCTCGACGATGTCCTGAGCGGCCTCCGCAGCCTGTTCACGGAGCAGGCCGAGGGGGCGGGAGTCGAACAGCAGACGGGTGAGCGCCTTGGTCGGGGTGTCGGCCCAGCGCTCTCCGGTCTCGGCGTACCCGAGGGGACCGTCGCTCTCCATGGACATGCCGCCCCCGGTCTCCTGGAGCGCTTCGATCAGCTCCTCCTCGGGGGTGGAGGCGATGTTGGCCACCGGCACCTCGTCGGTCATGCCGAGCTGGTCGAGGCGCTTGCGCATGGGGGCGTCGAGGATCAGGCCCTCGTGGCCCACCCACTCGGCATCACGCCATCCGCCGTTGCACCAGACCTCGGAGTCCTCGGGCACGGGGTGGCCGGCGGGGAGCACGGAGTCGCCTCCCCAGCCCTTGATCGAGAAGTGCACCTTGCCTCCTCGGCCGGGCCATGCCGTGACGGGCGAACCCTGCACGTCCGCCTCGGGGGTGCCGTCGACGCGGTGGCTGTAGTGGATCTCGAAGCCGTCGCCCAGGAACTTGGTGATCTCGCACACCTTGTCGAACCACTCCCACCCGGTGATGGCGGGGAGGTCGGCGTACTCGGCGGTGAGGCGCAGGGCCTCACGGGCACGGTTGAGGTGCTGGATGTACTTGGCGTAGCCCTCCTTCATCACGTTGCGGCGGTGGGGGAGCTTCAGCATGGCCCACCCGTCATGGCGGTCATCGGCCAGCCACTCACCAGAGGCCACCGATGCTCCGGTGTGGTCCTCGACCTCGACGAACCGCCCGGACACCGGACCAGGGGCGCCGTCGAAGATGACGTAGATGTGGCCGGGGTCACGCTTGGCGACGTAGGAGGGGCAGGAATCGCACATCTCGCATCCGTGCTCCCCATCGTGATCGGTGCTGGGGTGCTCACACCGGCAGATGCCATGGCCGGACGCCGGGGTGAAGGTCTCGGGCGTGGCCTCGTCGAAGGTGATGGGGGCGACCATCAGCTCCCGGCCCGTGGCCGCCTCGGAGAGGATCCTCCAGGTGCGGTTGAGGGCCTTGAACTTCTTGCTCTTCTCCTTGGACTCGGGGATGGCCAGGACCATGTGGGCCACCACGGCCTGGGCGAGCCTGGTCTGGGTGGGGGTGGGACCGGACGAGGGGCTGACGTGGGTCATGCCCTTGGTCTCCAGCCTGCGCACGGTGCGCTCGGCGGAGAGCTGCGCCTTCAGGTCGGTGATGGTCGCCTGCAGGTCCTCCCGGCTGGGCTGGCCGGAGAGGCGGAAGTGGGGGAGCACGGCGCTGCCCTCGGTGTGCTGGCCGTAGGCGACGGCATGGGCCACGGGGAAGCCGGCGTCCTCCCAGGTGCCGTTGGCGCGGAGGATCTCCACCTTGCCGCCTGCACGCATGTGCTCGACGAGCTGGTCGAGGGTGGGGCCTTCCAGCTCGAACTGGTACGGGCCGTCGGTGGCGGGTCCGGCCAAGGGGTCGCGCACGATCTCGCCCTCATCGTCGTCGAACTCGTAGGGGCCGTCGGTGTCGCCCGTGCTGGAGGCGGTGGGCCAGGCCTGCTCATCGGCGGGGGTCAGCATCGCCTCGGGCACCAGGGACACGGACACCATGGAGTTCTCGTAGTCATCGGTGGGCTGCACGTCCCGGAAGTGGGCCGGCTGGGAGACCTTGTAGGTGTTCCAGCCGGCGGTGGACTCACGTCCGGTCACGGTCCAGGTGCCGGGGCGCTGGGGCACGGAGGGGTCGTGGAGGAAGACCACCCGGTCGCCCAGCTCGAAGACGTAAGGCGACATGATGTCGGCCACCGCGGTCAGTGCGCTCTGGGGGATGTTGGTGAAGAACCTGCGGTGGATGCCCTCACCCTGGCGGAGGCGGTAGTGCGGCTCGGTCCAACGGGGGCTGTCGGTGGTGGGGCGTACCTTCGCCACGATCCAGGTGCCGCTGATGTCGCCTTCGAGGTCGAGAGGATCGGTGATGTTCACCGTGTCGCCGGGCTTGAAGACGGGCGAGGCCTGGGAGCTGTGGGTGGCCACGTTGAGGGGCTTGGTCATGCCGGCGTCCTCGGGGGTCAGGGGCACCAGCCGGCAGTTGGGCACCTTGCCGCCGAAGAGCAGCTTGGAGGAGAGCACCACCATGGACGCATCCTGATCGGTGGCTGCGTACCAGCCCATGGTCTCGGTCTTCAGCTCGATCCTGCCGCCGGCGGCGAGGTGGGCTTCCACCTCCTCGATGGAGATGTCGTCGGGGCCGGGGTTGGACATGATCTCGGTGATCGCCTCGCGGATCGCCTTGCGCAGCTCGGGGGTGCCCGGGTTGCCGGGGGTCAGGTCGGCCATGCGGACCTCCCTGCCACGGAGGCTCTGCTCCTTGGAGCTGCGGCTCTCCTCGGCGGTGAAGGGGTCGTGCTTGTGCTGGGGGATGCCGAAGCCGAACACCTGATTCGCATCCCGCTCGATCCGAGCGGACTCGGCGATGCTGAAGAAGGAGACGTTGGGGTGGTTGGCATAGTCGTCCTCGGGCTGGTCCACGGTGTTCGGGGGCGTGTCGGCGATCTGGCTGTTGGCGTAGCGCTCGGCGATGTCGCCCAGGGACTCGGTCTTGCCCGGCTGCGGGTCCTCGGTCATGGGGGCGACATCACGGAGCAGGGTGTGGGCCTCTTCCGAGAGGGAGGAGTAGCCGCCGACTGCATCGAGGGCATCCACCATGCGGGCGATGAGCGTGGTGGTGGCATAGCGGAAGTCGATGCGGGAGATGGGCGGCTGCTCGGTGAGCAGGCCATCGGTGTCGGTGTCCTCGACCTCGGGGAGGGGCACGAGACGGAGCGAGTCGACGAACTGGTAGTCGGTGGCCTCGGGGTGCTTGCCCTCGAAGAAGGAGCGGCTGCCGAGGAAGCTGCCCCACTGGCCTGAGGGGTCGCGCTGCTCGATGCTTCCACCGTCATCGAGGTGGGCGATGGCCTCGCCGGCGGTGGGCCGGTAGACGTAAGGGATCGAGGGCGGCTGCTGGCTCTCGTCCCAGCGGTAGAGGTTCAGGGCGAGGGCGTCGATGGCGACCACCATGGAGAACAGGTCCTGCTCGTGGCCCGAGTCGTGGACGGCCTGCAGCAGGTTGGCGGTCCAGACCTCGTGGGTCGGGATGTCATCGATCCCGCTCGCCATCTGGCCCTCGGCGTAGCCGTTGAGCGAACGGCACACCAGCTCGACGAATCCACCGAGGGAGTGCTGGATCTCCGGGGGGAGCTTCTCCTCCAGGAGGTCCTCGGGGGTGAAGCCGAGACGGTTCCAAGACGACACGACGAGGCGGACAAGAGCGAGCAAGGATGCGTTCACAGGGGTCTCCGATGGGAGGTAGGGGGATGCCGGAGATCAGAGTAAGCATTGTTCACTCCTGGCGCAAGTGAAACGGAATCATCTGCTCTCACCGTGGCTCTGGCTTCCGCGTAACTATTGTTCCCCAGACGCTAGGTCTTCCTCCGCTGGGGGTGAGAGGAGATCGTGCCAAGTGGGCCTTGGTGGGATGGGGGTGCTCTCACTTGGGCGCGGCGCAGGCCGTACTACGGCACCTTCATGCACTCCCTGGCAGGAGGAGGCACTGATGAAACCGACTACCACCAGGCGCCGAGGTCCACCATGCGCTTGGCCCGGTTGCTCCAGGTCTGCACCGGGACGTAGCTGCCCTCCCAGGGGAGCGTGAGCACCACGTCCCATCCGGCGGGCCTGCGGTAGACGAGCGAGGCGAGGAGGTCGAGGATCATGGTGCGCTCCTGGGTCAGGGGTTCTCGTTAGGGGTGGCCTTGCCTCGGGTGCGGGCGGCGGTCTTCGGGGGGATGCGTCGGCACTCCTTGGCGTCGTACTGAGCGGGGCGATCCGGATCCGAGTCGAAGCTGATCGACAGGAACACCTTCGAGTAGGGGATGCCCTGCCCCTGGATCTTGACCACGGTGCCCTCCTCGTCCGGGTAGCGAGCGACAACCACCCGGTCGCCCCTGTTCCAGTCCCGGGCGTTGATGCGCTCTGGTCCGCCGGTAGATGCCATCCTGGATCCGACCTTACGGACTCGACTCAGCGGGATCCTCGTGCGGGTGGCGGCGTACCCCTCAGCCGATGCGTGCCAGTCGTCTGACGGGTCGTAGTCGATCTCCAAGGTGTAGCCGCGGACGCCGGCAGCTCCCTGGTTGCGCCAGCGCTCGTCGGCCTTTGCTGAAGCGCGGGTGTACCCGTTGTGGCTCTGGAGATAGCCACGCTGCTGGGCCAGCTCCCACTCCCCCGGGTCGACCACGCGGTAGAGCTTGGTGATGGGCCTGCCTTCAAGGGTGAGCCGGCCAGAGCGGTCCTGACTGATGTAGCCGCCGTAGCCGGCATGGGGATCGGGAAGGTCGCCGATGGGGTCGTAGGGCCTGCCGGTGGGCGTGGTGAGGATCTCGGCCAGCTCTTCCAGTCGCCGCTGGGTCTCGGGATCATCACCGAAGCCAGCCGTAGTCGACATGGGGACCTCCCTCACGACACGGGCACTCGGGGAGCGGAAGGAGTGCTCGCTGAAAGGGGAGTCCTGCACGGCGGTGATGGCCTTGCCCCGGGTGCGCAGCGAGCCGAAGCGCTGGAGGCCCTGGAGCACCTCCTGGAAACGAGGGCCGTGCGCCCACGACTGCTTCATGTCGATCATCCTGCTGACGCCACCCTCGGGCCAGCCGTTGGTCTCCACATCGACGATGTGAGCCGCCTCATGGAGGGCGGCTTCCCTGGTGGCGTACTCGGGTCGGAGGTTGAGCACCCACTGCCCTCCGTCCTTGTAGACCCACGCCTTGGCGCCGAGGCCGAGCGTGCCGTCGGGGTTCTTGTGGCTCACCTGGATGCGAACGCCGTAGCTTCCGACGATGGGTTCGAGGAAGCGCTTCACCTCGTCGGTGGATCCGAAGTCGGCCTTGCCGCTGGCCTTGGCCTCGACGAGAAAGTGCTCGATTTCCTCCTCGTAGCTGCGCTCGGCGGCGCCGGTCTTGCCCTTGATGGTGCCGTCGATCGCCCCCTCGATGTCGGTGTACCAGTAGGGGTTCGCCCGGTGGTCGATGACGTAGCTCCGCTCGGGCTGACCGGGGCGGCGGGTGTGCACGGTGTAGGTGACCTTCAGCCAGTCCTGGACCTCGCGGTAGTTGTTGGTGGCCCAGCGCACGCCGATGATGGCCGACGGTGGCACGGTGCCGGCCATGCGGTAGGTGGTGTCGTCGAGGGCGAAGGGCGAGCGCTCCAGGTCGAGGCCCGAGGTGCGGATGGCGAAGATGGGCAGGTTGCCCGAGCCGATGGCCTCGACGACCTGGCCGAGGTCCCGGGTGAGGTAGTTCCAGCCACCTGATGGGCGGATGCCCTGGCTCAGGATGGGATCGACGTTCGCCTGGCTGCGGGTGCCGTGGTAGAGCACCGGAGGGATCGAGCTGGCCGTCTTGCCGCCCTCTCGACCCGCTCGATCCGAAAGATCCGCTCCCGCGAGAACTGGGCGTGGGTTGTCTAGAGAGGCCACCCTGGCCCCCACGGGACTTCCCCAGTAGCCCCACTCGATGATGTCGTTGCCTCCGGTGCGCAAGGTGCGGGCGGGCACGGTGGCCGAGACGATGTGCCACTGCCGGCCCCGCTCCATCTTCTGGAGGTGGAGGGCGGCGTAGCTCCGCACGGTGGTCACCCAGTCGCCGGTGTTGATCCGGGTCTCCCCGGCGGGCAGGGCGCGGTAGATCGCGACCTGGGCGTCGGGCTTGCCCTTGGCCTGGCGCAGGACCCGGCCGGCCTCGGCCGTCCACTCGCCGAAGGAGTAATACTCCGGGTGGTCGTACACGTCGTCGGGGAAGGTGGCGCTGAGGTCGTGCATCGGCGCTGCGTCTTCGAGCGGCCGGTGGTCCATCTCGTAGTCGCTAGCCGTGTGCGAGTTATTTGGAACTCGCACGGCCACTCCCCTCATCCGGGGGAGGTCCTGTTCGGTGAACGTGCTACCTTCACCCGGATGGACGAGAGCTTCGTGTGCTGGGTAGCCGGATTCTTCGATGGTGAAGGCTCCGTGATCTTTCGATCCAGGCCGAGGGATGCCGTGGCTCGGATCATCATCGTACAGGCTGCCGAGCACATCGGTGCCATGGAGGAGATCAAGGCCACCTTCGGTGGGAACATCCACATTCGCCCGCCCCACCCTCCCGGCAAGAAGGACATCGCCGTCATCCAGATCGGCAAGCAGACGGAAGTCCATCGATTCCTTCTTGCTGTACTCCCCCACCTGAGGATCAAGAGGGATGCGGCGACCCGTGCCCTGGAGATGATCGGCACCCCTCGGACGAAGGGTACCCGTAGCCAGGAGATCGCCCTGGCTCGCACTCACTGCGGACGGGGTCATGCGCTCACCCCCGCCAACATCACCCCCATCGAGGGAGCTGCCCGAGGTGCATGCAAGACCTGCGCCAGGGAGGATGTCAGTCGCCGACGCGCTGCGGCCAAGGGCAGGTAGCTCGGCGGAATGGATCGTAGCAGCCTCACCGAACTCGGTGGTGGGGCCGAAGAAGCGGTGGGTCACCTCCATCTTGTCGAGGCGCTTGCGGCTCCACTGCAGCGGGCCGTACTCCTTCTCGACGAAGGTCTTGGCGTCGTCGAGGCGGTCCCGGGTGGCCACCTGTCGGCCTCGGATGAAGACCTCGTAGGTCGGGCGGGGGCCGGCGTTGGAGACGATGACGGTGTCGTACTGGGTCCAGAACGGCTCATCGGTCATGGCACGCCAAGAGGGTCCAGCGGTGACAGCGTCCATCACCCCTTCGTAGTCCTCACTCCAGCTCGGACAGCACCTTCTTGCCGGCGTCGGTGAGCTTGTAGACCCGCACCGCGTAGGTCCTCGACGTGGGCGTCGTGCGCCAGGTGGCCAGGCCCATGCGGTACAGGGCAGCGGCGACCGTACCGAGCACCGTGGCGCCCTCTCCGGTCCTCGATGCCGCACGCCCCTCTGGCGGGGTGGAGCCGAGCTTCTTCAGGGTGCGGATCTGGGCCTCGCTCAGGTCCCTCACCGACGAGCGGGGGGCCGCAGATCGTGAGGGCCTCCGGTACGGGTGCTCGGGGGCACGGTCTCCCCGGTGGCGACCTTCTCCAGCTCGGGAGCATCGAAGCTGAACTCTGCCGGCTCACCCGTGGTCTTGTTCATCCCGCGCAGGCTGACCCGGAGACAGCCGTGCTCGTAGAAGTGAAGCGCCTTGACGACCCCCTCGAAGCCCGAGGCCGGGTCCCGGTAGCTCTCACCGAACTCGATGCCGTGCGCTTCGAGCTGCTCGGAGAGCATCTGGTGGGTCTTGGTCTTCTTCGGCATGGTCAGCTCTGCTTCCTGGGCCTGACGCCCTTGTAGAGGTCGACCCCGATCCAGGGCCTCCCGAGATCGTCGGCCACGCGGCCGGTGGTGCCCGATCCCATGCACGGGTCGAGCACGAGGTCGCCGGGGCGGGTGGACAGGAGGATGCAGCGCCGGGGCAGCTCCTCGGGGAACGGGGCCGGACCGATGCGCTTGCCCCGGTACGGGGGGAAGTGCCACACGTCGCCTGGCTCGGCCTCCATCTCGTGGTGGTACTCGTAGCTGCCCACGCTCTTCACGAGCATGAGGATGGTCTCGCTGGCGTAGCGCGGCCGACGGACGTGCTTGGGATCCTCGGGCTTGATGCCGCCCTTGGCGAAGCGGTGGGGGACCCCGTCGATGTCCTCCTCGTAGGGAGCACCCTTGTCCCACGTCAATACCTTCTTGCAGATCCAGCCATCGGCCTGCAACGCAATGGCCACCCGCTCGGGCACGAGGCACTGCTGGCCGGGCGGGAGGTTGGCCTTGCCCTGCTTGTAGTGGGCGATGCCGCCGTTGCCGGTGTGGGCGCCCTTGGACCCCTTCGAGCTGTGGTCGCCGCCGGCGCCGCCCGAGCCGCTGTTGGTGTCGGCGATGTTGAGCCAGTAGGTGCCCTTCATCGAGAGGGCGTCGTACACCTGGCGCCCGAGGAGCACCTGCTCGTCGATGAAGTCCTCCAGGCTGCCGGTGCCCATCTCGGCCGGCGACTGCTCGACGCCGTAGTCGGCGGAGTAGCGGCGCTTCCCCCAATAAGCAGTGCTCGTCACGACGCACTGCACCGAGCCGGCGTCGACGATGCGATCGAGCTGCTTGGTGGAGTCGGCCTTGTAGGTCTTGTTGAGGGCCTGCATCAGAACGACCGGGGGGCGGGCAGGGGCTGGATCGATCCCTCCCGCAGGATGGCGGTCAGCTCGTCGAAGAGCCAGCCGTCCTCGCCGTGGCGGACCCCGCCCAGCTCTTCGGCATGCTCACGCACGTAGCGGGCGCTGCGGCCGATGGTGGAGGCCATGGCTGCGGTGTTGAGCTGGCGGAGCTGGGGCTGGCGCAGCGGCATCTGCTTGATGGCTCGGTTGCCCGGAGCGGTGAGGATGATCGAGCCGTCGATCCACAGACGGGCGACCTCGGGGTCGGGGTCGGCGATGCGCTCGACGATGATCTCGTTCGATCGCTCGACGGCCTCGGCGTCGCTGGACGCGGTGAACTTCTTCCACCTCCACTCGCCCAGGTGCCGTGCGGTCAGCACGTAGGACATCTCGTCCTTCATCGCCAGTCACCGTTCTCGAAGAGCATGTCGCTCGCTTTCATTGAAGCATTGGGACCCTCGACGAGGCCGAGGGTGCGGAGCTTGGACAGGGCGTTCTTACACCGAGGGGGTCAATGACGCAGGTGGGCAGCCCGGCCCGGGTCATCAGTTCGACCAGCGCCTTGGACGTGTAGGTCTTGCCGGCGCCCCGGTTGGCCACGATGCCGATGGCCTCGGTGACGATGTCGTCGGGCAGCGTCAGGCCCGGTGCGAGGCGGAGGGCCATCAGAGAGCCTCGTAATCGATCGTATCGATCATCTGGGCCACGTCATCGGGGAGGGCGTCGTAGGGGGCGTTGCTCTTCTTCATCGAGCTGCCCGCCATGCCGCCGCCGTTGGGGATGAAGCACCACCAGCCGGTCTCGCTGTTGACCCAGTTGACGGTCTTGCCCGCCGGCAGGACGACCTCGATGATCGGGGACATGCCCGTGGCCTTCACTTCGGCTCCCACGCCTCGCCGCTGGAGGTCGGAGACGACCTCCTCGTAGTGGATCGCCCCCAGGAGCGGGGGCGGGCCTACCTCGTCGATGTTGTCGAATCCGTCGGTGCTCATTGCGATCGGAAGCTAGTTCTAGCTAAGGATGCTTGTCAAGAAGTTGCGAGCACCGTCGAGGGGAAGAGCCAGGCCCCGTCGACCTTCACGCCGCCGTAGTCGGGGGCGTTCTTGCGCACGGTGGCCACGGACACGCCGCTGGCCTCTGCGACCTCCACCGACCCGATGCCCTTGTAGGTCCACTCGGGCAGGCCCGGGTCGATCCCCTCGAAGCACGAGCAGTGGCAGCCGAGCGCACGGCACCGGATCTGGTTGCGGGTCTGGTAGCTGTGGGTGGAGAGCTTCAGCGCCCGACCCCCATGGAAGGTCAGGGGGTGGTTGCACTCGGTGTTCTCGCAGTTGACTCGGGTTGCCATGGTTGCGCTAAGCCTCCTTCCAGGAGACTACTGCAGGTGTGCCAGTACGCGCCACGGCCTCGCCGGGGGGAGGCGAGGCCGTGGAGGAGAGCCGCTGCTGCTTCAGGGGATGTCCTTCGGGTGGGGGCTTCAACGCCAGCATCGGCCCCCCGGACACAGCATGCTCGATCGGCCACCATGGTAAGCAGACTGAGCGGGATGTGCAAGCCCCTACCCTCGCCGGCGCTTACCGGAGGTCCTGGGGGTAGCTCCTCTGCCTCCGCCAGTTCCACGGCGCGCCTGGCTGGTCCGGGCCGGCGAGCTGGAGCTTCGATTGCCCGTGGCGCTGAGCTGGTCGTGCACCGAGGGCACGCTGCCGTTGGGGAGGGTGCCTCCCTGGAGTGCTCCACCGAGGCGGGTGGCTGCCAGGTCCCGCTTGATGTAGGCGTCCATCACGTCGCCGATGAGGCTGTGCACGACGATCATCAGGCAGTTGCCTGCCCAGAAGGGGATGCCGGCCCGGCGAGTCAGCAGGGTGCCGTTCGGGACGGTGAGGCAGTAGACCATCCCGGCGTAATCGACCTGCTCGATGCGATCGGTCTCGATAGTGGCCGTGTCGCTGATGTTCTCATGGATCGAGTATCCGGGTTTGGTGGCTACGAAGTCGATCCCCCGAATCGAGCGCTGGTCCCCCGCCTCCGAGATGCGACGCACCCGACCCTGCCGCCCGAGATGGATCAGCAGCCTCTGCACGTCGTCTATGAGCCGTCGCGAAGAGGAGTAATACGTTCGACCGTTCACACCACTCGTGCCGTCTCCCACCATCAGACCATCGAGCAGGGCCTCGCGCTCACGAAGGCTCCACAGATGGAAGACCTCCTCTGGGATCGACAGATCGGAGCCATCCACGCACTGCCTGAGATAGTCCCTGAGGCCTCGCGACTTCACCCCCCAGACCACCTCGCCGGTCTTGGCCTGGCGACGATAGACGGGCCACCCGAGGCGGACCATGAGGGTGTCGATCCACTCGATGCCAGCCGGCTTCGTCTGAGAGATCAGGACCTCGTAGCCCCGTCGGGTCTTGGCCCCCTCCGCCAACCAGATCCCGAGGAAGGCCGCAAAGTCGGCCCGATCGGTCTTCGGAAGGCGGTCCGGAAGATCACCCACCCGGTCGCCGATCTGCCCTCGCTTCAGCCCGAGCTTCTTGGCGCGTCCGTAGATGGCCCCCCTCGATCGACCCAGGATCGAGCACAGATCCTCCATGGGCGAGGAGGCGTACATCGAGGAGAGATAGCCGTCCTCGTCCTTGGTCCAAGACGGACGGCCATGCCCACCACGACCCTCTTGGCAGGTGTTGACGACGCAGGCCCGCTGGTCAGCAGCGAAGTCCATCCAGCCATCGACAGGATCGAGAGGAGACGCCGTCTTAGGGACCCGATACCTCTTGGAGGTGAGATCCTTGGCCTCGACGAACCTCCAGTCCGGCGCCTCGTAGGTGGAGACGAGCATGCGGTGCCCTGGAGTCACGGCGAAGTTCAACCGTTCGCCGTCGTAGGTGTACATAGGGCCGGAGTACGGGCGAGCGACACCGGCCGTCGGGATCTGAAACTCCAAGACCCCCGAGGGTGAACGAGTCGCTACCGGCTCACCCTCCTGGACATCGGCGAAGAGCTTCCATCCCGAGTAGGTCAAGACCTCAGTCTGATCGTCGTAGCAGTCGGCCACGTCCTTGGTCTGGACCGGGCCAGTCGAGGGCTTGTCGATCTTCTTGTTGCCGAGGTCCTGGAGGAACTTCAGCTCCTCACGGGCGAGGTCGAAGTGGGGTGCGTGGATGAGGCCGAGGTTCAGTGCCACCTTGAAGGTCTCCGCCGTGCGCCAGTTCAGCTCGTTGGTGGCGGTGCGCTCCTCGATCACGACGTGGTTGGGCAGCGGGTTGTCCCGCACGTCGGCTCGCATCTCCTGGATGGTGCTGATCGAGTTCCACTGGTCGAAGGTCACCAGTTCGGGGGCGAAGGCCCGCACGTCGTACTGGAGGTCCTGGCCGATCTTGATGTAGTCGATCTCGCCGTTGGGGAACTCCCGGGGGACCCAGGCGTGGACCTTGTCGAAGTAGACGTGGGGCAGGCCCCGCACGTCCCACTCGGGGTACTCGACGTGGCCGATGGCCCAGCCGAAGTTGGCGCTGACCGACGAGGGGTCGCCGTGGGCGCGGTACATCGTCGAGAGGATGCCCCGGCTCTTCTGCACCAGGTGGATCTCGTTGTCCGGGCCGAACGGCTCGAACATGGCGTCGACCTTGGCGGCGTTGAGGTAGGCGTTCATAGCAGTTGCCCATTTCGAGTTGTGCGACACGAGACCCTCAGCGAGGAAGGTCCCCGTGCTCGTCTCGATGTCGACCATCTCCTGGGCCGGAAGCTCCTCGATCGAGGCCACGATCTTGTGGCTGGAGCGCCCCTTGGCCCGACCGATGCCACGCCCCTCCCACAGGTGGGGGACCGCCTGCCGACGCATCTTGTGCCCGCCCATCTGACCGACGAACCGAAGGCAGTCGGCGAAGCCCCGGATGACGTAGACCTGCGCCGGCACCTTGGTGGGGATGTGCACCGGCTCGAAGCCCTTCTGCTTCAGGTAGAGCAGAGTGGCGTCGAGCGTCTCCCCGGGGTTCTGGACGAAGCTGACCCGGAACTCCCGACGGGGGTAGCCGATTGCCGTGCCTTCCCCGTCGTAGACACCGGCCAGGTAGCCGGCCTCCCAGGAGTTGTCCTCTTCCCATGGGTCGACCAGATGGCGGATCGAGTCGCCCACGCTGATCCCGACGCGGGGGCCTGGCTTGTGGGGGTCCGCCTTGATGGTGCGCCAGCGGAAGCTGGCGAGCTGCTCCCCACCGCTGCCCTTCGAGGCAGAGAGCCACCGGTGGTTGCCCGAGCACACCACGCTGGTGCCGTCCTCGAACGTGAGGCGGTAGGCGGTGTCGGTGTTGCGCCAAGTGGCATTCACGGTGGCGGTGCGCATCCTGCGCTGCTTGCCGGCTTCGAGAGGCTCCTCGTCCACGGAGATGACCTCGTCGCCGACGGTGAGACTCTTGATCGGTCGCCACGTCAGATCAGCGCACAGCACGAGGGTCTCGGGGTCGAGGCAGCGGCGCTCGACTGCGAAGGTCTCGGGGTTCGCCTCCTCCTCCAGGCGCATCTCCTCGTCGTAGAGGCTCGGGGGGTTCTCGGGCATGTGGCCGAAGGTCTTGGGGCCGGCGCCGGGGCGGATGTGGTAGTCCCGGTCGAAGACGTAGTTGCGGTTGACCGAGGGGTCGAAGTCGACGTTCACCCGGGGGATGTCGTTGGCCCGCTCGTAGTCCTCGTAGGGGTCCCAGGAGCAGAGCTGGAACATCAGCATGTTCGGGCGCTTGGGGGCGTGGGTGATGGGGTCGATCTCCAGGGCGTTCTCCCAGTTCTCGTAGAACTGGCCGAGCATCTGCCACGTCGAGCTGCCCTCGTAGATGAAGGCGTCCTTGCCGAACTGGTCGAGCGCCGGCTTCGCCTGGTCGTAGATCTGCTTGGCGTCAGCCTTGGCCACCTCACGGGTGATGTGGGCCATCTCGTCGTAGAACTGCATGAACGACGCCGGGCCACGGCCCGAGACCATGGTCGACTCCTTCGGGTCGATCAGGAAGGTCGAGCGGTCACCGAGGGGGAACACGCCGGCGGCGTTCATCTTCCGCATCCGGGTGTCGTCCTCGGCGCCCTTGATCGAGAGCGACTCGGACATGGCGCGCCCCATGCGCTGCTGGAAGAACGGGGCCTCGGTGATGACGCGGTTGAGGTCGCCCCACTGGTTCTCGATCGCCTGGCCCTTCTTGGCCGCGTAGACGAAGGCGGCGAAGCGCTTGCCGGGGTCGATGCCGTAGGTCTTGTGCACGTCGCCGCGCATGACGAAGTGGGCTAGGACGTAGGCCCCGCAGAAGGCCCCGAGGAAGCCCTTGGATCCGCGCCGGCCGACGGCAGCGACGACCTCACGGAACCACTTCCGCCCGTCGGCCTTGTTGATCCTGATCCGCTCCAGCACGTCGGGCTGGATGCCCCACTCGCCCTCGAAGCGGTACTTCTTGCCCTGGACCATCGCCTTGGCCCGGTCGGGGTCCGGGGCCACGAAGCCTTCGCACCACTGGCCGATCACGTCGAGGTCGAACTCGGTGTTCCCGGTGAAGTAGACGGTGCCGTTGCGGCGGGCGAGCCAGGTGCCGTTCGCCGTAGTCGGGCACCAGACCGTTCCGGTATGCCGCACTTCGGTGATAGCGAAACCAACCCGCCGGGTCTCCTTCCTCGGCTGGGGGCTGAAGTACCTGCGACCCTCGTTGAGGGTGATGCTCCAGAACGGCCGGCCGGCGTACTTGCTCGTCCCCCGTGTGGCATCGAGGCGCACAGTGGTCCGGACTCCAGCGAGGGAGCACGCCATCTGGAACGAATCGATCCGGCCGAGGCTCTTCTGGGTGAGGTGCCTGCTTCCACCGCTCTCCCAGCCGTCGGCCGCGATCGAGGTGTCGAGATAGAGGTCGAGCTGACCCTGGGTGAGGGATGCCAGGAAGTCCGGCCGGACGATCTTCTCCTCCCCCGGGGCGACGAACCGAAGCTCCTCCGAGGCGAGCGAGTTCAGTCTGAAGGAGACCATGCCCCCGTCAGCCGGGTCCTCCCTCCATGCCGGCCCATCCAAGCTCCCCCACAGGGAGTCCTGAGCCGGCCCGAAGAGATCGATGAGGCATGCACGGATCCGGTCCACGTACTCCGGGTTGACTCTCTTGGACTGCGTGATCTTGATCCCACCACGGAGGCCTGCGATGGCATGACCCTCGGTCCAGTACCAAGCCGCCAGCTCGACAAACGAGTCATCCCAGATTCGCTCCGATGGAAGGTTCGCCACCGGAGCAGCACAGGCGATCCGGTCACGCTTCTGCAGGTCCTTAGTCTCGATAAACTCGATATCCCTGCGGTTACCGGAGCGGCTCTGGTACATGCGCTCGACGAGCCACCGGTGGTTCGGTGTCGTGAGGGAGGAGTGGTTCTCCCCCTCCATGAGCACGAGAGGCTCATCCTCCACGGGGAAGACGTTGATCCTCTCGGCGGGTGACCACTCCGCGTGCCCGTCGACCGAGAGGGTCATCACGTCCTCGCCCTCACGCACCTGGTCGTAAGGCATCCACCCACGCCGGGTCAGGATCTCGGTCTTCTCGTCGGCGCAGAACAGCTCGTCTTGGAGGAAGATGATCTTCAGCAGGGTCGCCTGGCGCGGGTAGAGCTGGGGCCGGCCGAGGTAGGCGTCCGAGGTGACGAACTCAATGATGTCGGGCACCTCCCGGACACCGCGGTCCATCGACGAGACCATCAGGTCGAGGACGCCGATCGGGCTGTAGGCCTCGACCTTCTGCCGGGCGATGGCCATCAGTTGAGGCTCGAACGCCTTGCCGATGGGGGCACGTACAGGCCGGTCGACTTGGGGGCAGAGCGGGTGGTGCCGTCGTTGTTGAGGACGCCGCCCTCACCGAGGCCGAGCGAGTCGTTGACCATGTCGTGGATCATGCGGTCGAGGTCCGCCTCGCGCCGCACCCGGCCGTGGAGCTTGGGCACGAAGATGTAGACGCCCTCGACGTTGGTGTAGTAGCAGAGCGCATCGCAGGCGAAGCCCATGGGCTTGCCGTCGGCGTCCTCGGCCTCGGCGAAGCGCTCGTTGATCTCGACGCGGAAGCCCTCCAGGTCGACCCGGGTCCCCTCCTTGGCCTTCAGCTCACGGAGCACCGACTCGATGACGAGGATCTCCTCGTTGGTGACGACGGGGTCGAGGCTGGAGACATCGGCTTCTTCGAGGGTCATGGATCAGGCCTTCTGGTCGAGGCGGTGGAAGCACGAGCCGCAGCGGCGGTAGTGCTCGGAGATCAGCTCGCCGCCGATCATCTCCAGCTTGCGGCTGGGGCCGGTCTTCATCTTGGGCGTGCGGGCGATGTGAGTCACGAGGTTGACGAGGTCGAACTTGGTGACGGTCTCCTCGTCGTAGTCGGCGAGGGCCTCGACCACCGCGGTGGTGATCTTGGGGCTGACGCCGCCGTCGAGGCACAGGCGCTGCACGTAGAGCGCCGGCTTCTTCACGACCTCGTGGCGCATGGCGTAGAGGGACTCCATGCGGGAGACGGAGCGCTCCATGAGCGTGCGGCCGTTGGACTCCAGCTCGGCGAGCTGCTCCTCGATCGTGGTGGCCCGGCCCTTCAGGCGGAAGGCCGTGTCCAGCTCCTCCATCCCGTTGGTGCACACGAGCCGGTGGAAGTAGCCGGTCACCATGGGGGCGAGGTTCTTCTTGCGGTCCTGGGTGAAGCGGAGGCCGGCCTGGGTGAGGTCGCCTACCTGGGGGTCACCGCCGACGAAGCGGTCGTGGCCCTCGGGCACCACCACGTCGAGGCGGAACTCGGTCGGCTCGGCCCAGGCGTCGATGACCTCGGCCTCCTCTCCGATCACGTTGACCGCCACCTCCAACAGGGCCTTGATCGGGATGACCTTGGCCTGGGGGCTGACCGCCTCACGGAGTCCGCCATCGGCCATGCCGAGCTGGATCTCGCCGTCTTCCTTCAGCAGGAGCCGGTCGAACACCTGCTGCTGCAGCTCGGGGTCGAGGCGATGGAGGAAGTTCGAGGGGATCTGCACGAGGCCGGCGAGCACGTCCATGCCGTAGTCGCCGAGGGCCACCTCCAGCTCGGGCGCCTCCATGGTGCCGGCTGCCACGTCGATGGTGATGTCGCTCACCTTGCACTTCGTGTACTTGACCGGACTGGCCTTCTCGATGGCCGGCAGGATCTCCCCGAGCGTCTTCACGTCGTCCCGGCTCCGGAGGTACGGGTACAGGTGTGAGGTCTCAGCGAGCGTCATCTCAGAACCCTACAAGCTCCCTTAGCGGGAAGCCATCAGCTCGGTCGCCCGGTGGCGGCGAGCGCCTCCTGGTGCTGCTTCTTGATCGCCTGGTCGAGCTGGCGGATCACGGGGTTGGCGTAGATCTGCTCCTGCAGCTCTCGGAACATCTCCGCCGGCATGAGCTTGCGGGTCTCGTCGACGTAGATGGCGAAGGCCTCTTCGTAGAGGCGCTGGGTCGTCTGGGTCTGCGCCTGGCCGGTGTTGGCCCTCATCGCTGCGATCTGGAGGAAGTGGTTGATGGTGGGCTTCAGCTCGCCCCGCTGGACTGCCTCGTAGACCCGGCGCTGGATGTCGTCGAGGAGATGCTCCTCGGTGAAGTAGTGCCCGTCCTCCTCGATGCCCATCTTGTCGGCGGCGACCTTGCGCGCCCGCCACTCCAAGAGGATCTCCACGGGGAGGTGCTTGTTCAGGTGCCGGCACATCGCCGAGTAGCTGATGCCGCAGTCCTCAGGCAGGGCGTCGTGGATGGCCTTCTGGCCGATGCCGGCGAGGTGCAGCTCCTCGATGGTCTGGCGGTGGCGGGTCGACGTGCAGGTGTGGCACTTGTGCTCGGTGATGCAGGGGTACTCGCGCCCGCCGAGCATGTAGGTGAAGGCAGCTCCCCGCTCGGCGGAGACGGACTCCCTCATGCCGATGACGGTGATGGAATGGCCCACCCGGATCTCTTCGTTGCCGTTGCTCATGCCGAATCGTCTCTTTCCATAGCGCCGTTCTCCTCCATGAAGGCCGAGAGGCCCCCTCCTCCCCGGCCACCCTTCACGGCTCCACCCCGGGAGTTGAGGTCCGGCCGGGCGATGTTGCGCCGGCGGTGGTACAGACCCTGGCGGTTCGCCGGGTCGGGAGTTCCCGATGGCACGAGGATCTCGCGCTCCCGACGGTTCTCCTGCTTCCATGGGGTGAGGATGTCGCTCTTCTCGGAGAACTTGGTGATGCCGGCCATCGACGCCTTCAGGAGGGCGTTGGCCTCAGCCTCTAGCTCAGGGTTCGTTCCAAAGCGCATCCTTGGCATGGACTAGGCCACCATCAGATCGTCGGGACGGAAGCGGCTCAGCATCCCGGTCTCGATGTTCAGCACCAGAGTGCGCAGTCCGGTGTTCGAGTACGACGACACCGGATTCGTCGCCTTGATACCCATCCGGATCGCAGCGTCGCTCTCCTTCAGGTTCTGCACCAGGCACAGATCGATCGCCTGCGACTGCCTCGGTGCGAGCAACCTGGTCTGCGACTGCTCGAACAGGTACTCCAGATCCCACAGGGACCATTCGCCGGTGGACGGGTCGTAGAACGAATCCTGCCCGTACCCCTCGTAGACGGACCGGAAGGCGAGAAGCCCCCGGAACAGAGTCCTCAGGACCCCTACGTTGATGATCTTCACGCGGGCACCACATCCCCCTCTGGCAAGTCTCAACCACAGGTCGAGGGGTGGCCTCGACTTCCTGTGGAAAGAATACCAGTAGTGGGTGCTGTCCAGCACGTCCCGAGGACCCGAACCCTCAGGTACAGGTTGAGGGTCAGGACATCGAATCTTTGAGGCGCTGTCCGAGGAGGTTCAAGCTGCGCACGATCGACTCGCTCTTGCGGGAGTACAGGGAGACGAACAGGGCGAAGTAGCGCTCGTCGGCTGCGCCCATCTTGCCCACCGCTGTGCGGTCCTCGATGGTCCCGGAGATGGGGGCGTCGAAGTCGATCGAGAAGCGCTCCTCCCACATGGCGCGGGCGAACATGGCCTCGCCCCAGGCGTCGGCTGCGCGCAGCTCCCAGTCGAAGAGCCGGGTGGTGATCTGGAAGAGGAACTGCTCGCGCTCCCGGCTGCCGAGGGCCGTCCAATCCTCCTCCCAGCCTCCGGCGGGGGTGCGCTTCCAGATGGGGAAGCCGTGGCGGTCGAGCATCGCCGCGCCGTCGGCATCGACCTCGGGCTTGCGCACGACCTCGAACAGCTCGTGCATGAGCACGAAGGCGTCGGCGAAGTTCTCGATGACCCGGTCGTCCACGGTCCGCAGGACCGAGCGCAGACGGTCGCCGTCCTCGGAGCGCCAGTCGAGGCGCATGCGCTGCCAGCCCGGGTTGCGGAACACGTCCTGGAGCGAGGGCGGCGCTGGAGGCTTGGTGAGGTCGTCGGACTCGGGGGCCACGCCCAGAGGCTCGGCTCCGAACTCGGCCTGCTTCTCCGCCTCCTCGGTCGAGGCCAGCTCTCCTGAGGCTCGCTGCTGTCCGCTTCTGGCCATGGTCAGATCTCCATCTCTGCGCCCAGGAGGGCCTGGGCGATGCTGTCGTAGGTGTCGTCGTTGCGGGGCTTCAGGCCGGCCACCTCGGGCTGCAGCTCGTCGACTGCGGCGCGCACCTCGGCCTTGTCGGCGTTGGGGTTGCCAGTGAGGCGGTTCTTCACGCTGTTGGCGCTGACCATCACCACGGGGACCCCGATGATCTTGGCGGCGCAGCGGATGGCCATGCCGGCCACGAGCGAGGCGTCGGGACGGGCGTAGCGCCCTCCGCCGACCATGGGCATCTCGTGGAGCACGATCGACGGGGAGGACTGGACGAGGAGATCCATCACCTGGGAGAAGATCAGTTCGCCCGAGCTGAGGGTGTCCTCGTGGCCGGTGAAGAGCTTCATCGTGCGGAACATGCCCGTCCGGTTGACGTGAACACTCGGGATCGTGGTGACATCCACCTCCGACCACCCGACCTTCCGGATGCTCTGGTCGAACGAAATGATGCGCCCGGTGAAACCCGGCAGGATCTGCCCCAGAGTCCACGGAGGTGCCGGCTCAGCGCCGGTCTTGAATCGATCGAGGTCCATCAGGCAGCTCTTCCAATCGGGCACATCTCACGGGCGGGGCACTCACGAGCGGCGGGGGATCCAACGGTGCAGCAGGCGATGGGCAGCTCGGCGTAGCCGTCGTTGGCCTCGTCCTCTGCGATGGCCGCTCGGACCCGGAGGTACTTGGCCTCGATGTGGTGGGCGAAGGCCTCGTCGTAGGGGATGTGGAACTCCCTCATCGGCCAGGGGAAGCCGAGGGCCATCATCAGCACGATCGACATCCGGTAGCCGGACATGCGCATGTACTCCTGGGCCTGGGCGTAATACTCCGGCCACAGCTTCCGGAAGAGGTCGAGGTCGAGGTCCTTGATCTTGTTGAGCTTGCGCTCGTTGGAGGTCTTGAACTCGAAGTGCTGCCGGGAGTGCTGCGGCCAGAACGGGAGCTTGGCCAGCGAGATCCCGTCCATCGACCCGCGGGCACCGGTGGCGAGGCACTCGACGGTCGGCTCCCGGGTCTCGGGGTTGTAGGGGATCCCCTCGGTCTCGAACATCGCCGGCGTCATCAGCAGGCCCATCGACTGGAGGCACATCTCGATGAAGTCGTGGAGGGCCTTGCCGATGGTCACCGAGATAGTGCTGTAGGGCTGGAGCAGCTCGGGGACGATGTGCTCGGGGTGACGGGCGGCGAAGTAGAGCTGGCGCTCGGGCATGAGCGGGTGCTCGCTCGGGTGGAACCAGCCGTCGGGGACCCGGGTCTGGTTCTTGTCGAAGTTCACGGCGAAGTTGTCCGGGAAGCTGGCGTTCCAGAGGAAGGCCTTCAGTGCGGGCTTCAGCACCATGCCCTGGGTGGCGTCGCTGGTGATGCCGGCGAAGAGGTTCTCGGTCTCGGTGCGGGCAGCCATCAGGCCTCCTGGACCTTGGCCAGCAGGTCGGACAGAACGGTGAAGGTCGAGCTACCTGGCTTGGCCTCGGTGAGCATCGCCTCGACGGCCTTCTCGTAAGCGCTCAGCAGTCTGGATCGCTCCATGAACTCCAGGGTGTCCTCCTCGCGGAAGAGCACCCAGTCCTCGAAGCCACGGAGCCGGTCGTCGTCGTAGAAGCGGATGGGGAGCATGGGCCGCTCGGGCTGGCACTGCACGACGAGCTTGTCGAGGTCCTCCCTCTTGATCGAGATCGAGCGCGCCCGGGTGCTCTTGCCGTCTCGGGCGAAGGCCATCTCATCGTCGTAGTGGCTGGTGCGCCCGTCGGTGGGGCGGTTCCACTGGTTGCCCGAGCCGGGGGTCATGCGCCCCCCGTAGACCTCGACCATGTGCTCCTCGTGGGTATCCGACATGCGACGACGAAGGCCGTCTTCCCTGCTCACGATCGGGCCTCCTCTGAGAAGGGCATGTTCTCTTTCCTCCACTGCCGCGCAACGGCGTCAGCCTCTTCGAGGGTGTCGAACAGACCGAGGTGAACCTTCTTTCGGTTCAGGGTGTGTTGAACCCTCCACTTCTGGTGCTGCTCATTCCAGTGGACACCACGAACACCAGACCTCCCCCAACCACAGGGGCGATTCTGACCATTGAGGCTGGGGCCGCAGGGACGGAGGTTCGACTTCCGGTTGTTGAGCGTGTCCCCGTCTTCGTGATCGACCTGGCGGGGATCCGAGGCATCCATCCCCAGCACGAAGCGGTGCATCTTCACCTCGACCGGCCGGCGATTCACGGTCTTCCTTCGATAGGCGTAGCCGCCGTTCTTGGCCTTCGACCATCGACCTGCCGACATCACGGCGTCGTAGTCTTCGGCGTCGACTATGGCATAGCCAACGATCTCCCCCTTCCGGTTGCGCAGGGGGATCTCCATGGCGTCGCCCATCTTCTTCGAGAGTGCCATCAGTGGAACCTCCTCCATGAGGCGACAACGGCTGCCGCCTCCTCTTCCGTGTCGTAGGTGCCCATGTAGACGCCAGGCTCAGGCTCAGCTCTCCAGACCCGCCGCCGGGTGCCGTCCTTCTTCCGCTTTGTCCAGGCCTTCCTGTAGCCCTTCGGAACGGGAGCAGGTTCAGCCGCCCTCGGGGTGTGCACGATCTGGCTGACCCTCGGCTCGCTGATCCCGAACTGGACGGCGATGAGGGAGTAGGGGGTCTCCTCCGCAGCCAGCCTGATGATCTCAGCGTTGCGCTCCGCCTTGCGCTGGTGAACCGTCACCCTCCCCCCTCGGGCTTCTCGACGCCGGCGAACAGGCCAGAGCCGCCGGAGATCTGAGCCGGCGACTTCTTGGCAGCGGCCTTCTTGGCGGGCGCCTTCTTCGCCGACCCCTCGTCTCCCTCCTTGGCCTCGCCGGTCTCGTCGATGGGGTCGGTGTCGGCCTCCTCGGGGTCGAGCACCTCCGAGGCGGTGGCGGCGAGCACCTGGGAGCGGATCCACTCCAGGGCCTTCGGCTCGGCCCGCACGGCCTCGATGAGCTTGGCGGCACCGTTCACCGGCTCTCCGGTGATGGGGGCCACGTACCACGACCCCTTGCCCTTCTGGATGACGTGCATGGCGATACCCACCGTCACGGCCTCGTCCACCCGGTCGATGCCGGGGTTGCCGTACTTCGAGCTGTAGGTGTGGAAGAGGGAGAAGACGGCCCTCTTGTGCGGCGGGGCGACCTTGTTGCGCTCGACGTTGGCGCGGATCTGGTGACCGACCTCCTGGTCCGAGATGCCCTGGACCGAGGCGGTGTACTTGGTGTCGGTGCGCTTCAGCTCGACCTTGTGGGTGGTGCAGTAGCGCAGCAGCCAGCCGCCGCCGGTCTTGGTCGCCTTGCCGAAGCCGGTGAGGTTCGCCCGGAGCTGGTTGATGACCAGCAGGGCCACGCCGTGCTTGCGGCACTCGGGGCCGGCGATCTTCAGCATGCGGGTGACGATCTGGGCCTGGCGGGCCATGACGACCTCGTCGGCGTCCTTCTCCTTCTCGGACTCAGGGATCATGGCGCCGATCGAGTCGACGACGATGAAGATGAACAGGCCCGAGCGGATCATCTCCTTCTGGGCGTCGGCCACGTCCTCGGCGGACTCGGGGGTGTAGACGATGAAGCGCGGCCCCAGCTCGACGCCGTGCATGGCTGCCCAGGTGAGGTCGAGCGTGCCCTCCATGTCGATCCAGCCGACCTTGTGCTTCGGGTACTTCTTCTGGGCCTCGGCCACGGCGTAGAGCGCCAGGGTGGTCTTGCCGATGCCGTCCTGGCCGTACAGCTCGCTGATGCGGCCGATGACCCATCCGCCGACGCCCAGCGCCCGGTCGAGGGTGATCGACCCTGTGGGGATGACCTCGTAGACCTCCTTGGCGGAGGTGTCGACGAGGGAGCCTTCACCGAACATCTTCGAGAAGCGCTCGTTGAACTTCTTCTCCGCCGCCTTGATGCCGGTGGGGGTGGTGACCTTGCTCGCAGCCATGGGTGCTCCTACAGGGGTTCGCAGTGGTTGAAGGTGTAGCCCCGCGAGGTCTTCTGGACCAGGAAGAGGCAGAGGCGGTCCATCGTGAGCACTGGGCCGAACTTGGCCCAGGCCTTCGAGAAGACGACCATGTCAAGCGCGCCCGTCTGGGCGTGGATCTTGATGAAGGCGTAGTCACGGCTGCTCTTGTCCACCCGCTTCTTCACCTCGGTGATGACGCCGGCCACGAGGTACTCGCCCTCGGGGGCCTGCTCCAGGTCCTCGGCGGTGGAGCACTCGGCCAGGTCGGCGTCGGAGATCCGATCGAAGGGCGAGTAGCTCAGGTACAGCCCGAGCAGCTCGCGCTCACGGTCGCCGATGTCAGTCGGGGTGTACGGCTCCAGGCTGTCGAAGTCGGGCCGCTCGATCTGGCGGTAGTGCCGGCACGAGCGGGTGCACTTCTTCGCCGGCGGCTTCTTCTTCAGCGGCCGGCCCGACTTGCCGATCTCGGCAGGCTCGGCGTCCCAGTCGTAGTTGCAGGGCACGCCGTTGATGTTGACCTTCACCACGCCGGGGGCCAGCGGGTCGGGGCGGTCGACGCAGAAGCCGGAGTCCTTCGAGGCGTCCCACAGCAGGGACTCCTCCAGCGCCCGGCGGTTGGGGATGATCGAGTCGAAGGCGCCGACCCGCACGAGGATCTTGCGCACGCCGGCGTCGACAGGGGTGCCCACGGTCTTCTCGACGAAGTCGTCGTAGGAGCTGTAGGGCTGGCCTTCGAGGATGACCGGCACGGCCTTCTCGCCCACGCCCTTGATGCCCTCCAGCCCGTAGCGGACCGAGACACCGCCCACGGGGCTGAAGCCCGCTCCGGACTCGTTCACGTCGGGAGGCAGGATCTCGTAGCCGATGCGGTGGGCCTCGTTGATGAAGTCCGGGATCCGCTCGGCCTTGACCGTCGAGAGCGCAGCGGTGAGGAACAGCGACGGGTAGTGGATCTTGAACCAGGCGCACCAGTAGCCGATCATGGCGTAGGCCCAAGCGTGGCTCTTGTTGAAGCTGTACTTGGCGAACTCCCCGAGCTGCTCCCACAGGTGCTCGGCTGCCGCCTGGTCCATGCCTCGCTCAGAGCACTGGCGCACGAACATGACGCCGGCAGCGGCGACCTTCTCGGTCTCCTTCTTGCCCAGCAGCCGGCGCACGTCGTCGGCCTCGGCCAGCGAGTAGCCGCCGAGCACCTGGCATGCCGCCATCACCTGCTCCTGGTAGATGATGCAGCCCTGGGTGGGAGCGAGCACCTTCTCCAGGCGGGGGTCGACGAAGGTGACCTCCTCGACTCCGGCGCGCCGGCGGAAGTAGGCGTCGGTCAGACCCGAGCGGGTGGGGCCGGGGCGCACGAGGGTGATGACATCGGCGAGGTCCGAGATCGAGCGGGGCTGGAACTGCTTGCACAGCCGGGTGCAGGCGTTGGACTCGATCTGGAACATGCCCATGGTGTGGCCGATGCCGATCTCCTCCCAGATCATCGGGTCGTCGTACTGCTCTTCGGTCCAGGAGTAGATGTCGATCTTGGTGCCGTGGATGGCCTCGATCAGGTCCATGCACATCTGCAGGGTGTCGAGGGTCCGGAGGGTGAGCAGGTCGAACTTGACCAGGCCCAGCTCCTCCAGCGCCTTCATGTCGAACTCGCTGATGGGCTGGTTCGACTCCTCCGACGCCCGCATGGGGTAGCGGTCGGTGAGCGGCTCGTCGGTGGCGATCACCATGCCGGCCGCGTGGCGGGCGTAGGTCTTCAGCCGCCCGACGAGGTTCTCGGCCTCGTCGAAGATCAGCGGGTACTTGTCCTTGTAGGGCTGCAGGAGGTCGCCGGCCTGCGCCCACAGCTCCTCCCACGACAGGCCCTTGCCGGCGGTGCCCGCCTCGGCTGCCTCGATGATCTTGGCGATGCGGTCGATGTCGGGGTAGTGCAGGTCCTCGATCAGCGGCTTCAGCACCCGGGCCATGTCCCGGACCACGCCACGGTTCTTCAGGCGGGTCTGGGTGCCCACCCGCATCACGTACTCGGCGCCCCAGCGCTCGGTGCAGTAGTCCTGCATCTGGTCGCGCTTGGACGAGGGGTAGTCGATGTCGAAGTCCGGGAGGGCGTCACGGCCCTCGGTGAGGAAGCGCTCGAACATCAGGTCGGCCTCGACGGGGTCGACCTCGGTGATGCCGCACAGGTAGGCCACGAGGCAGCCGGACCCGGAGCCTCGGCCGGGGCCGACGAGGATGCCCTGGTTCTTGGCGTAGTTCACCTGGTCGGCCACGATCAGGAAGTAGCCGCAGAAGCCCTTGTCGATGAGCAGGCGCATCTCCCGCTCGAAGCGGACCAGGTACACCTCCTCGGACTCCCGCTTGCCCACGGTGCGGCGCTCCCAGTTGCGCATGCACAGCTCGACGAGGCGGTTCTTGTCGATCTCGGCGAGGAGCTGACGGAGCCGGGCGGCGTCGCCGGCCGCATCGATCTCGATCTCCTTGGTGGGACGGCTGAACACCGGAGCGACGACCTTGCCGGTCACCTCGGCGTGGGCGCGGTCGGCGACCACGAGCGTGTTGGCCATGGACTCAGCCACCACCGACTCGGGCAGGTACGAGAGCGCCTCCCGGACCTGCGACGCCGTCATCATGTGGTACTGGTGCTCGCCGACGAAGAGGTCGGCGTCGTCGCTCACGTCCTTGCCAGTCTGGGATGCGATCCACACCCGGTGGCTGTGCTGGTCCTTCTCGCAGGGGTAGTGCGAGTCGACCACGGCGATGGTCGGCAGGCTGTGCTCGCGGGCCAGGGAGACGAGTGCCTCGTTGACCTTCTTCTGCTCGGGCATCTGGTTGGTGTGCAGCTCGACGAAGAGGCCTTCACCGAAGAGGCCACGAAGCCGCTGGAGCCGCTGGAGGGCCAGCTCCTCGTCGTCGGCCAGGATGGCCTGGGAGATCGGTCCACGGAGGCAGGCGGTCGACGCCATGAGGCCCTCGGCGAAGGTCTCCAGGGTGTCCCAGTCCAGCCGGGGCCGGCCGTAGAAGCCCTCGATGTTGGCCTGGGTCCCGGCTCCCCACAGGTTCGAGAGGCCCTTCTGGGTCTCGGCCCACAGGATCAGGTGGCGGTAGTCGTAGAGCACGAACTTCGAGTCGCCCTCGATGTTCGAGTCGCCCCGACGGAAGCGGTTGTCGGTGAAGTTGGCCTCGACGCCGAAGATGGGCTTGATGTCGGCCTTGGTGGCGAGCTTCTGCAGCTCGGGGTGCGAGGCGCAGTAGCCGTGGTCGGTGATGGCCAGGGCGGGCTGGTTGTCGGCCACGACGGTGGCGATCAGCTCCTCGACCTTCGAGAGGCCGTCCAGGGGGCTGTTGTGGCTCAGAAAGCCCTCGGCCACGAACGTCTTAGTGGAGGTGGTGAGGGCGATCGTCTCTCTCTCACCGAGGTGCTCGACGCTAACGATGGCCACCGGACGGGCGTAACGGCTACCTGCTCGACGGCCGACCCACACCTCGTCCCAGCGGTCCTTGAAGCGGACTGGCTTGCACTGCGAGAGGAACCGGAGCGCCGTCTCGTACCCAGCGAAGCGGAAGGTCTGGCACTCCGCCTTGTTCGACTGCTGACGCACCGTGGTGGTCGGGTAACCGAGCCGCTCGCAGACGGCCTGGATCTCATCCATCACCGGACCAGGGTTCTGGCCCAAGGAGAACTGGCCGTCATGCAGCCAGCCTTCTCCGTCAGCCAGACCGGCGAGCCATGCAGCGTCACGCTGAAGGTGGAGGGGCACCTCATCCCATGGACGCGCCCACGACACGAGCTTGGGCATGGTCCGGCCGGTGGCCAACTTCTCAGTAGTGAGCCATCGGCGGGTGTTCCCGCCAGACCCTCCCGGGGGGCCGTCAGGCTCGATGAGCGAGCCTCGGGTGGTGCCGGTGACGACCCAGCCGTGCTGGGCGGAGGAGACGATCTCGGTGCCGTCCTCCAAAGTGATGCGGTAGCAGTCACGGATCACCTTCTTGGCGGCGATCACCGTCGAGCGGCGCATCTTCGATCGGCTGTTGCCGACCTCTCCCTCGGGCGGGCGGAGATCCTCATCGAAACCGACGAGTTCCTCACCGGCAGCCACGTCCTTGATCTTCTTCCACACCATGTCGGCGGTGACCACCATGGTGTCCGGGGCCAGGCAGTACTCACTGTGGACGTGGAGGTGGACGAACTCGCCCGTCATGGCGGCGGGTGCCGGCGAGGCCTCGACGGTCACGGCGCTGCTCTGGGTGAGCATCTCCCGGTAGCTCGGGGGGCGCACGGAGTGGTGGGTCGGCTCGAAGAGGTAGGTGCCGTTCGAGTTGTCGCTCGTGCGCTCCTCCATGAAGCGCTCGGCGAGGATCCAGCCCCAGCCGGACCCCATGGGGGTGATGATCGCCGAGGCGCCCGAAGCGTGGGCGACGGCCCAGTAGTGGGCGCGCAGCTCGGTGTCGGGGGTGAGCATGAGGCGCATGCCGTCGTCGTCCTCGACGAGGCACTGCACGGGCAGCGTGCGGCCTGCGACATCGACCGTGGCGGTCTCGTCGTAGGTCTCGATCAGTCGGTACACGGACCCTCCAGGGTCGACGAAGGACGGGCGTGAGCGACCCGGAGATCGCTCACGCCCGTTACCTCGCAGGGTGGGTCAGCCGAAGTCCTGCATGCCGGCGGCACCGGCGGTGGGGTCGACCTCGGGGGTCGGCTCTTCGGCCGCGGCCTCCCCGGCCTGCTCCTGGGCGTCGGGCACGTCGGTGGAGGTCTCCGTGGAAGCCTCGCCGTCGCCCGGCTTGTAGCCCCGGACCCGGTCGGCGATGGCCGAGGCCGGCGCAGAGGCGGTGACCCCGGCGTCGGTGTCGGGCTTCACCTGCTGAGCGGCGGGGGCGCCCTCGGTCGAGGCGGTGGCCTCGGCGTCGGCTTCGGGCTTCTTGCCCGGGAGGTTCTCGGTCCGGGTGTCGAAGAAGCGGGTGAAGTAGTCCTCGCTCGCCTGCTCCATCACGATGGCCGGCAGGTTCGGGAGGTTCGGGTAGCGCTCGGCGAGGAGGCCCGGGGTGCGGAGATCGAAGAGCTGGGTGTTGTTGAGGCTCACGATCCCGTAGTCGGTGTCCTTGCCGTCCTCCTTGCGGGTCACCACGAAGTCGGTGTTGAGCACCGTCTCCATGATGTCGGCGTGGTCCTTCAGCGTGGTGAAGAAGTTGGAGTCGGCCTGGTTGACCAGGACGATGGCCTTC
>ERZ724520.213-NODE-213-length-30935-cov-5.859067_pt1 | contig 30935 bp, 17 predicted proteins | sample MGYA00376053_ERZ724520 | MGnify/ENA primary metagenome ERZ724520 (study PRJEB28724, sample SAMN07190886) | activated sludge metagenome | isolation source: activated sludge of sewage treatment plant in Hong Hong | place: USA: Christiansburg, Virginia | collected...
TACACTCTTTCCCTACACGACGCTCTTCCGATCTGATCGGCAGAGCGTCGTGTAGGGAAAGAGTGTAATTAAATACAATTTACAGAAAAAAAACATTGAACAAAGTAGCTTCAGTGATTATTCAATGATTAGAGTTTTTAAAACCGACTCACATTATTTTTTTGTAACGTACTCAAAAGAATTATTGATTACTAATTCTGATTTTTCATTACTAAAAAAAATAACATTTAATAGTTTTATCATTAGTGTTATACATTTAAATAACAGCTTCATAATGAGCACTTCTGATGGATTTCTGTTATACTTTGATTATAAATTTAATCTTCTTAGAAAAACAAAATCAAATTGTGATAATAATTATTTAATGTATAGTAACAACTATTTTCTTTTTACAGAAAATAAAATAGTTAACTTATCTAATAATTCTAATTATAAGCTAAATTCAAACATACTGGTAAACAAGGTATATGAAGAACTAAATAATAAAATTTGTTTAAAAACCAACGATAGTATTTATGTTTTCGATACCAAAAAGGAACAATTCATTTTTAAATATCCCTATAATAAAATTACAAATGACGTAAAATTTTATAATGACTACCTTATAATTTCAAACGAATACACAAATTTATTCGTTGTAAATTCTAAAACAGGAAAAACATATAATCACCTGCAAAACATTAAAGTAAATTCATTTTTTCAAAACGGAGGTTTGTCGTTCATTTCAACTGATGAAGGCGTTTACACATCAACTGATTTATTTGAAGAAAATTTTTCGAAAGTTGAATTCACAAACTCCCCATACTTTTTAGAAATAAAAAACGACACTAGTTTAATTGTTTTTGCAGATAATAAGATTTCAAATTTAACTCCTAGTACATGTAAAACATATTATAATTTTGATGAAAAAATAACAAACTACAGAGTTTATGAAAACACAATTCTGTTTCAATCAAAATTTTCATCATATACTTTTAACACAAATACAGAGAAAATTTATAAAAAAAGATGGGGATTTAGATTAAATGACTTTTTTAAATATAAAGACGGATATGTAGTAAAAGTAAATGCTAACTACTACTTAACAGATTTAGAGCTTAACACATATGACACAACTACTCAAAAACCCCAAAACAAAACAAACCTAAACATAACAGAAAAAGAAAAAAACATTAGAAGCAGTAATATATATTATAACAATTTATTTGTTGAAGAGAAGCCAAATTACACTATACTTCTGCATAAAACGAATCACATTGTTGAAGATTGGACAACAAAAAACAACAACCTATTTTATTCATCTCAAAGAAAAATATTTCATAAAGACATTTCTATTTTAAGAAATATAAATAAAAATTATTTTCCAATACTAAACATATATAAAATCAGTCCAACAGTCACCAAAACCAATAGTTCAAACCAGAACATTTTAATAGGTGTTGATTTTTATGATTATCAGTATTATAATACTGACTACTATTATTCATTAAGTAAAAACAACAAAATTGTTTCATATGATGTAAAAACCAGCAACAATAAATTAAATTTATTTCTTCCTGAAGAAGGACAATACACTCTTAATGTTTACACAAAGGGATATTATAATAACGTATCAAAATCCTTAAGCTTTACTCTAACAAAACCATTCTATCTTAAATATCCGTTTTGGGTAATCCTATTTTTATCGCTCATGTTAATTGGAACCTATATATTTCTAAAATACAATTATCAGAAATCTCAAAATAGCATTTTAAAATATTCATTAATAAATTCACAAATTAAATCATTGCAAGCGGCAATGAATCCACACTTCTTATACAATTTACTGTCTATACTTAAAGTTCAAGTATATAAGAATCAAACAAATACTGTAATTACTACTATAGATCAATTAAGTGCTTTACTAAGGCATAATTTTGAATCATTAAACTACACATTTGTTACAATTGAAAAAGAAATAAACTTAATTGAAACCTATTTAAACGTAGAATCCATTAGGTTTAATTTTCACTTTAATTATTCTATTATAGCTTCATCGTCAATTAACTTAAATTATTATGTTATACCAAACTTTATATTACAACCAATAATTGAAAACTATATGGTTCATGCATTTAAAAAAAATGAACCAAATTATTTAAGCATTCGAATACAAGAATCCGAAAATTATATACTATTTAAAATTTATATGAACCAGAGTATAGAACTAGATTTTGAAAATATTATAAAACAAAACAATGATAATTCATTAAACTATATTAAAAAAAGACTTGAATTACTAAGTAGTATTTTAAAGGAAGAAATACATTTTGGATTCAACCAAAGCACTTCTACTTTCTTTTATCAAATCCCTAAATTGACCATAAACGAGATTGAAAAATTAAAATTTTAATTAGTTTAAAATCACGATTTAACTCATTACCTCATTTATTTTCCCGTTTATTAATAAAATCCACCCGCTCATTAATAATACTCCATTTTAAGGTAGTGGTTTAAGTATATTAGTAATTATCATTAATAGTCAAATTCATAATATTATTATAATGGTAAAAGCATCTTAATCAATACACTTATGAAGTCATTAATATCACTTATTTTATTTTTTTCATTTTACCTTTTTACATTTAACGTTAAAGCTACAACCTATTACTGGATTGGCGGGCCTGGTAATTGGAACAATACCAGTAATTGGTCATTATCGTCTGGAAGTGTTGCAGCATCAGCAATTCCAAATTCAACAGATGATGTTATTTTTGATAATAATTCAGGTCTTGGAACTTCTAACGGAACATTTCCTATTACAATTTCCTCGAATTCTTGCCGCAATATGACTTTCAGTTTATCAGTAACTACTGCCACAGCGGCAACCATTAATTTTACTGGCGCCTCAAGATTTGATTTGTTTGGTGATTTGACAGTAAATTTACCAAGTTCCGTTTCATTACTTTTTGATAATTCAGATTTTCGTTTTCAATTGCCAACAGCAGGACTCACAAAAACTATAACAAATAACATTGGTAACAAACTAATATTTAATAATATCCTTTATTTTGATAATACATCAAGTGGAACTATAAATTTTAATGGACTTTTTTATAACACGCTTGTTACTTCCTCTAATGCTGTAACAGTAAGTTCAAACATTGCTTTAGGTGCACCAACTGTAACAGTTAATTTCGATACTAAGCCAATTGTAAATAGTATGAGTTGCTATAACTCACTTGTAAATTTTAATGCCGGTTATAAAAAACTTACTCTTAATAATAACACAGGATTAACTGTTCAAAACACATCAACCGTAAATATTACTGCAGATTCTGAATTTGGAGCAGTTTATTTTGCTGGAAAAGTTAAGATGTCGAATATAAATGTAGATATGGTATCATTAACAGGTGGCATTTATAGCACTTCTACTTTAGATATTTCAAATTCCACAATTACTTTACAGGGAGGACTTAATAATAATAATGGAACATGGATTTATAATACTCCCTTAGGAATCAACACAACAAATTCAAAATTAATTTTTCCCAATGGCGCAAATATATTTGCAACTGGAGGTAATTACAATTACATTTCAATCAATGAAGTTGCATCAGAACGATATACAATTCCAAGCGGAATACAACAAGGTATTGAAGCAGATTCGCTTATTATAGATACTGAAATTAGCTTAAATGGAAATATAAAAATTAATTCCTTAATTCAAATAATGCCAGGACATAATTGTACAGGACAGTTTGCCAACGTAATAACCGCAAATTCTACGGTAACAACTTCAATCGCTGGAGCCTGCCAAAAGCCAAATCTGTTCAGAGATATTCAATTTACTTTTCAACCCGGTTCCCATCTATCACCCTATTTAATTGCAGATTATTTAATTTTAGATGGTACTACTATAACTTCAACAATTACTGCAAATGCAGGAAGTAACAGTTTTAAAGTAGTAAATACTAATACTACCAACTGGATAATTGGCACACCAACACCACGCACCCTTTATTGGATTGGAACTATTCCTACTGTAATTAGTGATTCTACAACGTATGGCAATTGGTGGGATAGTAATAATTGGAGTAATAATCCAACGGCATCGCCAACAAATCAAATTGGTGGTCCTCAATGTCCACCAACCTATGAAGACTCTGTTGTGTTCCCAAATAATTCTTATGTTAATTGCAATTTAGCAAAACAATACACTAAATCAATGCTGTGGCAAAGAAGTGGGCAACTTTATAGTGGCATTAATAATCTTATACAAATTTGGGGTAGTCTTGAATTTAGTGCGGCCATGACTAATAGATTTAAAGGCACGGTGTGGTTTAAAACGTACGAAAAGTATCCAACTATTACTACTAAAGTAAAACCCTTTATAGGAGGAGTTATTTTTGCTGCAACTAGTTTAACAGGAACTGTTGCTACTGGAGAATGGCTTTTAAAAGACAAGTTATTTGTTCCAAATATTGATAAGAACAACGTACAAAATAACTTTCCGCATTCATACACTTTTAACGGGGGATCATTTTCTGCAGCACTTATAATGGGACATTTAAAAACAGGAATTGATGCAAATACTATTATCCCAGGAATACAAATAGATCCCATCTTAAGTCAAAGTAGTGATATAGAATGTTTAGGCTTTTTAATGGAGGGCGGCTCAACCTTAAGTTTATTTAATTCCAATTTTTATATTACAGGTGTTAATTTAGTTAGCTACAATGATAGAAGTCGCTATCCTTCACCATTTTTTATTAATGATTATAAAAGCCAACCTTACTTTAATGCTTCAATTTCAAGTGCTAGTTGTAATATAAACGCAGGAACTTCTAATATTATTTTTACTGCTAATAATATTACGGTTGGTCAAAATTATGATACCTATAAACTTGGAAGCACGTATTATGGACCAGGAGCTTTTCTTGGCAAAGGACATAAATTTTATGACATCACTTTTGCTGGTGCAAATGCTACCGGAATTGTTGAACAATTTCAAGATACAATTAGAAAACTAAATTTTAATGGTGGTGGATTTTTAAGGCAATATGCTTATTGGACAGGTTATACATCATCTACATTAAATCAATCTGGATTTGTATCGCGTATTAATTTTAATAACCCTAATAAACTTGCCTATTTCGAAAGTATTTTAGATTTCCCAAACACTCATACAAATTATCAAATAACGGTAGATAGCTTATACTTTTTAGGGCATGGAAATTTTATTAATATAGATGTTAAATTAAGAAGTATTTTATTCTTTTCACCTGGCTATTCATATGAAATTAAAAATGGACAAAATATAGAATTAGTTAATTCTGTATCGGGCACAAACTACCCTTATCCTTACAAGCAAACTTCCACACAAATAAATAACTACAATTTTACAAATGGTGGAACAATAAACAGTGTTGGAACCTGCACTTCAAACATTTCAATTACTGGAGGAAACTTTATTGGTAATTCAACTATGCAAACTGTGCATTACAATATAATTACAAATAATACTTTTTCTGGAACGGGTTATAATTATTTGCATTCCGTTTTGTCTGGAACAACAACTGGCTGGATTGGCACGCCTGATCTAGGCAGAAAATTACATTGGAAAGATAACAGTGGCATCATTGGAAATATTAATCAATGGAATAATTCAAATAATTGGGAAGAAATTTATGCTAATGGAACTTTAAAATTTGCAGCGCCACAATGCCCGCCAACTCGTATTGACACAGTGATTTTTGACTCAAACTCTTTTTCAGCATCAAACCAAGTAGTACAAGTTAATTTAGGTTCTTCCGTTGCAGAATGTTATAGTATGTATTGGGGAAATACACCATTCTCAATCACATCTTCGTCATTAACGCCTAAGTTTGATGCCTTACCCAATCAAAAGCTTTACGTTTTTGGAAACTTACAATTTAATTCAGGAATGACTCAAAACTTTCAAGGACCAATAACTTTTAAAGGCCCATATGATTTTAATTTTGGAGGAAGTGGGAGCTATAATTATATTGAAAGTGCTGGAAAAGCAATGTATCCTCCAATAACGTTTGAAGCAGATATCGACACTAAACGTTGGGAATTAAAAGATGATATTAAAACAGTTGTAATGCCTTCAAGCCCAATGTACACATACAATCTTGGTCATTTTAATTTCTGGAGAGGGGTATTTGATAGTAAAGGGAAAAATATGGAAATAGGAAATTTTAACTCTGTTTCAAATACATATCGTCGCTTAATTTTGAATAATTCTCAGGTAACAATAAATTACCCAAGAATGGCAAGTACAAATGGTTATCAAACACCCGATTGGAATGTAGATGGTATTTCGAGTTCAAGTTTGTTTCACATTGATGCAGGTATAAGTAATATTATTACAAAATCATTTGGCTTTTATTTTTGTGGTGGTGGGCATAAATATCATAACATCACAAATCCAACCACATCACCAACTGCCTATATTTACATTGCTGGAACTGGGCATTCGTATATCAAAGACACATTCAATATTGTTACTAATCAAAAAAACACTACTCCATTAGTCTTTGGGATTTCAGTTTCTGATTACTCCTATAATCCAGATTCATTAATAATTCATAAAGTAACAACTAATGGCGATTTCACTTGCTTTTCAAACGGAAACAAAATAGATAGCCTAATTATGTATGGCAATGGAAATATTTACACAAATAATATTTTCAATAATCTATTACAATTTACTCCTAACAAAACTTATTTATTTGGATCAAATAAAGTACAATGGATAAAAAATAGTGGGAAATTTTATCCAATAGGAACCATAGGAAATCACATTCAATTTTATTCAACAACAACTGGCATTCCAGCATATGTAAGAAAAGATAGTGGTTATGTATGTGCTGATTATATTTTTATGAAAGACATTTGGGGTATTGGAAATGGTAACAATATTGGATCATGCACGAGTGGAACAGTAACTGGAATAAATACAAATTGTCCACCTACTCTAACAAATCCATGGATTGTTTCAAGCTGTGATACTATTACAAACTACACTAGTAGTTGTGGCCCATTTCAAGCAGGCAACCCAATTACATATAGCAGAGGAAGAGCCGATTTTAATGGTGGACCAAGCGCCGATTACTTAAGTGATATTTCAGGTTGGGCAAAAAATCCTTATCCAGCTTTACCTAAATTTACATTAACATCAATTACACCAAGTGTAATTTGTCAAGGTGATAGTATACTAGCAAGTTTTAGTGGAGTAGGATCTTTTCCTATGCACATTACATATACATCATCAATTGGGTCAAGTGTATTAACCTTTACAAGTAATTCTCAAGTTTCCTCTTACAATTCATCAAACAGTTCGTTTACATATACAACTTACATTAAACCAATTACTAGTGGAACTATTAGTGCGGTAAATATTTCTATTGAACGTTGCTTTAATAGTGATACTCTTGGCACTGGATCGTTTGTATACAAAGTAAATCCTAAACCTGAATTTACAAGTTTTTCAAAACATGTTTTATGTAAAGGCACATCAACAGGTATAGGATACGTGGTTCCTATAACAAGCGGAACACCTATTTACAATTATAATTGGGGAAGTACGTATCCAAATAACGATAGCATAATAGCACCAGCGGGCAACTACACTTGTTTCATAAGCGATGCAAGTGGTTGTAAAGACACGATAACACTGTCTATAACAGAGCCTACAAGTTCTTTATCAGTAAGTGTTTCCTCAGGGACTACTATTTGCAGTGCAAATACAGGTACACTTACAACAACTGTAACTGGTGGATGGAGCAGCACTTATACATTTTTATGGCAATCAGCTACAAATCCAACCTTAGCAACTACCTCCTCTGTAACATCATTACCAGCTGGTAATTATACTGTAATTGTTACAGATACTGGTAACTGCGTAATTACTAAATATACAACAATAACTCCTCCCATATTACCAACCATAACAAGTGTTGCTTCAAATTCAATAAACTGCTTTGGTCAAGCCACAGGCAGTTCAACAATTATTGTTACTCCTGGTTCAGCAACTACATACTCTACAAACTGGGTAGCGCCATCTACATACACTGGATCTACTTCTACTTTTACTAGTAATAGTCTAACCAATTTAAGTAGTGGCAATTATTCTGTTACAGTTACAGATATTTATGGATGTGCCGCAAGTACAGTAATAACAATAGCAGAACCAACAAGTAGCGTAGCTATCGTGTTAAGTGGAAGTGTAACTCCAACTAATTGTTCTGGCAATACAGGCATTGCAAACATTACTTCAAGTGGAGGATTAGGTAGTGGATATATATACATCTGGACAAATTCACTAGGAACCTCAACTACCAGCGTATTAAGTAACACAGCTTTGCCTTCTGGAAATACAAGTGTAACTGCTATTGACGGTAATGGTTGTTCGAGTAGTAGCATTACATTTTCTATAATTGCAAGTGGTTCACCCACAGTTTCAGTAGCAACAAATAGTACACAATGTTATGGAACAGCAACTGGAAGCGCAGTGGCTACAGTAATTGGCACAGCTCCTTTTAGTTATACTTGGCAATCAAGTGTTTCGCACACTAATTCATCAGATAACTTATCGGCAGGGATTTATACTGTGATTGTAAATGAAACAAGCACAGGTTGCATTACAATAGCAAGCTTTACTATTTCAGAAATAAGTGCAATAACCACTAGTGTAACAAGTATATTAAATGCAAAATGCTTTGAAGATTCAACTGGTGCGGTATCCCTAAATACAATTGGAGGAACTCCCTCTTACACTTATAATTGGTTACCATATGGAGGTAGTACAAACACTGCAACAAATTTAGCTCAAGGAATTTATACCGTTACGGTTACAGATAACAATAACTGTATGAAAACAAATACGGTTCAAATATTAGGAGTAAATCAAGATTTAAATATTGTAATTACAGACACGGTAAAACCAGAATGCAAAAATCCCATAGATGGTTCTATAACAATCTCTGTTACCGGAGGCACGCCAAATTATAGTTACTTATGGAATAACGGAAATACAAGTGCAACAAATTCAAATTTAGCAAACGCCACCTATACTTTAATTGTAACTGATGCAAATAATTGTACCAAACAATTAGAAATTACTTTAGATTGTTACAATGAATTATTTATTCCTGAATTATTTTCTCCAAATGCCGATAATCAAAATGATAAATTTGAAATTATAGGCATTGAAAATTACCCTGATAATAAACTTACAATTTTTAATAGATGGGGAAATTTAATATTTGAAAGAGAAAAATACACTAACGATTGGGATGGTAAACCTAATGTAAATACTGGAACTGGCTCAGAACTTTTACCATCAGGAACGTATTTTGTGATATTTGAATATGGAGATAATAAATCTAAAACTTATAAAGGTTTTGTACAATTAGATTATTAAAATAGAATCTAATTGTACATTATCATTTGGCTGAAATTAATTATAAATTAAACCATCACACTAGTAACAATTTTAACTCTATTGCATAAAAACAGTTTATTTTGAAAACATAACTTCTCAACTAACATTTTAATTTACTAAAATGCCACTTGATATTGTAAAACAATTTGTCCACGTCTAGCATTTTTAGTTTCATGAATTTCTCCATTAGCATCTGTATTAAATATTGGTCTGCTTTGATAATCAAGTGATATTTTAGAGTTTTGATTTCCCATTACCCAATTAATACCTATATCATAAACCATTACAGGATCTTTTAATTTTTGATAATTAGCATAAATTCCAGATACATAAGGTTGTAAAGTGCCTTCTTTTCCTAATAAATCTTTCTTAAATAAATAGGCTGCTTGCGCATAAATAACTTGGCCAGTACCAATTAATGGAAATGCATTTCCTGCGCCATTAAAACTAGCAGAAGTATTTGTTCCATTTGCAGTATTCATTACGCCAGCGTTACGTAAATAATTTGGACCAAAATCATAATTTAAAAATGATGCATATGCTGTAATTGCAGTTTGTTTTTCTTTGTTTAAATAAGAATCATAAAATATATCAATTCCAAATTGTTGTAACGGCTTTGAAACAGTATCCAATGTTGCTGTTCTATACCACATGGCATTTTTTTGATAGGCAAAACCAGTTCCAATATTAAAGATTCTTTTTTTTTCGAGGTAAGAACCAGTCATGTAAGGTAATTGATTACTTTCTTTATCTAAAAATTGCCACATAAAATATCCTTGGTATTGGAGCTCAGGAGCTTTAGTTGAATAATATGCAGTGTTAGTTCCAGTAGCTGGTAAAGTTGCGACCGTTGTAATAGCATTTTGTATAGGAAAGGGATTTGAAACAGAAACTCTATAATCAAAACCACTAATTTTTCCTTTTGCGTATACACCAAGCTTTCTAACAAATTGATCTGTAACATCATTAGTTGCTTCTTGTACAACTGGTAAATCTAAACCCAAAATACTTGCAACACCTGATGAAGAATAACGCGAAGTCCCATTCCAGCCGCTTAAACCAGCCCCAACAGTTAAATGGTTTTTGTACGCATTATATTCTGCTGTTACATCATGAAAAAATATCCCTGTTTTTCGAGCTGATAAACTATTAATACTATTTACACCTATTTGAGTATAAAAGAAAACCTTTTTATTTACCTGACTCATAATTTGATATCGTACTCTTCTTAAACCTACATCAAATGTTTCTTTTTTAGGAGTTCCGTAAATAGTTGAACCAGGGTTGTTATCATTATATCTCAGCCAAATTTGCGCTAATCCAGTAGCTTTAATATAACGAGTACTATCATCATTCAGATAAATTTTTAATCCATCTTTAAATCGAGCATTTAAAGATTGTGCTGAAATGGTGTTGCAAAGTGCACCAATAGCTATTGTGAAAATTATTCTTTTCATGTTAAATTTTTTTGAAGTTAATATGGTCTTGCACAGTCTTTACTAAAATTAATAGTAAAAATTACGAAGTAATAAGAAGTAAAAACTATGCAAGGGTCTTTTAAAAAGAGAACTAACCCTTTTTAATAAGTCGAGTTGATGTTGGTGCATGCCCTAATTGTGTGTGATTATCAAATCCTACAACCTTAATAGTTCCACCCTCATACTTATAATCATATACTAATCCATTTAAAGCTAAAATAGAGGTATGGTCAACTATACTTGATTTACTAACGTCCACAGTTACATTTTTACCTTTTGGTAAAGTTGCAAAAGCCTTTTTAAATCCTAATACATTTGAAAACACTAAACCACTATTAACAGTCATAGTTACATCATTTTCGTTTACAGCATTTATTGAAATGTTTGATTTAAACAAATCTTTTGCAGAAGTTCCATTAACCAAATTTATAATGATTTCTAAAATTATACCCGTTCCAACACCAACTAATAAATCTGTAGACAATGTAACAATAACTGTAATTGTAAATATTGCAAACTGTTCTTTACCAACGTGCCACATATGAACAAACTCTTTTGGATGTGCTAATTTAAATCCAACAAAAGTAAGCATAGCAGCTAACGCTGCATTTGGAATCATTTCAATTACTGGTACTGCAACTAATAAGGCCAACAATAAAAATAAACCATGGAAAAAATTTGCCCAACGTGTAACGCCTCCATTACTAACGTTTGCCGAACTACGCGCAACTTCACTAATCATTGGTAAACCTCCTAATAAACCAGTTAATGTATTTCCTGCACCAACTGCAATCAAATCCTTATTATAATTAGATTTGCGTTTATATGGATCCAAACCATCAATTGCTTTAGCTGTTAATAATGACTCCAAACTTCCTATTAACGCAAATAATATAACATACATTATAAATTCTCCAATGTGCGTTGTTAGAGCAGAAAAATCAGCATTTAACACACCTCTACTAATAAAATCACCTTTCATTACTGAACCATTAGTAAAAGCCTCGAAAATACTACCTATTTTAACTAATGCAAAATTTGAAATTGCACCTTCTGTTTTTACATGTAACCACAAACCCATTGGTATAGCAATTATTAATACAACCAAAGGTGCTGGGATTTTTTTTATTTTATTATGTTTCACAAAACTCAAACCTATCATTATTAATAAACATGTAATTCCAATTTCGGCAATATGTGCATTTTCATGCATTACACTTTCTGGAATCATTGCAATCAATTCCAACGGTTCTTTTCCTTTCAAAAATTTCGGATCAATACCTAAAATTGAATGTATTTGTTTTGACATAATAATTATACCAATAGCAGCTAACATTCCATGGATTGCAGCACCCGGAAAAAAATCGGCCAACTTTCCTAATTTAAATATTCCAAATAAAATTTGAATTATTCCGGCCACTACAATGGCTCCCAATGCTAAATGCCAACCAATATCAGCACCACCAAAGGCCGCAATGGCTCCCCCACATATAGCAATTAAACCTGCTGCTGGCCCTTTAATAGTTAATCGCGAGCCTGCAAATATACTCACTACTACTCCACCAATAATTGCGGTTACTAATCCAAAGATTGCCGGGAAATCGGATGCTTTGGCAATACCTAAACTTAATGGCAAAGCTAGTAAAAACACCAAAAAACCTGATAATGCATCTTTACTAAAATTTTGTTTTAACCCTTCTATACCATCTGCTGGTATGTATCTTTTTGTTGAATCTTTCATTTGAATTTTTTTATATTTCGTTTAATACTTACTAATCTTATTACGATAAATTATTAAGATTAAAGTCTAAATTCGAAACACACAATAACTAACAAACAAAGGAGTTTTTCTAATAACCTGCTTATTAATATAATTTTTAGAAACAGCTAATGTTCTATCAATAGCATAAAAATCAAATAATGCATTGTAGTTAGGTACTAATGTGACCAAACCAATAAAATGAGATAACTCATCAACATCTTCGTCTTCTTCAAACAAAAATGAAAAGTCAGTCTTTGAATTTTTACTAGTTGCTGAAACTTCTGTTTTTTGTTTTGAATGTACAAATGAGCTAGCTTCAAAGCTAACAATACCAATAAATGCAACTAAAGTTAAATAGCACACAATGGATTTACATATACATTTCAATTTCATTCTTACTTTCAAAAATTAAATTTATGATGACTTATATGGTGTTTCGTGATATGTTTTTATATGAGGGCCTAAGAATAAACGAGCATAAATTCGCATCATAGATATACCACCAATTATATAACTAGACGAAATATAGAATGCTAATAGAAATTGATTTTCGTGAATATGACTAAAAACTAAATCCTCTCCAATAAAAGAAGGTGTAATTGGAAATCCAGTAATACTAATTGCAGCTAGTAAAAACAAAAAGGCCAATTTCCTGTGTTCATATACGTGACCAGAAAATTGATTTAAGTTAATTGTGTCTTCGGCTTTTTTTAATTTCATCAAAACTATATATCCCACAATTCCAGCAATTAAAATTCCACTGATGTAAAAAATAATTTCCTCAAAATCAAAATGCTCATTAAATGAAATTGCAAGTGCAATCCAAAAATGATTCATAATTATTAATAAAAATCCAACTCCTGGGCTTCGTCTTTCAGAATAAGATTTAATCACTAAAATCAAACCAATTAATGCAAATATTGCTGGCAAATTATGTGTAATTTGTTGAGGCAACCTGTCTTCATTTAAATACATAGCTAATGCTATAACATAAATAGACGAAACCATTATTATTAAACGCTTCACTGTTATAAAATGAATTCGTTTACCAATTTCTTTTAAAGGAGTCCAAATTACATTGCTCATAAATGCATCTAAATTCCATTCTTTTAAACTTAATAAGTATATAGAATATTCTAGTTTCTTAGGTAAAGAATCTTCAAATGTAAATTGACGTGGCACAAAATAATAAAACTGCCTACGAATTAAATAAGTTACAGAAGATGGAGATACCAACAACTGGTACGTCCTTAAAAAGGCATTTCCTGCAAAATGGAATAAAGCAATTTTTTCAAAGCCTAATGCAACTTCAATAAATATTAAACCAATTTGTGCAATTGAAGAATAGGCTATTTGACTTTTTACAGTAGATTGAACCCTTGCAATTAATGTAGCTATAATACTAGTAAATAATCCGAGTAACACAATTAATACTCTAACAGATGTTTGTTCTTCCCAAAAAGGAAAAGTTCTTAATAATAAAAACACTCCAAAATGAACAGACAATGAACCATAAAAAATAGCACTTGAAGGTGTAGGTCCTTCCATGGCTCTTGGCAACCATGATGAAAAAGGCAATTGCGCTGATTTAGCCGCTGCTGCAATTAAAATCATCAAGGCAATAAATGCACCAATAAAAGTATGAGACTCTAAATGTTCATGCACTAAAACCGAATTGTTCAATTTATAAAAAGAAATGTTTTCATGCCATAAATGATGGCTTGCCCACATTGCCAATATTAAACCTATATCACCAATTCGATATACAGAAAATACTTTTAGTGCATTTTTTACAGGCAAATATCTATCTCGATAAAATGCAATTAATAAAAATGAACAAATTCCTAAAATTTCCCATCCAATAAACAGGGTTTCGAAATTTCCAGAAAAAATAGTAAACGAATACCCTATATAAAAAAACATAATGGTATTAAAAAATCGCTTATAACCATTTTCTCTATGCAAATAAGTTCTACTATATGTAGTTACTAAAAATGTAAGAAAAGCTCCAACTAATAAATACACAGCAGTAATTTTATCGAAATAAAAATCAATTAAGAATTCATACTCTTTTGATTTAAATAAAATAACTTCAGGAATATTTAATGTTTGATGTCCATTAAATAGCCAGTAAACCACAAATAGTATTGCCCCGGTAAAATGAATACCAACTGTTGTAAATACGGCTTTTGACAACATGGCTTCATTTTTACTAGGAATAACTAAACTTATTAAAAAACCTAAAACTGGAATTAAAATAAAAAATAAAATAACTTTTTCCATAACTGTTTTATTAGTTTAATGTAAATACTGGTAAATTATCAATGCTTGTTTCAACCATATTTGACGCATCAATTGTTTGTTTAGAAATAGATTTAATCGGATTATAAATTGTAAAACCTCCATCTTTAAACAAAAACTGCTGCTGTGTTTCAGGATGTATAACTACTAAATGAATCCATTCATTATTAAACCACTCATAAGTTGCAGGTAATATTTGAATAGTCTTTAAAACTATTTCCGGGAAATGTTCAACTATTACTAATAATCTAACTGGGTCATGTACTTCTATCATTTGGCTTGGTAATCCAGGTCTTAAATCACCCTCAATACCATTTGCTACACCAATTAGCCCCATAACGTTATGTGGCAATTTTGTTCCAGCCCCTAATTTATAATTATCAACTCTCGAAAAATAATACTCCAAATTAATTCCACCACATACTGGACCAATTGGCTTAATTACATTAAACAAATATTTTCCTTCAGGATCTATTCTATAATCGTATGAATTTAAAAATGCCCTTCTGTCTAAAAATACATGTTTTGTTATTTCCCTTCTACCAATAATACAAAGTGTATTAGTTGCATGGTTTAGTTCCGGACGAGGCTCAAATAAAGAAACAGAACGTAATCTTATTTTTCTGTGTATACTTCCTAAATCAGACTTAGTGTTTATTGATTCGAAACGACGAGAACGTTCCTTAGCATTTAAATCCAAGGCCTTATTAATATTTACTACATTCTTTTTATGTATTAAAGCGTTTTCGGGCGATAAGCTTTCTTCATCATAAAACTCAATTTCATCACGTGTAGTATCATGCAAAGCTCCTACAAACTGTGTATTGTTTGGAATTTCAACACCACTTGATTTTAAAACTTCTCTTACTTTTACATGGTTAGCCATAAAAGATAATACACGAGCGTTAACAGAACCTGGTCGGCCAGAACATGCGCCGCAATCATAACCTGCGTAATGTGTGTTATTTACACTGCTTGCACCATGCCCTATTACATAAACCAATGGAGCAAAATCATTTATTAATCCTATACTCATTAATAAACCTTCAACACGTGTTGCCATTTCATCAATAGTAAATCCAACTTGCAAATTATCTTCGATATCATTTATGTTTTTATTTTCGATAGTAAGCTCAGAGCTCTTATCCATATGCCTGAAAGAAGAAGCTCCTGAAATAGATTCTTTTGGATTAAACACATTTAAACTCAATTTTACTGCAGACCAAAATCCCAATGTTTGAGATATAACCATACCTTGAAACAAGCCATGTGTTTGCTTATTATAATGTATATCTAAATCACTCTTTTTTGTAGTATTAGCTTCCTTAATTAAATGCTTTGGAGTAACAGGAGCTGGGCAAACTTTCGTTGTAAATTTTCCATGCTCTGGTTTAAAGTAAAACTCAACTCCAAAAAACCCAGGAGTTCCAAAGGTTTCAGCGCTTTCATCAACTTGTTCAATATATCTTCTTATAGAACATTCTCTGTCATCAATACATAATAATGCTTGAAAACTTTTAATTGAAAGCTTTTCTTCGTGTCTTACATTTAATTTTATACCAGCTAAAACCTCATCATAAAAACTCCATTCTAATGCTTCTTGCCAAATTGCAAGTATTTCGTTCAACTCCGTTTTTGTAGTTTCAGCAAATAATGGTTTAATTTCCTCTTTTACAGTAATTGCTAATGGGGCCCAGGTTTCACCGAATTTATAATCAAGAGCATCTATTTCTAATAATAACTCAAACTGTATTAATTCCTTTAAGGTGATTTTTTTTGAATCTAATAAAGTACCAGGCTGATCCTCAACAGTACTAACCATTCCTGACCATCCTGAGTGTGAAAATTGCTGATCAAATAAATAATTTTCATACAATTTTTCGTCACCAACTAATATACCTAATAGATAAGGTATAGAACACATGTCATTTAACAATAATGTTTTGGCACGTTTGCTTTTAAAGAAACTAGAAAAAGTATTTTTTTCCATTTCCTTTATTGATGAAAGAAATCCAAGATTTAAAACAGGAAAATTCCATATTGAAATTCCTTGGTCGAGATAGCTACACAATACTTTAAAAATAACAGGTTGTATCGCTAAATCTAAATCTATCTTATACTCTTTTTTCCAATAAGCTCTTAACTTTCCAATTCTAAAATGATTAGAAGAATCAAAATTATATTCGAAAATTTTATGTTCTAAATCAGAAATGCTTAATGTTTGTTTTTTACTAGAGATTACTTTTTCAAGTATATCTTCTCTAATTTTTTTGTCCTTATATAATTGACGGTATTCATCAATTGATAAAGAAGTTTTATAGCCAAATATTTCAGAAGCGCGTCTAATTCCATCATTAAACTTCATGCTTTGAAAGCCATGTAAAGTATTATGATGAATGAAATCTTTTAAAGGGGCTTGTGCTGGCAAATAATGTTTTAATTCATGTAACACATGATGCTCATCAAAAACTGAATGATTTGTTTGCATAATTTTATACTTTATTTTAAACTGAAAAATTGATTTAAAAAGCCCCAAAAGCCTTTAAATAGGTTGACAATAGCAAACGACTAGTCAACAAAAAAATCCACTAAAGAGGTTAATGGATAATAAAAATCAAATACGGAAATTACAAACCGAAATATAAATTCGATTTGATGCTTTTAGCACTAAAGGTTTAGTGTAATTTTCATGAGATTTAAAAGCCTCATATTGGAAACAAGTAACCAAGTATGGTAAAACAAATATTTGAGCAGAAAAACTGTCCTCATTTTCATTTTCATTCTCTTCAAATAAAAATTCATTAGTATTAGTATCTGAACTTTCTTTACTTGAAACGGTTACAGTTTTACCATTTGTAAACTTAGTGTGATTGACAACAGTATTTATATCTTTATATACACTAGCTCCAAAAGAAGATACAAAGCATAGTAAAAAGAATATAGGAAAGAATATGTGCTTGTTTAGTTTCATTTTCCAACGTCAAATGTACGTTAATAAAGTGATAACTATCATTCTTATTTATCAATTAACTTTTTTTTCATTATCTACTCCCTCTTCAAGAGTTGGAGAGCGCAATTCTACAGGGTAAGATTTCTTTCTTATTTTCAAATTTACAAGCTCTACAGCAAATGAGAATGCCATGGCAAAATAAATATATCCTTTTGGTATTTCTACCTTATCTATATGAACCCCTTCAATTACCAATAAAACAGCAATTAACACTAAAAACGATAAAGCTAATATCTTAAAAGTAGGATGCTTATGAATAAAGGCGGAAATTTTTGGCGCAAAATAAAACATAACAGCCATACTTATTATTACAGCAATCATCATTATTATAATGTTATTAGCCATTCCTATTGCTGTTACAATACCATCTATACTAAAAACCATATCCACTAAAATCATTTGTATAATTACACTCTTAAATGAAATTTGATCTTTTTTAGTTTTCTTTAATTCTTCTTCTGGGTCTTCGCCCTCTAATTTATTATGAATTTCTAAGGTTGAATTTATAAGTAGAAATAAACCACCTGCTAGCATAATCAAATCTTTTATAGCAACTGAATGGCCAAATAGTTTAAATAATTCCTGTTCTCCTTTAATTAAATACCCCAAAATAAATAAGAAAAGTAGTCTCATTATTATGCCTGTTGTCATCCAAATAACACCTGCCCTTTTCGAATCCTCTTTCTTTAGACGACTCAAAATAATTGAAACAAAAATAACGTTATCTATCCCTAATAAAATCTCCATTAAGGTTAGAGGTATTAAGCTTAACAAAGCTTCTGTGGTAAAAATTGAAGTCATTTTACAAATATAACACTTAGAATAAATTAAAAAACCACTATAACTTGTTAAAAAACCCTTAACTAGTTGTTAGTAAAAATCCTAAAATATTTTCGGAAAAAACCCTTTAAAATCGGTATATTTAAAGATTATACAAAAAAGAAATAACTAACTGAACTTATGGAAGACATTACAGCAAACAAAGCAAATTATGGTGCTGACAATATACAAGTACTAGAAGGACTAGAAGCGGTAAGAAAAAGACCAGCCATGTATATTGGCGATATTGGCATAAAAGGTTTACACCATTTAGTGTATGAAGTTGTAGATAACTCAATTGATGAAGCGTTGGCAGGTCACTGTAAAAACATTACAGTTACAATTAATGAAAATAATTCAATTACTGTTAAAGATGATGGACGTGGTATTCCAACTGGCATACACCCTAAATTGGGAGTAAGTGCTTTAGAAGTTGTAATGACAGTGTTACACGCAGGTGGTAAATTTGACAAAGATACTTATAAAGTATCTGGCGGATTACATGGAGTTGGTGTAAGTTGTGTAAATGCACTTTCTGATCCATTAATAGCAGAAGTGCACAGAGATGGAAAAATAACAAAACAAGAATTTAGAAAAGGAATTCCTGTTGCTCCAGCTAAAGAAATTGGAGAAACTACATATAGAGGAACTATAGTAACTTTTCAGCCTGATTTAAGCATATTTACACATGGCGAATACAATTTTGCAACATTAGCAAATCGTATGCGTGAATTAGGTTTCTTAAACAAGGGGATTCATATCACATTAATTGATATGAGAAATCTTGATGAAAAAGGTGAACCTCACACAGAAGCATTTTATAGTTTAGGTGGATTAAAAGAGTTTGTACAATACATTGATGGTGGAAAAGAGAAGTTGATGGATGATGTTATCCATATTGAAGGAGAAAAAGGCGGCATTCCTGTAGAAGTTGCCATGCTTTACAATAACTCTTACAGTGAGAGTATTCAAAGCTACGTTAACAATATTAATACCCACGAAGGTGGAACTCACTTAGCTGGATTTAGAAGAGGATTAACCCGTACTTTAAAAAGTTATGCTGATAAAAATGGTTTATTAAGTAAAGTAAAGTTTGAAATTAGTGGGGATGACTTTAGAGAAGGTTTAACAGCAGTTGTTTCTGTTAAAGTTCAAGAGCCTCAATTTGAAGGACAAACTAAAACTAAATTAGGGAACAATGAAGTAATGGGAGCTGTGGACCAAGCAATTAGCGAAGCCTTAGCAAATTACCTTGAAGAGAACCCTAAACAAGCACGTATGATTGTGGACAAAGTTGTTTTAGCAGCAACTGCCCGTCATGCAGCTCGTAAGGCTCGTGAAATGGTTCAACGTAAATCTGTTATGTCTGGCTCAGGTTTGCCAGGTAAATTAGCAGATTGCGCAAATAATGACCCATTAGCATGCGAATTATTCTTAGTGGAGGGTGATTCGGCAGGTGGAACAGCTAAACAAGGCCGTAATAGAGATATTCAAGCAATTTTACCATTACGTGGTAAAATTTTGAATGTTGAAAAAGCTATGGAGTACCAAATTTATGAGAATCAAGAAATTAAAAACATATTTACTGCTTTAGGTGTATTTAGAGGGACTAAAGAAGATGATAGAGCCTTAAATATTGATAAATTACGTTACCATAAGGTAGTTATTATGTGTGATGCCGATGTAGATGGTTCGCATATTACAACGTTGATTTTAACATTCTTTTTCCGCCATATGAAAGAATTAATTGAAAAAGGACATATTTATATTGCTGCCCCTCCTTTATACCAAGTTAAAAAGGGTAAAGATTTTAAATACTGTTGGAATGAAGAAGATAGAGCCATTGCAATTAAAGAATTAGGTGGAGATAAACCAGATTCTGTTGGCGTACAACGTTATAAAGGTTTAGGAGAGATGAATGCTGAGCAATTATGGGAAACTACTTTAGATCCAACAAGAAGAACATTACGCCAAGTAACAATTGATAGCGCTGCTGAAGCTGATAGAGTATTTGCCATGTTAATGGGCGATGAAGTTCCTCCTCGTAGAGAATTTATTGAGCAAAATGCTAAATATGCAAAAATTGACGCATAACACATATTGAACTAAAAAAAGCCTGTTTAAAATATTTGAACAGGCTTTTTTTATAAAAAGACATACCCTATTTAAGGTATATAATAAATGGCCAAAAAACACTAGGTTTATTAGCTTTTTTATATGACACTCGACCAATTAAAATTAGGACAAACCGCCATTGTACAAGAATTTACGGATGATTTTTTAGCTCTAAAATTCATTGAAATGGGTTGTTTACCAGGCGAGGTAGTAAAATTAGTGAACATTGCTCCTCTTAAAGATCCAATTGCCATTGAAGTTTCGGGTTATGTGCTTAGTTTAAGAAAAGAAGAAGCTTCTACCATTGAAGTGGTTTTATTAAATAATGTAGTTTTAAATAAAACACTTTGAGCTCTCAGCAAAAAAATATTAATGTTGCTTTGGTTGGTAATCCAAATAGTGGGAAATCAACCTTGTTTAACTCTTTAACAGGGCTTTCGCAAAAAACTGGTAATTATGCAGGTGTTACAGTAGATAAGCATATTGGTAATTTTACACACCACAACATTCATATAACATTAACAGATTTGCCTGGAACTTATAGTTTGTTTCCAAAATCTTTAGATGAAGAAGTTGCATGCAAAGCAATACTAAACTCATCAACAGAAGAAATTGACGTTATAGTAATTGTAGCAGATGCTTCCAATGTAAAACGCCATTTATTACTTGCAACACAAATTATAGATTTAAAAAAACCTTGTGTATTAGCTTTAAACATGATTGATGAAGCTGAAAAACAAAACATAGTAATTTATAAAGATGAATTAGAAAACTTATTAGGAGTACCAGTTGTTAATGTTAATTCAAGAAACAAAGTTGGATTAAAAGAATTAAAAGACAGTATTATAAATGCAAAAATATCTAATTCGCTTTTTTACGATTTAGAAAAGCTAAGTAAGCTTTCTCCAACATATAATAATTACAAAGAAGTTATTGAAGGCCAGTTTACAAACAACTTAGAAGAGCATAAAAAAATTGAGCAATTTGAAAAAGAAGATAATATAAGTAGGTTTACTAAACTTAATTACATTACTGCTAAATGTGTAAAAAAACCAGAGCAATTAAATAAAAGCATTACTCAAAAACTAGACGCTATTTTTACTCACAAATTTTTTGGCTTTGCATTTTTCTTTCTTATTTTATTTATAGTATTTCAATTTGTGTTTTTTGTTTCTGAAATTCCAATGACATGGATTGAAGAAGGCTTTGCAGCATTTATGAATTTTACAGCAAATGCATTGCCAAAAGGCGAACTAAATGATTTAATAGTAAATGGTATACTTGCAGGTATAAGTGGAATTGTTGTATTTATTCCACAAATTGCGCTCCTCTTCTTTTTTATTAGTGTTTTAGAAGATACTGGTTATATGGCTAGGGCTAGTTTCATTTTAGACAAAGTAATGCGAAAATTTGGTCTTAATGGGAAATCAGTTATACCAATGATTAGTAGTGTGGCATGTGCAATACCATCTATTATGAGTACTAGAACCATATCTAATTGGAAAAGCAGAATTATTACAATACTTGTAACTCCATTAATTAGTTGCTCTGCTCGTTTGCCTGTATATACATTAATCATAAGTATAATGTTTAAAGATGAACATACAATTTATGGCTTTAATTACAAGGGTATTGTGTTAATGGGAATGTACTTACTTGGTTTTGGTGCGGCTTTTATTGCTTCCTACATTTTAAAACTTGTTTTAAAAACTAAAGAAAAAAACTATTTTATAATGGAACTTCCTGTATACCGAATGCCTCAATGGCAATCTGTTGGAACTTTGGTTTTTAAAAAAATAAATTTATTTTTATTTAATGCGGGAAAAATAATTCTTGCAATATCAGTTGTACTTTGGTTCTTAACAAGTCATGCACCAAATGATGCCTTTAAAAAATTAGAAGAACAAGCTGCAGTTTCTAAAATATCAGACAATGATTTGCAAGCCCAAAAACTAGAATCATCTTATGCAGGGATTTTAGGAAAAAAAATAGAGCCTGCTATTAAGCCCATTGGATTTGATTGGAAAATAGGCATATCACTTATTACATCATTTGCAGCTCGCGAGGTCTTTGTAGGAACAATGGCTACAATTTATAGTTCAGGTGATTCAGACAACACAGAAACATTAAGAGAAAAACTAAGTTCAGAAAAAAATATAATTACACATAAACCAGTTTATACAAATGCAGTATGCTGGTCGTTGTTAGTTTTTTATGCCTTTGCAATGCAATGCATGAGCACCTTAGCTACAACCTACAGCGAAACCAAGCATTGGAAATGGCCATTTATTCAATTAGTATTTATGAGCGTTTTAGCTTATGGCTCTTCATTTATAGTATTTAACTTACTTAGCTAAAAAACTGACATAAGTTTTTAAATTCCTTTAAATTCTACTATAAAATTTGAGTTAAAATTGTAACTTTATTTACAAGAAAAGTAAGCTCAATTATGAATTATAATAATCTACTTCATCAAGCAATTATAGCAAGTGTATTAGCGGGTAATGAAATTTTAAAAATCTATGATACAAATTTCAGTGTAGAAATAAAAGATGATAAATCGCCTCTCACATTAGCCGATAAAAATGCTAGTGAAAAAATAATTGACTTTTTGAGTCCTTTAAAAATTCCAGTATTAAGCGAAGAAGGAAAACACGATGATTTTACAATACGAAAGCAATGGGATAAATTATGGATTGTAGACCCACTAGATGGCACTAAAGAATTTGTAAAACGCAACGGTGAGTTTACTGTAAACATAGCGCTTGTAGAAAACAACTTGCCAAACATTGGGGTAATATATGCTCCAGTTTTAAACGACATCTATTTTGCTTCAAAAGAATTAGGGGCTTATAAAATTAACGGGGATGATTTTAAATTAATTAAGAATGAAATTGAAAATTTATCTTTTGAAAATATTTTAAGTAAAGCAAAAAAACTACCCATAGAAACAAACAATTCAATCTATAAAGTAGTTGCTAGTCGCTCACACATGAGCACAGAAACCTACCAACATATTGAAGATTTAAAATTAAAACATAAAACTGTAGAAATAGTAAATACAGGTAGTAGCATAAAAATGTGTTTAGTAGCCGAAGGTGTAGCAAATGAATACCCGCGTTTTGGCCCAACAATGGAATGGGACACCGCTGCAGGGCAAGCTATTTTACAAGCCTCAAATTGTACATTAATTGACTTAGAAACAAACCAACCCATGAAATACAATAGAGAAAATTTGCTAAACAATTGGTTTATCGCAAAGCATAATGAATAACCGTTTTATAATTAAAATTATAATGAAACCTTTCATAAAACTAATATTTTTATATCTAATCTTTATTAATTCATATTGCATTGCTAAAGAAGATAGCACTTATAATGCTATGTTAAAAAAATGCGAATTACATGCTAAAACTAATTTTGACTCTGCCTGCTATTATAACAATCTACTAATAAACTATGCGCTTTCTGCTAAAGATAGTTTTAATATACAAGATGCCTACCACCAATTTGGTAACATCTATTTTTACGCAAATAAATTTGATAAAACTTTAATTTATTATGAAAAAGCAGCTAAAATAAATAAGATCATAAAAAACACACATTTCTTAGTAGTTGATTATGTCGACATTTCATTTATGTATTTAACAAGTGGTGAAGAAAACTACAAACAAGCAAAATACTGGAACGACAAAGCAGGTGAAATAGCTTTGCATTCAGCAGACTCAACATTAGCCTATTACTACAGTAAATCTGGTATATTTCATTTAAAAACCAAGAACATAGAAAAATCATTACATGACTTTAAAGAAGTTTATAACTATTTTAAATCGCATAACTTAGAAAACAGAGATGATCAATATTGTAGTATATTAAACAATATTGGGGTTGTGTATCAAAAAATGAAAATGCTAGATAGCTCAATGTTCTATTTCAACAAAGTGTATGAGTTTCCAAATAAACTACCCTATAATAGAGCTCGTGCAATTAGTATAGTAAATAGTGGTATTACTTTGTTTTTAATGTCAGATTACCAAGCTGCCATTAAAAAAACGAGAGAAGGGTTATATGAATTAAAAACATTTAATCTCACACCAAAAATGCTTGAAGGTTACAGCAATTTAGTGCAGTGCTTCGAAAAAATGAATCAATATGATTCTGCTCTAATTTATAATAAAAAGTATTTTCTCTTTAAAGATTCTGTATTTACACAAAATACAAAAAAACAAATTGCTGATCTAGAAAGTCAACAATCATTAGTAAGAAAAAATAAAGAATTAAATGAGAAAACATTTGAAATAGAGAAAGAAAAAAACAAACAGTTACTAATTACTTGGGCCCTTGTATTTATTGGGATTACAGCAATTGCTATAGCAATTGCGTATTTTGTAATTAGAACAAAAAACAAACTACTTAGTAAAAATGAACTTATAATTAAGCAAAGTTTATACGAAAAGGAATTATTACTAAGTGAGGTACATCATCGTGTAAAAAATAATTTGCAATTGGTAAGTAGTATGTTGGATTTACAACAAAAATATTTAAAAGATGCTGAAGCTATAAATGCAATAAATAATAGTAAAAACAGAGTATTAAGCATGTCTTTAATTCATCAAACTTTATATCAAAATGGAAAATATGGATATGTTGATACTAAAGATTATTTTGAAAAAGTTACAGATATAGTTGTTCAATCATTAAAAAAAGAAACTGAAATAAAAACCATTTGTAATATTGAATCTTTACAATTACTACTTGATTATGCTATTCCTTTAGGCTTAATAACTAATGAATTAATAACAAACGCTTGCAAATATGCTTTTGTAAATAAAACAAAAGGTACTATTACAATTTCTTTGCATAAAAACCAAAATCTATTAGAGTTGGTTGTAGAAGATGATGGTATTGGAGCAGATGAAGAAACTATGATTAACGCTAAGAGCTTTGGTTTAAAACTAATAAAATCGCTTTGTAGACAATTAGAAGCCGAACTAATAGTAAAAAATAAAAATGGCACAAAAATAACATTAGAAATTCGTAATTTTAAATTGTATGAACAAATTTAAGATTATTATTGTTGAAGATGAAGCATTAATTGCTGATAATATAGCTGAAATCTTGGAAGATTGTGGTTATGAAATTTCTGCTGTATGCGGAAAAGTAGAAACTGCAATTATAGAAATCACAAAACATAAACCCGACTTAGTATTACTAGATATTAATCTAAAAGGAAATTTAGATGGTATTGATTTAGCTCATGAAATCAATAAAAAACACCATATCCCATTTATTTTTTTAACCTCAAACTCTGATGGAAAAACAATTGACAAAGCAAAATTAACAGCACCAGCAGGTTTTATTGTTAAACCATTTACAAAAGCAGATTTACAATCTAATATTGAAATTGCTATTTATAAAGTGCAACAAAAATTGTCAGAGACTGAACCAACTAGCGATAAAAATGAATCTTTCTTTTTTGTAAAAGAAAAACAATCATTCATAAAAATTGAGTACAATCATATTTTATATGCAGAGGCTTGTGATAATTATACAATAATTTATACTAAAAACGGTAAACATATCATTAGCCAAACATTAAAAGTTATTGAAGATAAACTTGAACCATTTGGTTTTTTTAGAGTACATAGAACATACTTAGTTAACCTAAATTCAATTAATAGAATTGATACTAAAACTTTATTAATTAATAATGTTGAAGTGCCTATAAGCGAAGCTAATAGAGCAGAATTACTTAAAAAAATAAGTACACTTTAGTTTATAAAATTATTTGGGCTTAAAATTCACCCTTCTTACTCGAAAAAAACCCTAATTCGCCACCTTTTTTTTAGTTACTGTTATTTTCATTCCATCTTTATTAAAAGTTTAATAAAATGGATATGAAAAGAATTATACTATCACTCAGCTGTTTAGCAATATTAGGTACTACAAAAGCCCAATTGATACCCGAATATCAAATGCAGGCAATTAATAATACACAAGCTACAAGGTATCTAAGTTCAACTATGGACAATTCTGGTAATGTGTACGCCTTGGGTTATGCCGACCCAAACACTGATATTGATCCAGGAATTGGTGTACTTAGCTCTGGCGCAACAGTAAAAAGATATATTACTAAATATGATCCAGCAACACAAACTTTATTATGGTCGACAACATACACAATTGGTGGTTTTCCAAATAATTTAAACCAAATAGCAATAAACTCTTTAAACGAAGTGTTTTGCGTGGGTAGTGTAAATAGCGCTGTTGACTTAGATCCAGGACCTGGAACAGCATACGTAACAGGTTCAAGCGTTCAAGCTGTTATTATTAAATACTCAGCAGCTGGTACTTATATGGGTTACAAGCAATTAAATGGAAGTATCATGTCTAGATGCTCGTCTATTTATATTGATGCAACTGATAAAATTTATATAGGTGGGGCCGCAGGAAACACTATAAACTTTGACTATGGAGCAACAAACTATACATTAAGTGTAAGTAACAGCGATTTCTTCATGGCAAGTTATAATTCCGATTTATCTTTTAATTGGGCTACAACCTTTGGCACTGCAGGAGATGAAGATGATAGTTACTTAAGTCAAATTCAAACTGATGGACTAGGAAATACGTATGCAGCTTGTAAAGCCAATGGTGCAGGAACAATAGCAGGAACATCATTAGTTAATTTAAACGAATTTGTTGTTAAAAGAAATACTTCAGGTGTAATTAGCGATTGCTTTTTGTTTGATGTATCAAGTGGCCTTGGAAACATATATCTTAAATTAAACGTTTGCAATAATGGTAAATTTTTTATTGCAGGTGGTTTTAAAGGCACAATAGATTTTGATCCTACTGCAGGATTACTTTCAAAAACTAGTTATACATTTGGTACAGCTCCTGATCAATTTGTAGGTTTTTACAATAATAATGGCTCACCAAATTGGTTACATGTATTTAGCAATTATATTTCAGAAGTATTTTACGCTGCTGGTATAGATTCTCAAAAAAACATATTTGTTTGGGGTAACTACGATCATTATAATGATTATGACCCAGGTTCTGGAATAACAATTTTCCCAAATACAAGTCCAATTCCACATTATGCAATAGAATCATACGACTCTTTAGGGAATTTTAGAGGAGGTAGAACTTTTATGAATGGCATTGACCCAAATTATAAAGCAACTCTAAAATCAATTTACAGTGGGGCTGGCATCATGTTTATGGGCAGCAGCGGTAGTTTTGGAGCAACGGTAGATTATGCGCCAGGTCCACCAACAACTAACTTGCCAGCATTTGGAACAAATAATGGATTTATTACAACCTATGATTTTTGCTTATCATCTATTCAAACAACTGTAAATCCAAGTATTTGCTCACCATCATCTTATACCTTACCATCTGGAACAGTTGTATCATCAGCCGGAACTTATACTTCTCCACTTAAATCGTATTGGGGTTGTGATAGTTTAATATTTACTAATTTAAGTGTAAATCCAAGTCCAACCTTAGCTATATCACCAACAACAAGTACAATTTGCGCAGGAACTCCAACATTATTAAACGCAACAGGTGCTACTACATATACATGGAACGGAACAGTAAATTCAAACTCATTATCAATTTCACCAACTGCAACAACAATTTATACCTTACAAGGTACAATTGGAGCATGCAGTGCTACACTAACAAAAACAATTACTACAGTTGCCAATCCAACAGTATCCGCAAATAGTGGCACAATTTGTTCAGGAAAAACGTTTACAATTGTTCCAACTGGGGCTGCCTCTTATACCTATAGTTCTGGTACAACAACAGTTTCACCAACAAGCAATACAACGTATACAATAACAGGCGCAACAGCAGGATGTACAAATATTGCAGTAAGTTCAGTATCTGTAAAACCAACACCAACAATTACTGCCTTAAGCGGAAATACATTAATTTGTCAAGGTCAGCCTGTTACACTTACAGCAGGTGGAGCAAGCACTTATACTTGGACGGGTGGTATTACAACATCAACATTATTAGTTACGCCAACAATAACAACAACCTATACATTAGTTGGAACAAACTCAGTAAGTTGCACTAATTCAATAACAATTACTCAAAGTGTAAGTTTATGTACCGATGTAATAAATAATACTTTAAATGAAAGTAATGTTAACATCTATCCTAATCCAGTAAATGATGAACTAACAGTATTGGTTGAACAATTACATGGGCCAATATCTTTACAATTGATTAATACACTTGGTGAAATTATTATTAGCGAAACAACAATTACCAGTACAACAAAAATTAACACACAACAGTTAAGTTCTGGGATATACTTTTTAAATGTTATACAAGAAAAACGCAAACAAATTATAAAATTTATTAAGCAATAAACTCTAATATATAGATTACGTATTTAAAATACGCTATAGTTAAACAAACTGTTACAATAATTAATATAAAACAAAAATTCTGATGAATAAATCACTAATATTATTAAGCTCTTGCTTAATTGCAATAGGAAAAATAACTTTTGCTCAAGTTCAAATTCCTTTTCCAACAGACGTACAATTTGAAGCTTATTTAAAAAGGGAACTTCCGAATATAGAAAAAACGACAGGTGTAAAATTAAATGGGCTAAAAAGAAACAGCAGTGGTAAAGTTATAGAATTTAGGTATCCAGAAACATCAGGTTACAATTTCAAATCATGGCCAAAAGATGGCTGTCAAAAAGAATATTTTTATATTGTACCAGAACAAAAAAGTGGTATAGGTGGGTATGTACAAGTAAATGTAAATTACCGCCGAAGTAAATGCAGTGGTGATGATTGCTCACTAACTAATAAATGGGAAGAAAAATCTGTATTAGGGGCATTTGGCTATAATCACGTAAAAGCAATTACCAAAACAGAAGCAGACAGCATGGCTATGAAATGTGTACGCTATGAAAAAGATAGCCTTTTGGCCAATTTTATTAAAATAACTAAAATTGAACCTAGCGAAGGAATACTGTATAATAACATTCCAAGCTATTGCGGAATAATATTAGCCTTTAATGAAATTGAATTTATGGTAAACGTTACTGGAATAGACGCTGTATTTACAAAAGACTATAGCATGTTAGTGAGTATGCGATCAGAACCTATTAATTATCAGCTACGTTTTATAATGAAATTTAACGGCAAAGAATGGGTTCCAATAAGAAGAGCAGAAAAAGAAACAATTAAATATGAAGACCGCTTTTTTATGGATAAGAAAACTATTGAAAACCAAAATCCATACTATGCGCCATTATGCAAAAGTTCAATTACTAAAATTTATAATAAATTCGATGAGTCAAAATTTGCAGGAGAAACCATTTTAAGTAAACTTCAAAAAAGATTAAAAGCAGTTGAAGACATTTTACTTACAAAAGATGAAAATATTAAACTAGAAGATTTAGCTCCGTTTTTATACAAAAAAAATATTAAAGAATTAGAAGAGAATGCAAAAGAATGGATTTCGAAGAATGAAAAAGACTATTCTGTTACAAAATATCTTATTTTAAAAAGTACAACTATTAAATATTTAGAGAACGAGAGTTTTTATGATGATAACAGGAATATTGTTAATGGAAAATACATATTAAAATCAGAAAGTCTAAGTATTTTTGATTCGGAAATAGGTGCAAAAAAATTAAAAAAGTTGCAAGAAAAATACATAACTTTTAAATGGATTTATAGTGACGGTGATTGGTACATTACTTCAGTACCAAGATATTAATGAATGCTTGTAAATAATTATTTATGGAAAAATATAACACGCAAATAATTAACATAATGCCTTATTCTAGTAAACTGCCAAAATAATATAAGGCTATAAACAAAAATTCAATACTTGAAATATATAAGGAATTTCATAGATTTAATACTTAGTACAATTGGGATTTTGGGCTCAACATATACCTCTCAATCCTTTCCAGATATTAATAAGGCATTATCTAAAATAAATTTATCTAAT